>LGVD01005728.1_pt1 | contig 10039 bp, 20 predicted proteins | sample 469861 | NCBI WGS metagenome assembly LGVD01 (sample SAMN03857201, study PRJNA290197) | marine sediment metagenome | biome: ocean floor; feature: cold seep; material: sediment; isolation source: sample #3730, Push core (PC) 16 from cruise R/V Atlantis leg AT-15-68, Alvin... ... | reverse complement strand
TCAAAAGGAAAAGGTTTTCAGGGAGTTGTAAAGCGTCATGGTTTTCAAGGTTCGGAAAGAACTCACGGACAGCAAAGTATGCATAGAGCTCCAGGTTCTGTAGGTGCATCTTCTTATCCATCTAGAGTGTTTAAAGGAATGCGAATGGGTGGTCATATGGGAAATGAAACTATTACAGTTCAAAATCTTAGAGTTTTAAAAGTGGTTAAAGACAAGAATCTTTTAGTAGTAAAAGGTGCTGTTCCTGGCCATAATAATTCATATGTAATTATTAAGAAATAATGAAAGTAGCTGTAGTAGATATCAACGGGAAAAAAACTGGAAGAAATGTTGAGCTTTCAGATGCTATTTTTGCAATTGAACCAAATGATCATGCTATTTATTTAGATGTGAAACAACATTTGGCAAATAGAAGACAAGGTACGCATAAAGCAAAAGAAAGAGCTGATATAACAGGAAGTACGCGTAAGATCAAAAAGCAAAAAGGAACGGGTACTGCACGTGCAGGAAGTATTAAATCTCCAATATTTAGAGGTGGAGGTAGAGCTTTTGGTCCTAGACCAAGAGATTATTCTTTCAAACTGAATAAAGGTGTTAAACGTTTAGCGCGTCAGTCAGCTTTATCAATAAAAGCGAAAGAGGACAATATTGTAGTACTTGAGAAATTCAATTTAGAGGCTCCAAAAACCAAAGATTTTATTAAAATTTTAAAGTCGTTAGATTTAGAAAATAAAAAATCTTTATTTGTGTTGGAAGAGTCAAATATAAATGTATATTTGTCATCGCGAAATTTAAAAGATGTAAATATTGTAAATGGTTCAAAAATAAACACTTACAATGTTTTAAACGCGAATAAAGTAGTGCTTTCTGAAGAATCTTTAGAAGAAATTGAATCAAATTTTAGCAAATAATAGTTATGAGTATTTTAATAAAACCTATTATTACGGAAAAGGCAACAGATCAAAGTGAGTTGAGTAACTGCTTTAGTTTTGTTGTACGTAAAACAGCTAACAAGATTGAGATCAAGGAGGCAGTTGAGCATGCATACGGTGTATCCGTAGATAAAGTTAGAACAATGACCTATCCTGTAAAAAGAAAAACTAAATTCACTAAAAAGGGTTTGGTTACAGGAAAAGTTGGCGCTTATAAAAAAGCTGTAGTACAGCTTGCAGAAGGAGATAACATTGATTTTTACAGCAATATCTAAGAGAAAGAGATGGCATTAAGAAAATTAAAACCAGTAACCCCCGGACAACGATTTAGAGTAGTTACCGATTTTGATTCGGTTACCACTGATAGACCGGAGAAAAGCTTGTTAGCTAAAAAGAAAAGATCGGGAGGTAGAAACAGTGAAGGTAAAATGACCATGCGTTATTTAGGTGGAGGTCATAAAAAGAGATACCGTATCATTGATTTTAAGAGAAATAAAGATGGTATTCCTGCTACTGTTAAAAGTATTGAATACGATCCGAATCGTACAGCATATATCGCATTATTAAATTATTCTGATGGTGAAAAAAGATATATTGTTGCTCAAAATGGATTAAAAGTTGGACAGACTTTGATATCTGGTGATAAGGTAGCACCTGAAATTGGTAATACGATGCTTTTAAGTAGTATTCCATTAGGTACTGTCATTTCATGTATTGAATTGCGCCCTGGTCAAGGAGCCGTAATGGCGAGAAGTGCAGGTTCATTTGCACAATTAATGGCAAGAGAAGGAAAATATGCAACAGTTAAATTGCCTTCAGGAGAGATAAGATTAATATTATTGACCTGTAAAGCAACTATTGGTGTAGTTTCTAATTCTGATCATCAGTTAACAGTGTCTGGAAAAGCAGGTAGAAGCAGATGGTTGGGTAGAAGACCTAGAACAAGACCAGTAGTTATGAATCCAGTTGATCATCCAATGGGTGGTGGTGAAGGTAAATCTTCTGGTGGACATCCACGTTCAAGAAAAGGTATTCCTGCAAAAGGATTTAAAACTCGTTCAAAAACCAAAGCGAGTAACAAACATATAATAGAACGCAGAAAATAATATAAAGTATGGCACGTTCATTAAAAAAAGGACCTTATATTCAATTATCATTAGATAAAAAGGTTCAGAGAAACATAGAATCAGGAAAAAAATCAGTAATTAAAACCTGGTCAAGAGCATCAATGATATCACCTGATTTTGTTGGGCAAACAATTGGTGTACACAATGGCCGTCAATTTGTTCCGGTATATATTACTGAAAACATGGTAGGACATAAGTTAGGAGAATTTTCACCAACACGCTCTTTTAGAGGTCATGCAGGTTCGAGAAATAAAGGTAATAAATAAGTAGGAAATTATGGGAGTTCGAAAAAAATTAAGAGCAGATCAGCGAAAAGAAGAACGTAAGGATACTTATATTGCTAAATTGAAAGGTTGTCCTACATCACCAAGAAAAATGCGTTTGGTAGTAGATTTAATTAGAGGTGTTGAAGTTGAAAAAGCTCTCCAGATCTTAAAATTTAACCCAAAACATGCATCTATTCATTTAGAAAAATTGATGTTATCAGCAATATCAAACTGGCAGGTAAAAAATGAAGATGAGAATATTGAAGATGCAGGTTTGTATGTAAAAGAAATTTATGTTGATAGTGCAGCAATGTTGAAAAGACTAAGAACTGCACCTCAAGGTCGTGCACACAGAATTAGAAAACGTTCAAATCACATAACCTTGATTTTAGGAACTAATAATTTAAGTAATTAATAGCATGGGACAAAAGACAAATCCAATAGGAAATCGTTTAGGAATTATCAGAGGATGGGAATCTAACTGGTATGGAGGAAATGACTATGGTGATAAACTTGCTGAAGATGCAAAGATACGCAGGTATGTTCACGCTAGATTACAAAAAGCAAGTGTATCCAGAGTAATTATTGAGCGCACACTTAAACTTGTAACCGTTACTATCACTACCGCTCGTCCGGGTATTATCATCGGAAAAGGAGGCCAGGAGGTAGATAAGTTAAAAGAAGAGCTTAAGAAAATTACCGGTAAGGAAATTCAAATCAATATTTTTGAAATTAAGCGTCCAGAATTAGATGCTAAATTGGTTGCAGCTAACATTGCTCGTCAGATTGAAAGTAGAATATCATACAAAAGAGCTGTAAAAATGGCAATAGCAGCAACTATGAGAATGAACTCTGAAGGTATAAAGGTACAGATCTCTGGTAGATTGAATGGTGCTGAGATGGCACGATCAGAATCTTATAAAGATGGAAGAATACCTCTATCTACATTTAGAGCTGATATAGATTATGCACTTGAAGAAGCCGATACTACTTATGGAAAAATAGGTATTAAGGTTTGGATCATGAAAGGTGAGGTATATGGTAAAAGAGAGTTGTCTCCTTTAGTAGGTTTATCTAAAAAAGGAAAAGGCGGCAGAACAGGTGGACCAGATAGACGTAATAAACCTCGCAGAAGATAATTATTAAATTTTAAGAAATGTTACAACCAAAGAGAGTTAAACATCGCAAGGTACAGAAAGGTAAAGGAGGTTTTAAAGGTAATTCTCAAAGAGGACATCAACTTTCAAACGGAATGTACGGAATAAAAGCTTTGGAACAAGATTCAATCACTTCTCGTCAGATCGAAGCAGCTCGTGTAGCCGCTACCCGTTATATGAAAAGACAAGGAAGTTTGTGGATTAAAATATTTCCGGATAAACCAATTACTAGAAAGCCTTTAGAAGTACGTATGGGTAAAGGTAAAGGAGCTCCAGAATATTTTGTTGCTGTTGTGAAACCCGGTAGAATTATGTTTGAAATTGGTGGTGTGCCAATTGAAGTAGCAAAAGAAGCCCTTCGTTTAGCAGCTCAAAAATTACCTGTAAAAACAAAATTTGTAGTTGCACGTGATTATAGCATCGAAGCATAAAAATAAGAATCTAACTGTTATAAAAACAGAAAAATTATGAAACAGTCGGAAATTAAAGAATTATCTGTAGAAGAATTGCAAGAAAAATTTGATATGACTAAAAAAAGTTATACCGATCTTAAACTTGCCCATGCGATTTCTCCATTAGAGAATCCATTACAATTACGTAAAGTGAGGAGAACAGTTGCAAGGTTAGCTACAGAATTAACAAAAAGAGAATTACAGTAAATGTATTTTTAATAATAAAGATGGAACAAAGAAATCTTAGAAAAGAAAGAATAGGCGTAGTTTCAAGCAATAAAATGCAAAAAACTATTGTAGTTTCCGAAGTTAAACGTGTACAACATCCTATGTACGGAAAATTCGTGTTAAATACTAAAAAGTATCGTGCACACGATGAAAACAATGATTGTAACATAGGTGATACAGTTAAAATAATGGAAACTCGACCTTTAAGTAGAACCAAACGTTGGAGATTAGTAGAAATCTTAGAAAGAGCTAAATAATTATGGTACAACAAGAATCAAGAATAAAAGTAGCAGATAACACCGGAGCAAAAGAAGTTTTAGTAATTCGTGTTCTTGGTGGTACTAAAAAACGTTATGCTTCTGTTGGTGATAAAATTGTAGTGTCTATTAAGGAAGCAACTCCTAACGGTACTGTAAAAAAGGGTCAGGTAGCAAAAGCAGTGGTTATTCGTACCAAAAAAGAAGTTAGACGTAAAGATGGTTCATATATTCGTTTTGACGATAATGCATGTGTTTTAATAGATGCAACTTCTGGAGAAATGACAGGTACCCGTGTTTTTGGTCCTGTTGCCAGAGAATTACGTGAAAAACAATTCATGAAAATTGTATCATTAGCACCGGAAGTGCTTTAATTAGTAGAATTATGACAAAGCTAAAATTTAAAACCGGAGATACAGTTAGAGTAATTGCCGGTGATCATAAAGGAGAAGAAGGAAAAATTGTTAAAGTTATTATTGATAATAACAAGGCAATTGTTGAAGGTGTAAATATGATTTCAAAACATACAAAACCTAGCGCAGAAAATCCTCAGGGAGGAATTATTAAAAAAGAAGCACCTATACATATCTCTAACTTAATGTTAGTTGAAAACGGTAAAACAGTTAAAGTTGGTTACCGTATGGATGGAGATAAAAAAGTTAGGTTTTCTAAAGAATCTAAAGAAGTTATTTAGTTATGGAATATACACCAAGACTTAAAGAAGAATACGGCAGTAGAATTAAGGCTGCATTAATGGCAGAATTTGGCTATAATAATATTATGCAAGTACCAAAATTACAAAAAATTGTAATTAGTAAAGGTGTAGGAGCAGCTATAGCCGATAAAAAATTAATTGAGCATGCTGTTGAAGAATTAACTACTATTTCAGGACAAAAAGCGATATCTACAATTTCTAAAAAAGATGTTGCAGCATTTAAATTGCGTAAAGGAATGCCAATAGGCGTTAAAGTTACTTTAAGAGCAAATAAAATGTATGAGTTTTTAGATAGATTAGTTACTGTTTCTTTACCACGAGTAAGAGATTTTAAAGGTGTTAAATCTACAGGATTTGACGGAAGAGGAAATTACAACTTAGGTATTACGGAGCAAATTATTTTTCCAGAGATCAATATTGATAGAGTTAACAAAATTAGTGGTATGGATATCACCTTTGTTACTTCTGCAAATACAGATAAAGAAGCAAAATCTTTATTACACGAACTAGGTTTACCATTTAAAAAGAACTAATAAGATGGCAAAAGAATCAATGAAAGCTCGCGAAGTGAAGCGTCAGAAACTGGTTGAAAAGTACGCTGAGAAAAGAGCAAAACTGAAAGCCGAAGGCGATTACGTGGGCCTGAGCAGGTTGCCACGCAATTCAAATCCCATCAGGCTTCACAACCGTTGTAAACTGACAGGACGTCCCAAGGGATATATGCGTCAGTTCGGTATCAGCAGAATTACCTTCAGGGAGATGGCTTCCGAAGGCTTGATTCCCGGAATTAAGAAAGCCAGCTGGTAGATATTGGTTTAAAGAATTTATAAAGAGAGAGAAAAAATGACAGATCCGATTGCAGACTATCTGACCCGCATCCGAAATGCGGTAATGGCCAATCACAAAGTGGTGGAAATTCCTGCGTCCAATATGAAGAAGGACATGACCCGCATTCTTTTCGATAAGGGCTATATCCTGAACTACAAATTTGAAGAGGAAGGTCCTCAGGGAAGCATCAAGATTGCCTTGAAATACAATCCCGAGACCAAAGCAAATGCCATAAAGTCTTTGCAGCGCATCTCCAAGCCCGGTTTGAGGAAGTATGTTGACAGTTCACATCTTCCCAGGGTGCTTAACGGACTCGGCGTAGCTATTATTTCAACCTCCCAGGGCGTAATGACCGATAAGGAAGCCCGCAGCCTGAGCATTGGCGGAGAGGTACTTTGTTATGTATATTAATTGATTAAGAGAATAAGCATATGTCAAGGATAGGAATTTTACCCGTTGACCTCCCGGCAGGCGTAAGCATCGAGGTAAACAGCGACAACCTGGTTACCGTGAAGGGGCCCAAGGGCGAACTGCAGCAGCAGGTGGACAAGAATATCACCGTGAAGGTAGAAGAGAACCAGGTGAAAGTTTCCAGGTCCACAGAGGAGAAGGATCACAAAGCGAAGCACGGACTGTATCGTTCGCTTATCAGCAATATGGTAAGGGGTGTTTCAGAAGGATACACCATTAAGCAGGAGCTGGTTGGTGTTGGATACAGGGCCGAAGTAAAGGGCAACAATCGTCTGGAGCTGAGCCTTGGCTTTTCGCACGATATCCTGATCCAGATGCCCCCCGAGGTGAAGGTTGAAGCAGTAACTGAGAGACGCGCCAATCCTATTATTACACTGAACAGCATTGATAAGCAGCTGATCGGAGAAATGGCCGCCAAGATTCGCTCACTTCGTCCACCGGAGCCTTACAAAGGCAAGGGTATCAAGTTTGTCGGAGAGCAACTCAGACGTAAGGCTGGTAAGACGGCTTCCGTCTAACAGTTAATAAGTTAGTAAGTTAATAAGTTAGTAAATATAATATCATGGCTTTAACAAAAGCAGACAGAAGGCAAAGAATTAAGTACAGGATCCGCAAAAGGCTCTCCGGTAGCGAAGAACTCCCCCGTATGACGGTTTACCGCAGCAACAAGCAGATCTATGTGCAGCTGGTTGATGATGTAAGTGGTCAGACACTGGTATCGGCTTCTTCCAAAGAGAAAGAGATTGCTACACAGAAGGTGAACAAGATCGACCAGGCCAAACTGGTGGGCAAACGCCTTGCTGAGAAAGCAAAGGAAAAAGGAATTGAATCAGTCGTTTTCGACCGGAACGGCTATCTGTACCATGGCAGGGTAAAGAATTTAGCTGATGCTGCCAGGAAAAGCGGACTTAAAATATAAAAAAAGATATGTCAACAGGTATCAGAAAAGTTAAGACGAGTGACCTCGATTTAAAGGACCGCCTGGTTAGCATTCAGCGTGTAACCAAGGTAACCAAGGGTGGCCGTACCTTTAGTTTCTCCGCCATTGTTGTGGTTGGAAACGAAGATGGCATTGTAGGACATGGACTGGGTAAGGCCAACGAAGTGACCACTGCCATTGCCAAAGGTATGGAAGATGCCAAGAAGAACCTGATCAAGGTACCCATCATCAAAGGCACCATTCCCCATGAGCAGTACGGTAAGTACGGCGGAGCCAAGGTATTTATCAAGCCTGCTTCCAGTGGTACCGGTGTAAAGGCTGGTGGTGCGATGCGTGCTGTACTCGAGAGTGTTGGTGTAAAGGATGTACTGGCCAAGAGTAAAGGGTCATCCAACCCCCACAACCTTGTGAAGGCCACTTTCGCTGCCCTTCTCGAGCTGAGGGATGCCAATGCTGTTGCACAGCAAAGGATGGTTTCACTGGATAAAGTTTTTAACGGTTAATTCAATCAAACGATGGGAAAAATTAAGGTTACCCAGGTAAAAAGTGCCATCAAGAAGCCTGTCAGGCAGAAGAGAACATTAGAGGCACTTGGTCTCAGAAAGCTACACCAGACTATTGAGGTGGAAGCCACTCCCCAGGTCCTGGGCATGGTTCAGAAAGTTCTGCACCTTGTAGTAGTAGAGGAAGTAAAATAGAAAAGAAGTAAAAAAGATATAAGATGGATTTAAGCAACTTAAAACCGGCAAAGGGTTCTACCAAGAATAAGAAAAGGATCGGGCGCGGACAGGGCTCGGGTACTGGTGGTACAGCCACACGCGGTCATAAAGGACAGAAGTCCCGTTCGGGTTACTCCCGCAAGACCGGATTTGAAGGTGGACAGATGCCGCTACAGCGCAGGGTTCCCAAATTTGGTTTTAAAAATATCAACCGCAAGGAGTACAAGGGAATTAATATCAGTACACTCCAGGAGCTGGCCGATGCAAGGAAGATCACCGATATCGATGTGGATCTCCTGGTGGAAGCCGGACTGGCAAGGAAGAACAGTCTCGTAAAGATTCTCGGAAACGGCGAACTGAAGACCAAACTGAATGTTAAAGCGCACGCATTTTCCAAATCAGCGGTAACAGCCATTGAGGCTGTAGAAGGAACAGTGGAGACCATCTGATCAAGTCAGATGAAAATAAATAACGACTGATGAAAAAGTTTATTGAAACCATAACGAACATCTGGAAGATCGAGGACCTGAGGTCAAGGATAATCTATACCCTTGGGATCATCCTGATCTATCGCCTTGGTACGCACATTGTGCTGCCAGGTATCGATCCGGTGATCATCTCCAGCATGGCCAAAAGCCGGCAGGGGGGTGGAGGGATTCTGGATTTGCTTAACCTCTTTACAGGTGGAGCCTTTGCAAGGGCTTCCATTTTTGGATTGGGTATCATGCCTTACATCTCGGCATCCATCGTGGTGCAGCTGCTGGGTATTGCTGTTCCCTATTTCCAGAAATTGCAGCGTGAAGGCGAGAGTGGAAGAAGAAAAATCAACCAGATTACCAGGTACCTGACACTTGCTATTCTGATCCCCCAGGGTTTAAGTTATATTACCAGTCTTCGTTATCAGCTTCCGGCTGAGGCTTTTGCACCCACATTCTCACGTATGGCCGCCATGATTATCCTTACTGCCGGTACCATGTTTATTATGTGGTTGGGTGAGCGCATTACTGATAAGGGTATTGGAAACGGTATTTCTCTGATCATTATGATCGGGATCATTGCCCGTTTACCATTTGCCCTTACCGGTGAATTCCTTTCCCGCATGGAACAGCAGGGCGGTGGCCTTGTTTATTTCGTGCTGGAGCTGGTGGTACTGATGTTTGTGGTGTTGCTGACCATCCTATTGGTTCAGGGGACAAGACGAATACCTGTTCAGTATGCAAAACGCATCATCGGAAATAAACAATACGGTGGAGTGCGCCAGTATATACCACTAAAGGTTAATGCAGCAGGCGTAATGCCTATCATTTTTGCCCAGGCAATTATGTTCTTACCCATCACACTTGTTGGATTTGCTGAATCGGAAGCATTGTCAGGTTTTGCATCAGCTTTTGCTGATTATACAGGATTCTGGTACAACTTTACGTTCTTTATTATGATCATACTGTTTACTTATTTCTATACAGCGATTACGATAAATCCGAACCAAATGGCAGACGACCTGAAGAAGAATGGTGGATTTATACCCGGTGTAAAACCAGGTAAAAAAACAGCAGAATATTTAGACAATATATTGTCAAGAATAACCTTACCGGGATCAATATTCCTGGGACTTATTGCCATTATGCCTGCATTCGCGATGCTGGGCGGGGTAAACAGCCAGTTTGCCCAGTTTTATGGTGGTACATCCCTGTTGATTCTTGTGGGAGTTGTACTTGATACATTACCACAAATTGAAAGTTATTTATTNNGGTGTTGTTCTTGATACATTACAACAAATTGAAAGTTATTTATTTATGCGTCATTATGATGGTTTAACAAAATCGGGACGCATTAAAGGAAGGTCAGCTTTCAGCATGTAAATCGATTTTTTCGTATGATACCTATTAAGACAAACGAAGAGATTGAAATACAAAGGAAGAGTTCATTACTTGTTGGAAAAACTTTAGC
>LGVD01038401.1_pt1 | contig 10054 bp, 7 predicted proteins | sample 469861 | NCBI WGS metagenome assembly LGVD01 (sample SAMN03857201, study PRJNA290197) | marine sediment metagenome | biome: ocean floor; feature: cold seep; material: sediment; isolation source: sample #3730, Push core (PC) 16 from cruise R/V Atlantis leg AT-15-68, Alvin... ... | reverse complement strand
GCCAGATAGCCGATAAAACCGCCGGCAAAAGTGTCCCCGGCACCCGTCGGATCAAACACTTCCTCCAGGGGATAAGCCGGAGCCGAGAAGATGGAGCCTTCACCGAACATCAGGACACCGTACTCGCCACGCTTGACAACCAGGGTTTTCGGACCGAAGTCACGGACAATCCGGGCCGCTTTGACCAGATTCGGTTCATCGGCCAATTGCCGCACCTCTGCCTCATTGATGGCCAGGATGTCGACCCGGGCAAGAGTTTTAATCAACGCTTCTTTTTTTCCTTCGATCCAGAAATTCATCGTATCGCAGGCAACCAGCTGAGGATTTTTCACCTGTTGCAAAACTTCAAGCTGTAACTCGGGATCGATATTCGCCAGGAACACGTACTCGGCATCCCGGTAGTTTTCCGGCAATTCCGGCTGGAAGGATTCGAAAACATTCAGGTGAGTTTCCAAAGTGTGTGCTTCGTTCAGATCATATTCATAACGCCCTTTCCAGCGAAAAGTCTTCCCACTGCTGCGCTGTAATCCGGCCAGGTCGATATTGCGGCTTTGCAGAAAATCGACATGCTCTTCGGGAAAATCTTCGCCGACGACAGCCACCAAGCTGACATCGGTAAAAAAACTGGCGGAAGTGGAAAAATAGCAGGCTGAGCCACCGAGAACTTCATCCACTTCACCGAACGGGGTTTTGATCGAATCGAAGGCAACACTGCCGACTACCAGAATACTCATTTTTTCAGTCCCTCCCGTTAATCAAGATATTTAGCGATGATCGGTCCCAGTGCCTGCCTGGTTTCTGCCGGGATCAGGTTTTTGTCGGTCATGATGGCATACTTGAGAGCTTCTGCACATGCACAGTCACGAAGTTGGCGACCAGCGACAATTTTAATCGTAGCGGTTTTAATAATCTCACGGGCCATTACCACATTTTGCTGGATAATCGCGATCACTGCTTCCACGGAAACATCGTCGTGAACTTCGTGCCAGCAATCATAATCGGTCGCCAGGGCGACAGTGCCGTAGCAGATCTCTGCTTCTCGCGCCAGACGGGCTTCGGGGAGATTTGTCATGCCGATGATATCAACCCCCCAACTGCGGAAGATGTTCGATTCGGCCCGGGTCGAGAAGTTCGGCCCTTCAATACAGAGGTAAGTGCCGCCCCGGTGCACGGTGGCACCGACCTCGATCGCCGAATCGGCAAGAATATCCGCCAAATCTTGACAGATCGGATCAGCAAACGGTACATGTCCGACGACACCGTTACCGAAAAAGGTTGACGCCCGCCTGCCCTGCGTACGATCAAAAAATTGGTCCGGAATAACGATGTGCCCCGGAACAATCTCTTCTTTCATGCTGCCGACCGCCGAAATCGAGATAATCTGCTCAACACCCAGCGTTTTCATCCCGTAAATATTGGCGCGATAATTCACTTCGGATGGCAAGAAACGATGGCCGCGACCATGGCGTGGCAGAAACACCATCTTCGCTCCACCCAGGGTCCCCGTTATATAGGCATCCGAAGGAGCACCGAACGGGGTCTCAAGAGTCACTTCCTGCACAGCGGTCAAACCTTCAATTTCATATAGACCACTCCCCCCAATCACACCGATGATCGGTTCTCCCATCGCCTCTACCTCCGTCTTGTTTATGAAGTCTGGTTGTCGGATCAGTCCTGAAACTGTTCCCCATCAAGTTTACCTTTGAGCTGGCCGCAAGCAGCCGAGATATCTTGCCCTTTACTTGCCCGGCGCGTCGCAACGATCTCCCGCTGCAACAGGTAGGACTGAAACGCCTTGATTGATGCTTCCTCCGGGGCGCTGAATTCCGACCCTTCATATTCATTGAAAACAATCAAATTGACCTTACTGCGAACCCCGTGTAAGAGCTTGACCAAGCGCCTGGCATCTGCCAGTGAATCGTTCACTCCGCCGATGAGAACATATTCAAAGGTCACCCGTTGTTTCGTCACCCGAGCATAATCCTGGCAGGCTTTCATCAACTCTTTCAGCGGATAGCGTTTATTAATCGGCATCAGCCGGCTACGCACCTCATCGGTTGTCGCATTCAGGGAAACCGCCAGTCGCACTTTAATCTGCTCTGCCAACCGGTAGATTTCGGGAACCAGTCCCGAGGTCGATAAGGTAATCCGACGGTTGCCGAAGCCGAGACCATCATCCAGAAAAAGGATTTTCAGGGCCGCCACCACGTTATCCAGGTTGTGCAGCGGTTCCCCCATCCCCATCAGAACGACATTGGAGATCGGGCCGTCCTGCAGCGCCGCGCAGACCTGATTGACAATCTCTCCCGGTTGCAAATTACGGGTTAACCCGAAGGTCCCCGTCAGACAGAACCGGCATTGCATGGCACAGCCAACCTGCGTCGAGATACAGAGGGTGGCCCGCCCTTCATCCATCGGAATGCGAACGGCTTCTACCGATCCACCATCGGCAAGACGAAACAGGTACTTTTTTGTCCCGTCACTGCTGACTTCAACCGTTTCCGGTTGCCAGGATGAGACGAAAGCTTTTTCAGCCAGCTTTAAACGGAAATCTTTGGACAGATCGGTCATCTCAGCGAAATCAGTGACATTCCGCTGATAGATCCAGTGCAAGATCTGCTTGGCCCGATATTTTTCCTTGCCCAGCTCAAGCAAAAACTGCTGCAACTGATCCAGGGTCAGGTTCTTCAGATCGACTTTTTGATTTTCCAATACTGCCTCTTTGTTCTTGAAATCATAATGAAAAAAGCCCTTCGGATTGTAGCCGAAGGGCTTTATCAGTGACAAGCTGTTTTCTTTTGCGATTTAAAGTAGTTCCAGACCGTTAAAGAAGTAGCCGATTTCAAAAGCGGCGGTGTCCGGGGCATCGGAACCATGGGTGGCATTCTCGCCGATTGAAGCACCGAACTCTTTACGCAGAGTTCCTTCAACCGCCTCAGCCGGGTTGGTTGCACCCATCAGATCACGCCACTTCTTGATCGCGCCCTCGGCTTCCAGACACATGACAATACAGGGAGCACTGCTCATGAAATCGGTCAGCTCACCGAAAAAAGGACGCTCGGCATGCACAGCATAGAAACCTTCCGCCTCAACCTTACTCAAAAAGAGTTTCTTCATGCCGACAACCTTGAAACCCTCAGCATAAATACGAGCGAGAATTTTACCGGCGTAGCCGGCAGCAAAAGCATCGGGCTTGATGATCGAAAAAGTTCTTTCCATGACGAATTTTCTCCAATATGTCGAGTTGTTAGATGGTCATTAGCGAGGCGCTTTGTAGCATCCCGTCGGGGTCCTGTCAAGAACTTAGCCCGCCCGTTGTGCCAACCCCCGCAATACCGGAAGCGCCTTGCGTAACGCCGTTCCCCGATGACTGATGCGATTTTTGATTTCAAGAGGCAATTCGGCCATGGTTTTACCATATTCCGGCACCATGAAAAGCGGGTCGTAACCGAAGCCGCCATCACCCCGCTCACCCCGCATGATCAAGCCGGCGACCTGACCGAAAAAGGTTTCGCAGCGACCATCCGGCCAAGCCAAAGCGATGACGCAGTGGAATGCAGCCTGCCGTCGTTCATCAGCCATATCGGCCAATGCCGTGAGAAGCTTCGCATTATTGGCGGCATCATTCCCCTGCTCACCGGCGTAACGTGCCGAATGCACCCCGGGAGCACCATCCAGCGCAGCCACCACCAGACCGCTGTCATCGGCCAACGTCACATAATCACTGAACAGGGCCATCTGCAGAGCCTTTTTTCGAGCATTTTCCTCGAAAGTTGTGCCATCCTCGACAACCTCAGGAGGATTATTCAGCTGAGTGAGCCCGACAATCTCGATTCCGCTGTCGTTCAGGAGTCGACGAATCTCTTTCAGTTTCCCCTGATTGCCTGTCGCGACCAGTAGTTTCATCATCTGCTGACCAAAGTCTGCTGCTGCAGATTCGTCAACTGCGCACAACCCTGCAGAGCCAGATCACGTAGCGCATCCAGTTCTTCCAGAGAAAAAGGCTCCTCTTCTGCCGTCCCCTGAACTTCGACAAACTTACCGGAACCGGTAATGACGAAGTTCATGTCGACTGCCGCCTTGAAATCTTCGTCATAATTCAGATCAAGTAGTGGCTTTTTATCGACGATGCCGACACTGATCGCGGCGACACTGTCCTTTAAGGGGATCTTTGTCAGGACGCCTTTTTCAACCAGTCCGGCAAAAGCATCGTAAAGCGCAACATAGGCCCCGGTGATCGAGGCGGTCCGGGTACCACCATCAGCCTGCAGGACATCACAGTCGATCTGCACGGCCATTTCCCCCATGGCTTCAAGATCCGTGATGGCACGCAAAGAACGGCCGATCAGGCGCTGAATTTCCTGGGTCCGGCCGGAAACCTTTCCCTTAGCTGCTTCACGCGCAGAACGGGTATGGGTCGAACGGGGCAGCATGCTGTATTCGGCGGTGACCCAACCCCGGCCTTGACCGCGCATGAAAGGCGGAACCCGCTTTTCAACCGAAGCGTTGCACAAAACCTTGGTTTCCCCGCAACAGACCAGCACCGAACCTTCGGCATAACGGGTGAACCGCCGCTGAAAGCTGATCGGCCGGAGTTGATGAGGTTGGCGGCCGTCAATCCGCTCTTGTTCGAGACAATTCATCTAGCGCTCTCCTTTGAGTTGCTTGGCATAGCTTCGAATCCCCTGGAAAAGCGCTTGCACCAGTTGATTCTGATAGTTGTCGTCCTGCAGTTGCAGGAGCTCTTCCTGGTTGCTCAGATAGCCAAGCTCAATCTGCACCGTCGGCAAACTTCCCCGCCCAAGATACAAAAGCGGCGACGGGTAAATACCATTCACCCGGATACCGGCCTGACGCAGCGATAAAGCCAACTGATCGGCCAGTTTCAAACTGGAGCTATCAACACTTTTGTTTATTTCCTGCTCAGTAAGCAAGGAGTTGGCGACCCCTTCGGAGCGGACAAAAAGATTAACGCCACGAAGCTCTGAAGAAAGTGAAGCCTGGGCGTGAATCAATAGCCAGAGGTCAACATCATCCTTCGAGGCGGGTTCGAGTCGCTGCTCAAGAGACAGTTCATAATCACCGTCACGACTCAGGTATATGGTCACCCCGAGCTTCATTTTCAACTGCTTCGCCAATTTCTTGGCGACTTGCAGGTTCAACTCTTTCTCTTTAAATCCCGAAGCGGCGATAACCCCGGGATCCAATCCGCCATGCCCGGCATCTATGACCACCGCACGGACCAGAGGACCACTGCTTTTGGTCTTTTTATTCAACAGGAAGGCGAAGAGTTGCTCCAAGGTATTTTTCTCTTCGGCAACCGGAGTGTCGCTATCGGGATCAAGATTTCGGAAATAGATCGGCCGGCCGACCAGCAAGGACAGTTGGTTGAGAATAAAATGATCGGTGACCCGCAAACGCCCGTCGATAAAGCGAGGCTTTTTCTGCAGGGGATAATAGTTGCCGGCTAATTTCAGGAAACTGCTGGCCGGAGAGATTTCCGCCCAACCCCGTCGGGTGCGGATGCGAAAAGTATGCTTTATCGAGTTCCAATGGCCGCTCAGACCAACCGCATCAAGGGCATCCTCGATCGCAATATAAGGAACCCCTTTTTGTTGATAGACATCTTCCAGAAGAACAGGGTTCTTACCGCGCGGGGCAATCTCAACAGCAGCCCAAAGAGGTATTGCAGAAAACATCAGTAGCAGTAACAGTAGCAACAGGATTTGACGCACGATTCGCTCCCCGGAAAACCATCCGGCTATAACTCGTGTCCATCCGGAAACGCCGGAAGAACACAACAAAGTTTTCATATGGGAAACGGGAATTTTTCGCAAGATCAAGAAAATCAAGTGGTTATGTGAAGGCGTACCTCGGTACGCCGCACAAGTGAGCGCGCTGATTGACGCCGAGATCGCGGAAAAGGGCCGTTTCCGGATGAAAACTAACGCAGCTTCAGTTCATCTGTCAATCGAGATGCACTCGTAAAAAGTCTTAGACGGCGAAGCAGCGTCAAACATTGTCAGCGATCAGCGGCTCACCGGGAACGGAATCAAGGTTCAGGGCTTTGAACAAACGACGGGTCAGCAAACGTTCCAACTCCTGTTGAGCGTCTTCATCCTCTGCCATGTCCCGCATCTGCCCCCCGGCAACCATACCGTGCCCACCGGCAGTTCCCAATCCCTCGACCATCTGTTGTATCACCTCCCCAAGGCGGGCATCTGCTTTGAGCGAACGCATCGAGAGAATCTGCATCCCATTAAACCAGCCGATCCCGAGGACATAATCAACACCTTGCTGTCGCAATAAAAATTCGGCCAACTCTGCAACCAAATCGGGATTTTCAATGCGGCGCAGGTTAAAGACCAGGACAGGTCCATAGACAAGGGAGTTTTCGATTGCGGTACGGAAGGCAGAAAAATACTCACGCGGCACCTGGGGGTGAATAATATCGAAAAGAATGCGGTTATTCGACAACGGCAGCAGTTTCCGGTAAGCCTCGCGATCAGCCTTGGACCATTCACGTCCCAGGTCCTGTGTTTCCGATTTGATCGCATAAAAAAGGCTGGTCGCCAATCGAGTATTGATCGAAACCTTCTGTGCACAGAGGTATTCGTAAAGGATCGTTGCCGAAGCACCATAATGTTCACGAATATCAACCCAACAAACTTGCGACAGGGCAGATTTGGGCGCGTGGTGATCGATCACCAGATGGACGGGGCGCCCACTCGGGAAGGAGTTGTTCCCGGTGTCCGGCTGAGTGTCGACCATGCAGACAACGGCAAATTCGTCGAGAGCAAGCGTGCAGATAGGCACCAGGGGGATCTCCAGAAGCTCGACCATATTGCGGTTTTCACTGCGGCCAACCACGCCGCCATGGGCAATCACAGCATCCTGGCCGGTTTTGACCAGCAAAAGATGACGTAAAGCGACTGCTGCGGCAATCGAATCGGGATCGGGATTATCGTGGGTCACGATTAACACCCGCCCGCGGCCACGAACCCATTCAATGAACTCACTGACTGAATCAGTATCCAGAGAAATAACCGAGCAGCTATCAGCCCCCGAAACCGTTCTGCCTTTCGCCATAATTATTTCTCCTNNAGCAACGGCCTGCTCGGGAGTCTCGGCAGTGAAAGTATCCGGCAAATCGGACCAACTGCCGAGCTGAACAACAGTTTTGCCAAGCTTCAAACCGATCGCCATCTCCGACAACGTTCCATATTCCCCCTCAATAGCAATCAGAGCTTCTGCCGTATGAGCAATAATGACATTTCGTGCATGCCCCATATTTGTCACTATCGGCAGGGTCACATAAGGATTTGCGGTCATCGCCGACATTCCCGGCAAAACACCGATGACATCACCACCCGCTTCGGCGCAGCCGCGGGCCGCCGCCTCCATCACCCCACCCAAACCGCCACAAACCAGCACGGCCCCCTGTTCAGCCAGCAGTTGTCCGACTCTACGAGCGGCGAGTTCTCCGACTGCTGACGCATGACCTGCGCCAACGACACCAATGATTATTTTCCGGGGAGTTTTTCTCATAATTGATTCACAATCGATCTTTCAACCGCCGCAGCAACAAACTGTTGGCAACCACCGACACACTGGAAAAAGCCATGGCCAGCCCGGCAAATTCGGGTTTAAGGTAAACACCCCAAAGAGGATAGAACACCCCGGCAGCCAGGGGAACACCCAAAAGGTTGTAAAAGAATGCCCAGAACAGGTTCTGTTTTATTTTACGTAAGGTCTGCCGACCCAGACGGATACCACGCTCGATATCGCACAAATCACCACCGACCAGGATCAAGTCACCGGTCTCCTTGGCAACATCGGTGCCACTGCCGATAGCAATCCCGATATCGGCCTGTGCCAGGGCCGGTGCATCGTTAATCCCGTCCCCGACCATGCCGACCAGCAGACCCTGTTGCTGATATTTTTTGACTGTCAGTAATTTCTGCTCGGGGAGAACCTCCGCCTCAACCTGATCGATACCGATCTGCGCCGCGACAGCTTCCGCGACAGATCGCCGGTCACCGGTTAACAACACTGTACGAATCCCCAGTTTTTTTAACCCGGTGATCACTGTTGCAGCATGTGGTTTTAAACTGTCAGCAAGGGCAAAAATCCCTTTTAATCGGCCGTCGACAGCCAGAAACACCAGTGTTTTCCCCGCTGTCGTCAATCTTTTAATGACCGTTGCCTCCGCAGACAGATCACAGCCATTATCTTCCAGCAACCTCTGCCGTCCGCAAAGAACCTGTCGCCCGGCCACCTGTCCTTTGAGCCCCAGACCACCAACTTCTTCAACGTGCGCAACCACCGACCATTTCAAGCCCCGTTTGCGAGCTTCGGCAACGATGCTTTTTGCCAGAGGATGATTGCTGCCGGACTCAAGTGCCGCAGCAAATTGTAAAAGTTGTTCTTCAAGACATGCGTCGAAACAGACCAGTTCAGAAACCGTAAAATCACCACTGGTCAATGTTCCGGTTTTGTCGAGCAAGATTATCTGCAACTTGGAAATCTGTTCCAGAACTGAGGCTTTTTTAAAAAGAATCCCTCGCTCAAGCCCGACTGAACTGCCGACCATAATCGCCGTCGGGGTTGCCAGGCCAAGAGCACAGGGGCAGGCGATGACGACAACCGCGATGGCCATCTGAAAAGCAAACAGAAAGCTGCTTGCAGCCGGCAGGTACCAGCTGAAAAATGTCACTAAGGATAAGGCGACAATTGTCGGAACAAAAAAATTGGCGACCCGGTCAGCTAACCGCTGAATCGGGGCCTTGTCGCCCTGGGCCTCTTCAACCAGCCGGACAATCTGGGCCAGCACGGTCTGCTCACCAACCCGGACAGCCTTAATCAAGAGCCGCCCGGAGCGATTGATAGTCGCACCGGTTACTTCCGCTCCTGCTGATTTGTCGACCGGGACAGCTTCACCCGTGATCATCGACTCATCAATCGCAGCCGAACCTTCAACCACCACGGCGTCCACCGGAATTTTTTCGCCGGCACGAACCAGTAACAGGTCACCGGGCTTGACCCGGCTCGCCGGAACGTCCTCTTCTCTCCCGTCGACCAGCAAAACGGCGTGATCCGCCTGCAATTTCAACAGTTTCCTCAGGGCAGCGCCAGCCCGTCCCTTGGCTCTGGACTCAAGCCATTTGCCGAAACGGATAAACAGAATCAGCATGGCACTGGTTTCAAAAAAGACCGTTGCATCATCCCCGAGCATTCCGCTCAACGCCAGGAGCGAATAACCATAAGCGGCGGTGATCCCAAGGGAAACCAGCAGATCCATATTGGCTGCCCGGTTCTTCAGCGACTTCCAGGCGCTTTGATAAAACCCCAAGCCGGCGGTAAACTGGACAAGAGACGCCAAAGCAGCATTGATCAATATTGTTCTCTCACCAAACACGGGGACAAACATCAACAACATGATCGGCAATGCTCCGGCCGCCGCGATCAGCACAAGCCGCAACTCTCGAGCAGCTTCATCGTCATGATCAGGCATTTTATCAACCGGCCCGGCCTGATAGCCGGCCGCTGCGACTGCGGCATAAACATCAACAGCAGAGACTAACTGCGGAGCATACTTGAGCTGACCAAAGGCTCCCGCTAAATTGACAGTCACATCCTGCACCCCGTTCAAGGTGTTGAGTTTTTTTTCAATCGTTGCGGCACAGGAAGCACAACTCATCCCGACAATTTTAAAGCGAAGCGGCTCTAAGTCCGCGGCTGATACCGGAGGGTCTGAAACCGATTTTGAAGTGTCAGGCTCCGCAGGGTTTTCCGTCTGATAACCGGCGGCGGCAAGAGCCTGACGGATCTCACTGGGAGGGTGCTGAATTGGGTCAGAAAAGACGATCTTTGCCAGCCGTTCGGACAGGGACACTTCAACATGCTCGACCGCAGCAAAGCCTTGAATAATACCGGTGACCTTGGCGACACAGTTCGAACATTTCATGCCGTAGACCGGAATGTTAATCTGTTTCGTTTTCATATGTGTCAACAATGATGGTCTCGCAAAAAAAATACGATGGCTAAGCAAAAA
>LGVD01037963.1_pt1 | contig 10062 bp, 10 predicted proteins | sample 469861 | NCBI WGS metagenome assembly LGVD01 (sample SAMN03857201, study PRJNA290197) | marine sediment metagenome | biome: ocean floor; feature: cold seep; material: sediment; isolation source: sample #3730, Push core (PC) 16 from cruise R/V Atlantis leg AT-15-68, Alvin... ... | reverse complement strand
TCTTAGCAAAATTAGAAGTAGCAACAACAGGTACTGATGCAGATTGGATCGTGAAAATAATTGATGTACACCCATCTGATATTGAGGAACAAAAAAAAGGTATGCAAGATCATCTAAAATTGAGTAACTACCACTTAATGGTTCGCAGTGAAGTTATGCGAGGCCGATTTAGAAATAGTTTTTCTAATCCTGAACCTTTTGTAGCCAACAAACGCACAAAAGTTAATATCAAATTACAGGATGTTTTTCATACTTTTAAAAAAGGACACAAATTACAAATACAGGTTCAAAGTACATGGTTTCCATTAATTGATCTAAATCCTCAAACTTTTGTGCCTAATATTTTTAAAGCCAAAGAAAAAGATTTTAAAACACAAACACATAGCGTTTTCACTTCTTCTTCTATTGAATTTTCTGTTTTAAAATAAAATATTTTGCAAAAAAAAATATTTTTAAAGGCTAACATGATTAGATATGGAGTTTTTTTAATTGCTCCAATCTTGTTTTTTTATATACTTTTTTTTACAAACCTTGATGAAAATAATCCGGCTGTAACTGCCACATTAGCCGTAGCTGTTTTAATGGCACTGTGGTGGGTGACCGAAATTGTGCCACTTGCCATTACTTCATTACTGCCTATAGTTCTATTCCCTGTTTTGGGAGTAATGAACGGTAAAGATGTTTCTTCAACCTATTTTAATCATGTAATTTTTTTATTCCTAGGTGGATTTTTAATCGCACTGGCAATTCAAAAATGGGATTTACACAAACGTATTGCACTAAAAATATTATTGTTGGTTGGAACAAGTCCGGCTAAGATACTTCTGGGGTTTATGTTGGCAACAGCATTTTTATCAATGTGGATCTCAAATACTGCAACAACCATGTTGATGATCCCTATACTTATTTCGATAATATCACAACTTGAGGACATCAATTTAAAAAAAGATGTCAAACATTTTTCTATAGGATTACTCTTGTCTATTGCCTACAGTGCTTCAATTGGTGGAATTGCAACTTTAGTTGGTACACCTCCAAACTTATCATTTGCCCGAATTTTTAATATTTATTTTCCTAATGCACCTGAGATTTCGTTTGCAACCTGGTTTTTTTATGCTTTCCCTATAGTTATTATAATGTTTATAATTGCGTGGTTTTATCTTTATTTAGTATTTGTAAAAAGAGGATCTAATTTTAAAAGCATTGATAAGACCAGTCTAAAACTTACCTATAAAAAATTAGGAAGATGGTCTTATGAAGAAAAGGTCATGATGGTAATTTTTATTTTACTGGCAATGCTTTGGTTTTTTAGAGCTGATATAATTATTGGGTCTTTTAAAATCTATGGTTGGCAAAATATATTTAAGAATCCTTCTTATTTTAATGATGGAACTGTTGCAATTGCAATTGCAATAATTTTATTTATCATTCCGTCAAAACAGCAAAAAGGAAAATTTTTAATGGATTGGAAAACTGCTGAAAGCATCCCATGGGAAATCATATTATTATTTGGTGGTGGTTTTGCATTAGCAACAGGTTTTAAAGATTCAGGTCTATCACAATGGTTTGGAGAACAAATGATATGGCTTTCTGATGTACATCCATTTTTTATTATTCTTACAATAGCTTTTGTAGTTACTTTTTTAACTGAGATCACATCAAATACAGCAACTGTAGAAACATTTTTACCTGTTTTGGCAGGGTTAGCCATGAGCATTGAAATAAATCCTTTGTTATTTATGCTTCCGGCTACTATTGCCGGATCATTAGCTTTTATGTTACCTGTAGCAACACCACCAAATGCTATCATTTTTGGAACAAAACGTGTACCTATGATAGAAATGTCAAAAACCGGGTTTTTTTTAAATATTGTAGGAATTGTTTTAGTAACAATTTCAACTTATTATTTAGGAACATATATTTTTGATATCCAATTAGATGTATTTCCTGATTGGGTAAAATAGAACTATAATTTCTATAATTATTTAATAGAATATTGACAAATTTAATAATTAATTGATCTATGCATGATGCTATTGGAAAGGCTTTATTAGACTATCAAAAAGGAAATTATTCAGAAGACATCATTACAATATCTTCTGTTGCCGGTATTGATCTAATGCGTTTACCTTACCTGTTTCGTCCCTACAATGAAATGCCAAAAATTGAACAAAAAGCATTAGATCTATGCAAAGGAAGAGTATTAGATGTTGGTTGTGGTTCCGGAAGTCACTCCCTATATCTTCAACAAAAAAATCTTAAAGTTAAAGCTATTGATATCTCTAAAGGAGCAATTGAAGTTTGTAAACTAAGAGGTGTGAAAAATGCAAAAGTTCAAAATATAAATCATCTTAAAGACGAAAAATATAACACTATTTTATTGTTAATGAACGGCATTGGAATTAGCGGAAAATTAAATAATCTTAACACCTTTTTGGATCAATTAAAATCATTATTATTAACTAACGGACAAATCTTATTAGACTCTTCAAACATTGTCTATATGTTTGAAGAAAATGAATATTACATTAATAAGAACCAAGATTATTTAGGAGAAGTATCTTATACCATGGAATATAAAGACAAATCCGGTAAACCTTTTGACTGGTTATTTATAGATTTTGAGACGCTACAAGATCACGCACTACAAAATGGTTTACAATGCGAATTAATAATGAAAGGTAAACACTATGATTATTTAGCAAAATTATCAAAACTAAAAGTGTGAAATTTGCGAATTAATCCGCCTTATTATAATTATATTTGTAAAAAGCATTATCATGAAAAAAATTATCCTTTTAATATTTATATTGACTTTTTCGGTAATTCAATCACAAAATAAAAATAATTCCTCTATAAAAGATATTGTAAAATTTCAAAAAAAAATGAATGAGGAATTTAAAGATGCTAATGAATCCCCTTTAACAGAAGATGATCTCAAAACTTTCAAATCGCTAGAATTTTTTGAAATTGATACTGCTTTTAGGGTTGTTGCAAAATTAGATCTAATTAAAGATGGTAAGCCTTTTAAAATGCAAACTACAACCGATAGGCTTCCTGTTTACAAAATATTTGCCAAAGCCAGTTTTAAAATAAATGGACAACCATATGTCTTAAATATCTATCAAAATGAAAAATTAATTTTGACTACTGATTTTGAAAACTATTTATTTTTGCCCTTTACTGATCTAACCAATGGAAATGGTACATATGGAGGCGGACGCTATATTGATCTGGAAATCCCGAAAGGAGATACAATGGTAATCGACTTTAACAAATCTTATAATCCATATTGTGCTTATAATGGTAAATACTCTTGCCCAATACCCCCTAAAGAAAATGATTTAAATATTGCAATAAAAGCCGGAGTGAAAAATTATAGTAAACACTAAAATATTTTTGAAATATACATTCCTAAAAAGACTGCACTTATACTTACAATAAAAGTTAAGAACATATAAGGTAAAAATCCAAAGTAATCGCCATTTTTGATATACAAGTGATTTTCATAAGCAAAAGTTGAAAATGTGGTAAAACCTCCACAAAATCCTGTTGCAAGTAGCAAAGAGTGATTTTCAGTTAAATTACCATATTTTGACATATATCCAAATATGAGTCCGATAAACAGACTTCCCAAAATATTCGCTAAAAATGTACCATAAGGTAATGCACTTTCAAAATTATTAAATTTAACGCTTAACAAATAACGTGCAACGCTTCCTAGTCCCCCTCCAAAAAAAACCAATAAAGCTTCTCTCATAATATTTTGTTTAAATTAAAATTTTATCTTTTTAAAATCACGCCAATTCCATTTACCAATAATTGTACCTTCATTAAGAATTACAATTCCAGGATTTGCCCTGATAATTGTTTTTAAAGTAGTTTCATCACAAAAAAGTAAATCAAAATCTAAATTATATTTTTCTTTAATAATCAAAAAATCTTCTTCAGTTGATGCTGAAAATCCATAAACATGATAACCATTTTGCAAAGCTTTATCGCTTACTTTTTTTAATTTTTTTAAACCTTTTCTATTAATTTTATTTAAATTATACATCACAACCNNTACAACATCAGTTTTTCTTCTTGTAAAAGTTGTTCAGTAAGATCTTCTCCATTTCTTTCCATAGTAAAATCATGAATAGGAGGTTCATATCCTTCTACTATGGTTTTGGTCACTCTATCAACATAAGTAGCTCCTTTAATATTCCAGGGTTTTTGTTTTGTAGTATATGTTTTATCAACACCATCAACATTATAGATCCAAATATCTTCGTAAACAGGTTGTATTGCATCATTTGGCATCAGCATTCCTTCTGTAATATTATTCCCTACAGCATATGGCCTAAAGTCAATTATTGGAAGATGACGCAATACATAAGAGGAAGTGAAAATAAAGATTAACAGTAAAGTGAAGGATGCTTTTTCAACAAAAGAAACATCAATTATTGGTTGAATATCATACAATCTGAATAATAGAAAAATAATCAAAACGATCAAAACAATATTTTTATAAAAAGTATCCCAGGAAGATAACTTTAAAGCATCTCCAAAGCAACCACAATCATTAACCTTGTCATAATACGCTGAATACCAGGTTAAATATAAAAACACTAAAATTAAAATAAATAAACTCCAAACTGTTATTTTAGGTTTTAAGCCAAGTAATAACAATACACCCAACATAATTTCAATTAAAATTAGAAGTATAGAAAAAGGTAAGGCATAAGGGATTAAAAATTCAAGATTCAAAACATCTGCAGCAAAATAATCTACAAATTTATATGCTGTACCTAAAGGATCTACAAGTTTAACAAAACCAGAGAAAATAAAAGTAACAGCAACTATAATCCTGATAATTTGAGTTAAGATATTCATAATTGATTGTTAGTCTTTTTCTTTATTAGAAACTTCACTCATCAAGATCAATGCAAAAATTGCATAATTTATCATGTCTTGATAATTTGCGTCAATACCTTCTGAAACCAACGTTTTACCCTTATTATCTTCAATTTGTTTCACTCGAAGTAATTTTTGGAGAATTAGATCAGTTAAAGAACTAACACGCATTTCACGCCATGCCTCACCGTAATCATGATTTTTATTTTCCATCAATTGCTTGGTGATCTTTAAATGCTTGTTATAAAACTTGGCGGCCTCTTCTGAATTGAGATCGGGTTGTTCAGCAATTCCATTTTCTAATTGAATCAATGCCATAACTGAATAATTAATTATTCCTATGAACTCTGAACTTTCGTCCTCATCAACTTTTCTTATTTCATTTTCTTGTAATTGTCGGATACGCTGTGCTTTGATAAAAATCTGATCGGTTAATGATGGCAAACGCAATATCCGCCAGGCACTTCCGTAATCATTCATTTTATCAACAAAAAGGTTACGACATTTTTGCACAATTTCATCATACTGTTTTGAGGTCTTATTCATAAAAGTGGTTAAATTATTGAATTCAGTTAAAAATTTATAGTCGAAACGAATTTATAAAAAACTTACCAATTAATATCTTTGCTTTGTTTATTTTTACAAATATATTGATAAGTAACTAAACATTCTACTATGAATAGAATTGCTGTTTTTTGTGGCTCGAGTATTGGTTTTAATTCTGCATATGCAAAAGATGCAAAAGATTTAGGAAATTATTTTGCAAAAAACAATATTGGCTTAGTATATGGCGGTGGAAAAATTGGTATGATGGGTGTTATAGCAGATGCCATTTTAGACAATAATGGAGAAGTAATAGGTGTTATTCCTGATTTACTGCGTCATGAAGAAGTAGCTCATAAAACAATAACACAAATGATCATCACCAAAAAAATGTCGAAGAGAAAAGTTAAAATCAGTAAAATGGTTGATGGTTATATTGCACTCGCAGGTGGTTTTGGCACCTTAGATGAGATCTATGAAGCTTTAACTCTCGGGCAATTAGGTATTGAAAATAAACCTGTAGGCATGTTAAATACAAATGGATATTTTGATCACAGTTTAAAACAACTCGATGTAATGGTTAGAGAAGGTTTTTTAAAACAAAGCAATAGAGATATGCTTTTGGTTAGTGATTCTATACCTGAGTTAATTAACAAAATGAATAATTATAAAGCTCCGAAATTGAGTAAAGTTGTTAATACAGTTGCAAGTAAATAGATTTCAAAATGAAGACAATCAACTGTAAAGGAAATTTAATTGATCTCAATAAGCCAAAAGTGATGGGAATCTTAAATCTCACACCCGACTCTTTTTACGATGGCGGAAAATACAGATCAGAAAGATTAATATTACTTCAAGTTGAAAAAATGATTGTTGAAGGTGCAACCTTTGTTGATATTGGTGCTTATTCTTCTCGTCCCGGTGCTAAAGATCTAAGTGAAAATGAAGAATTAGAACGTATCACCCAAATTTTAGAACTTATTGANNTTATTTTAAAGAATTTTCCTGATATTTTTATTTCAATAGATACTTTTAGAAGTAAAGTTGCAAAAACTTGTGTTGAAATTGGGGCTTGTATGATCAATGATATATCGGGAGGAAATTTAGATACAAACATGTTTGAAACCATTGCTAAATTACAAGTTCCATACGTATTAATGCATATGCCCGGTACACCGCAAACCATGCAAACATTAACTGATTATGAAGATGTTGTAAAAGATATTATTTATTATTTTTCAAAAAAAATCACTCAATTAAATATTTTGGGTGTAAACGATATCATATTAGATGTAGGTTTTGGATTTGGTAAAACACTTGATCAAAACTATGAACTATTACAAAAACTTAAATTATTTGAATCTTTTGATCTTCCGATATTAACGGGAATTTCAAGAAAATCTATGATCTATAAATTACTAAATATCACAGCAGATAAAGCTTTAAATGCAACGAGTGTTACTAATACTATTGCATTGTTAAATGGTAGTAATATCCTTAGAGTTCACGATGTTAAAGAAGCTGTTGAAACCATTAAAATTGTTTCTAAAACCTATGAAATACCTTAAAATCTTTATCCTATTAATTTTAGTTGCAAGTTGTAATAAAAAGGAAATTCAATTGCCTAAAATTGGTGTCAAAGGCTTAACTGACATTCAAAACAATTCAAGTATTTGGATGTTTTTTAATGTAAGAGAAAATGATACAATCGCTATTTTAAATAAAAATAATAAAATTGGCAATACTCATTTAATTTTTAATATTGACAAACGTTTACCGCTAAGAGAAATTATGCCAAAACTCCATGAGATTCAAGAAAAGTTAAAAAAAGATTCTCCTCATAAAACAGGAGATATGAACAATTATTTTAGTTATGCGGATACACTTTCAAATACTTTTGCTCAACTTGATTTTACCAATACCAATTATATTTTTACCCAAGAAGCTTATAAAAATGTTATCTCTGAAATTAATAAAGAAAAAAGCACAGATCCAATATTGCTCCACTTTAGCAAGGAATCTACTAAAATCGATCATAAAAAAACCAAAGATTTCTTTAAAGAACTCGAAACTACAATGTCTATTGATTCACTAAGTAAGAGAACAATACTTTTAACATTTGATCAAAATCTTTCCTATAATAAATATTTAACGGTTAAAACCAAACTTTTTGCCGGAGGTTTTAATATTGAAAATTCTGAATATATTTTTAGTGAAGAATAATTATTACATTTACAAAAACTAAACCAATTTGGATTCACTTGATTTCTTACATCCCGGTTTTTTAGATATTCTTGATATAGTTTTAGTAGCTGTATTACTTTTTTACATATACAAATTAATTAGAGGAACTGCCGCTTTCAATATTTTTTTAGGTATTGCCATCATCTATTTGATATGGAAACTTACACTGGCATTAAAAATGGAACTCTTAAGTGATATTTTAGGAAAATTCTTAGGTGGTGGATTTATAGCATTGATCATTGTTTTTCAACAAGAAATTAGAAAATTCTTATTAATGCTCGGTTCAACAAACTTTGCCAAAAAAGGGTTTTTAAAAAATTTAAGGTTTTTTAAAAACGAATTGAACACAACTTCAAATGATATTGAAGAAATTATTTCTTTTTGTGATGAAATGTCTAAGATCAAAACAGGCGTATTGATTGTTTTAGGAAGGAACAACAATTTAGAGTTTGTTAAAATTACAGGTGATTCACAAAATATTGAAGTCAATAAATCAATTTTAAATAGTATTTTTTATAAAAACAGCCCTTTACACGATGGCGCTATTACCATTGAAGATAATCACATAACAGCTACACGAGTTATTTTACCCATCGATAATTCTTTAGAAATACCCTCACATTTTGGATTGCGCCATAGAGCTGCCTTAGGTATTTCAGTTAGATCAGACGCTCTAGCTATAGTAGTTTCTGAGGAAACCGGTCAGATTTCATATGTAAACAATGGTGTTTTTGTATTATTTGAAGACTCCGATGATCTGATTGAAATTATTAAAGAAGATCTGCGATTTTAACTCCCATTCTTCTTGAATAATATTGATTAGCCTGCTTTCTTTTGCAGAAATTGAATCGTATATAATCTACTGTAATAACCATTTTTTGATAATAATTGTTTGTGTGTGCCTTGCTCAACAATCTTACCATCATCCATCACAATAATTTTGTCAGCTTTTTTAACTGTTGCTAATCTGTGGGCAATAATAATAGATGTCTGATTTTTAGTTATTTTTTCAGTGGCATTCTGAATTAATATTTCAGAATAAGTATCAATTGAAGAAGTAGCTTCATCTAAGATTAATACACTTGGTTTACTCACTGAAGCTCTTAAAAATGCAATTAATTGTCTTTGTCCTACCGATAGCATTACCCCTCTTTCCTTCACATTATAATTGTAATTTTTGGGTAAAGACATTATAAAATCATGAATACCAATTTCTTTTGCAGCTTTTTTTACATCATTTAATGAAATTGCTGGATCTTTTAAAGTAATATTATTAAAGATCGTATCCGAAAATAAGAAAACATCCTGTAAAACAACAGCTATATGGTTCCTCAATTCATGTAAATTATAATCGGTAATCGGTATATCATCAATTTTAATCTGTCCTATTTTAATATCGTAAAACCTGTTTAATAAATTAATAATTGTTGATTTTCCGGCTCCGGTTGCTCCAACAATTGCAACAGTTTCTCCGGGTTTTACAATAAAAGAAATTCCTTTGATAACCTCTTCATCTTTAACATAACTAAAATGAATATCGTCAAATTCAATTCTGCCATTAAAAGTTCCTGAAATAACTTTCCCATTATCAACTTCCGTTTCATTAGTATCAATAATTTTAAAAACCCTATCGGCAGCTACCATACCCATTTGCAAAGTGTTAAATTTATCGGCTATTTGCCTTAATGGTCTAAATAACATGTTGTTCATCATAATAAAACTGATGATTTCTCCAACTGTGACCGAACTATTTAATGCTGCTTGTAAACCTTCGTACCATACAACTAAACCTATCGCAATGGAAGGTAAAATTTCAGCAACAGGAAAAAATATTGAATTATACCAAACCGTTCTAACCCAGGCCTTTTTATGCTTTTCATTGATAGATCTAAATTTTTTATACTCAATCTCTTCTCGGGTAAATAGTTGTATAATCTTCATTCCGGTAATTCTCTCCTGAACAAAGCTGTTTAAATTAGCAACTTCGGTTCTTACTTCCTGAAAAGCAGACTTCATTGCCTTTTGAAATATTTTTGTTGCAAATATCAAGATTGGCAGTATTGCTTCGACGATTAGAGCCAATTGCCAGTTCATCCAAAGCATTACTGCAGCAATTACCATCATTTTTAACAGATCACTAATGATCATAAACAGTCCCTGACCAAAAATACTGGCAATAGTCTCAATATCAGATACCACTCGGGTTACCAATTTACCTACAGAAGAATTATTAAAATATTGCATTTTAAAGTGCAACAAGTGCTTAAATAATTGGGTTCGCATATCTTTTACAATATTTTGCCCTAACCAGTTTGCAAAATATATAAATACAAATTGAAAGATTACTTCAAAAAACAAAACTGCTAACATAAGAAT
>LGVD01000498.1_pt1 | contig 10134 bp, 13 predicted proteins | sample 469861 | NCBI WGS metagenome assembly LGVD01 (sample SAMN03857201, study PRJNA290197) | marine sediment metagenome | biome: ocean floor; feature: cold seep; material: sediment; isolation source: sample #3730, Push core (PC) 16 from cruise R/V Atlantis leg AT-15-68, Alvin... ... | reverse complement strand
TCTCTAGAGGACAATACATTAGAATCTGTTCAAAATAAAATAAATAATACTAAATCAGAAAAATGTACAAAAATTCAAAGCGGAGATATATTATATCCAGACGGGCATTATCTAACTGGCGAATCTTTAACAACAGGTTTTGATGTTTTTGGTTATAATTATCAGGCACATATATTTAAAGGTCTTTATGCAAATTTATATTTGGGTGTAGCTGGATTTCCACCTTATCAAGGAAACAATGACGAATACCTTGCTGAAAATCCAGAAGTAGAAAAAAATCAGTATATCATGAACTACTATTGGCCATACAGAAACGATGAGGTAAATATGACTTGGAATGATGCCTGGCAACCCAATAATGATTGTGATAATGATGGATATTTAGATGTAGTTAATTATAATGATGTTGTTGGCTCCGGTGGGTGGGAGAACTATCATTCTAAAGGAACTTATATAAATACAAATGGCAAACTATGTCATTGGGAACAACATACCAAAATAGTTGCAATACCAGAAAATGCAACTTTAGTTGATGGATATTGGTTCGATCAAGATGGCAACGAAATTGGAAAAGAGTTTTGGGGATCTTATGCCATAATTCAAGTATCTTTAAACGACCCATGTGGTGAAGGTAATTATATTGAAAAATATCGAAGTCCTTTCCACGTTGGTTTAGGCAATAGATAGTATCTAATAAATTATACTTNNTTAAGGATTATAATTTTTTATACTTATTAAAATTTTCACTCGATATTTTATAAATCCTGATCCTTCTGTCTTCTTTAGATTTTACTGAATTGATAATATCTTCATTGATACCTAAAAGGGTCTTTACTTTAAGGTTAATATCATTTAATTTTTGAACTTTTATTCTCTCATTATGGGCATGACTGTATTGGTCTTTTTCTACAATTTTTAAAATTCTGTTTGAAGAAACTTCATCTTCAGATAATAAAGTTTTAACAATCTCCATAGATTCCTGATCAAATTCAGTGAATTTATTTTTATACCTGAGTCCATTATCTAATAAAACAATCTTTGTGTTTTTTTTATAAAATCTTAATCCAAGCCAGATTAATAATAAAAAAAATGCCGGTAATAAAAAATAGATTAGAAATACATACCCCCAGTAAGCATAGTTTTTATAAAAAACTGTGGAAGATATCTTCTTACCAAAAAAATCTTTTTCATCAATAACTTTAAGTGATACTTTTTCTCTTTTATCCACAAAACAATAAAACTTATTATTTAAGTAAAATGATTTTAACTTTTCAGATAATCTAGGACTTAATAAATTATGCTCATATAGAGTAAGTTTATTATTTACCACATCTATTTCACAAATATTATTCAGTTCAACATTTAACAGCTTGTTTTTATATTTTATAGTTGCACGACTATTAATTGGCAAGTGTTTACCAAGGTATTTCCATTGATGATTTTTAAAATTAAACTTCCAGACTTCATCATTGTCGATTCTTTCCCGTCTGTGGTATGGATCAATCTTAAGCCCATCAAATAGATAGATCTCATTATCGATTTGAATATACAAACCTTTATAGGTACCTTGTGGTATCGCTTTTGAACTTACCTGTTCATTAACTTCCCATTCTTTTGTCAATTTATCAAAATAAATAAAAAAATTGCGTACAGACCAAAATCCATATCCACCATACTTGTAGATCTTAGAATTATATACAAAGATTTTTGAAGCGTGTTGCATTCTATGATCAAATGAGTTGTCAATTCTTTTTATTGAATCATTAATAAATTGATACACCATTCCCCCACCACTATCTACGAAATATTGTAAAGTGTCAATAACTACAAAAGCCCTTGGGTAATCTCCATGTAATTTAAACTGTTCCTTTCTAAATGTTTTAAGGTTTAATTTTTCATAATGACCCTCATAAAATAATAATAACTCATTATTGATACTATCTAAGCCAACTTTTTTTAAATCACCTAAATCATCAATAATTACTTTTTGAGAATAGCTGCTTAGGGTAATAAATAAAAGTAAAAAAAGTAATCTCATTGCAATGCGATAATATAATTACCTCAAATGTAGTAATTATATTTGTAATTGAATATTAATATGAAGATTTGCGAAGTACTCTGTTATTTTCAATTAAATTATATCCCCTCTCTCTATGACTTTTGATGATAATAACATGAGTACTTTTTTTGAACAACTTGCAGAAAACATTGAGAAAAACCCTATACAAAAGGAAAATATTAAAAACCTTAAAAATCTTCCTTTAAATAAAGATGAAAGCATCTATTTGTTTGATTTCAGTCAAAATAAATTAATATTCCATAAAGGATTTCTGAAATTTTTAGGCTATGATGATAATGATATCTCTATAGATTTTATTGAAAGTCTTTATCACCCGGATGATGCTGAATTAACAAATAGGATTATAAAAGCATCCATTTTATACAGTTTGGCCTATCCTGAAGATAGCAATAATAATACATTATCTATCTCTTTCAGATTGCGAAAAAAAGATGGAAATTATATCAAAATTCTTAGTCGTTCTTATGTCTATACTTCTGATACAAAAAGTAGAATAACAAGTGTTTTAATAAGATTTACAGATATTTCATTTATCGACAATTCAAAAATTGTAAAATGGGATTTTAAAGCAAGTAATTTAAATGAAGCTTCTTTTAAACAACTCATCTATAAAACTTCCCGTAAAAAATTACAAATTGATAAATTGATATCATTATTTAAATTAGACCTATAAATTTGGGTGCCTTTTCAATTTAAAAAAAGACATTTAAAAAAAATGTGATTAAGTTCAATTGTTTTTATATATTTATCCTTTACATAAATTAATTTGTAACTCCTTCTTATCCACATTTCTTATGAGTGACTACGGCTTTCTTTCAATATTACCTCCGGTTATTGCTATCATTCTCGCACTTAAAACAAAACAGGTTTATGTAGCCTTACTTTTTGGAATTTGGTTTGCCTGGGTAATCATGAGTGACTGGGATTTTTTTGATGGGACCATTGCTACTATTGAAGCTTTAGTAAATGTTTTTAAAGAACCCGGAAATACACGCACCATAATGTTTAGTGCTTTAGTTGGTGCACTTCTATTATTTATTCAATACTCAAAGGGTGTAGAAGGGTTTGTGAACAGAATCAATAAATTAATAGAATATTTTGAAGCAAAAGAAAGTGGAAGAAGTAGAGTAATTGTCCAATTTTTAGCTCAAATAACCGGAATTTTACTATTTGTTGAAACCAGCATCAGTGCACTTACCGTTGGAACCTTGTACAGACCTATATTTGACAGGTTAAAAATTCCCCGAGAAAAATTGGCTTATATCGCCGATTCAAGTTCAGCGCCTTCAGCTATATTGATTCCTTTTAATGCCTGGGGTGCATTTATAATGGGTTTATTAATTTCTCAAGGAATTGACAATCCTTTTTCAACTATGCTTAAATCAATAGTGTATAATTTTTACCCAATTATTGCAATAATAATGGTTACTTCAATTATTTTTTCAAAGAAAGATTTTGGACCGATGTCTAAAGCAGAGAAACGTACACGTGAAACCGGAAAAGTTCATGATGATAATGCCCAACCAATGGTTTCTGATACTATTACTTCATTTAAACCAAAAGAAGGGATTAAAGCTAAATCGTTTAATATGGTCATTCCTTTAGCCACTATGGTTTTAATGATGCCAGTTAATTTAGCTTTTACCGGTTGGAAAAGTGTAGAAAACTCAACTTCATTTTTTGATCATGTTTTTCAAGCAATTGGTAACGGTTCTGGTTCATCTGCAGTATTGTATTCAGTTATAACTGCCATATTTGTAGCCATGATCTTATATCGCGTTCAAGGTATCATGAGATTGAAAGAAATGGTAGATCTGGTTTTAAAAGGTATTAGCGAATTAATGCCATTGGCCTTATTAATGATGTTGGCATTTGGCATAAGTGCAGCATGTAATCAATTAGGAACAGGTCAATTTGTTGCTGATTGGTCTAAAGAATGGTTATCACCTGAGTTTTTACCAGCCATTATTTTTTTAATTAGTGCATTTATAGCTTTTTCTACGGGTACATCCTGGGGAACATTTGCTATTATGATGGCAATTTCAGTACCTATGGCTCAGGCTCATGATGCAAATCTTTATTTGGTAATTGCTGCAACTTTGGGTGGTGGCGTTTTTGGTGATCATTGCTCTCCAATATCCGATACAACTATTATATCATCTATGGCATCAGCAAGTGATCATATCGATCACGTAAAAACGCAATTACCATATGCATTAACGGGTGGATTAATTGCAACTACTCTTTATCTAATCTTAGGATTTACAATGTAAATAATGTTATTAAATTTAACCTAACTTTGTAATAAAATTTAAAAATGACTCATAAAGCAGGTTACGTAAATATCATAGGCAATCCTAATGTTGGAAAATCAACCTTGATGAATGCTTTGGTTGGTGAGCGTTTATCTATCATCACTTCAAAAGCACAAACTACACGGCATCGTATTTTGGGAATTGTTAATGGCGAAGATTTTCAAATTCTTTTTTCAGATACACCCGGAATTATCAAGCCTGCTTATCAGTTACAGGAATCCATGATGGATTTTGTTAAATCGGCTTTTGAAGATGCTGATATTCTATTATATATGGTAGAGATNNGATATTCTATTATATATGGTGGAGATAGGTGAAAAAGAATTAAAAGATGAAGCTTTTTTTAATAAAATTCAAAATACAAAAATACCTGTCTTATTACTTATCAATAAAATTGACAAATCAACACAAAGTGAAGTAGAAGAAAAATATGAATTTTGGCAAGAAAAATTACCCAATGCTATTATTTATCCAATTTCAGCATTAAATAATTTCAATGTTCAAAATGTACTTGGAAAAATTATTGAATTATTACCAGAATCTCCTCCGTTTTATCCTAAAGATCAACTAACAGATAAACCGGAAAGATTTTTTGTTAATGAAACCATTAGAGAGAAGATCTTGATGCATTACNNCATTACAAAAAAGAAATTCCTTATGCTGTTGAAATTGAAACAGAAGAATTTTTTGAAGATGAAAAAATTATTAAAATTCGTTCCATAATAATGGTAGAAAGGGAAACTCAAAAAGGAATCATTATCGGACATAAAGGTTCGGCCTTAAAACGTGTTGGCACCGAAGCACGTAAAGATCTAGAAAAGTTTTTTGACAAAAAAATATTCTTAGAATTATACGTAAAAGTCAATAAAAACTGGCGAAACGATAAAAACCAATTAAAACGATTTGGATATAAGGAATAGATTAAAAAAGTGATTTTTTTAAAAACTTGAATTTTTAACTATTCCATTCAAACTCACAATCCTAAAATTCTTTTCCCTTCTTCTGATACCAATTCAGTTGACCAAAGCGGTTCAAAAACCACCTCAACATTTGTTGTAAAATCAGGGTATTTCTGTTTGATGACTTCTTTAATATTTGAAACTATGGCGTCTCCCAGCGGACATGCCGGAGTTGAAAATGTAATTACAAGATCCAATTTCTTATCACCATCATAATTCACTTCATAGATCAATCCCAAATCAACTATATTGATTTCAATTTCAGGATCCATTACATTTTTCAACAATTCCAATATCTCTAATTCGAAATTTGTTATTTCTGCTTTATTCATTTTTATCTATCGTTTTAACTTTATGAAAAATCATTTTAAACACATTTATATTATATAAAATTGCAACAAGCAATAGAAGGTAACTTCCTATTCTTACCAACCATATTTTTTCAAATAAGATTCCTAATATCATAAAAATAATAAAAAATATGTAAATATATAAATGAGCGTGTGCAATTTTTTCTGAATATAATTCCCTTGGCATAGGTGTTTTAGTTTTTCCCACCAATGCCTGATACTTTTCTAACCAAATTATAAATGGCAAGGTTTTATATGTCTGACCTAAAATTAATGTAGTTACAAATCCGAAAATTACTGTAAAACCAAATAAAGTTGATACTCGAAACAACAGCGTTGATTCCAGATCAAATCCAATCATAATTATTAAGCTTACTATAACCGGTAACACAATAGTTATAATTGAGATCATTGTATGTTTCATACCTACATCTAAAACTTTACGAATTCTTTTTTTATAAGAATCATATACAAATGATATAAAGAAGATAATTCCAATAACAATCAAAAGCCAAAATAAGGGATTTATAAAATCTTGATGAATAAAAAACCAGTTTATAGAAATTGCTATTAAACCAAAATTTATTAAATAATAAGATTTTTCAAGCTTTTTGTTATCGAGCTGATGTGATACAAAAAACATTGGAATCAATATTGACCCTATTCCTATGATCAACATCAAAAACCAGCCAATCAAACCAATACTTGCATGAATTTTAAGATAATGCAGATGTGATTCTGCAAAGAAATTGAATTTAAAATTGAATGCGATTAAAGTTCCAATCAATTCGGTTATAGCCAACCAAATAACTGCAGTAATTACAAATCTTGAAGAAATATTCTTTTTTTGAGAGCTTTTATATGACAAAATTACGTTGATAACAAACAGTAATAACGATACAAACATCAACAATGCAGCATAAGGTAACAATCTTGTATAATCAGTTATCCAAAAGGAATAAGTTAAAAATAAAACACTAAAACCTGATAACCAAAAAGTAAATTTTGCTAATTTTTCACTATACAATGAAGTTTCAAAAACTACNNGCTATATAATGATGTTTCAAAAACAACCGGAATTAGCTGATAAAGTGCACCAAAAACGATCATAATTGTCCAACCCAAAACGGCCATATGTGTAATAGCAATGATTTTGCTATCAAAATAGGCGCCAAGCAAAGTTGTATCAGCAAGAATGATCATTAAAGATAAAACCAAAAGTGCAATTGCACCAAAGATAAAATGTGGTTTTATAACACTTGCAGCCGGGGCATAATTTGAGTTTATTGATAAATTCATTTATAAAAAATTAATCTTTATATATCAATAATAAAGTATGATTACAGTCAATTTCTTTATATAAAACCTCATAGTTTCTTTGTTCCAGTTCAGGTAATAAGAACTGAGGAATTTTTTTATGATCTACATACAATGCTTCACCATCTTTTAAAGTTTCTATTTCTTTTAAAACGGTAACCATTGGTTCTGGCATTTCGAGATCTCTTACATCAATTTTTTTTATATTATCACCAAAAAAAATCATTTGTTCATCAAAACTCTTGGGGTTCTTTTTAACTTTTTCCTCTAATTCATTATCCACCCATTTGGTTGTATTCTTTCTGAAAAAGGTATGCACTTCACTTTCATTTGGACGTTCTGTCCATGATTCATATCCTTTGGATTGTAATTTTCTAATAAGCGGAATTGGTTCAAAAGTATTAATTATATGAAGGGTTTCGTTATCATTTAATATTTTAACTTCTTTCATTATAATATTAAAAGGATCTTCTCCAGAATCAAGTGTAGGTCTTACATCTAAAACTTTCATATTTTGATCGTTTTTTTGTAAATGTGGTTCTTTTTTAATTGATCTTTTAACAGCGGTATTTGGTATATTTTTTATTTCTCCTTCAAAAATAAAACCAATCTCCTCTAATTTTTTTATGAGTACATCAACCTTAACTCCTCCAACTTTTGCAGCATCGCTTATTGTTACTCTTGGAGCTAAAACCTTGCGTAAAATTGGATTTTTTAATTTTAAGAAATTCTTATTTATTGAAGCTATTACCTCAATAGTTTCAATATTTTCCTTTATCAAAGTTGAAATTCTGGTATTTCGATTAATCTTCATCTCTGTTCTTTATTTAATGATGGGCACAAAAATAAGAAATATAAAAATATTTACATAATTTAGAATGAATTTAAATAAGAAAAAGTAATAGAAGTAACACTAAGCTCTGGTTAAATTTAAAAGAACAAAATAAACCCTTAAGTAGTGGTTATATTTTGATCGATTTTTTTTGGATCAGGACCATATTCATTTTCTCCAATTACACCAGGTGTTACAGCCAAAACAATATTATAAATTGGAATAAGCATAAACCACCCACTTTTACCAACGTCATGCATTCTTCTAATAGCCACGGCAATACCTGGAATTAATACGGCTAAACCATATATTGTACTTAAAACTCCATACCCTGACGCCTCATCGTACATACCAAATGTAATATCAGTATATGATAGTATAAAAGAATTTAGGAAATTGAATAAAATAAAATACCAATATTCACTCCTTCTGGCTCTACCAGTAAAAACTGCGTATTTTTTTAAAACGATAAGATACCAATCCATATGATAAAATAATTTAAGTCCGCTAAAGTAAATAAAATACTTTAAAACCTATCATATCATATTTTGCAAATAACATAATTCTTCAAGGTCAAATTACTTTTTCCAGCTTACAATATCTTTCATTGGTCTGCGAGTTTTAGATCTTGGATCTGTAACTCGATAACCAAATGCAACCATATAGGATAATCCATATTTATTAGTATCTATTCCTAAATCATCTTTTAGTATTTTTTCGCTGATTTCTCTATTAAAACCTTCAATGGGGCAAGAATCTATACCAATCATTGCAGCGGCGGTCATCATATTAGCCAAAGGAATATAAGATTGTTTTGATGCCCAATCAAATAAGGCACGCTCAGTATCTAAATGAAAATCATTTTTTTGAAAATTTTCAAATGCTTTCCCTTTTCCTTTAATAACTTCATCAGACAACTTCTGTACATCTTTCATAAAATTTTGGATATATGCACTATCATATTTTATTTCAGAACTTTTCATGGTTAAACACAAAACAAAATGACTTGCAGTGTCTAATTTTGCTGTTGCTCCCCATGCATTTTCTTTCAATTTACTTCTTAGATCTTTATTTTGAACCACAACAAAATGCCATGGTTCAAATCCGAAAGAGCTTGGTGAAAGTCGTGCTGTTTCCAATATGAAATTTATATCTTCATCACTTATCGTTTTATTCTCATCAAAAACTTTACACGCATGTCTGTATTGAAAAGCTTTTAAACTTTCTTTTTTATCTATCATCTTTCCTTTTTTTTATCTAAACTTTCTTTAAAGTATTTTCATCAGTATGGTTAAAATCACGTCCATAAATATCTAAAACTGTAGTTTGTGAATAACTTAGTTCCTCTTTACTTACCGTTAATTTTTGAAAAAATTCTAATGTTTTTGCTTTCTCATTCATAAATGGAGATTGAACAAGACCCCATTCTTTACCAAGTTTAGCTGCAACATCAAAAGTAATCTCTGGATCATTAACTTTTTTTATATCAAAATTTCCACCTGCCAAAACACATAATCCACGAGGGATTGTAAAAGAATTCATAATCGTTTGACTTTCTTTATCCCACAGCCAGTATCCTACCTGATCATGAAATGTTTCATCGTTAGATTTTCTCCTAACAGATATATGATATCTCACAATTGCTAAAACCTGTTCATCTGCATTATCAACATCTCCCGCTCTTTCAAAAATAATTGTTTCATAATACGGACTCGTTGCATCTTCATCCGGTTCCGGAGCAAAATCTATTCCTTTATTACCTTCCCATGTTCCGATTAATAATTCTAACGGTCCGTAATCTGCTGTTTTTTCATTTGCCATAATAAAATATTTTCAAGTTAATTAATACATTTTTAGTATATCAATTACACCTTTTGTCAGTCTATAAGTTTTTTAACTTCTTCCAGATCCAGACCTCCATAATCTCCCGAACTCATAAAAAGCAATGCCGTATTATTTAAATTCTGAGCAAAAAGAAAATTTTTAAATTCTTTTGGATCGGTGTAAATTATCAGATCATCTCTTTGAAAAGCTTTAGCAATCTGTTCTTTTGAGNNACTGGTTTTAATTTTTTGATCTTTACAGCATGGGGAGAATAAAAAACCACTGCTTCATCAGCTGCATCCAGAGCATTTTGATATAAATTTAAAAAATCTGCATTTAAGCTGCTATAAGTATGTAATTCTAAACATGCCAAAACTTTTTTATCATTATATTGTTCTTTCACAGCATTGGTTGTAGCCCTTACCTTAGAAGGTGAATGTGCAAAATCTTTAAATAT
>LGVD01003474.1_pt2 | contig 10143 bp, 9 predicted proteins | sample 469861 | NCBI WGS metagenome assembly LGVD01 (sample SAMN03857201, study PRJNA290197) | marine sediment metagenome | biome: ocean floor; feature: cold seep; material: sediment; isolation source: sample #3730, Push core (PC) 16 from cruise R/V Atlantis leg AT-15-68, Alvin... ... | reverse complement strand
AATGCAATTAATACTATCAAATTCTGATTATACTTTTGATGCGAGTGCGAAAGAGATCACGCTGGTGGCTCCGTTCAATGTGCTGACAGTCGAGCAGATATATCACATCACGAATCTGACCAGTAGTGCAGTCATATACTCATCTCGGAGAAACCGGTTTCCAATCTCAATAACGACTGGTGTGATCACACACACTTATGATTCCACTGGAATGGCTGACACTGATAAGTTACAGATCATAGTGGATGATGGTATGAGTGCTGGCGGCGGTGGTGGACTTGACACTACCATCAATACTGAAACACTCTCCGGTACGAAGACTCTTGTTGTTGGCGACGATGGCATACAGTGGCTTGATCCTGGCGGTGCGGATCGGGATGTTGTGCTTCCAGCGGAGGCGTTGTCTGAAGATGCGATGTTTGTCATTGTCAACACTTCCGATGGGGCAGGCGAGGAGCTGGTAGTGAAGAACGATGGCGGAACCACGATCTTGACGCTTGGTGCTGGTATGGGTGGCATGTTCGGATGTGATGCTACGGACTGGAAGATCGAGAATGAGTCTGGAGTATTCTACGATAAGATCACCAACAAAGTAGGCATCGGAACCATTACTCCAACGCGGATGTTGGATGTTGCTGGGAACATTGGGGTTCCCGTGGATGGATACATCAACTTTGGGGCAGGAGATGGGGCATCTGGCTATGGGATATTTGATAACAGCGGGATAATTCAGCACAAGGATAGTGGTGGTGCATGGCGGGATATGCAGCTTCCAGAGGTATTTTTTGTCTCTGGCACCCCTTCCGGAGCTACCGGTGTTGAAGGCGACATAGCTATCGACAAAGATACTGGGAAGATCTATAAGAAGGAAAGTGTAGCGACGGCGACGGCATACAATCCAGCGGACAAAGGAGCTAATATAACGTTGTCGGGCAGTGATTTGATCGCTACCTCAACAGCGAATTTTAGTGACGATTCTGTTCGTAGTGTACTTGGCGTGTCATCTGGAAAATATTATTGGGAGGCGATGGTATCTGCTGATCCAGCCGCGTCAAATCATTTTACTATTGGTATTGGGACATCAGCAGCCGACATTACGAATCATCCTGGAAAAGATGCGTATGGATATAGCTATTACAGTAGTAGCGGAGGGACGTACCATAACAATGTGTGGACTGCTTATGGGAGTCCTTACACACTCAATGACATAATTTCTGTTGCATTAGACCTTGATAATGGCAAGATTTGGTTCGCCAAAAACGGTGTGTGGGCAGAATCTGGTGATCCTTTTGTCGGTACAAATCCTGCATATAGTGGAATCAGTGGAACTTTCTATGGCATGGATTCTCCGTATTCCGGTATTGGTTCCCAAATTACAGTCAACTATGGGGCATCTGCATTCGCTCATTCAGTTCCATCAGGCTTCACCAGTGGCTTTGGCTCAACGGTGATAATGTGGGTAGAGCAATTAGAGCCGACTTTCATTATGCTTCCAGACACCCCATCATCCTACACTGATGCGGATGGTAAACTGGTAAAAGCAACGTCTAATAGTGTTGAGTTCGTGGAGGATGCATATTCGGAAGTATTCTTTGTCACAGGCACTCCTTCTGACGCTACTGGAGTTATTGGTGACATAGCTATCGACAAGGACACCGGAACAGTCTACAAAAAAGGTAACTTGGTAGCATCGACCACGTTCAATCCACTTGACAAAGGATCACAAGTTGTATTATCTGGTGGGGATTTGGTTGCGACAATTTCTGCGCCATACTTTTACCATTCTGTGCGAACGGTAATGGGAAAATCAAGCGGAAAATGGTATTGGGAAATCACCATTACAGCTAAACCATCTAGTGGATCGTCTGTAATTGGTGTTGGGAACTCTTCTGCGGATATTAATTCATATCCTGGCAGCGATGCTGATGGATATGGATACAAGAATGATGCGTACAAGGTGCATAATGGTGTTCACACTGGATTTGGTGTTGCGTGGTATGTTGGGTCTATTATTATGGTTGCACTTGACATGGACGCTGGCAAAGTGTGGTTTGGTAAGAATGGAGCATGGGGTGGGTTAGGCGATCCTGGTGCTGGTACAAACGAAGCATACAGCGGGCTGACTGGGACTTTCTATCCAATGGGCACTCCAGGAACCAGAAGCCCTGCTATCCACACTGCAAACTTTGGAGCAACGGCGTTCGCATATCCTGTCCCAGCCGGATTCAACGATGGATTAGGAGGAACTACACTAACTTGGATAGAACAGGTGGAACCAACTTTCTTAAAACTTGCTGACACCGTTTCGGAATATCCAGTAGTTGCAGGAAAGACCTTAAAAGCAGCAACGGACGGAGTGGTACTCAAAGACACTGCGGACATGTTTTTGGTTTCGGGTACTCCAGCCTCATCGCTTGGAATTCTTTTTGATCTCGCATACAATGAAGATACGCGGGACGTTTGGCAAAAGGATGGGGTTGTGACCGGAACAACGCTAAACCCCGCGGATAAAGGAACTAATGTAGTTCTTTCTGGCGGCGATCTAATTGCAACGATTAATGCTACCAGCAACGATGATTCAGTACGTAGTATCTTCTCAATGTCATACGGAAAGCGATATTGGGAGATTGAGATTACTGCATTTCCGGGAACAAGCTATGCTGTAATTGGAATAGGTACGTCAGATGCGGATATCAATAACTATCCTGGAAAAGATGCGCATGGATATGGTTATTACAGTGGTAGCGGAACATATCATAACAATGTGTGGGCAGCATACGGGAATTCGTATGGACTGAATGACGTAATCTCTATTGCTCTCGATCTTGATGAAGGGAAAATCTGGTTTGGGCTTAATGGTGTGTGGCAAGCATCAGGTGACCCTGCTGCTGGATTGAACCCCGCATTTAGCGGGCTAAGTGGAACTTTCTATTCGATGGGAACTGCCTATTATGTGATCGGAGCACAGTTCACAGCGAACTTCGGAGCATCTGCATTTGCTCATGCGGTTCCGCATGGGTTTGTTAGCGGGATGGGATCGACGGCGGATACTTGGACTAAGAAATCGGAACCAACTTTCTTAGGGCTTACTGACACGCCATCTGTCTATACCGGAGCCGACGGCAAGACCCTGAAAGCAACATCGACCGGTATTGTGTTTGTAAGTCCCCAATATGGCGAGATGTACCTACTAAACAACACTACAGTGACCACTATCGATACCGCGGACGTATGGCACATGCTATCGATGTCGGAAATCACAGTAGGGCTGTTGAGCGGCTGGACGTATGCGGATGGTGTCAGAGGCACGGACATCACGACTTATGCAACATCCGATGCAGGAGCCAGAACAAAAGTCACGACCACAGCAGCTCACACCTTAACCGCAGGAGATTTCATATCAATCACCGGAACCACGAACTACAATGCCATATATGAGGTCATGGAGGTCGTAGACTCGACGAATTTCACAATAGACAAGGCGTGGGACACAAACAACGATGCAACCGGTACTTATGCGAGAGGCGGGACACTTACAGCAGGGGCGGATGCAGCGGGGATCTATCAGTCGGTGTGGGGGACCACGCTAAAATCTGCCACCAACAACCATGCCTTTGAGGGTGGATTTGTCGTGAACAAAACCCCTTGCGTAAAGTGCCGAGCACGGCAAACGTTGGGAGTGGCAGGAGATACAAAGGTAGCTGACGGATCATCGCTACTTTTGATCTCGGCTGGCGACAAGATTGCATTCATAGTGCAGAATGTCGGAGGTACTGCCGACTGCACGGTATTACATGGCAACGTTAATTTTATCAGAGGATAATAATGAACATAATAAACATCAGTATAATTGGAACGATAGCTATCTTGCTGATTTGCAGCACGGTAAGCGCATCGTTTGAGATAAGAGAATATGATGAGCCTGCGATAAATGAACAGCTCATCATTGACGGACATGCAACAGGATTGATTATTCCAGCTCAAATCGTCGGGATGGGATTCGACATCGACATGCCAGCAACGAAGACGGAATTACCAGATGCATTTGACTGGCGGGATTATGGGGTTGAGACTCCGGTGATGGATCAAGGTAATTGCGGTTCTTGCTATGGCTGTGCAACTAATGCAGCGATAGAAGGCTACATCATGGCAGTGCTTTGCGGTACGGCATACAACATATCGGAAAAGCACGCGATAGAATGTATCTGGGAGTCTCTGAACTATCCGGGAGAGCAGGGTGGATGTACTGGTGGCTGGAGCCACTGGGTCATCAATCTATACACGCGGGAGGGGGTTGTACACGAAGCCGACGATCCTTATGTGCCGTATGACTCAAGTTGTAACTCATCTGTGGTTCCGTTTGGCAGGGTTACAGGATGGTATGCGTTGAGCGGATACGAGGAACCTGATGTTGAGATGATTCAGGGGTACATCTACAACAATGGTCCGGTATTCTCTGCGATCGATGCCAGATGCCTAGGCATCTATTCGGGTGGTGTGATCCAGGATCATTATCTGGTAATCCCAAACCATGCGGTAGCGATTGTCGGATGGAACGATACCGAAGGCTGCTGGGTTTGTAAGAATAGCTGGGGCGAGGACTGGGGCGAAGATGGTTATTTCCGTATCGCTTACGGAGCGAACATGATCGGATCGTTTGCATCCGCAATTGCTGGATTTGGGGGGTACAGTGAGGACGTTACCACTTTGAATTACGATGAAGCAGGGTTTCAGGCATCCGGTGGGTACGAGGACGCGACAGGTGCATGGGGTCTTTGTGACTTTCCAATCAACGATGAAGAGATAATCAACATCGAGTTCTGGACCGCGGCGGCAACGCAGGATGTAGATCTGTATCTATATGATAGCTTCAACGGTACTCATCTCGGTGATCAGTTGTATGCGGACGAAAACTTATCATTCGCCGAGTCGGGATATCATTCGGTTGAGATCAACGAAACGATCACCAGCGGAACCGGGAGCATTGTTGTTGTCGCACACATCAACCATACGGAAGATGTATATCCCATTGTGCTTGATACCGCCGTTATGCCGGAACTCAACAAGACGTATGCGAGTCCCAATGGCACGGACAACTCGTGGGAATCCTTATCGACAGTTGGCGATGTAGCTCTGCGACTACGGGTGCAGACACCAACCTCTGCGATATGTGGTGATGTTAATGATGATGGTGTGGTGTCGATTGGTGATGTGATCGAAACGTATTTATTAGCAGTTGACCCAACACATCCCGTGGCAAATGCATGGGCGGCAGATTCCGATGGTAATGGTATTGTCTCGATCAACGATGTTATCCAGACATACCTGCACGTCGTAGACCCAACCCACAACCTAAACTGCACGATTACCTGATGGAGGTAAAAAATACATGAAGACAATAAGCAAGATACCGTTAGTAGCGGTAATGATACTGATCGCGACGATGGGCGTTGCGGCAGCAGAAGAGGCTCCATCTATGTGGATGGAGCAGACAGACGATGGCATCACTCTCATGATCAATACAAGTGAGGATGCGATGGGACTCAATGCATGGATCAACTTTGATCCGGAGTGCATCAACATCACAGACGTGAACATATCCGATGATAGCCCGTGGACTGCGTTGTCGGGGGATGGTCACTCGCACCAGGGCACTCATGTGATTGTTGCGCTGACGAACTTCGATGGAGTTCCACCAGGAGAGTACCCCATAGCAAACATGACAGTTGAGGTACTCGACGAGAATTGCACCGAAACGGCGATTGTGATCTCCAATGCAGAGCCAGCCAATGTCGTGACATACGATCTGGTCTACAACTGCACCGGAGAGGACGAACCACCAGAGCCGCCAGTTCCACCAGTCAATGAAACCATGATCTCAATTGGCGATGGTACGGGAATGGTCTCAATCCCGATAATGATTGAGAATGCAGAAAATGTCGGTGCAGTGGATGTTACACTGAAATTCGACCCCACAGTAGTGAATGTGACTGGTGTCGAAGACGGTGCAATGGATTGCACATACTCCAATCTTGAGAACGTCGCTGATGGCTGGATCAGGATAGGTGCGATACAGGGCGATAATCCTGGACTCAATGACGAGTACGCGCTGGTCTATATAGACTTTGAGCCGGTTGGTGAAGGCGCAACGTGCGATCTGGTAATTGAGGTCACGACCTACAAGGAAGCCACACCAGAGGGCGCAGCAATGAACTATACTACAAGCAACGGGGTATACACAGCTTCACTCAACGGGGATGTGAACGGCGATGGTGTTGTTGATATCGCTGATGCAAACTACCTGGCAAAGGCAGTAATCGGGATCACCGGATATGAAGATCTCGATGAAGTCGCTGCAGATGTGGATGGCAGTGATAATGTAGATATGGCAGATGCAGCATACCTTGCCAAGTACGTGATTGGAATCACTGGCTACGAAGACCTTCTGTGATACATACTGATGATCCAGCATGACTGAACTTGCTAATTGGAAAGCGTTCGTGGATGGGGTCTATGCTGGATTGTCAGAATGGAAAGGCGTGGAGCCTCCGGAGAAGATAGGAACTCTGGGGGTTTTACATTATTTTAAAGTCGGTTATATATTCGGAACGTTTGTAAGACTGTCCGCTGTTGTGCTCACGACTTCAGTGATCACACAAGTAATTATAACATGATCGATATATTACGTAACATTGAAAAGAGTGCTATGGCTATGCAAGATACTACTAGTATCAATGATAGTCGTTATAACGAACTACAACAGATCATTGTTTTGTGCCATGAGGGGATGGCTCACTTCATTGATGATGGGAAATAGGACTATTGTATGAGACAAAAAGATGCACCGGGTAGCTCACGACAGATCAGAATAGTAATAGTGGTACATGTATGAGACAAAAAGATGCACAGAACCGATCACGACAGATCAGAATAGCAATAGTGGTACAGGATGGAATGAAAGACCATCTCATAAGGATGCTGACTCTACACAAAGGGGTTCTGTTTGCTAATTATGTAGTCTCTACGAAAGGAACTGCCGAATACATGCTTAAAATGCTCGATCTGGAAGTGGATGAAAAAGTACCATCCGGAAAAGATGGTGGGGATACAAAGATCGCTAATATGGTGGTGGATGGGGCAATAGATATCCTTATATTCTTATTGAATCCAATGAAAACGTTCTCTCATAGTTCTGCATCTGATGCGCTTATCCGAGAATGTATTGTATCGAATGTGCCCATAGCTTTGAACGCTGCTACTGCGGATGTCGTATTATCTAATATCTAAATACAGTAGCTACGATCTGAATTGGGTAATCTAAGGTCTAAGTATAATCTAATCTCTGAATTGGGTAATCTAAGGTCTGAGTATCATCTAATCTCTGAATTGTGTTTTTATATTCAGTTTCGTGTCTGTTTTTAGCGGGGGTTTGAATCGGTTCCTGGACATTCTCATGGAAGATACTACCACTCTTTCATCCGTGAATCTCTTACAATGAACCTTTACAAAGTCCACAATCATCTTCATAATAGTTTTTTGCGACGTTTGGACACTGTTTGCAAATGTTTTTATTATTTCATGAGTGGTCTCATTCAGGGAAATCGTTTCTCTGCTTGTGGGGACATCTATGTTTTTAGCACCCATAGCTTCACAGAACCGGACAAACTCACCTGGATTTCTATCTGCAAATGCAACGAACTCTTCTATCACTATCTTCCGATTTGAGTACCACTTATACTTTAACAGGGTGATTGTTGCATACGATATATCATCTATATTTACCGTTGGCATAGTGGTATAATATGATCTTCTGATATTTAAATCATTAGGTCATCTAATTATATATTAAATTTTAGAGAAAGTTTAAGTATATTCCTTTGCCAATTGAAATAAGTGCAGTCACACTACGAAATCAGGGATGCGGTTTTTGCCACACTTCAAGCAGATGCTACTGTGAATGCAAGCATCGAAGCATGGTATCGGTTGCTTGCTCCAAAAGCCATCCGGTATCCTGCGGTGTTTGTACTTGACATCATGCAGCCAATGTCAGGGGGACTTGGAGGGTATGATCTTGAGACAACGATGGCAGATCCCATGGTAATTCGGGTCATTGTCTTGACAGAGAAACATGACACCGACGATGCGGATGAGGACTTAGGTCCTATCTATATGGACGTGTTCGATGCGTTGATAGCAGCTCCTTCGCTCGGACTATCTGATTTCAAATTAGTGGGAACACAGATCACCACCAAACCATTTCCAGAATACGGGTATGCAGTGTTTGGGGCGGAGATATTGCTGATGGCAGTGGCAGCATGATGGGTAATTATAACCAAATGGAGGTTTTAGTATAGGATTAGCAGCAGTATATAAGGACATAACTGTAGAAGTATATGAACAGTACAATGACGACCATTCGGTTTCCGCTGCTGAAGAAGTGGCAGGGGATCTGAAAGTAGTTGGGAAACTGGCACACGCCGATGTTATTGGAACTGGCGAAGAGGTTGCTCGTACCAGGGTATACATCGATGGTGTGCAGGCTACTATAACAGAAGTAGCACTCAATGTGGCAGACACAGATATCACCATATCGGGGGGCGTTACTGAGGGTGAGTGGGTTGAGATATACCTATGTGCTACTACGGGAACCCTTCCAAGTAATGCCACTACTGGAAAACTGACGCTACCTTCAAAACAGGCAGCGTTTACGTTTGACTCGACAGGGGATACTCTTGAAACCGGTGGACTTGGTACGGCGTCAAAGGATACTTATGTATTCGCTACGGCGGGGTCTGCGACACTGGCTTTGGAGACAAAGAACAGTATCTCCTTGAAAGATTTCACTTCTGCACGTCTCAATAACAAGTTCGTATCGCTTGTTATCAAGGACACGTCGCAGACCGCAGATGAGTTCCGGATACTCAATGCGTGCAATGTCACCGACATCGGGCAGAACGTGATCAACACTGACAATGTGCGAGGTATTCTGATGACCACGTATGGCTTTGGATTCAAGCCTGAAGTGGAAGTGTCAGATACGTGAGTATTGTATGCCCGGTTTATTCCGGGCGACTCTTTGTTTTTAGGTGACTAACTATGCCAGCAACGAGATATTGAATACTGGAGGGGTAGCTGAAGATGGTGGACTGTTTTATTTGTAGGTGACCAACTATGCCAGTAATGAGACGTGGTGACGATGTTCTTTCATGGCGGGGCAAAAAATATGGAACTGATATTCTGGATGCTATGGGTTACCATTCAGAACTTACTCATCTCTCTTATGTCCAGCAGGAAGAGGTACTTCGACTGCGGAAATTATATGGTAATGATGATCCTCGATCGGTAGAAGCATTCCGACAGTACACACTAATACGAAACCAGATCGCAAGAGCCAGAACGCAGGGCACTTGGGCGGATGATGAGTTTCAAGATTATATAGCTGCTCCGACAAAATCCACGTATGAATCATTCATAAGGTCGGCTGAAAAAACACAAGCTGTATCTCCATTGGCTGCCGCACCCCCTAAACACCCTGAACTTGAAGAAGAACGTGGTACTCTTTTCGGAACTCTTCTTCTCCTTGAGAGTGTGTCAGGTACAACACTCTACAATCTGCGCAAGAAGCTTGGGTTTGGGTCAATTGATTGGATCGAACAGACGGAATCAGACGAGCGTCTTAAAGAGATATCCCCGATGCAAGCACTTGGGTATACTACCCGCGAAACCCGAATATGGACGCCGCGGGGGGTCACTGGGCTTTTGGGGGATATTGTGCTTGATCCACTCACCTACATCTCACCAGTAGCGTCTATCGGAGGAAAAGCTCTTAAGGTAAGTAGGTATGGCAAAAATATTAAGATCGGGGAAGAAGGCACAAAGATTCTCGAACGCCAAACACGGGGGATCCGGGAAGCTTATCCGAATGTGAGTGCAAGAGAAGCAAGAGAAGCTGCGGAAAGTCTTGTATATGGATTGGCACAGCGAAAAAAGAGTCTGCTTGCTGCACGTAAGTACCAAGAGCCATCATTTAGTGTATTTAATATTCCCATCTTTTACTACAGTGACCTCAAAAAACCCCTGCGGAAAGTATGGGATATTGTCCCGTACCACAAACAGGGACAAGCAGCGTATACTGGGGTTGCA
>LGVD01007308.1_pt1 | contig 10147 bp, 8 predicted proteins | sample 469861 | NCBI WGS metagenome assembly LGVD01 (sample SAMN03857201, study PRJNA290197) | marine sediment metagenome | biome: ocean floor; feature: cold seep; material: sediment; isolation source: sample #3730, Push core (PC) 16 from cruise R/V Atlantis leg AT-15-68, Alvin... ... | reverse complement strand
GACTACAGGGTCCTGGACATTGCGTGCGGTACAGATACTTATTCAGTACGAATGGCACCCCATTGCCAAGAGGTTGGGGTTCAGGGTTCACCGAAAATCTGAGCAATTGTTTCGTGAGTTTTGAACGGTTTTGCACCGAAGCGAAGTCTAGAGTGAGCTTTCCTGGCGTTGGGACAAGCTTCGGAGGAGAATCAAAACCATACGTCGGCCAACTCCTGTGAGCATTGAGCAAGACTTTAGTTTCTGGGAAAAAATTTTCCGAAAAAGGGAAAAAGTTTTTCCATAGAGGGACAAGTTGGGGAAATCTTTTCTTGATCACTTGAAAAAGAGTCCTTTTTGCTATTTAGTACGGTATGATAGTTGCGTATTAAGGAATGGGGGTCTTTATAAGGAAATTCTTTTCCCACCGCATTATCTGGGTTGTGAATTTCAACGCTAAGGGCTTGGTTTTTTTTCATATTTAAGTCAGACCGTAATTTAATCAGTTAGATCTGAAAATTTTATGGGGATAATTTAAGTGATGGAAAGATCAGAATTCAGGCAATCGTCTCTCAGAGATTTTCTCCATGTTGTTTTTAAAAGGAAAAATATAATTATGCTCTTTTTTGTTGTCACGGTCTGTACTGTTGCTGTCGGCACGTTTGTAGTCAAGCCCACATATGAAGCCAGCGCCCAGATCCTTGTAAAGATGGGCAGAGAGAACCTTTATGTTCCAGCAAGCGGCAAAACAAATCCAATCATTAATTATAATAACGATTATCAGATCAACTCTGAAATCGAGCTGCTAAAGAGCCGGTCCCTTGCCGAAGACGCAATGAAGTCTCTGGGACCCAAGACTATTTATAAAAATCTCAATGATACAGATGGTATTTTGAAATTTCAGAAATCATTATCAATCGAAGGGATTAAAAAATCTGATGTGATTGCAGTGAGCTTTAAGCATGAAGATCCAAAAATGGCAGCTACGATAGTTAATACTCTTGCTAGCGCCTATCTGGATCAACATCTTCTGGTTCACAAAAATCCCAAATCTTTCAATTTTTTCGAAGAGCAATCTCAAGTCTTAAAAAGCAAGCTGGAGCAGGCAGAAGAAAGGCTTAAATCTTTCAAAAAACAGAATAATGTTACAGCGCTAGGTGAGGAACAAACACTTCTGTTAAGACAGATAGCTGATCTTCGTGCTGAATTGAACCGGACTTTAAGCCAGGAAGTAGAAACTAAAAACCGGATTTTTAAGCTTCGCCAGCAGATGGATAAAACACCTGAAACAATACCACAGGGAGAAGAAGTTGACCATAATCCTTTTCTGATCAACACGCTGGAGGCAAAGCTAGTCGAATTGGAGCTTAAGGAAGGAGAACTCCTCGTTAAGTATACGCCTCAAAGCCGTCTGGTTAAAAATGTCAAAAAAGAGATAAAGATAGTTCGAGAAAAGTTGGCCCAACAGGAGACCAAACGATATGGTAAGACCAGCACCGGACTGAACACAACTTATCAGAGGCTAAAAGAGGAACTTTTCCGAAACCAGGTAGAAAGCAAAGCTCTGGCTGGAAAAAAAGAGATTCAAAATACCCAGCTTGCAGACTACCAGAGCAAACTGGATCAGCTTAACCAGATGGAGGTGGAGCATAACCAACTTCAGCAGACGGTCGATGTGGATCGCCAAAACTACAGGCTCTATCTTACCAAATTCGAAGAGTCTCGAATTTCCGATGCCATGGATAATAAAAAAATCGTAAATGTCAGTCTGATTGAACCGGCCCTTCCTCCGCTCAAGCCGGTTAGCCCCAAGGTTTTATTAAACATCGTGCTTAGCATCTTTCTTGGTGGATTTGGGGGGCTGGGGTTTGCCTTCCTTACCGAGTACCTGGATGACAGTCTGGAAAAACCAGAGGATGTTGAGAAAGAGCTCCAGCTACCGGTCTTGGCTTCGATACCGGAGCAAAAGGCATAGTTTTAATGCATAAAGGGGCTCATGACGCAGGGCACAGGGCGCACGGGCAAAGGCTAAAAGCGACAAGTTAGAGGTTGGAGGAAAGAGGCAAAAAACATCATGTACTGCAACCATTACGGATTTTCCGAAAAATCCTTCGATGTAACGTCTGATCCAAGGTTTCTATACCTGACTTCGGATCATCAAGAGCCCGAACAGTTTCCGACGCAAGCGTCATCTGACCGATACCAGGAAGTCAAAACCAAATTAATTGCCCGCTTTCCGGAAAAATCGATCAAGACTATTCTGATCACCAGTGCTACTCATGGGGACGGATCATCTTTCACTGCGGTCGGTTTTGCCACTACGTTGGCCCGGGATTACGGGCTCAAAGTACTCCTTGTTGATGCAAATCTGAGGTCCCCAAGACTTCATGAGGTTTTTAACATCCATTACGACCAGGGGCTGTCTAATCTACTGACCAAGAAAGAAGAGATAACATCTTGTCTTAAGAAAGTGGGGCCTGGGGACCTTTATGTGATCCCTTGCGGAGAGAAGAACTCAGCACCGCTGACTCTTTTTGAATCGATTAGATTTGAAAAGAGTCTCAAAATTATGCGTGAGAAGTTTGACTATGTAATCTTAGACGCTCCTCCGGTTAATAGCTATACCGAGTCTAGAGTGATTGCTGCCAAAGTTGATGGAGTAGTCCTGGTGATCGGGTCAGGAAAGACCCGCCGTCAGGTGGCGATCAAGGCAAAACAGGAACTGGAAGAAGCTGGCGCAAAAGTCCTTGGTGTGATCCTCAACCGGCGAAAGCATTACATCCCGGAGTGGCTTTATCAAAGATTATGAGCCTAAATGGCTCGTTTGATTGGTTGATTGGTTTATTTTTAAAGTTGATATTTGGCTATGGCAACAATTGTTGTCGCTTATGAGGATATTCCATGAAGATAAAAGCTGCTCCTATTTTATTGATATTTCTTGTTATCTACATATTTGCCGGCTGTGCCACACAATCGGCAGTTGCTCCTAATACTGCAACAGTAGCAAGCTTTGGAGAGCCCGCTCCCTATTTTATTCAGCCTGGTGATCAATTAGACATCAAGTTTTTTTACAATCCGGAAATCAATGAAACCGTCACTGTACGACCGGACGGGAAGATATCACTTCAACTTGTTGACGAGATTCAGGCAGCAGGTCTAAAACCGTTACAATTAGATGCTGTGCTCACGGAAAAGTATGGCCAGGAGCTGAAAAAACCGGTGGTAACCGTTATTGTCAGATCTTTCAGCGGCCAGCGGGTCTATGTAGGGGGCGAGGTTAATAGTCAGGGCCTTATTAATCTTAGGGCCGGCATGACACCTCTTCAGGCAGTGCTTAATGCAGGCGGTTTCAAGGAGACCGCCAAACCCGAGAGTGCTATTGTTATCCGAAAAGGTTTAGATAACCGGCCTGTACCCATCAAAATGGATCTTACGGATGCTATGCATGGAAAAAGCGGCAACGCTGACTTCTTACTTCAGCCGCATGATATCGTTTATGTACCCAAGACAACCATTGCCAGAGCAAACAAATTTGTCAATCAGTATATTGAAAACCTTTTGTTGTTTAAAGGTATAAGTTTAGGGTTTTCGTATGAACTCCATAGTGAATCGGAATATTAATACTTAAATTCTATTTTTTCTCGCAGAAATCACGGAGACAAAAATATAAATCTCTGAGAACTCTGAGAGCTCAAGCGACTGAAGGGAGCGGGTGAGAGAAAAATGATTGTCGATCAAAAACGTATCCTCGTCACTGGCGGTGCCGGTTTCATAGGATCACACCTCTGCCAGCTATTGCTTGCTAATGGGCATGACGTTATCAGTATCGATAATTATTTTACTGGTGCTAGAAGAAACGTTGTACATCTTCTATCGAACCCTTTTTTTGAACTATTACGCCATGACATAACCTTTCCACTTTATGTAGAGGTTGATGAGATATACAATTTAGCTTGCCCCGCATCTCCAATCCACTATCAGCACGATCCTGTGGCAACTACCAAAGTTAATGTCCACGGAGCCATAAACATGTTGGGGTTGGCAAAAAGGGTTCGGGCTAAAATCCTCCAGGCTTCTACCTCGGAAGTATACGGTAACCCACAAGAACACCCACAGACAGAGACATACTGGGGGCGTGTAAACCCAATTGGGCCACGATCATGTTACGATGAGGGAAAGCGCTGTGCTGAAACCCTTTTCTTTGACTATCATCGGCAGCATAAACTCGAAATAAAAGTAGCTCGCATCTTCAATACTTATGGCCCTCGAATGCATCCTAATGATGGCCGCGTGGTTTCTAGTTTTATCGTTCATGCGTTGTTGTCCAAACCAATAACCGTATACGGCGATGGCTCACAAACACGTTCTTTCTGTTACATAAACGACATGGTTGATGCTTTAATTATGTTAATGAACACTCCTAATAACTTTACAGGCCCTATCAACCTTGGAAATCCTGATGAATTAACCATTCTTGAATTGGCGGAACTTATAGTTGAATTGACGAATTCGAATTCAGAAATCGTTTTCAAACCACTTCCTCAAGATGATCCTGTAAGGCGCCAGCCTGACATTGCTTTAGCAAAGGAAAAACTGGGATGGTCTCCAAAAATAAAATTACATGAAGGATTAATTGGAACAATAGAATATTTTGATGATTTGTTAATCAAGGAAGGAAAATCAACAATTATGTAGTTAAAAGTAATATGCCTGAATAAATATTATTTTTTCTCGCAGAGATTACAGAGATACAAGCATCTTCAGACTTTTTGCAGTGTAATTATATCTGAAAATCTATAGTTTTGGAAAAAAATGAGTAATATCCGCAGACAAATACTAATGGTCGCCTTTAAATTTTCTGATTCGTTGATCATGATCTGTAGTTTTATATTGGCCACCATAATGGTCTCCTATCGAATGGACACTATTTCCCTTGAACAGTTTCTTCATATGCGGATCAAGATCGCAAATTTTGCCTTATTTCTTGGTTTACTTCTGTTGTGGCATATCATGTTTTCCGTATTTGGCCTCTACCGTTCCAAACGTTTTTCATCTTTTAAGAGGGAAATTAAAGATATTGTTAAGGCAACCTCGCTAGGTACTTTTGCAATCTATATTTTATCGCTTTTATTCCATATTGAAATGGTTAATCCGGTTTTTCTTATAAGTTTCTGGACAGCGTCAACCTTCATAACGATTTTTACCCGGCTAGTACTACGCTATACATTAAACTTAATAAGGCGGCAGGGACGAAATCTGCGTTATTTACTGATCGTGGGCACAAATTCCAGAGCTGTTCAATTTGCCAGGAAAATCGAATCAAGACCAGAGCTTGGCTATGTGATTTCAGGCTTTGTTGATGTTGATTGGAAAGAGTGCGATGAATTTCAAAAGACAGGCTACAGTCTAGTGGCTGATTTTAATGGATTTACCGAGTTCATCAGGAACAACGTGGTGGATGAAGTGCTTATTTCACTTCCCGTAAAATCCTATTATCAGGAAACGACGCGAATAGTGAATGCATGCGAGAAACAGGGCATCCTTGTAAGGCATCTTTCAAATATTTTCGATACAAAACCTGCAAATTCCAAAGTGAAATATTTCGAAGGTGAGTCATTTGTCTCTAACTATACAGGATCAATGGCTGGGTGGCAGATGCTTGTTAAAGGGATGTTGGACAAAATATTATCCGCAGTTTTGCTACTTTTGCTTTCACCTTTGTTTCTATTAACCACTATTCTAATCAAAATTACTTCCCCAGGGCCGGTTTTCTTTATTCAGGAAAGAGTCGGACTAAACAAACGCCGATTTCGTCTATACAAGTTCCGGACTATGGTCAAGGATGCTGAGAAAAAACAGGCGGAACTAGAAGATCTTAACGAGGTTAGCGGTGCTGCATTCAAAATTAAAAATGATCCACGGATTACAACAATGGGCAAATTCTTAAGAAAGCTTAGCATTGACGAACTCCCTCAACTTATCAACGTTTTGAAAGGAGATATGAGCCTGGTGGGACCCAGGCCTCTAACTGTAAGAGACTACAATGGTTTTGATAGGGACTGGCACCGCAGAAGATTCAGTGTTCGCCCGGGGATAACCTGTCTCTGGCAGGTCAAAGGCAGACATAATGTATCATTTGATAAGTGGATGGAGTTAGACTTGGAATATATTGATCAGTGGTCTCTATTTCTCGATCTCAGAATCCTTATAAGAACTATTTCAGCGGTTTTGAAAGGATCTGGGGCATAATGATGGTTAGATATGCATATTAGGCGCATTCATTCAATTTTCGGCTTTGTCTGATCATGTTCCAGACTGTAAAAGCCGCTGATCAATCATATCCAGAATTTCGGCATCAACGGTCATATCAAACTTTCGTGCAAATAACTGAGGTGACATCTTAAGGTTTTGAAAATCATTTTTCCCCAGGATTGCCGGTTTTTCATTGACCCAGCTTATATATCTCAAATTGTCGTTAACGACTTTATCCTTGAATGAAGAGTTCAAAATAATTGTCTGAAAAAAAATCTCGTCGGGAATAAAAACGTTCTGAAAAAATTTTACATAGTTAGGGTTTTGATTAAGAAAAGAATGGATATGTTCAATTGTGCTTTTCGATAAACACCAGTAGGAAGAACCACCAAAAGGTTGCAACCCCGTGATAAATTTCCGCTTTATGGAAAAAAGGAAAAAAAAGGCCGACCAAAGCCGAGTCATGAGAGGAAATTTAAACCTGTGACCGGACCAGAAATGGAGACCGAATATCCAGAAGTGCCAATTTTCTATTCGGTCCATGCCGCCATTTGGCCAACTATGAGATATTGGTAAGGTAAAATACTCCAAAAAATCTGTCCCCATATTTTTTTGGAAAAACAAATCAATATATTGGTTTGATTTTATAGGGTAATCTTGTCCGGTAAGGAGAATCACATAATCACATTGGATATTTCGCAACATGATCTCTTGAATGCCTTTAATGGTAGCCGCCACATGACCGAAATTACCCCAGTGACAAACATGCCTCTCAAGGAAATAGACATTGGAATGATGTCCTAAGTTGCTGACGACAGAATTATACATTCTGTCCGGCATTTTTTTATCGAAATGAATAAAAAATGTGGCTGTATCCTGATGCAACCTTTGTATAAGTCTGACGAGGAGGTCGGAATACGTATAAGCTGATACAATGTAGGATATTTTTATCACGATTTTACAGTTATATGCCAGGAGGGAGGCCGGAGCAAATCATGAAAAATTCATCGGCCGATCATGTTCATTTCCAGTGTAATTCTTTATAAGGTCATTGTCACCAGGTTGGCAGGGATTTTCCCTAATGGTATGGAATTTGCGATTTATAGTGTGTTTTAATTAATCATTCTATGCCCTTACAATTTGTAATGTGAAAGCGGTTTTATGCTTTGAAAGAGGAGAAATGAAGTAGATGCAATGCCCATTGATCAGTATAATCCTTCCTACCTTCAATCGGTCGACAATGCTTGCAAATGCCGTCGACAGCCTGTTACGACTGGAGACCGCCGGGTTATTTGTTTATGAAATCCTGATCATTAATGATGGATCCACTGATGAAACAAAGGATGTTGTCGAGAAAATGATCCAACGCTCCCATGGATTGGTGCGCTCTATAGAGGGGGAAGGCAAGGGCTATACCAGGGCTCTTAATTTGGGACTGGCCAAATCCGATGGGGAATGGGTTGCCCTGTTTGATGATGATGAATTGGCGGCCCCTGATTGGCTCAAGGAACTTTTCCTGTTTGCTCAGGAAAGAAGTGCCCTCTGCGTGGGAGGCCGTCGTGAACTTGCTCTGACGCAAGATGTTCTTTCAGGGCTAGGGCCTGTTTGCCGTGCACTTATGGGGGAGTTCCTGCAAAAGGAGAGTACAACAAAATGTCATCCCAAGTTACATCCGTATGGCGGCAATATGTTGATCAAACGGAGCGTTTTCGATGCAGTTGGAGTATTTGACGAGGCGATGCGTACCGGTGGCTGCGATCGGGACCTTGTCTTACGGGCAATGAATGCCGGCGTTTCAATGGGGCTTACACCAATGGCGGTGGTACAACATATTATCCCTAGCCAGCGCGTCACTCCGGAGCATATAAAATGGTATAGTTTACAGTTCGGCAATTCAATTGCCCATATCGATTGGCGACGCTGGGGCGGCATGAAGACTCTTATGGCCTGCGTGGCCCGTATCGGTCAGGCCCTGTTGGTAAATATTCCACTCTTTTTGGTTGCCTATATCCAAAGGGACCTGCCCGAAATACAGGATCGCAAGGCCTTGCTATGGCGCGCGGTGGCCTATTCACAGAAGACTTTGTCCTTGTTGAGTTCCCGGCTCTTTGGGCAGGACAGCTATTTTAGTAAACTGGAGTTTCGACGTGAGCGGGAGTCTATGGGAAAGGAATGAAGGGCTGAAAATGATCGAAGGTAGGTTGTTCACTTACGGAGTTTCCGATAAATTCGTTGTGAAGTTCTGCGAGGAGCGCACATGGCCGCCCATGCCAATCTTGCGTATCCCAGGACCCGATGCGAGCCGAGAATTTCGGCCAGGGCGTGGCGATATTGGGCCAATGCGTATGTGTCCATTGCGTTACCGGCCCGTTGTAGAAAGGAGCGGCGATGTTGCTCGGCAACAAAGGTGTCAAAGGAAATCTCTGGAAGGCCTTCCGCCCGTTGCGCTGCGCTGTGACATGCATGATTGACTCGCATGCGAGTCTCCAACAGTTGCCTGACAGTGATACTGGCACTATTTAAACGATAGAGATAAAGGACTTCCTCCAAGTTGGCCAGTTTTGTTGCTTCGCCCATTCTCAGGAACATGTCCCAGTCCTCGCCTATGCCCTCTACCCGGTAGCCGCCTATACTCTTTAAGACGGATGTCCTGCACATGATACTGGGATGCATGATGGCAATTCGTCCACGAAAAAGATCAGTGTAAATGGCCTTGTGCTCGCAAGGCATGGGCGGAGAGAACCCTTGATGTCCACTCGCACCCAAATAGGCGAATTGAGCGCCAACCAGGCCAACTTCTTCATGATGGTCAAGAAAACTGAGCTGTGCTTCAAGCCGTCCCGGCAGGGCCACATCATCAGAGTCCATCCGAGCGATGAATTCGGTCTCACACATGGATATGCCCTTATTCAATGATGCTCCCAAACCCAGGTTGGGTTGGTGTACAATTCGAAGCCTTTTGTCATCAAGGCGGTTAAGGTAGTGCTCCGTCTCATCCGTGGAACCGTCGTTAATAATCATGAAGGTGAAATGTTTGAGCATCTGATTGAGAATTGAATCCACAGCCTCAGCCAGATAAGGCATTCCATTATAAACCGGCATAAGCACGGTGATTTTCGGTATGTGAATTTTCATAAGCCGGCTGAGCCGGAAATTATATTAGATAAAGAGGATACCTAGTTTACTCAACCGACTACCAGAGGTTTTCTATGAACAATGCTCAGTCTTTCGCAGGCCAGATCGTGTTTTTCTAAATGTTTGTACGTTTTGTCCACTTTAATCGTATCAATATCACCAGTTGTTATCTTTTTTTCCACTAACTCTAGTCCTGCCTGTTGAAAGAAATCGAGCCATTCCGAACACTGAATACGATTGAAATATTGCACTTTGTTTTCAAAGAATCGTTCCCATATTTTGTCCGAAAACCTAAGATAATATTTCTGGGGCATATCATGAATACCAACAAAGCTAATAAGATGGTCAGTTAGATCTATGTCATGACATGAAACTCCCCCTGGCTTTAATACCCGATAAAAATCTTGAATTAGTTTAGGAGCAATTTCTCGATCTAAGTGTTCAAGAACATTGTAACTGTAAACAAGCTGGAAGGATTCATCTTGAAGCGGCTCCAATGTTCCATTTGCGTTGATTAAATACTGGAAATTTAGATGTTTATATAAGCTATCAAACGAATCTGTTTTTGATATGATCTCAATTAATTGTCTTATGTGCTGTTTTTGGGCTTGGGTTAAATCCATTTCTTGGTAAAGCAATTCTTCAAGCTGTACGGCATATTGTTTGAGAGCATCGAGTTGACGATTGTCCCAAACATCGAATAATGTAGCTTCTACATCATAGAATAGCCTAATAACAATAGATTCAAAGTGTACCCATCCGGTTCCTATTTCAAGGACGG
>LGVD01034820.1_pt2 | contig 10203 bp, 10 predicted proteins | sample 469861 | NCBI WGS metagenome assembly LGVD01 (sample SAMN03857201, study PRJNA290197) | marine sediment metagenome | biome: ocean floor; feature: cold seep; material: sediment; isolation source: sample #3730, Push core (PC) 16 from cruise R/V Atlantis leg AT-15-68, Alvin... ... | reverse complement strand
CAATCCTCCGATGAAAACCAGGATTGCCAGCCAGGGATGTCCGGCAGAGAGGGGCAGTGTCAGGACAAAATAGTCGGCCTGCGAGGTGTCTCCACCATTGAGGATCAGTCCGCCAAGGGCGATCGGAATAACAAAAAGGTTGATCAGGAACATGTAGGCCGGTAAACGCCACATCGCTTTCTTGATGTTCTCTTCATCCGGGTTTTCCGTGACCATAATGTGAAACTGTCGTGGCAGAAACATGATTGCCATCATCGAGATGACAAGCAATGTAAACCACTTGGTATAAGATGTTTCTTCGGTGCCGAGGCTGAATAGATTTTGCCGTTCGGGAAATTGTTCAAAGAAACGCTGAAAAATATCTATGAATCCGTCAAACAGCCCGTAGGTAACAAAAATACCGACAGCGAGAAAGGCAATCAGTTTGATGAGTGATTCGATTGCCACGGCAACAACCAAGCCCTCGTGCCGTTCAGATGAGTCAAGGTGGCGGGCGCCGAACAGCACACCGAAAAGGCCGAGGACGAGGGCGACGATCAGGGCTGTATCGATATAGGGTGGTAGATGGGTTCCCAGCGGGCTGAGTCCGGCAGAGGGGAGATGCAAGGGAGAAGAAAGAATGTCCAAGGTGCGGGCAATGGCTTTTAACTGCAGCGCAATATACGGCATGATGCCGAATAAAGAAAAGAGCGTTACGATGGCACCAAGCAGAGCGGAGCGATCGTAGCGGCTGGAGATGAAGTCGGCGATACTGACGATGTTCTCTTGTTTGCTGATGGTGACCATTTTGCGCAGCACGTACCACCAGGTAAAGGCCATCAGCGTCGGCCCCAGATAGGTCGGTAAAAATTCCAGTCCGCTGGTGGCTGCCCTGCCGACACTGCCGTAAAATGTCCAACTGGTGCAGTAAACGGCCAGAGAGAAGGAATAGATGTACGAGTTGGACAGCAGACTGCGCCCGCGCTCCCGTTGCTTGTCGGCATAATAGGCGATAGCAAACAGCAGCGCAAAGTAGATGAGCGAGATAATCAGGACAATTTTAGCAGAAATCATAAATGCCTGTTATTCTCCGGTCTCTTGATCAATCGTTGAGCTTTCTTTTCCCATGTGTCTGACAAAAAGCCAAGTAACGCCGATGGATGCCGGCCAGCCGATAAAGAAATAAAGAACCAGTGGCGGTATGCCGAAAATTTGTTGTTGGTTATTAAAAATGTGAATAAACGGAAAGTTTATTAATATGACTCCCAGCAGCAAACAGATGACCCACGCTTCTTTGGTTGGATCGCCTTGACGGTCTTTCATTGATGGCCTCATTACGAGTGACTGCGTGAAAGGATCAGCTGCCTTGTTATCCCGTTTCCGCTGTTTACAGTCAACCGGAAAATGACTGTGTAGAGGAAACAGAAATTTGCTTTCAAGTCAGCAGCATAACTGAAATTTATCAGAGATTTCACTACTGTAAAGTATTTATGACAGATATGGAAAGGGTTTGACGCTTTTTGATCGAGTGTGCTAGTTATCAACATAGAGACCGTCTTACGATTCGTCCAGCAGGAAAACACTGTTTGATAACGCCCAACAGGCCACTTAGACTTCATGCCATATAGGATCTTTGTGAAAATCCAACCCCTTCTGATTGTCTCTCTTTGCTTGCTTTTGTTTGGCTGTACGGTTTTACAGCAGCCGCTGCCTGAGTCGAACAATACGAAGGCTTATCGTTCTGAGTATGCTAACCCAAACGCCAAGGCCCTGTTTGCTTATGCCCAGTTTCGCCTTTTGGCGGCGGAGGGTCGCTGGAAGGCGGCGGTTGCTGCATTAAAACGTGCGGTTGCTTTTGATCAGAAAACTGATTATCTGCGGATGCATCTGGCCAAAGGGTTGCTGCATTTGGAGCAATCGGAAGAGTCGATTGTCCTTCTGCGGAATATATTAGACAAATCACCTGATAATGTTGCCGGGCATGAATTGCTCGGCGACCTGCTCAGTTATCAGAAACAGGATGAGGCCGCAGCTCATCACTACCGTCGGGCTCTGCAGCTGGCTCCCGATAGTGATGAAATGTTACCGATGCGTTTAGCGATGGCATTGGGGAGATTAAGGCAGATCGATGAGGCAATAACAGTTTTGGAGCGGTTGGTGACGCAGCAGCCGGAGGCTCGTTTGGCACAGCTTTCCCTGGCCCGCTTTTATCAGGAAAATAAGCAACCCAAAGAGGCGGAAGCCGTCTATCAGGTGCTTTTGGAACGCCAGCCTGATCAACGGCAGGTAATTCTCGAATATGGTCGCTTGCTGGAACAGCAAAATCTCGTTGCTGAAGCATTTCAACTTTATCGCGAGGGAATCCGTCGTAACCCCCGTGCTGTTGCCGTTCGTCAGCAACTGGCGATGCTTTATCTGCAGCAGAACCGTCATCTGGAGGCCTTGGAACAACTGGCAGCAATCCGTCAGCAATTTCCGGATAACCGACAGGTGATTGGGCGGATCGGTCTGATCCAACTTGAGTTGGAACAGTGGGAGCAGGCGGAAAACGATTTTCGTGAACTGTTACGCCATGAGGAGAACCAGGGGCGTAATCGTTATTATCTCGGGATGGCCCTGCTCGGTCAGAAAAAATATACTGAGGCTGTCGAGGTGATGTCACCGGTCAGCGAAAGTTCCCCGATTTTTGCGGAAACGGTCATGCAACTGACCTACATTTATAAACAAACCGGCCAGGTTGATCAGGCCGTTGTTGCTTTGAGGAAGGTTCTGCAACGGGGGATCCACCACCCGGAAATCTATTATTATCTGACTTCATTTCTCGGCGATCAAGACAATCTCACTGGCGCGGCTGAGGTGGTTCTTGAGGGCATAGAGCGTTTCCCGCACGATATTGAACTGCGCTACCAGCAAGCAGTTCTCTATGAGAGGTGTGGTGACCGTCAGAAAGCTCTTGAGGTTATGCAGAACATTTTGAGTCTTGATGCGGATCATCCGGAAGCCCTCAATTTTATTGCTTATCACCAGGCTGAGACCGGAGAAGGCTTGGAACTGGCGCTGACACGAGTACAAAAAGCTTTGTCGACGAAAAAGAGCGGCTACATCATTGATACTCTGGGCTGGATTTATTTCAAGATGGGGCGTTATGACGAGAGCCGGGAACAGTTGGAAGAGGCTTCCAACCTGTTACCGGAGGATCCGGTGATCCTGGAACATCTCGGGGATCTATACCGTGCCTTGACGCTTTGGCTAAAGGCCGCTGAGGCTTATCGCAAGGCCCTTGAAATCGATCCTCAGGCTGAGGGGGTGATAGAGAAACTACAAGCCCTGCCCTCTGGAGGTGCTCCGTGAGCCGTCTGTTTATTATCATGGTGTTATTTGTGTCGGCCTGTGCCCGGCCGCCGCAAGTGACTTGGACAGAATTGCCGACAGTGGAATTTTTGTTGACAAGACTTGCCGACACGACCGGACAGGTTCACTCACTGGACGGTACGGCAAAAGTCAGCATGACCGTCAAGGGAAAGTTCTTTTCCAGTCAGCAGTTTTTGTTGGTTGAGAAGCCCGACCGGCTTCGAGCCGATGTGTTGACCGGCTTTGGTCAATTGATCCTGCAGCTGACTGCGGACGGGAAAGAACTTTCGGTCTTTATGCATACAACGGTTCCCAGTCGCTTCTTGCGTGGTCCGGCGACAGCGGAGAATCTTGCGCGTTTTACCAGGGTGCCGCTGGCAACCGAAGACATGGTGCGCTTGCTTCTCTACGAACCACCGTTGATTACTTATCAGCAGGCTGAGGTTGTTGCTGAAGAAAATACCCTGCTGCTGCGCTTAAACAATCAAAAAATTCGGCAGGAACTGCTTTTTGACCGGCATTTACGTTTTGTCGGTTGTCGTTATTTTTCTCAAGAGGGTATTTTTCTTGAAGTTCTTTACGATAAATTTAACGAGGAAGATGTTTTCCCCCGGAAGATACAGATAACGTTGGCGGAGGGGGACACAAGGGTTGTCTTTAAGTTTTCTGCTTTACAGACTAACGTCAGGATTGATCCTGAGCGTTTCACCTTGGAGATACCGGCTCAGATTGCGGTAGAGCCGATTCTTTAATAACGCAGGTTTATTCGGAGTCAGAAGTGCGATCGATATTCATTGGAGCAGTGTTTCTGCTATTTTCCCTGTCGGCTTGTGATAACCTGCAGGAAGCCAGTCTTCCCGGGGTTGAAAAGGTCTTGACACCTGAGTATGGTGACACCTTTATTGAGGCATCCATCGGGGATGCCAGTATCTTGTTGCCGGTGTTGGCCTCAGATTCCGCTTCCAGCGATATTAATGGTCTGCTCTACAATGGGTTGGTCCGCTACGATAAAAATCTGGTTCCTGAAGGTGAACTGGCTGAATCCTGGGAAATTTCAGCAGATAATCTGACGATTACCTTTCATCTGTGTAAAGGGGTCAAATGGCACGACGGCGCACCCTTTACGTCTGCTGACGTAAAATTCAATTACGAACTTTACGTCGATCCGAAGACGCCGACGGCCTATGCCGAATCCTTCAAACAGGTGACCCGCGTCGAAACGCCTGATCCATATACTTTTGTCGCGCATTATGAAAAACCTTACGCCCCGGCGCTGATCAGTTGGGGAATGTCGGTGCATCCGAAACATTTGCTTGCGGGGCAGGAGGTGACCAAAAGTTCGCTCGCTCGCAAGCCGATCGGGACCGGGCCGTATAAACTGGCAGACTGGCAGGCCGGAGAGAAGATTGTTCTCGAAGCGAATCCCGATTATTTCGAAGGACAGCCCTATATCAAACGGGTCGTCTACCGGATCATTCCCGATATTTCGACGCAGTTTTTGGAACTGCAGACCGGTAGCCTGGATTTTATGGGACTTGCGCCGCTGCAATTTGATCGCCAGACGGATACGCCGGCATTTCGGCGGCTTTATAATAAGTTCCGTTATCTCAATTTCGGCTATACCTATCTCGGCTACAATCTGAATCGCCCACTTTTCCAGGATAAAAAGGTTCGCCAGGCGCTTGCGTATGCCATCAACAAAGAGGAACTTATTGAGGGTGTGTTACTCGGCTACGGTGCTGTCGCTACCGGGCCTTACAAGCCCGACACCTGGGTCCATAATGCGGATGTTCCGAGATATGACTACAGTCCCGAGAAAGCTCGTGAACTGCTTCAATCCGCCGGCTGGACCGATTCGGATGGGGACGGGGTGCTGGATAAGGATGGTCGGAAGTTTGCTTTTACCATCGTCACCAACCAGGGGAACGATCTGCGCTCCAAAACCGGTGAAATTATTCAGCGACGCTTCAAGGACGTTGGTGTTGAGGTTAAGCTGAGAGTGATCGAGTGGGCGACTTTTCTGAAAGAGTTTATCAATCCGGGGAATTTTGATGCAACGATTCTCGGTTGGACCGGCGGCCCGGAGCCTGATCAGTTCAATATCTGGCATTCGAGCAAAATCGGTCCGCGGCAGCTCAATTTTATCGGTTTTAAAAACGCTGAAGTTGATCAGTTGCTGGAAGAGGGGCGGCGAGTTTTCCCTCCGCAACAACGTAAAGCCTATTATGATCGTTTTCAGGAAATTCTGGCTGAAGAGCAACCCTATACTTTTCTCTATATCCCGGAAGCTCTACCGGCCGTCTCAAAACGTTTTCGCCGGGTCGAACCTGCTCCGGCCGGGATCCGGTATAATTTTACCCAATGGTTCGTTCCTGCGGCGGAACAGAAATATTCTCGATAGTGCCCATCCGGAAATGCCGGATGGGGGCGACGAAAGTTTCCAAATTGGAAGCTCGATAAATTGCGAAAGCTGACAGAATGCTGCGATACCTCTTCAAGCGTCTGCTGACACTTATCCCTTTGTTGTTTGGGATTACCCTGATCTCTTTTATGGTCATTCATTTGGCTCCGGGGGAACCGACCGATATCCAGACGCAAATGAATCCGCAGGCCGGCACCGAGCTGCAGGAACGGTTGCGTATACAATACGGACTTGATCAGCCGCTCCATGTACAATACGGGAAATGGCTGTCGCAGCTTGTTCAGCTCGACTTCGGGGAGTCTTTTGCCACAGACCGACGCCCGGTTTTTGACAAGGTGGCGGAGCGTTTGCCGGTGACAATGCTGCTCAATGTCCTGTCAATCTTATTGATTCTTGCGGTCTCGATCCCTTTGGGGATTGCTTCTGCCGTCAGGCGCAATTCGGGATTTGACCGGGTCACCACGATGCTGGTTTTTGCCGGTTTTGCCATGCCTTCTTTCTGGCTGGCCCTGTTGTTAATGGACTGGTTCGGTGTGCGGCTGGGTCTTTTGCCGATCTCCGGTCTGAAATCTCTCGGTTATGAATACCTGAGCTGGAGTGGACAACTATTCGACCGTTTGGCGCACTTGGTCCTGCCGGTTTTTGTTTCTGCTCTCGGCGGGGTGGCTGGATTCTCTCGTTATATGCGTTCAAATATGCTGGAAGTGGTGCGGCAGGATTATATTCTTACGGCGCGTGCCAAGGGCCTGTCGGAAAAGACCGTTATCTACAAACATGCTTTACGGAATGCTCTGTTACCGGTCATCACTATCTTGGGGCTGTCAGTCCCGGGACTGATTGGCGGGAGTGTCATATTCGAAACCATCTTCGCTATTCCGGGGATGGGTAAGTTGTTCTACGATGGTGTCATGATGCGGGATTATCCGTTGATTATGGGGATTCTGGTGATGGGTGCAGTGCTGACCCTGCTTGGTAATCTGCTGGCCGATATCTCCTACGCGATTGCCGATCCACGCATCCGCCACGGACAACAGGAGGGCTGAATGTTCGTGAGTTGGAACGCTTGCCGGTTTCCATCCGGAAACTTCATCGTTTTCATCCGGAGTTTCCGGATAAATACGAGCTGGGAGAATTTATGCAACTGAACGCGAACCGACTTGGCGAAATGTTGCTGGAAGCAGGTCTGATCGACCAGTTCCAGCTCGATTCTGCGCTGTCAATGCAACGGAATCTGGGAGGGCGGATCGGTAGTGCGCTGGTTAAGCTCGGTTATCTGCCGGAAGATACGATGATGGAATTTCTGGAATCGCAGGCGAAATTTTCTCGTATTTCGCTGGAAGATNNTTAATCGCAATTTTGCCGGCAGACAAATTAAAGTATTTGCTGGTGGTGCCGATTGAGTTACGTCACTCAGGGTCAGAAAAGATTCTCCGCGTGGCGATGACTGATCCGACCAACCAAAACCTGATTAACGAATTGCAGTTTGCGAGCGGCTGCCGGGTGCTGCCGGTGCTGGCCTCGGAAGATGAAATTCGTCAAGCCTTGAAAAATAATCTGCCGGCTGAACCGCTGCAGTCGCCCGAACCTCCAGCTGAAAATTTCATTTTGGAACAACAGGGCGTCGACTTCAGTGATCTTCCGGGGGATGATGTGCGCGTTGATCGTTTGCTGGAGGTTTTGCAGGAGAAGGGCATTTTGAGTGCGATTGACGTAGAACGGATAAAGTTTGGTTGATTATGACGATCCAGCGTAGTGTATTTATCCGTGATGTTGTTTGGCAACGCCTGCGCCATAACCGGATGGCTATGGTCGGTGGTGCGATAGTTCTGTGTATGTTTTTGATGGCCGCAGTTGCCTCTTTAGTCTGTGCCGATCCTTCCGTCATTGATGTCGGACAACGACTGTTGCCGCCGAGCTGGGAACACCCCATGGGCACGGATGATTTAGGTCGTGGTGTGCTGGTGAGGATGTTGTACGGTGCGCGTATCTCCTTGCTGGTCGGTTTTGTTGCTGTCGGTGTCTCCAGTTTGATCGGTATTCTGTTCGGTTCTCTGGCAGGGTATTACGGTGGCTGGATTGATGCGTTAATCATGCGGTTTGTCGATATTATGCTCTGCTTTCCGACTTTTTTCCTGATTCTCGCGGTGATTGCTTTTCTGGATCCATCAATCTGGAATATCATGATCGTCATCGGCTTGACCAGCTGGATGGGCGTAGCACGGCTGATTCGTGCCGAGTTTCTCAGTCTGCGACAACGTGATTTTGTGCTTGCCGCACAAGCACTTGGGGCCTCTGATCTGCGTCTGATATTCCGGCATATTCTGCCGAATGCTCTTTCTCCGGTGCTGGTTTCGGCCACCTTGGGTATCGCCGGGGCCATCCTGACGGAAAGTGCCCTGTCCTTTCTCGGGATTGGGGTGCAGCCGCCCACGCCTTCCTGGGGAAACATGCTGATTACCGGCAAACAGACCCTTGGCAGCGCCTGGTGGTTGTCGGTGTTTCCCGGTGTTGCAATTTTAATTACCGTACTGGGTTATAATCTCCTCGGTGAGGGGATCCGTGATGCCCTGGATCCGAGGTTGAAAGAATGACCGCTGAACAGTTTTTAGCTTCTCGTTTTAAAGCCCTGGCAGATGCAGATTATCCAGCAGTGTATGCCGGTTATCATGTTGATGCGCCTTTTTTGCAGCAGTTCCCGGACTCCGCCGGTTATTGTCAGTTTGCCGAGCAGCAATTGAGTGGAATAGTGGTGAACCGCTGGAGCTCACTACGCCAACGACAGCTTGCTGACGGCAGCGAGGAACATCTCTTGTTGATGGAACTGTCTGTTGACGGGGTTTCCCAATATTTTTACGAGCTGGCTTTGCTGATTGAGACAGCTGAGGGTTGGCGTTATCACTCTGCGCAAAAGCTCGGAGGGGATGATTATACCGGAACACCGGAGCAGATCAATTTCAGTCATTTCGATCAAGTGTCCCCCAATATCCGCTATTGATATGCCGGAACTTCCTGAAGTAGAAACGATCCGCCGCGGGATAGCCCCGTTGATTACCGGTCTCAGGGTCGCCGAGCTGGTTCTGCGCACGCCAAAGCTGCGTTGGCCTCTTGATCAACAGTTGTGTTATCGATTGCCCGGCCTGGAGGTCCAGGCTGTTGAGCGGCGTGCCAAATATCTGTTGCTGCGGTTTGCGACAGGAACATTGATTCTTCACCTGGGGATGTCGGGCAGTTTGCGCGTGATCCCGGCGGAAACAACTGAAAACAAGCATGATCATGTGGATATCATTTTTACCAACGGCAGTTGCCTGCGTTTTACCGACCCCCGCAAATTCGGGGCGCTGCTTTGGACGCACGAGGATCCATTGGCNNTACCAGGCCTCCCGTCGGCGAAAACTTGCCGTTAAGCCGTTCATCATGGATCAGAAGTTGGTGGTTGGTGTCGGTAACATCTATGCCAGTGAAGCTTTGTTTCGGGCCGCGATTCGGCCAACCTGGACCGCTGGAAAAGTCAGTCTGCAGCGTTACCGGAAATTGCTGACCGCGATCAAGAATATCCTCACCGAAGCAATTGCTGCCGGCGGAACGACCATCAGTGATTTTCGGCAAGCTGATGGCAAGCCGGGGTATTTCAAACAACAACTGCAGGTCTATGGGCGCTCTGGAGAGCCTTGCCGCTCCTGTGGTGGGTCGATCAGCTGTCTGCGACAGGGACAACGATCGACCTATTTTTGTCACCATTGTCAAAGGTAGTAAATGGAAGAATTTCGATTCAGCTTTCCCTACCGGGTGCGTGTTTCTGATGTCAATTACGGTGGCCATGTCGCAAACTCTGCGGTACTGAACATTTTTCAGGACGCCCGGATTGCTTACTTCAGTACCTTGGGTCCCTATTCGGAACTGGATCTCGGTGGCTGCGGAATTATTATGCCGGAAGCGCATGTTTTTTTCCGGGCGGAGATGTTTTTAAATGATCAGCTCACGGTGGCTGTTCGCTGCACGGAATTGAAGCGTTCGGCGTTTACTCTGGAATATCGCGTCGAGCGTGATGGTATGTTGACTGCCGAAGGGACGACCCCGGTGGTTTGTTTCAATTATCAGACACGTAAGCCATGCCGGATTCCTGAATCTTTCAGACTCGCCATGACAGAGTTTGAAAAATTCTAGACCGGTTTTTCAGCGGTCGAGCCCGGATGTGCGGATACCTTTAAACCGATTGGCAATTACCGTTTTGCCGAATTGTTCAGGGAGCTGAAACCCGGCTTTCTCCTTGACGAAGCGAGGGTGCAGGGGGTATTGTGCGCAGCAAAAATCGACTGCTTAAGGATGCTTGAAGATGGAAGAACTGAACGAATTATTGCAGCAACGCCGGGCAAAGGTTGACAGCTTTCGCGAAGCAGGTGTCAACCCTTTCGCCAACGATTTCAAGGTGACCCATACCTCAGGGCAAGTGA
>LGVD01013492.1_pt1 | contig 10225 bp, 10 predicted proteins | sample 469861 | NCBI WGS metagenome assembly LGVD01 (sample SAMN03857201, study PRJNA290197) | marine sediment metagenome | biome: ocean floor; feature: cold seep; material: sediment; isolation source: sample #3730, Push core (PC) 16 from cruise R/V Atlantis leg AT-15-68, Alvin... ... | reverse complement strand
CTTCAACGCAAGCATCTTCACAGTTGTCCTTGTTTTATGTCGATCCTGATGCGGCGATCCGAACACGTTTGGAGGTAGCTGATTTGAGCTGTATGACGCCTATTGAAGCGATGAACCTTCTCAATGAACTGAAAGAAATGCTGTGAGTTATGCGCTTTAACCTGAGTTCTTTACTGCTGATCTTTTTATTGCTGTTGCCAACCGGACAACCTCTTGCGGCCGGTGATAGTTATTNNACTGGGAAAAGATCATTCGGCGGCTTGATCGTTTCGTTCAGCGCCACTCCGCCGGTCCGGATGTTGAAAAAGCACTGTTCTTAAAAGCCCGGGTTTGGGACGGCCTTTCCCGTGTGTCGGGAGGAGGGGAGGACGCTCGTGAAGCAATCAATCAATATCTGGAAATGGTCGATCGTTATCCCGGCAGCAGGCTGGCCGATGATGCCCTCTTTGCTGCCGGACAGATTGCCGAGCAACGTCTGAATGACCGGAATACTGCCTATGGTTACTATCGCCGGCTGGTTGATCAGATGCCGCAAAGCGATATGGTCAAGGATGCTAAAGGGCGTTTGAACCAGTTGCCGAAACCTGTTGCTGTCAAGACCCCGGTAAAAAAAACCGCCCATATGGAAACAGCAGACTTGCCGAGGCTGGAAAAGATACGTTATTGGAGCGGCCCCGATTACACCCGGGTGGTACTTGATTTGAGTTCCCCGGTGGTGACAAAACCGCATCTGCTGAGAGGTGAAAAACCGCGCCTCTATTTTGACCTGCTGTATACCGAACTTTCTCCGCACCTTCAATCTGAAGTACCGATTCTGAACGGACTGGTACAACGTGTTCGTGCCGGCAGGTTTGACGAGCAGCGGACCAGGGTGGTCCTCGATCTGTATCATGAAACTGAGTACAAACTGGTCTTTCTGGAGAACCCTTACCGGGTGGTTATTGATCTGATGGGCGCTCCGAAACAACTCGCCGGAGCCGGACAGCCGGTCATTTCTACGCAGCCGGGGCGTGCCGATAGTTCTATCGCCGATATTCTCCATCAGGTTTCCAACCGGCAACCGGTATTGCATGTTCCGCAACAGAGTAAGGGGGAGGGCATTAAGCTGATTGTGGTTGATGCCGGACACGGTGGCCGTGACCCCGGGGCCGTCGGTCCGAACAAGGTGCTGGAAAAAGATGTCGTCCTGTCTTTGGCGAAGGACCTGGCAAAAGCGTTGCGGCAGCAGTTGGGGGTCAAAGTCATGATGACCCGTACCGACGATCGTTTTATCGAGCTGCGGGAACGGACGGCTTATGCCAACAGGGTGGGCGCTGATCTGTTTATTTCTTTGCATGCTAACGCCAGTCTCAGCAGCAAGGTCTATGGGCTGGAGACCTATTTCCTCAACTTGTCGAAAAACAACCAGGCTGCCGAGGTTGCTGCCCGTGAAAACGGCACCTCACTGGAAGATGTCAGTAACCTTGAAGCCATCNNCTCTAGAAGATGTCAGTAACCTTGAGGCCATTCTCTTCGACCTGATGGCAAACGCAAAAATAAATGAATCGAGCCGCTTGGCGGCAGAAGTTCAGCAGGCGATGGTTGCAGGCTTGCGTCCCCACTACAGTCGGATAAAAGACCTTGGTGTGCGCCAGGGACCATTCCATGTGCTGCTGGGTGCGACCATGCCTTCGGTGCTTGTTGAAACAGCTTTTATCAGTAATCGGCGAGAAGAGAAACGGCTTTCCAGTCAGACTTATCGAAAACGGGTGGCGGCGGCGATTGTCAACGGGGTCAAAAACTACACAGCAACCGTTGAAAAGGTGGCAAGACGATGACGCTTGTCGGAGAAAATTTTGTGGGTGATTTTTCCGCAGCAAAACTTCTCGCCGGGGAGTCTTATGAGGCGCGTCGGCAACTGATACTGGATGCCTCCGGCCGGTTCCTGAACAGTCACCTGGAACGTATCAGACAGATGAGTACCGAAGGGGCGTCGGGCACCGCTGTCGTCCAGGAATTGACAGTAATTTTCGATCAGTTGAACGATATTCTTTTTCAGGTCGTCAGTGCCGACCTCGACCCGGATGCCGTGGCAAATTGTGCACTATTTGCTCTGGGCGGTTACGGGCGCAGAGAAATGAACCCGAAATCAGACCTTGATCTGATGTTCTTTTTTGCCGCGCCGGGTCAGGAGGCGATCAAGGTTATCTCCGATCGTATGCTCTACCTTTTGTGGGATCTCAACCTGGATGTCGGTTACAGCGTCCGCTCAAGTAAAGATTGTATAGAACAGTCACAAGATGCCACCGTCAGGACCGCTCTGCTCGATGTACGCTTTCTTACCGGCAATGCAGATCTTTATGACAGTTTTGACAATATCGTTGGTAAATACGTTTTAAATCACGACTCCCAGTCTTTCATCAAATACAAGATTAATGAAAATCAGGAACGGCAGAAAAAATACGGTTCTTCCGTTTACCTGCTCGAACCAAACCTGAAGGAGGGCGAGGGCGGGTTGCGTGACCTGCAGGCGGCACTCTGGATTGCTCGTGTTAAGTTCAAGGCATCAAGCCTTCAACAACTGGTTGTCAAGGGGATCATCAGTGAGATGCAAGCCGCGGATTATCGCACGGCTCTCGATTATCTCTGGCGTATTCGCAATCACCTGCATTTCCTCGGCCAGCGGAAAAGTGACCAGATTACCTTTGAGCTGCAACAGCAGATTGCTGAACATTTCAGCTACCGGGACGGTCGTGAGGGATCTGCAGTTGAACAGTTCATGCAGGATTATTATCAGCATGCGGCCCATGTTGAGCACCTGTCTTCCAACATGATTGTTCGGGCCGTGCAGATTGACCAGCCGCAGAAAAAAGTGCTCGGTTTTCTCCAGCGTCGAAAGCTGGAAGATGGTTTTCATGTCGGCCATGGTGAGCTGGGCTGCAGTGATGAACATATTTTTGATCGTGCCCCCGCTTTGCTGATGAAGGTTTTTGAACTTTCGCAAAAGCACAACGTCGAACTCAGTCTCCGCTTAAAAATGCTGATTCGTAAAAAACTTCCGCTGATCAACGATAAAGTTCGCCGGTCACGCAGTCTGAACGAATCATTTATGAAAATCCTGCGTCATCCGAAACGAGTAGCTGAAACTCTGCGTGAGATGCACCATTTGTATTTTCTCAATGCATTTATTCCGGAGTTTAAAAATATTTTCTGTAAGGTGCAGTTTGATTTTTACCATATCTACACAGTCGATATTCACTCGTTGTTTGCTGTCGAGGAGATGGAGAAACTCTGGGCCGGAGAATATGCTGAGAGCCAGCCCCTGCTGACTCACGTTGCCGACAATATTGAGAAAAAGGAGCTGCTGCTGTTGTCAATCCTGTTTCACGATATCGGCAAGGGGAGCGGCAAAGATCACAGCAATCAAGGCGCCGCGATGATTCCGACGATTGCCCGGCGACTCGGGTTGAATCGCGAAGACAGCAGTCGTTTGCAGTTTCTTGTGCAACACCATTTACAGATGACGTATATCTCCCAGCGCCGAGATCTTCACGATATGAAATTAATTTCCCAGTTCGCCGAACTCATGGGGATGAGTGAAAATCTGCGGATGCTTTACCTTTTGACTTTCGCTGATTTGAAGGCTGTCGGCCCGGATGTCTGGTCTGAGTGGAAGGGGCAATTATTGCAGGAACTTTACGAGAAAACCTTTGATGTTCTGGAAAAGAAAGATTTTTATCAGGAGATGCGTTCTGAGAAAGTACGTAATCGTAAGCGCAATATTCGTCGTGCCTTGTCAGGTGAATACCCGGACAGCCGTATCAACAAGGCGATTCAAAGTTTAAATACGCGTTACCTGTTGAGTTATCGTTCAGAAGAGATTATTCCACATCTGCGGTTGGCCATGGAGCGTGGAAATAAGCCTTTGGCAATGCGGGTTGAACACAATAAGGATGCAGACTATACGGAAGTAATCTTGGCAACGATTGACTTTCCCGGTCTTTTCTCGCTGATTACGGGTGTTATGGCGGGGCATTCCATTAATATTCTCGGGGCTCAGATCCATACACGAAAAACGGGAACTGTTCTCGATGTGCTGCAGGTCAATAGTCCGATTGGAGGGATTGTTGACAATCCGGATAAATGGAAGCGGGTTGAAACGGATCTGGTCAGAGCCATCGAGGGTCGAATTTATGTTGAGGATATTGTTGAAAAATGCCAGGAACCGTCCTACCTGAAAGATGCCCGTGAAAAACCGCAACGGCCGAATAAGGTTGAGTTTGATAATGAAGTGTCGGACCGTTATACTGTGCTGGATATTTTTGCCAATGATGAGGTCGGTTTGCTTTACGATATTACCCGTACATTGAACGAACTGGGTCTTTATATTGCAGTCGCGAAAATTTCCACCAAAGTTGATCAGGCGGCCGACGTTTTTTATGTCAGCGATATTTTCGGTCAGAAAATATCTGATCCGGAGAAGGTTGAGGAAATTCGCAGAACGATGCTTGAACGATTGAATAGTTGATAAATAAGCTGCTTATGGACCAATATCTCGACTACTATCTTAACTATCTTGAGGTTGAAAGAGGTCTGTCAGCCAACACCCTGACTGCGTATAGTCGCGATTTGACAGAGTATCTTGATTTTGTTACTTCCGACGTGGGGGTGACCGCCCCTGATGACATTAAACAGTCACTGATTCTCGATTATCTGAATCATTTAAAAAAACATGGTTTGTCCCCACGCAGCAGGGCTCGCACTCTGAGTGCGCTAAGGATGTTTCACCGCTTTTTACGCAATGAAAAATATGCTTCCGGTGATCCGACGGCCCTGGTGTCTTCACCACGATCAATACCGAAACTACCGAAGCTGCTCAGCCAGGCACAGGTAGAGAAATTACTCCAGGCTCCCAAAGGGGAGGGGCCTCTTGTCTTACGCGACCGGGCGATGTTGGAAACTCTTTACGCGACCGGCATGCGGGTTTCGGAACTGGTCGGTTTGCGGCTTGGCGATCTGAAGCTTGATATCGGCTGTGTTAATGCCTTTGGTAAAGGGGGAAAGCAGCGGTTGATCCCCCTTGGCGAGCCGGCACTTGAAATTCTGCAGGATTACCTGCAGAATGGTCGCCCTGAATTAGTCCGGGCGGTTATCAGTGAAGAGGTTTTTCTGAATCGGCGCGGAAAAGGTCTGTCGCGTCAGGGGTTCTGGAAAAACCTTCGGCGTTATGCGCTGCAGGCCGGGATCAACCATGAGGTTTATCCCCATATGTTACGACATTCTTTCGCGACCCATTTACTTGAAAACGGCGCGGATTTGCGTGCTGTGCAGACCATGCTCGGCCACGCAGATATTTCGACGACTCAGATCTACACACATGTTATTCAGGAACGTTTAAAACAATTACATCAGCGTTATCATCCACGAGGATGATGGAAAACAGAGGTCTCAATGAAGTACATGATTTTGCTCGGTGACGGAATGTCTGATGATCCAGTCGCTGAACTGGGGGGGAAAACCCCTTTGGATGTTGCGAAAACCCCCAACATGGATCGTCTGGCCAAGGCGGGTTCTATCGGTCTGGCGGCAACCATCCCGGAAGGATTCCCGCCCGGAAGTGACGTTGCGAATCTCTCGGTATTCGGTTACAACCCGGCGGATTGCTATACCGGGCGTTCACCTCTGGAAGCGGCCAGTATGGGTGTTGAACTTGCCCCGGAGGATGTTGCATTACGGCTGAACCTTGTTTGGCTGGAGGCCCATTACGGAAAACTTTATATGGGAGATTTCTCTGCCGGACATATTACGACCGAAGAAGCTGCTGAATTGATTGCCGCTCTGCAGGAAGAACTGGGAGGGGATGAATTTAATTTTTATCCCGGAGTTTCTTACCGTCACCTGTTGGTGTGGAAGAATGGTCGCGATCAGCTCAAATTTACCCCGCCGCATGATATTTCGACCCACAGCATTGAAGATCATCTGCCGCAGGGGGATGGTGCCGAGGTGTTGCTCGACTTGACCAACGCGGCGCAGATGGTGTTGCACAATCACATTATCAACCAGCAGCGGATCGAGAGGGGCGAGATCCCGGCCAATTCCATCTGGCTTTGGGGCCATGGGCGCAGACCGAAAATGGACAGTTATCAAGAACTTTACGGCATTTCCGGTGCGGTTATTTCAGCGGTAGACCTGATCAAGGGCATCGGTATCAATGCCGGACTTGAGGTGATCGACGTGCCTGGAGCGACGGGTTATCTCGATACCAATTATCGGGGCAAGGGGGAATACGCAGTTGCGGCATTAAAAGACAAGGATTTTGTCTATGTTCACGTTGAAGCTCCGGATGAAGCGGCCCATGGCGGGTTGTTGAAAGAAAAAATCGAGGCGATCGAGAACTTTGATCGTGACGTTGTCGGGACGATCATCGAAAACCTTCCAGCCATTGGTGATTGTCGCATTTTGATTCTGCCTGACCACCCGACTTCGGTTGAAAAGCGTACCCATACCTCAGATCCGGTCCCTTATATTCTTTACGATTCACGTACCGATTCGGTTTCGGATGTTGCCGGTTACAGTGAAGCGGAAGCGAAACGTAGCGGAACTCTCTTGCCCGGCCATCAATTGCTTCCCTTGTTGCTGGAAAGATAGGATCAGAGAACAAGGTGACTACCGTTAAGTTTGTCAAACTCGAACGGCAGGAAAAAGCCAGATTGCTCTGCCAGTTGGCTGATGATCATTTTGCTGTTGGAAAACGAGTCATCATCAAGGTTCAGGATGACAATCGGGCGATTTCTCTGGATCGTTTCCTGTGGTCATGGGATAAGGGTGCCTTTTTACCGCATGCTTTCAACAATGGTTCTGTTGATTGTCTGGAGGAACCGATTGTCATTACTGTTCGCGAAGAGAATCCGAACGGGGCTCCGGTGTTGATTATGGGGGAACCCTGTTCTGCCGATTATATCCGTCAATTTCAGTTAGTGATTGATTTTGCTGAACTTTACGATAAACAACTCGCAGAACTCTCCCGCGAACGTTTTCGGACCTATCGACAACATGGTTTTAACCCGCAAATGTATTAATGGCGGTGGGCTGTCCAGCCGTCTTCAATTACCTGAAGTTCCACGGCTCGAACAGAAAATAACCTTGGATGCAGCTGCCGTGTCGGTTTTGCGGCGTTGGCAGGGGAGAGTCGGCGAAATTTTTACGGCGACTGCTGCGAGTGTGCTCCAGTATGCCTTGGGAGGCCTGGGACGCTGAGGAGTTTTTTTTGAATACGGAAAATATTTCGGTCGTGCTGGTTGAACCCCAGGGACCACGCAATATCGGCTCCGTCTGTCGGGCAATGCTCAACTTTGGGATGGTTGACCTGCGCTTAGTTAATCCGCAGACGGATCATTTGCTTCATGAGGCCCGGCAGATGGCGGTCAAAGCGACTACCATTTTGGAGGAAGCTCGTATCTATACCAGCCTTGCCGACGCCCTTGCCGACTGCATCTTGAGTATCGGGACGACAAGGCGTTTCGGTCGTTACCGGGAAGATATGTTGCATCCGGATGAAGCGGCGAAATGGTTGCTTCCGGTAACCGCTGATGGTCGCGTCGCATTGGTTTTCGGGAGAGAAGACAAAGGCCTGCATACTGCCGAACTTGACTTGTGCCAGCGATTTGTCACCATTCCGACCGGTGACAAACTACCATCGATGAATCTGGCACAGGCCGTTGCTCTCTGTTTATATGAAATCGGTAAAGCAAAAGGTCAGCTGAACGGCGCTTTGCATGGTCGAAAACAACTGGCTTCCAATGAAAATCTGGAACGGATGTTTCAGCATATGCAGGAGTCCTTGACTCGGATCGGATTCCTCAATCCACAGAATCCCGATCATATTTTACGCGCCTTTCGCCGGATTTTCGGCCGTGCGGGGCTCAATGAACGTGAAGTGCGAATTATGCGCGGCCTGTTCAGTCAGGTCGATTTACTGGAGCAGGTACAGGCATTAAAGGAACCTATAAGCCATGACTGATTTATTGAAATCAGTGACTCTTGAAAGTGGGCTTGTGGTCAATTTTTATGATCAGTCGAATCGCTATTTCGGTGATTTCCATCGTATCTGTATTAAGGTTGTCGCTGAACTGGTACTTTTACAGGCAACCGATGAATCAGAACCGCCCCTGGTTTATGAACGCACCTTGGAACGGATGGGAGTCGCGACTGCGGCGCTTGAAACAGAAAAGTCAGCGTTAATCGATTCCTTTCTTTCGGCCAGTCGGACATATCTTGAAAATCCGAACTTTCCTGAACAATTCCTGCGGAAGAAAAAGTCGGAAAAAAAGAAACCGGTGTTTTTGCATTACTGTTGAAAAAACGATTTTACTCTTGCCTTTTCATAGATGGAATGTTATCTACAGCTAGTTTTCTGTTGTAACACCCCGAAAGTGAGCCCCGGCTCGCTTTTTTTATTACCAAGAGGTTGACGTGTCGCAACTGGACGAACAGATCGTAGAACTTATCCAGCCGATTCTGGATGATTTGGGTTTGGAACTGGTTGACCTTGTCTATCAGCGTGAAAATCGTGGCTGGATGTTACGTTTTTACCTTGATAAAGAGGGAGGGATTAACCTTGATAATTGTGCTGAGGCAAGTCGTGAAATCAGCGCAATACTGGATGTCGAAGATCTGATCGGCAGCGCTTATACCCTTGAGGTTTCCTCTCCCGGGATAAATCGTCCTCTCAAGAAGTCACGTGATTTTGAGAGGTTCGCCGGGCAAAATGTCAAAATCAAGACCTTGAGTGCCATTGATCCCGATCAACGGGGACGTGCTCGTAAAACTTTTGTCGGGATGCTGGACGGTCTGGATGGGAGTGAGGTGCTGATAACGTTGCCGGGCAAAAATGCTACACAAATCAGCATCGCGCTGGAGCAGATCGATTGTGCAAATCTGGAGTTTGAGTTTTAACCGTGAATCATCCGGTTTAGGCCGTTTTATTTTGGTCGGCATGGGCATCGGCTGCCGACTGCTACACACTTCAAAAGGGGTATGACAAGATGGTGGGCAATCTCAATCACATCATCGATCAGGTTGTGAAGGACAAAGGGATCGATCGGGACGTCCTGGTCGAGGCACTGGAGTCAGCAGTCCTGTCCGCAGCAAACAAGAAATTTCGCAATACACGAGACCTCGAAGCTCATTTCAATGAAGAGATCGGCGAGGTTGATATTTTTGAGTTCGTTGCCGTTGTCGATGAGGTGGTTGACTCCTATAAAGAAATCGATATTGAAGAAGCAAGGGAAGTTGACCCGGATGTCGAAATTGGCGATTCTCTCGGCATGTTGATGGAAGCGGGCAGTTTCAGCCGGATTGCCGCACAGGCTGCCAAACAAGTGATTATCCAGAAAGTTCGTGAGGCTGAACGCGAAGGTGTTTATAATGAATTCAAGGATCGTGTCGGCGAAGTTGTTAACGGTATTGTCCGCCGTTATGAGCGGGGCGATCTGATTGTCGATCTCGGCCGTGCCGAGGCCTTGCTGCCGAACCGTGAACAGGTGCCCCGTGAGAATTACCGTCAGTCCGACCGGGTGCGTGCTTATATTTCGGAAGTCAAGATGTCGGCCAAGGGGCCGCAGATTATACTTTCCCGGACTCATCCGGGCTTGTTGATTTCACTTTTCAAATCGGAAGTTCCTGAAATTTACGAAGGTATTGTTGAAATCAAGCATGCTGTTCGCGAACCGGGCAGCCGAGCAAAAATCGCCGTTGTTTCTCACGACATTGATGTTGATCCGGTTGGCGCATGTGTCGGCATGCGTGGTTCCCGAGTGCAGAATGTTGTCACCGAACTGCGTGGCGAACGGATCGACATTATCCCCTGGACTCCTGATCCTGCCCGTTTTGCTTGTGCCGCTTTAGCCCCGGCAGAAGTCTCCCGGGTTTATATCGATGATGAGGCTGAGGTGATGGAGGTCATTGTCCCGGATGACCAGCTGTCTCTTGCTATCGGCAAAAAAGGACAGAATGTCCGCTTGGCAGCGAAGTTGATCAACTGGAAAATTGATATCAAGAGTGAAACCCGTGCTCAGGAAGAGGAACAGGAACAGGAAGAAGCAAGCCCTGAAGAAACTGCGCCTGACGAGACGGCTGAGGTGGTCGGCGAAGAATCTCTCAATGAGACTGAGACCGTGGACGGTTCTGAGGAAGAACCGGCTGTGGCTGAGGAAGAACCGGCTGTGGCTGAGGAAGAACCGGCTGT
>LGVD01033603.1_pt1 | contig 10251 bp, 11 predicted proteins | sample 469861 | NCBI WGS metagenome assembly LGVD01 (sample SAMN03857201, study PRJNA290197) | marine sediment metagenome | biome: ocean floor; feature: cold seep; material: sediment; isolation source: sample #3730, Push core (PC) 16 from cruise R/V Atlantis leg AT-15-68, Alvin... ... | reverse complement strand
CTTGTGCTGATACCGGCCTTTATGATCAGTGAACTCAAGACCGCTTTTCAGATAGGGTTTGTTCTTTACCTCCCGTTCCTGATCATAGACATGGTTGTATCCAGCGTCCTTTTATCCATGGGAATGATGATGCTGCCTCCAATACTCATATCAATGCCATTTAAGCTCCTTCTGTTTGTACTCGTAGACGGCTGGAACCTTCTCACCGGATCTCTGGTCCGAAGTTTTTTATAAAGCGATTGAGTCATGACACAGGAATTCGTAATAGGACTTGCAAGGCAATCAATAGAACTCACACTGCTCATCAGTTTTCCCATGTTGGGGCTGGGGCTGGCGGTTGGCCTGGTCATCAGCATCTTTCAGGCCGTGACACAAATCCAGGAAATGACGTTGGCCTTTGTGCCCAAGATAATTGCAGTCCTATTAGCTCTTCTCTTCTCATTTCCCTGGATGATGAACAAGCTCCTGGATTTCACCAGGAACCTTATTGAACAGATCCCAGATTTAATAAGGTGAATACGGGATTAATCGAGACCTGCGTAAATATGGAACAGGACCTGCTCCTCTGGATCACAGAACACTATAAAGTTTTCGCTCTAGTGACGGTGCGCATAGGGAGCCTTATTTTTCTCATGCCCGTATTCAGCAGCGCCACTTTACCGGTCCAGGTAAAGGCCGCTGCCACCTTGGTTATAGCGCTGCTTCTGACCCCGGTTGTGCAATTTACTCCGGAACAATTCCCAAGCAACCCCTGGGAATTCGGGCTGCTTGCAGTCAAAGAGCTCTTTGTCGGCATGACACTGGCCCTTATTGTACGTCTTGTGTTTGCCGGGCTCCAAATGGCCGGCCAACTCGTCGGTTTTCAAATGGGTCTCAGCGTTGCGAATGTAGTTGATCCACAATCAGGAACACAGTCAATAATTATATCCCAGATGGCTTACATAATAGCGTTGTTGTTGTTTTTGGTCTCAAACGGCCATCACCTTATATTGAAGACATTCTATGAGAGCTTTTCCATACTACCGCCTGGAGAGCTCAATTTACAACAGCCCCTTGCCACTCTGCTTATGGACATGAGCCAGGAGATGTTTGTCCTGTCTGTAAAGCTTATGGCCCCTGTAATGGCGATTTTACTATTTTCACAGGTGGCCTTGGGCATACTGGCAAAGACAGTCCCTCAAATGAATATGCTTATCTTGAGCTTCGGACTTAATGTGGCCCTGGGGCTCTTCTTTTTTGGTCTGACCCTCCAGATATTCTGGCCCGTGCTGGGAAGGTCGCTGGAAAGAGGAATAAGGTTGGTGCCGGTGGCCATGAAGATAATGGCTGGACATTAATATGCCAGAGAAATCATTCCAGGAAAAAACAGAGCAAGCTACCCCAAAGCGAAGGGAAGAGGCCAGAAAAAAGGGGCAAGTTGCCAAGAGCCGGGAATTGGCTTCGGTAGCAGTGCTCTTTTCCGGTCTTCTCACCCTGTTCTGGGGAAGCACCTATTTCTATAATCAATCAACCAACATACTCAGGCACTATCTGAGTCAGGCAGGGAGTATTGAGATAACCTCCAATAACATGCACGGGCTGACCATGCTGGCCTTTAGTCAATTCTCCGCCACACTTTGCCCACTGTTTTTGGTTCTCATAGTCATTGCTGTTCTGGCTAACTATCTCCAGGTGGGCCCGCTACTCGCCTTAGAGGCGATCAGACCCAAATTTTCAAAGATAAATCCATTAGAGGGAATAAAAAGGATCTTTTCCGCCCAGGCCTTGAATGAGTTCATGAAATCCATCCTGAAGATAGCCGTTGTCGGGTGGATAGCCTTTTACACAGTAAGGGGCGAAATGGACAACCTGCTTCCCCTCCTGGACCAGAGTCCATCACAGATCCTCTGCTATCTGAGCAGGGTAAGCTTCACCATATTCTGGAAGACGTGCCTTGTGATGATATTCCTGGCCGTGCTGGATTTCCTTTTTCAGAAATGGGAATTTGAAAAGAACCTCCGTATGACAAGACAGGAAGTCAAGGAGGAATACAAACAGACAGAAGGTGATCCGCAAGTTAAATCCAGGATAAAAAGCATTCAGAGAGAGATGGCGAGAAAGCGCATGATGGCGGCCGTACCCGAAGCTGATGTTGTTATCACAAACCCGACTCAACTTGCAGTTGCCTTGAAGTATGAGGAAGGCGAGATGGAGGCCCCGGTGGTGGTGGCCAAGGGTTCCGGTCTATTGGCAGACAGGATCAGGGCCATTGCGAGGGAACACGGGATACCGGTGATTGAGAATAAGCCTCTGGCCCAGAGCATTTTCAAATTGGTTGAAGTCGGAGTGTGCATCCCGGAAAACCTCTATCAGGCAGTAGCTGGAGTGCTGGCCTATGTTTACCGTCTCAAGGGAAAGGGACCATATAGAGCAGCAGGCGGAGGACAGGGATAAATGGCTGTTGAGGCTATCAGGAATATATGGAGGGATGTCAACTTAGACCGAAACAACCTCATAGCCGCTGCCGGGGTCGTGGCGATCCTCCTCATTATGGTGACGCCTATCCCCGCCCCTGTCATTGATCTGCTCTTTGCCTTTAACATCACCATATCCCTCCTGGTATTTCTCCTGTCTCTTTACATTACAAAACCCCTGGACTTTCCGATTTTTCCGTCACTCTTGCTCCTTACCACGCTCTTTCGCCTCTCTCTTAATATTGCATCCACCAGACTGATACTCCTCCACGGCCATGAGGGTACGGGGGCCGCAGGCAAAATCATTATGGGGTTTGGTCAGTTTACAGTCAGCGGCAACTACGTGGTGGGAGGGATCATCTTTGCCATTCTGGTTATCATAAATTTTGTCGTCATCACCAAAGGATCCGGCAGGATTGCAGAGGTAGCAGCGAGATTCACTCTGGACGCCATGCCGGGGAAACAGATGGCCATAGACGCCGACCTCAATGCCGGTTTGGTCGACGAAGACCAGGCCAGGAAACGAAGGCGGGAGATCGCCATGGAGTCCGAATTCTACGGCTCCATGGACGGTGCCGCCAAATTCGTCCGCGGTGAGGCCATGGCCGGCCTGATTATCATGGCGATCAACATTATTGGTGGGTTCGTCATCGGTGTACTGCAGCAGGACATGGCAGTGGGATCTGCTGCCCAGAGCTATACACTTCTCACTGTGGGAGACGGTTTGGTTTCTCAGATCCCTGCACTGATAATTTCCACTGCGGCCGGTATCCTTGTTAGCCGGGCTACCTCTGACGCCGGCATGGGGACTGAATTAGTCAGACAGTTTGCAGTCCAGCCTGAGTCCATCGCTGTAACCTCAGGAGTGGTGTTTTGCTTTGGCTTTGTCCCGGGATTGCCCGCCCTCCCCTTCTCCGTGCTCGCAGCCATATTCGGCTTTTTTGCATGGCTGGCATACAAAGAGCGGATAATAACAAGAAAGAAACTGGCTGAAGAAGAAGCCGTTGCGGCAGCACCTGAGTCACCGGATGCCGGGACTCAGGAAGAGATGGAACAACTGCTGAGTCTGGACATACTGGAACTGGAAGTAGGCTATGGCCTTATCCCACTGGTGGATGAAGAACAGGGCGGAGATCTGCTTGAGCGCATCAGGTCCATTAGACGACAGTTTGCTCAAGAAATGGGAATAATCGTCCCGCCTCTACACGTAAGAGATAATTTACAGCTCAATCCAGGGCAATACACAATCATTATTAAAGGTATTGAGATGGCCAGGGGAGAGCTGATAATTGATCACATCCTGGCCATGGATCCTGGTGATGCAAAACGTAAGATTGAGGGCATCCCCACTACAGAACCGGCCTTTAATCTGCCAGCCTTTTGGATTACGAAGTCAGCCAAGGAAGAGGCCCAGTTGGCCGGCTACACCGTAGTGGATCTCTCCACGGTTGTTGCAACCCATCTTGCTGAAATAATTAAAAAACATGCAGATGAACTCTTAGGTCGTCAGGAAGTACAGCGACTCCTTGACGCAATGGCCGGAAATCACCCCAAGGCCGTTGAAGAGGCCACCAATACCCTTTCTCTTGGAGTCATGCAGAAAGTCCTCCAGGGCCTTGTGCGCGAGAAAATCTCCATAAGGGACCTTCTGACCATTGTGGAGACCCTGGCCGACTATGGTCCCATGACTAAGGATCCGGAGATACTTACTGAGTACGTACGACAGAAATTGGGAAGGGCCATTGTCAAATCACTTCTCGGGCCGGATGATACGCTTACCGTCCTGACACTTGATGCCTCCCTTGAAGAACAGATACGCAAAGGAATACAGCAGACCGAACACGGGAGCTTCCTCACTTTAGATCCAGGCAGTGCCCAACAGATTGTTCAGGCAATCCAAAAAGGTGTGGAGCAAGCATTGAACAAAGGCTTCCAGGCCGTAATCCTTTGCAACCCCACGGTCAGAAGGCATATAAGAAAGCTCATTGAGAGGTTTGTGCCAAATGTAGTGGTCCTATCCCACTCCGAGATTCCCAGCAACGTACGACTGGAATCTACAGCAGTCATTAGGTGATGTGAGTAATCCATGAACATCAAAACATTTCAGGCCGAGGATGTCCAAGTGGCAATGGAAATGATAAAGGCGGAATTCGGCCATGACGCTGTGATACTCAGCACAAGACGTCAAAAGAGAAAAGACCCGCATACAGGCCGGATTACACCTGTGGTAGATGTGGTTGCCGCAATCGATTTTGATATTGATGAATTGAAACCGTCCGCAAACAGAAAGAAACGCCCCAGCCCGGTCACGCAGTCTTCAGACGATTGGATAAGTAGCCACAGACTCACCCAAACACACACAGACCATCCAATCAATCAACCACAAGCCGCCCCACAGGACATTGCGAATCTGAGCAGGGAAATTGACTCACTGAAAGTCTTATTGGATCAGGCCCTATGTGCCGTTAACATGGACGGATTCAGACGCAATTCACACAGTCACTCGCCTCATACAATAATTGGGCGGAGCTCACCCCTGCTGGTTATACAACAGGTCTTCAGCCTCATCGGCATTGAGCCTCTATTGCAGCAGGCCCTTGCTCAACGCTTCCTGGCCCATGTAGACAATAAGACTATTGTCACTCACGACTTGGTAATGGCATGGCTGAGGGACTACGGTCTTAGACGCATACGGATCGGACCGATCGCGGAAAGGTCAAAGTCTCCCTGTTGGTGGGCCATAATAGGTCCCACAGGTGTCGGAAAGACTACGACCCTGGCCAAATTGGCAGCACGCCTCAAATTTCAGAGGGGCCTTAACGGCCTTCTGATTACAGTGGATACTTACCGATTAGGCGGTGTGGAACAAATAAGAAAATACGCAGATCTCATGGATATCCCCTTGAAGCTTGCCGGAGACAGCCATACCCTTATGAAGATTTTCGCTGACAACAAGGATAAAGACTTCATCCTTGTGGATACCACAGGCAGAAGCCTTAGGGATCCCCGGCACCACACAGAGCTGCGCAAGCTGTTTGAGACAATACCGGGCTTGAAAGGACAGGTGCTGCTCTGTGCGACTGCAAAGGCGGAAGACGTCAAGGACTCTATCAAGTGCTACTCCCGAGTCCCGGTTGTCGGTTGGATCCTCAGCAAGGTGGACGAGACCAGTACATACGGACCACTCTGCACTCCGGTCATAGGCCAGGAGCTTCCCATATCATATATCACCGACGGTCAGAGAGTACCTGAAGATATAGCGCCGGCCTCAGCCCGCAACCTTGTGAGCATGTTGCTACACCCTGAACCAGGACCGGCCGGGACCTTGGAATTGCCTTCAAAATCCACAACCAAACGGCTGCTTTCCAATGCCTGTGATATAGCACGAGTCAATTGACATAGGAGTTTCTATGAATCAGGCTGAAACATTAAGGGAATGGAAATCTAATGGCCGCTATCTGAAAAACAGATTGACTGACCTCTCTGACGGCATAAATGTAACCGCATCTGAATGTCCAAGGGTATTGTCCTTCAGCAGCGGTAAGGGTGGCGTAGGCAAAACCAGTGTAGTCACAAATACAGCCCTTGCCATGTCCAGGCTCGGACAACGGGTTATGGTTCTGGATGCGGATCTCGGTCTGGCCAACATCGATGTTATGCTGGGTCTTGTCCCTAAAAATAACATTAAGCACGTATTTTCCGGAGAAAAAAGTCTCAGTGAAGTATTGATAGAGGGCCCTGGAGGGATGCTTATATTGCCTGCCAGCTCAGGGGTTCCGGAACTCGCCAATCTTAATGAAGTGGAAAAACTCTTCCTGCTGAATGAAGTTGAGGAATTGGGTCTCTTTATCGATATAATGCTCATTGATACATCGGCAGGGATCTCCGACAATGTGCTCTTCTTCAACATTGCGGCCCAGCAGAGAGTAATAGTCGTCACCCCTGAACCTACTTCTATCACAGACGCTTATGCACTTATTAAGGTGTTGGTACAAAGACACCACGTCAGGGATTTTTCGATTCTGGTCAACTGGGCCAAAAACGGCATGGAGGCCCAGAAGGTCTACCGCCAGTTAGCGTCAGTGGCTGACCGCTTTTTAGGGCTGCTATCCATGAACTATATTGGGTTCGTGCCAAAAGACGACGCTATTCCGAGGTCCGTGTGTCATCAGCAGGCAGTCCTTGAAAAATATCCCGAATGTAAGGCAAGCAAAGGGTTTATGGATTTGGCAAAAAATATTTTGGGAGAGAGGTATAATAATCATGTTGACGGTGGCATCAAATTTTTCTGGAAAAACCTCCTCCAGGTATAATGGAGTGATGGCAGATACCCCCAAAGTAAAACTGAAGGATTATACAGACGCGTTTTTCGGCAACGGGAAACCACTCACACGGGAGAGTCGTGAGGAACTGATCCTCAAGTATACGCCTCTTATAAAATACGTTGCCGGAAAACTTGCCATGCGACTCCCCCCCCATATTTCGCCTGGAGATCTGATAAGTTCGGGAGTCATCGGTTTGATGGACGCCATTGAGAAATTCGATCCATCCAAAAAGATCCGTTTCAAGACTTATGCAGAGTTTCGCATACGCGGGGCCATCCTGGATGAACTCAGATCATTGGACTGGGTTCCGAGATCCGTGCGTAAAAAGACCACAGAGCTGGAAAACGCATATCAATGTCTGGAAAAAAAGTTTGGTCGTTCTGCAGAAAACGAAGAGATCGCTGAGTACCTCGGAATCAGCATGGACAAATTTTACAAGCTCCTGGACAAAACAAAGAGTGTTACCTTTCTTGACATCGATATAATCCGAAGGAGAATGCCGGATAACAACGAAGATGATCTCTTTGACCTAATAGCAGACGATAGCGAGATGGATCCCTTTTCAATGTTGAGCCTGACCGAGGTCAAAGAAATAATGATGGATGCCATTAATTCCCTTCCGGAAAAGGAAAGACTGGTAGTCTCTCTCTATTACTATGAAGATCTCACTATGCGTGAGATAGGAGAGATCATGGGATATACGGAATCTCGCATCTCTCAGATGCACACCAAGGCCATGTTGAGGCTTAGGNNCCTCTGGCCTCTGAGGTGAAGGAAATCAATGATAGCATCTTGTGATATCTTCCAGGGCCGGCCATCAGAAATGCGGTCTTAATCTCTTTTCACATAGTGCCGATAAGACGACAAAGCGAAACATTGACAGGTGAATTGTTGTGCAGCCATACAGGGAGAGAAAAAATGGCAATTGATTACAACATGCGGGTCTTGATTGTTGATGATTTTGCCACAATGCGCAGAATCGTAAAGAATATCATGACTCAGCTCGGTTTCAAGAACTTTATCGAAGCTGATGACGGCTCCGTGGGTTGGGAGCTCCTGCAGAAAGAGCCTGTGGATTTCATTGTATTCGACTGGAATATGCCCAAGATGACCGGCATCGATTTTTTGAAACAGGTCAGAGCCGATGACAGGTTCAAAGATATCCCGTTTCTTATGGTAACTGCAGAAGCCCAGAAGCAGAATATCATTGAAGCCGTCAAGGCCAAGGTGAGCAATTACATAGTGAAACCATTCACTCCGGAGACATTGGGTGAAAAGATAGAAAAAATCTTTCCCTGATAACAAATCGTTGTGTCTCAAGATACATCCATCCTCAAAAAGAATGCGGAAAAGCCGGATACTGAAGAAGATTCAGGGGCACGGACCGGATCAGAAAAAGAAGGTCTTGTGGCGGATCAGGCTGAAGATGTTACTGATGCCACTGAAGAAGAGTCAGGAGCACAGGCCGGATCAGAAAAAGAGGGTTCTGTGGCGAATCAGGCTGAGGATGTCACTGATTCCACAGACGGCTCAGTTGATGACAAGCTGCAGGACGACGAGGAATCAAGTGACGATCTCGGAGCTGCTCTGTTAGAGGACGAGTTGTGGGATGAAGAAGGCGACCTGGATGAGATCCAGCTCTTTGATGACGTTGATCCCGAGGAGTCGGATAAGGAGACACAGAAACATGCGTCTGAAGGGGAGAATCTCTCAGATAGGCAAGGAGAGAGCCCTTCAGATTCGACCGATGTTAGTGCCACAGAAGAGGATCTGACCAGAGATTCGGATTCGCCGGATGATCCGTCAGAGACTGCAGAGGTTGTTAAAGAGACCTGCCGGGCAGATAAAAAATCCTGGGTCTCCTGGACCATTGCCGGAGTGTCTGGAATACTTCTCATAGCCGGTCTGGTGATTCTCTGGAATCTAACTGTTCCGTTATTAATGCCCTGTAATATAGTTGCGGATCCAGTAATCAGCTCCAGTGTTCCGGAATCTTCGCCAGGGTCCGGTTCGCCAAAGAAGATATCCGTTCATGGAGAACAGGCCCAGGGATTGATAACAGAATCCACAAATACTTATAAGAGCTTGAGAGGCTTTGAAATCATAAATCTGGCCCCGTTTCTCATTCCTGCTCAACGGGCCGGTGAGCTGATCTTTTTGAAATTACAAGTTGAACTCATTGTCTCTGACGCCGAGACAAAAGATGTATTATTGCAAAAAGAGGCATTGGTCAGAGATACCATATATGGAGAACTCAAGGGCGTTAATGTAAACTCCTTCGTTCAAGGAAACTTTCTCATGGAATATAGACGGCCGATAGTCAAACATCTGAATCAGCAACTTGCGCCGCTCAAAGTGGAAGAAATACGGCTTATGGGTTTCCTAATGAAGTAATTCCACACAAATGGGAGGTATTGGTTCAAATGGTAAATGATACAGTGCTACAAATAAGTCAGCTTAAAAACTCCAGCACTGTGAAATCTAATCCTAGGCACGTCCGAGAAAAACGACGCAAACGCAAAGACAGAGAGAAAGATGATGAAAGCGGTCGTGACGACAGCCGTCGAAACAGAGACCGGGATAAGGTGACGTTACCGGCTTGGACGAAACCCGGAGACAACGACCGGAGCAAAAAAAATCGCGCGCAAAAAAAGGACCGGCCTCAACTCCCAAAAATCGACATCAGAATCTGACCGGTGCAGTCATATCTCACGACAATCTTTACGGCGTGCCAACTGTCACTTGATATTATTCTCCTGGTCCTGATCTTCTTTATGTATAGAAAACTGAAGGCCTTGAATCCGGATAAGTTGGTGGAATTGCTGAATGCACTTAGAAGGGGTGAAAGGCTTTGTGAGAGCCTTGACCATAATCTGCAAAAAAAAGCCCATCTTACCGACAAGGTCAATACATTATTAGACATCCGGACGGTTGAGAACAAACCGGGGACCTTAGACAGAGAGGATTTGCGCCGGAGAGTCCTTGGCCTCTGGAAGGAGAACAAGGAAATCCCGGATATAGCTGATGCCGTCGGAGTGACTCAAGGGGAAGTGGAATTCATGATTTCCCTTGCAAAGACGTTGAATCAAGCAGGGGAAAGGAAGCAGGAAACAGGATGACTCAAGGAGGATCGGATTTTTTTGGTTCCATTTTTTCCTGCCTTTTTCTCCACAATTCCTTCAGAACATCCACGCCCATCTTGGCTAACAGCGCCAGCCAGATCCAGTGGTAAGATTTCAGCCGTTTCCCCAAGCCTCATTCCTTTCAGCGTAATCTTTCAAATACCTTGGCTTCGACTAGGACCATTGACGTTCCTCAAGATCATAATCAAAAATACCTCAGCACGCCGGATTTTTCAAGGCTTCCAACGGCGTGCGCGTAACCGGAACGGTTCCGGATTACTGATGAACCATACCCAGGTATGTGTATCAAGAACAATCATTTTAAAGACTCCCAATCATCTAACCCTACAG
>LGVD01002429.1_pt3 | contig 10327 bp, 7 predicted proteins | sample 469861 | NCBI WGS metagenome assembly LGVD01 (sample SAMN03857201, study PRJNA290197) | marine sediment metagenome | biome: ocean floor; feature: cold seep; material: sediment; isolation source: sample #3730, Push core (PC) 16 from cruise R/V Atlantis leg AT-15-68, Alvin... ... | reverse complement strand
TTGCCTTTATTGCGCAGGCGCAGGAGGCAGTTGAACTCGAGAAAACGGTTGTTACAGCTACAATGACAGAGAAAAAGATAGAGGAGGCCCCTGGTACTATTGAGGTTATCAGCGAGCAGGAAATCCTTGAGATGAATGCGGAAACCGTTGCCGAGGCGCTCGAGGAAGCGAGCAACCTTTTGGTTGTCACTGCAGAAGGGAAGCAAAAAGCACCGAGAATTCGTGGTATGGAATCTATCCATTCGCTGGTGCTAATTGATGGCCGGCGCCTCACCTCGGGTTTTAAGGGACTGGTTGATTTGGAACATATTCCGGTGGACATGATAGCGCGCATTGAGGTTGTTCGAGGCCCGGCTTCCGCCCTGTATGGAAGCGACGCCCTTGGCGGAGTCATCAATATTATCACCAAAAGACCTCCTGAACAGCTGAGCATGGGTGTGACCGGCCAATATGGCCAAAGGACTTACAGTGATCAGCACGATGAGAGAGGCAGGGCATTTATAGGAAATTCCTGGGGTCGCTTTGGATTCCTTTTGGCAGGGGGCCTTCAAGAGAAAGACGATTATGATAGAGACGGCGTAGCCCCGAATGACGGTGATGATATATCGTTGAGGTCCCTTAAAGGGCGTTTTTCTTTTGATATTAACGATGCCCACGGATTGCTGGCGGGATTCGAAAATATTTACAAAAATGATATCGGCCTTCGTTATATGAAACAACTAGACAGAGAATGGGATCATGTTGACGAAAGAACTAATTATTTTTTGCAATATAACGGCAACATCTCACCCTTGTTTAAATTGATGTTGAGAGCGAATCATTCTGGTCAGAAAAACCATACCACCCTTGATCCACCCACCAGCACCGTAGATGAAGAAGAAAAATCCGACTTGGATCAATTGGAAGGCCGAATTACCGGAATTATAGGCAAACACCTGTTGACCTTTGGTACGGAATACAGGGACACCGGACTGGAAGAGGGCTCCGGCATTGAGCATGGTGTTGAGAATCTCAGCTTTTATGCCCAGGATGAATATCAGATTCTTGATCCCCTGTATCTGGTTTTTGGTGTGAGATTTGATGACCATTCTGAATTTGGTGCTGAGTGGACCCCACGTACTTCTTTGATCTATAACCTGTTTGATAATCTTAGACTCAAAGCTTCTTATGGGATGGGTTTTCGCGCTCCCTCCATATCTGAACTCTTTACCACCTCTTACAGGAGGCAGGGAAAAAGCATCTATGAGCCAAATCAGGATCTGGATCCCGAGACCTCGAAGAGTTATGAGATCGGACTTGAAGGGGAATACAAACGTTTCCAGGGCCGAATTATGGCTTTTAAAAATGAGATCGAAGATCTGATTGACGCTGTATATTATAAATCAGTCGGCGCGGGAAAAAAGACGGAATATTATTATCGCTACCAAAATATCTCCGAGGCTAGCATATCAGGCGTTGAATTCGAATGGAATTTGGATATGTCCCATGGATTTTTGCTGTCAGGTAATCTGGCGTACCTGAACACAGAAGATGAAGACACCGGTATGGAACTGGAAGGCCGCCCTGATTTTAAAGGCTCTGTAAAGCTGGGATACAACTACCTGCCATTGGGTATTCACACCAATATTCGCGTGAATTATATCGGGGAGCGCTACTATGCCAGCGGTGATAAAGATGATCTCACCCTGATGAATTACTATTTTTCCAAGAAACTGTCTGACAATGTCAAAATGTTCGCCGGGGTGGATAATATTTTTAACAGCGGAGAGGATGAAGGGAGAGAACCGACGCTTTTTTATGGCGGAGTTTCTTTAACCTACCGATAACAGGCTTTGCTTGGGGTTCTTTGATTTTCCTGTGCGGCCTATTTATTTCCGTAATTTAATGCAAAAAAAGGGAGAAATTATGACATTATATATGAAACGAATATATTCAACGTACTTAACAGGGCTGACGTTTTGCTTTTCTTTTTTGGTATGGTCCGCGGCTGTGGTCACGGCGTTTGCGCTGATGTTTTCAATGGTCGGGTGCGCTTCGGGAACGCCGGAGTTAGTAAAAGCCAGCATCGTTAAAACTCCCGGGCTATATCTCGTCAGCGTCGGCAACGGCGATCAGGATAACATTACATTGCGCGCGTTGAATACCATTAAAGCCGCTGACGTTGTTTTCTGCGGTAAATATGCCGAAAAAGAATTCTCTAATCTGCTGCGAGGAAAGGAAATGCAGCGAACGACATTGAATGTTCATCGAACTTTCATGCGAAAAAAAACAGCCGACTACCCCAAAGCGCTGCAAGAGGTGAAAAGAGTGTCAGGCATTGTCCGCGGTGCGATTGCAAAAGGAAAAACCATCGTGGTGCTGGCTTCCGGCGATCCTACGATCTACGGGCCGAACATGTGGTTCATGGAGGTATTCGATGATTTGAATCCTGAAATCGTTCCCGGTGTCAGTTGTTTCAACTGCGCGAATGCAGCGCTGAAAAAAGGAGTTGCCGTCGGCGAAAAGACCCGTTCGGTTATTTTGAGCAACGGCATGGATATTGAGAAGCTGGCGGAGGCCAAAACGTCCATGGTGTTTTTTACGATGCATCTGTCGTTGCAGGACATGGTGACAAAAGTCAAGCCCCATTACGGCGGCGACACGCCAATCGCCATCGTGGGGAACGCTGGTTATCGCGAAAAGGAACGCATCTACCGGGGAACGCTCGATACCATTCTGGAGCAGACCAAAGGCGAAAAATTGCCGGTGCATCTTGTCTACGTGGGAGATTTCCTGACCAAGCGTTACGGCATCAAGGAGGCCGAAAAGGAATTGGCCGGAAAAGCGGATGCTAAAACAGGCAAGCAAGTCGCAAAAGAAAACAGCAAGCCGCTGGTTCTTTCGGAATCGAACATGCCGATGCCGACCATTCTTGGTGATCCGCAGTTGCATGCCAAGCTGGAATCGATCTTCGTGACCACGAAAAACGCCTTCGGGATGGTTCGTAAGGTCAACCTTATTCAATGCAATCAGTTCCATACCCGCCCTAGCCAAGCGCGCTTTCTGGCCAACGCCGGGAAGAAAAGGGAAGACGGTAAAAACAAGGCCCGTTGGAAAAAGGAGGGCGGCGGCATGTGCCTGGGCATGGCCTCCGGTTTTCTCGCGTCGCATTACGCTATCAAGACGATGTATGGCGATGAAATCCCGGATATCAAGGACTTCACGCTGGGGTCCAATTGTCCCATGGCTGGTTTATGGGATTCCCTGAATCTGGTCTGTGCGAAAAACCTGACGCGTGGGGATCCAGACAGCGCGCCTACGCCGGGGTCCTTTTCGTTTACAATCACGCGCGCTTCCGATGGGCGATCAATTACATTTACTTTTGCAAAAGAGTATCAAGAAAAGTTTGAACGCTTTTTCGACATGAAATGGTACCCGGAGAAGTATAAAGATGCGAAAGGCGAGATCCGGCAGCTTCAGGGGGAGATGATAAAGTCGCTATTGACGAGATTCGCCAACGGTAATTGCGGATATTTCGAGGTAGTCAAGAGCAATGGGTGATTCCATGAACAACAAGGACGAACTTCTACGGAGGATTGGTTTTTTTTCAGCCACTCTGCTGGTGGTTTCCAACATGATAGGCACGGGCGTATTTACCACCTCCGGACTCATCATGGAGACGCTTGAGGATCTCCTGTCATAATGTTGTTGAGCTGGCTTTGCGGCGGCCTGTTCGCTTTGTGCGGCGCTATTTGCTATGGTGAAATGGGGGCGAAGTTTCCACATGCCGGTGGTGAATATGTATTTTTACGGGAAAGCTTCGGTAAACTAATGGGTTTTTTGTCTGGCTGGATCAGTCTTGTGGTCGGGTTTTCGGCCCCTATTGCGGCCGCGGCCATTGCCTTTTCCACCTATTTCTTCCGGGCTTTTGGTATTGCCGTTGGCCCGAATATTCCAATTGAGGTTTTCGGTGTTCCTGTCGCCGTGATATCAATGGTCAATCTCACGGCTATAATGGTCATCGTTGGATTCAGTCTGCTTCACTATCATAGCCTTGTAAACGGAAGCTGGATTCAGAATTGCCTTACGGTTTTCAATTTTTTCCTGGTTTTTGTCTTTATCATCGTGGGGTTTGCCTTTGGTCATGGGTCGGCTGCGCATTTTTTGGAACCAGCCTGCATGAGGGATTTTTCAGCCGAGTCTTTTGCTGTGGCGTTGATACTTGTATCGTTTTCCTACAGCGGATGGAACGCGGCCGCCTATCTCGGCGGGGAAATCAAAAGGCCTCAGAGGAAGATCCCCCTTTCCCTGATCTGCGGTACCATCATGGTGACAGGGCTTTATCTTCTGCTTAATAGCGTGTATGTCTATTCCATGCCAGTGGATCAAATGAAAGGGGTTATAGATATCGGAGCCCGTTCGGCTCAGTTTCTTTTTGGATCTCATATCAGTAGGCTTTTCAGTATTGCTGTGGCTATCGGCATTCTTTCCGCAGTCAGTGCCATGATCATGACAGGCCCCAGGATCTATTACGCCATGGCTAAAGACGGTATTTTTTTTACAAAATTCGGCCAAGTCAATCCGGAAAGGCATATTCCTGCTCATTCCATAGCATTACAGTCATCGATCGCCTGTTTAATGGTGGTTACCTCCACTTTTGACGCCCTTCTGATGTATATCGGTTTTACCCTATCGATTTTTGCCATGCTGCCGGTCATAGGCATGATGCGTATCAGGAAGACGCGGCCGGAGCTTATCTGCTCCTACCGCACGTTCGGATATCCTTTTACCCCCTTGGTTTTTATTACGGGAAACCTATGGATCATTATTTACATGATCAAGAGCCGCCCGGTCAACGCATTGTTCGGTCTTGCCACCATCGGAGCCGGATTAGTGATTTATGGATATTTTGCCCTGAAAGAAAAGAAGCTTGAACTGATGAAGTGATCAACCGGTAAGGGCATTGAACTGAAATAACGGCTTGAGATTTCAAGCTGTTATTTATTCATTGAAAAGAGGAGGAGTTGTAAATGATTAACAAATTACATTTATTATTTTTCATACTGCTTTTTTTGTCGGTTTCTTTTTTTCATACAACCGTTTTTGCCCATGGTTGTCTCGAATGTCACACAAAGCATGGGGTGAAAGAAAAAGTGCCCTTGATCCCCCCAATCAATCTTCTGGTTAACAGCAAGAAGTGCACTATAACCCTGACTGATGCATTTAAATTTCATGGCCATCCCTGTCCAGGGGTCACGATCGCCTTTCGAGCCATACAACACGGAATCAACATTTTATACGATTCTGAGATTCCAGAACAGAACGATCTGCTTGTCTTTTCCAGAATCCCCACACGTGGATCGTTAGATTTGATAGACCTTTTAATGAAAGGCGACAAGCTGTCCAAAAGAACCTGGCCTCCAGAAGGGATGAAAAAATCACGAGATAACTTCTCATTTACCGTAATGCGCAAGTCAACCTGCCAGGCAGTTGACGTCAAATTGAAGCCTGAGCGGTTTCCAAAAGATTTCTTTAAGTTAAAGAAAAAGGAGAAGGATAAAACTTTAACATCCAAAGAATGGGATATCCTTCATACATATATGAAAAACATCATCCTTAATTTTCCCACCATGCCTGCCAAAGAACTGTTTGGCAATCCCCGGCCATATAAGGTCATCGTGTGGGGAAAACTTCTGCCGGGTGAAATGGACAAACATATTAAGCAATTGAGAAAGAAGTATAGAAAAAGAAGTCATGGTCAAAGATAGAAAAAGGTGCGGAACCCAGATCCTGGAATTGGTAATTCTTATGCATGCCCTGCCTGTTTACTGTAACTTTTGATATAAAAATCATATTTTACAAGATTGAAAGGACCATGCTGAGAAGAAAGGTTTGCTATGAGTATTATAGAAAAGATAGGGAAAGGAATGGCATATTTAATAACTGCATTCATGATATTAGAACCGTTATGGATGCTTACGCCATTTGTCGGCTTCCTTTATGGATCGGTTTTTAATATAGATTTCCTGGAATCTAATAAAGCAACATCATGGTTACTTTTCTTTGTGTTTCCTCCCAGAAGGTTTCTGGCAATAGGTCTTTTTTTAGTCGCAACTGGGACAACATTTTTCTTGATATGTGCCTATAAGGTTTATGCAGCAAAGCTTTTTAAGAAAGGTCTGGTTACAAGCGGTATCTACAGATATTTACGACATCCCCAATATACTTCACTGATTATAGCAGGATTTGGATTTGTCATAATGTGGGGTAGATTCATTTCTTATCTATCTCTTTTTATATTGATTTACCTTTACTATTTGCTTGCCAAGAAAGAGGAGAGCATATGCCTTTTCAGGTATGGGAGATCATATGAGAAATATAGAAGAAAAACAATTGGGATAATTCCAGGAGGGGATTTTTTACAAAAGATTAATAGGAAGAATCCCCTTTCTGCGCTGCCCAAACCAATTGGCATTTTATCTGGCTTTTTACTTGTAACGTTTATCGCAATGGGAAGTGGTTTCACGATCCTTAAAACAAGAGAAGCCTTTTCGGCCAGACTACCCACTATTCAAAAAAATATTTCACTTGATGACAAAAAGCTTCATGTAATTATTCCCAAAATTCCTCTTCTGGAAAAAGATAAATGGTCAAGATTAACCTTCTGGAAAAGATATATTTCCACTGAAAAACTTTTTCAAAACATAAAATCTTCAAAAAGGATAAAAAATAGCTTAGGCCCTTTTTTTGAGATGGGTATGAATACTATATTTATTATTTTTAAACCTCGAGTAAGTGTAATAGAGGAAAAAGGGAATACCTTTATTAATTTCCTTGTGGTGCCGATGGTGGGAAGAACGGGGCCCACAGAGAGTGATGCTAAAAACTTTATGAAAAATATTGAAATCAAAGGTCTGCTGAGGGTCGAAAGGATGCTTTTAGCCGATGATACAGAACCGGTAAAGGGTAATATAGAGGTAATGACTGGTAGAGATTTCGAACAGGATAAAGGAATTCTGACCAGTATAGAAACCAAGATAGATGTGATTTTAAGCCGATTTTATTAAAATAGGGAAAGGTGATTTTAAGTGGAAAAGAAATAATGAGTTTTAGGACAAAGAAGAAATATTTTAATACTTGGAATTTTTTTTCTTTATTATTAGAAAAGTTAAAGTATATTAGGATTTATTATTATTAATAGGGATGTCTTACGCTTCCGCCATAAGGCGGGGAAGTGAAGGCGTAACTTGGATTGTGAAATAACAACGAGTTACACCTTTTTTTATTGGGCAAAGGGCAAAGAAAAGAAAGCTATTTTTAGCAAGCAATGCCCAAAAAAGAGACATGAGAAAGGAGGTGGTGAGTCCTTTAGATTAATTGTTATTACCATCTAAGAAGGAAAAGCGGCCCCATCCGGTAAAGAGTAAGACCGCCTTTCCCCAAGGAAGCAGGCTCCGTTTGGAAGGAAAACTTCCTTACATGGCCACCCCTCAGTTTTTCTTTCTAGTCAGAACTGGGGGATGCTGTCAATTCTCAAAAAAATAGAAAGGAGAATGAAAAATGAAGCATTTAAAGACGATGGTGTTCTTTTTTGTCTTGACTCTTTCCTTTACATCTCTCGTTCAAGCGCAGTCCGAAGTTTTGGATAGAATGAAGACCAAATTCCAAACTTTCGATATTGAGACCCAGTCCCTTCCGGCAGCGTTGAAGACTTATGAAAATATTACAGGGATCAAGCTGGAATACTCGGATGAGATAGTAGAAGGAAGGAAGACTAATGGTGTTCGGGGGACAAACAGCCTGGCCAAAGCACTTGAAAGGATTCTAACGGGAACTGGTTTGAGCTATAAAATTACTGCTCAAGGTGAAGTGGTGTTACAGAAAGCAGTAGAGAAGAAGGTAACTGAAAGGCCGGCAATAGAACTGCAAAAGACAGTGGTCACTGCTACCAAAACAGAGCATACCTTAGGTGATGTTCCTGTTGTCTCAGCAGTGGTGATTACCAAAGAAGAGATTGAGAAAGCAAATATTGAGACGTTGGCAGATGCAGTAAAGTGGGCTACCAATGTATATTCGATAGAGGGTAAAGGTGCTGCTGGGGTATGTAAGTGGTCTCGGTCAGTAGCCTCGATCCAGGGTCTTCCATCGAGATTTACCCAGGTCCTGATAGATGGTCAAAAGCTCTATGGATGTGCCGGGCGCATGTATGACATATCCTTTTACCCAGTAGAGATGATTGAAAGGATAGAAATAATAAAGGGACCTGCTTCTACTCTTTACGGAAGTGAGGCGGTAGCGGGGGTAATCAATGTTATTACCAGGTCTGCCCCTGAAAAGCCCACGATTTCTGCCTCTACTGGATTTGGTACTTACAACACCCAGGTTCATAAAGTGAGTCATGGAAATAGGTTGGATAAGTTTGGCTACTTCTTAAATTATTCTCGTAACCAATCCGACGGCATGAATTCTGAAGTGGATGAGTTCAAGGACGATACTTTTCAGGCAACCATGGAATATAAATTCAGTCCAACTGCTAAATTGAGTCTCAAGCCTTTATATCATCGCCGGGAAGCTGTAGCAGACCCAATAAAACACGAACAATATATGCTTAACTCCCTCCTGGATTGGAAACCTGACGAAATTTCTCACCTAAAGGTAAGGGGCTCTGTATTGCAACTTAATTATCAGCCACGGCGAGACCAAGATGAGATGACAGCATATACCTATGACGCAGAACTGGATTATAGTCGACTGGTCCGGAGCTTACATATGTTAACTTTAGGCTATCAATTCCAAAAAGATGATTATTCGGATTGGGGGAAATGGACAGGAGAGCATCAGACTACACATAGTTTGTTTTGCCAGGACGAAATGGGGTTTGATCCTCTTACTCTGGTATTAGGTGCCCGCATGGACCATCATAACTGGTGGGGTAACCATGTTCTTCCGTCAGCAAGCCTGCTTTATAGATTAACCGAGAACTTTAGATTAAAGGCAATGGTGGGTACCGGGTTTAGATCTCCCAAGATAGTCCAAATTAGTGAGGGGTATATGAAAAAGGGTAATAAGTTTCTCAAGGGGAATCCTGCTCTGGAACAAGAGAAATCCATTGGCTATCAATTGGGGGTAGAATACGAAATTACTGAGGATCTTCTAACCAAGGTTTATTTATTCAGGAATGACCTTGAAGATCTGATAGAAATATACAAGACATCAGAAGTATACAAAAAACTCCCTGTGTTCGGTTTCAAAAATGTGGGTGAGGCTTATACCCAGGGAGTAGAGATGGAAGTTTTGACAAGATTTACTGATAACCTATCTGGAAAATTAGGATATACTTTTCTGGAATCCAAGAATGAAAAAACAGATAAAGAACTTATCTATACTCCAGCGCATAAATTAAACATTGGGGTTGGTTTCGAACAACCTGAGTATGGCTTAGGGATAGACCTAAGGGGTGAATACATAGCCAAAAGGTATGAGGATGAAGCAAACACCAAAGAATTAGGAGACTATTTCTTAGCCCATATCAAAGTTAACAAAGATATTTTCAAATGGTTGCGGGCATATATTTCAGTAGATAACATCTTTGACACAAAATACGAAGAAGCAACAGGTGTAGAGATGCCCGGAAGGACATTCTTTGGTGGAGTAAATTTGAGATTTTAAGAGGAGATAAATAACCTGGTGTTATGATTTTTCGGGGTATCTTGATGGAAACTCAAATTGTTCCTGAAATCAGCCGAACAATTGTTGCCAGCCATATCCCCATGGTGCTGATTGTAATGATTCTCCCGTTTTTTGTGGGTGGCATTTTAGGGATTACCACGGTCTTTGTTGCAACTACTTTCCCTATCATCTTTCCACTTCTTGAAAGTGCAGGTCTTCAAGGTGAAATTCTTCCTTATACCATTTTGGCCTTTTGCTCAGGTTATGTTGGGCATTTAATGTCACCTCTTCACTTCTGCCTGGTTTTAACTTGCACGTATTTTAAGGCGAATCTATCTCGGATTTATAAAAAGCTCTGGCTCCCATGTAGTTTTGTTGCAACCGCAGGTATCATCTCTTTTCTGATCAGTCATTTGATCGTTAGTTGATTTTTATGCCTTTTTCAGATGACGATTCAAATCTGTGCAATCATCACCATTTCCAAAAATCCCGGCATTTTTATCATGTGGATCATAAATCTGGTTGACATATTAAACCTTTCTCATTTTTGAGGGTCTATTAGTATAAGATGAAGTCAATGGATAAAGATTTGGAAAACATCGCTCGTTTTAAAAACGGAGATATGGAGGTATTTTCTGATTTGGTGAGGAAATATCAAAATGAAGTCTATAGCTTTATA
>LGVD01032963.1_pt2 | contig 10357 bp, 3 predicted proteins | sample 469861 | NCBI WGS metagenome assembly LGVD01 (sample SAMN03857201, study PRJNA290197) | marine sediment metagenome | biome: ocean floor; feature: cold seep; material: sediment; isolation source: sample #3730, Push core (PC) 16 from cruise R/V Atlantis leg AT-15-68, Alvin... ... | reverse complement strand
GCATGTTGCAATAAATATGGGCTGGTTTCGTGTATGAGTGAATTTGTATATTGATTATTTGTTTCCATTTGTTGTGTTTTATTATTAAAAAAAGTCATGCCTAATTTTACACTAAGGGTGATAATAAATAATAATGTAAAAAGTGATATGATTTTTTTCATAGAATTAATAGTCTTGGCTTATATTCCAAATAAACATCAAAGTGATTGATAATTTATATATTACCATTCAATAAAAATAATGGAAATATTACACTGTAGTCTAATAAGCTAATACTATAAGTTTATTGTGTTATTGCTANNCCTGATATTTTAAAACTTACACACTTAATGAGGTAGTGCAAGTATTTGTAATTGAGACTATGCTAGCCATGCATCAAATCATTAAGCGATGCTTTTGTCAAAATACTGTTGGCATAATTCAATATAACAACCTGAATTCTACTTAATAACTTTAACTTTCTTCCCTTTTATCATAGCCTTGAAGTTATCATCGTACATTGCTTCTACAACAACACCTGGTAGATAATACTCTCCAGAATACGCCGCAATTAGTGATACTATATAAGACTTTGTTTCAGAATGTTTTAAGTCAAAGTATTGATAAACTCTATCGTCTCTAATATCTATAAAATCTGGCTGGTCTGCACTTTTATCAACAGTCCCCAAAAGTCTATTGTTAACTATTTCCCAGCCTGATGGGAAGATTTGGGTTAACGCAACATCTTTAACACCATCTACATTATTGGCATTTCGTATTACAACCACTGCCTTGAATTCTGTACCTTGTTTTAAGTTATCTACATTTATGGTGTTTCCAATAACATCTGTATACCTAACAGTAAGACTAAGATTCTCAGAAAACTCAATTTCTTCTTTTACTAATGGTACACCACGTTTTATAACCTTTACATACAAAATACCATCATTGTTCTTTTCAATCTTTACTTTCTGATTTTTATCTGGATCTTTGATATTAATAGAATAAATAGGCACTACTGATTCTATCTCATCAGATTTACCATTTATTTCGTATTCAATATCAATATTATTACTTGGATTAAACTGCATAATGTATTTTGAAACGGCTAACAATGAGAAAGCTGCAGTTTGCGTACTCATGTATCTATCAGATGAAAGTGATTCAGCTACTTTTTCAAGAGATAATTGTGCATGATTTTGGTCTTTCAAATGTGCATAAGTCATCAATCTAACCGCATCATCTCTTTTCCTAGAACCATAACTATAATAGTAATAAGATCTTTTTGGCTGAACATAATCTACGTTATCATTTAAAACTAATTGTCTGGCTACATCCATTTGACCTATTATTGAATAGGCACTTGCTAGCATTTCTCTAGCTTCTACTCTAAGAGGTAACTCTTTTAATCTATTCATAGCTCCAACCGATGCTTTACCAGCTAGTGCCAAAGTATAAAGTCTGTATGCTTGCACCATTTCATTTGGTGTATTTGCTGTCCAAGAATTAGCCTTTGAAATTTGATATTTTATCCATTTTTCTTTGTAAGAAAAAGGCAGTGCATAATNNACCTAACTCCTCGGCTTCAAGCATGAAATGTCCTGCATAAGATGTACCCCATTCATTTGAATATCTATCTCCTATCCAATAGCTCATACCTCCATCTTCTAACTGAAATTTGTACAAACGAGCTATTCCTGCTTTAATGTTTTTTTCTAATTCATCAGCTTTACTCCTATCTACATTTGTTATTTTATTAAGGTATAATTGAGGGAATACACTAGAAGTAGTCTGCTCAATACAACCATGAGGATATTGTATAAGATACTTTAATCTTTCATCTATATTTATGCTTGGCATAGCAGATACCTCTATACTTATTTCATTTGTACCCTCTATACCTAACGGCTCAATATTAAAAGATAAATCATCATCTTCTATCATATATTGCTCTGAAACAGAAATAGGTGGATTTGGATTTCTTACATCTAGTTCAATTTCTTGATATGCTCTAGAGCCATTACTTTCTACTTCTATTATAACTTTTGCAACACCTGTTTTACTAGAAGTTTTTAGTTTGAAATAAACCATTTTCTCACCTGTCTTATCAAACTTAAGGCTTGAGCTACTACTACCTACTATTGCTATTTCTTCGTTAGTTTTTACTTTTATCTTTACATTCTTTACATTTTCATCCATAGCAAAAACAGTAACTGGAAGCACACAAGTTTCATCGGTACCTAAAACTCTTGGCAAAGTAGCAAGAACCATAACTGGCTTTTTAACTAGTACAGTCTTCTCTGCTTTACCATAAGCTCCATTATTACCGGCAACAACCATTACTCTAACAGAACCTATGTAATTAGACATTTTAAGATTATGGACTTTGTTCTCTCCTTTTTTCAAAGTCATTGGTCCTATAACCTTCACTACAGGAACAAACCTATTTGCTTTCTTTTCGCTTTTTTTCTCAAGTTCACTATCTCCACCTATGGCAAACATTTTTTCTAATCTAGTACCAAACGAACCCATTACGAAATCGTACATGTCCCAAGTAGTAGTTCGTAATGCTTCTCGCTGATAGAAAAAATCCCAAAGAGTTGGTGTTTTGTAATTTGTAAGATCTAATAATCCTTCATCAACTATAGCCAATGAATATGTCATTTCTTTACCATCCTTTTCGCTAACAGTAATATTATAGTTACTTTCAGATTCTATTGATTTTGGAGTAGAAACCTGAGGCCAAAGATGCGTATCTGGATCTTCTATAGTTATTGGAGTTGTTCCATACATCCTTATAGGTAAATCATTAGCAGTTTGCGAATGCTTTTGAATGTATGTAATATTAGCATAGATGTTTGGTGACATTTCGCTAGTAGCCTTAAAGGTAACCTCAGTAACTCCTTTCTTAGTTTCAGCCCAAAATAATTTTAGTACTTGCCCTCCTTTTTCTATACTTATCAATGCTCTACCCTCTGCTGCAGTTGGTATAATCAACTTAACATCTTCTCCAACTTTATACTTTGTCTTTTCACTACTAAAAGTTAGCATTGTTGCTGCATCAGGATTAGAGTTACCTCTACTATTCCAGTTTGGCCAATCAATATAAACTTCCTTTCCTGTAACATGACCACTTCTTTTATCAGTTACTTGAATGTAATATCTTCCCCAATCGCCATGCTTAATAGAAAATTTAAAACTTGCTTTTCCATTAACGGATTTAATGTTTCCACTTTCCTTAACTAGGTAATCTGTATTTTTTATGTAATTAGCTATATTCTGATCTGATGAAGCCCACCACCAACTCCATCTTAATTTGTATATTTTAACTGAAAGATTACTATTAACTTTCTTTCCTTTTTCATCAACAGTTACAAGGTTTAGTGTATGATCTTTATCTGTAAAAATTAAATTATAATTTTCCTCATCTAATTTAAAATTCAACCCTACATAACTATTGTAATTAGATAAAAGAAAATCCTGAGTGTTAAGACTGTAGTCTCCTCCTTTCTCATATACATAGCTTGTAAATCTTGCTCTTAGCATTCCAGGTACTTCATTGTTACTTTCTGGGCCGTAGTTAAAATTATTTTTCCCTTTTGCATCTAACTTAGAATCTAATACTTGATCCTCTTTAGAGTAGAATGTCTTAGTAGGATCATCAAATATATATTGAGAATATCCTTTAAAAGTAGTTTTAATAGGCATCAATTTAACTTTCACAGTGGCTTTTAAAGCACCTGCATTAGCCCCCGTTAACCATTGTGATGAAAGACTCATTGGATTATTTCTACCTGTTCTTAATATTTTGGTAGTAGCTGTAAGTTCTACTTTCAATCTATTAGGTTTAACCATCTCTATCCTTAAACTCTTACTAAAAGTTTGGCCACCAACCTTTGCTTTGACACTCCATCTACCTGTAACTGCATCAGACGAAGTTAAAGAGNNTCTTCTTTTACAACTTCTCTTTTTATTAATTGATTTTCAGGGTTAAATAATTCAAAAGTAACTGGATATTCATTTGGTAATTTTCTTAGTTTATCTTCTAGTATAAAGAATAAATGTAAACTATCACCTGGACGCCATACTCCTCTTTCCCCATAAATATATCCCTTAACTCCTTTTGGTGAATTTTTACCTGAAATATCGAACATGCTGTAGGATAATGCATTTTCTTGTTTCAATCTTAAATATCCTACATTCTCCTCTTTACTTATCTTAATGTAAAATCCTCTTTTTCTTGTATTGAAAGTAACAAAACCATCTTCGTTAGTTTCGCTTTTTAGTATTATTTGATTTAGGTAATTATATAGTTCAACTACTGCTCTTGGTACTGGCAATGCAGTTCTAAGATCGGTAACAATAACATTATATGTACCATCCTCATTTTGTTTTGCAATTATTCCATAATTAGACGAAATAAGGTTTTTAGATATTTTAGTATTATTACCAGAATATTTATAGAAATATGAATNNAATAACCATATTCATAGGTTGAATTTTCTCCATCCCAATCTTCATCCCCTTCAACACTCGAAATATTTTCTTGATCTGAACTCTCGCATGGAAATGCAATATTTCTTTTTCTAAAACTTAATTCTACATTGTAAATTGCTCCTTTTTCTACATCAATTAGATTATTAATATCAATATAATATCTCTTTTCAGTACTATATTCACTATCATCATCTAAGTTTAACGGGACATCACTGTTGTAAATTGGGCGACCTACTTTTTTAAGGTTTGAAGATGATGACAATGTATTTTCCTGCAAAAACTGTCCCATATTGTTTTTAAAAACTCTAACAATTGTAACTCTAACTTCTTTTAAACCTTTGGCTTCAAAAGGGAAAATCAGATCCTCAGAATCTGGCATTATTGTTCCTTTTCCAACCAATTTTATTGTTGGTATTATCTGTTTGAATTTAACCCTTTTGTTATAATCTGATTTTAATTTTAAATCATTAATATCTTCTATACCTCTATATACTCTTGCTGAATATACTTCTTTATTAACCTTTGGATGAATTCTTAATACAGTACCATCCAAAACATAATTATATCTTACAATTTTATTATTTGAATCAAACAAACCTACAAGACCTTTAAGGTCTTGACTTTCTGAAATAGGAGAGGAAAAAACTATGTCAATATACCTTTTTGGGTAAAAGCCACTTCTTACCTCCATAACTTTAAAATCGTCTATACTAGGAATATTAATTTTATAAGTGTCAGAGTTATTAGTTCCAATATTCTCCCCATTAAAATCAAGAATCACAAACGATTGTTGATTTCTTCTCATTATACTATCTACAATAACAGTAACTTCAGTATCAGACTTACGTATAAATGTTACTGGTAAATCTTTTCCATCTTGATCTACAGAAATTATTTCAGAAAGGCTACTGTCATCAATATAATCTACTGACTTAAGAACAGCTTCAAGGTAATTTTTTGATAAATTAGAGTTAGTATATTAATTGTATTGTAGATATTCTAGATTTGCATTTTGTTTTAATGTTTGAACTTGAAATGGAAATTCTGCAAAATTCTTATCAGCTTTTACAAGTTTTTTTANNACTGTATACAGTAGATGATTTTAAAAGTTCTTTAGGTTTAAAAACTACAGTAAATTTGTCTTCCAATACTAAATCGCCATTTACATTCGGAGATATTGAAATTAATTCTGATGGAAGTTTTTCACCTACATTGTATGGATAAAGAACAGGTTTATTCAGAATAAATTTAATATCTGAATTTTTATTGATCACTCCTGATGTAAATTCAGAAACATAATTAATATAGCCTTGACTTAATTTTATCGGATTAGCTCTTTTTTGTACTTCATCTTCATTATTATTACAAGAAGTTTGAATTAATAATAATGCAGCAAAAGTTGTATAAATATAAAGTTTAATGTTTTTCATGGGAAAAAGGGTTCTTATTATTATGAGTGTAATTTAATATTATTTACTTAATATTTCAAAGTGTTTAACTATAGAATTTCCTTGAACATCAATACATTTAATAACATGTTTTCCTATTGTAGTATTAAATGAAAAAGTATGATATTTTGTTGTTGTCTTTTGGTAAATATCATCAAGATGCCAATAAATTACTGCATCCTTTTTTTGATGGGCAAGTTCAAAAACTACTTTTGATTTTTCTCCATATTTATTTTTTGGAATAAAAATATTGTTATCTTCATTTGGATATATCCATTCCATTATTTTTTCATCTAAAGGTGTACAACCTTCTTTCCACGGAGGTAATTGTTTGTAGTTTATGTTTTTCTTTTTGTAATACCATGCTTGTACTGACGGTAGTACGAAGAAACTTTCATTTTTAATATCAGAAACAGGGTAGCAATTACTATTTACCCGATATCTCTTTTCGCTATCAAGATGTATAAGTTTGTGAAATTTACATACTTCAGATTTTAATCCTGAAACTGGAGCTAAAATTGCATCTACTTCTGTACAGTACTTGCCAGCTTTCATCCCACTTTTTCTACAAGTTTCTATTTCTACTAATTCCTCATGAGGAATAGGAAACCGACCCTTATTTGGAAGTAATGAAAATATATCAAACATAATCGGAGCCGCGGCACCTACTCCTAAAATACCTGGACGACCTTCGCCATTAGCATTACCAACCCATACACCAACTAGTTTTTTATTATCCCATCCAATAGACCAAGCATCTTTAAACCCATGACTTGTACCTGTTTTCCACGAAATTTCTCCAGAAGATCCAAAATTAGTCCATCCTGCCTCTACTTCAGGGCGATTTACATCTTTCAACTGTTCAAACATCTCAAAAGTTGCCCCTCTAGAAAAGATCTTTTTTGAATTTAGAATTATATCTTTTTCATTTAATTCCACTTTAGGATTTGTTAGAGCTAAGTAAGGTTCATTGCCATAAACATATTCATTCTGATTTCTTGCTAACCATGAATATGCTCTACTAAGATTCCAAAGAGAGCTTTCGGCTCCTCCTAAAATCATTGATAGTCCGTAATTGTTAGCACCACGGTTAATATTGGTTAGTTTTAAATCTTGCAACTTTTTATAAAAAGGTTCTATTCCATAATCTCTTAGCAACCTTACAGATGGTATATTCAAAGACCTAGAAAGACATTCACCAGCAGGTACTGCTCCATGAAAATTTTTATCGTAATTAACTGGGTTAAAGCCGTTATAGTTGGTTGGTATATCTGCAATTAAAGTATTAGGTAAAATAAGTCCTTTATCATATGCTGCTGCATAAAGGAAGGGTTTCAAAATACTACCTGTACTTCTGGCAGATTGAATAATATCAACATAATTAGAATGCGATGATTTTTTGTCATATGAATTACCAACATAACTTATTACCTCATTTGTTTTAATATCAATTACGATAATTGCAAGATTGAAAATTTTGTTTTGCGATAGTTCAGATATATGCCTTTTACTTATACTAATAACTTTGTTTTGTAAATCGTAGTCAATGGTGGTAGTACTAATAGGGTTTTCTCTTTTCTTTATTAGTTCTAAAAGGTGAGGTGCAAAATTAGGCAAACTGTAAGGCTTATTAGGTATTGTCTCTAATAAAGCAAGCTCGTATGTTTGTTTATCTATTATAGATTTGTTGAATAATTTTTTGAGTATAAAATTTCGTTTTACAATAAGCTTATCTCTATNNTACTAGGAGAATTTGGAAGTACTGCCAAAGTTGAAGCTTCTGCCCAACTAAGCTCTGATACATTCCGATTGAAATAACGCCACGATGCACTCTCAACACCTACAACATTACCTCCAAATGGCGCATTATTCACATATAGACTAAGGATTTCTTTTTTAGAAAAATTCATTTCCAAACCTAAAACCAAAACTAGTTCCTTAATTTTTTGAAAATATGTTCTACTTGGATTTTCTAACCAAAGCCTAATAGTTTGCATAGAAATAGTACTCCCGCCTCTTTTTATTTTACCACTTTTTATATTGTCATAAACGGCTTTTGCTATACTCNNTAGGGTTGAAGCCCGGATGCCAATAAAAATATTCGTCTTCGAATGTAAGAATGCTCTTTTCTATTTTATATGGAAGTTTTTCACTTGCAGGGAATCTCCATTGTCCATCACTAGCAATTTTTGCCGACAACAACTTACCTTCTCTTGAAAAAACAATTTGAGATTTTGGTTTGTTGAATACCTTATTGGGAATTAAAAAAAACAATAAGACAACTACAGTAAATAAACCTATAGCTATGTGTATTATTCTTGAATGTTTTTTGTAGAATAAAGAATTCATTTTTTAATAAGAAATATGTTCTACAAACATATATTAATTTAAGATAAGTACTAAATCTAATCTTAAATATCTGAGATATTATTACCAAATATACTCGTTAACTAATCGCTTTGTAAAGTGATATGTAGCTGAGTGCTTATCTGCAAAACATACTAAACAATTTCCTACATATTCAATTAAAAGTAAGAATTACACTATTAACACTCTGACAATCAGTAATCTTCAACTTACAACTAAGTGTATTTACATCCAAATAATTAGTTTATATAAGTATATACCCCTATATTCATTTGTTTTTTTAACACATTTTATTAATCAAAAAGAATTAATTATGAAAAAAATTCTATTGGGAGTATTCTCACTTTCACTGGCACTAATTATCTCTTCTTGTAATAAAGAAGATGTGAACACTAATCAGGATGATAAAAATCAGACTGAAGAAATAGATATCAGCAACACTTCCGGAGAAATTGTTCCGGGACAATATGTTGTNNTAAAACAATCATCTAAAAAATCTCTTCTAAATGTAAATTATTCTGAAAGAGTTTTATTGATGAAAGAAGAAGCTGCAGAAATGATGGCTAACCATAATATATCTACAGAAGCAGTACATCATGCTTATAATTCTGCTTTAAGAGGTTTTTCAGCTAAATTAAATGACGATGAATTAAGTCGCTTAAAAAAAGATGATAAAATTGCTTATATATTAGCTGATAGAGTATTTATATTAAAAAAACCAGCTCCCGAACCACCTGCTGAAGAGGCAATTCCGTATGGAATTATACGAGTTGGATATGGTGATGGAACAGGTAAAACTGCTTGGATAATTGATAGTGGTATTGATTATGATCATCCAGATTTAAATGTGGATGTTGCACGAGCAGCTAATTTTACCAGAGCTAGTTCGGCTGATGATGATAATGGACATGGGTCACATTGTGCCGGAACAGTAGCTGCTATTAATAATGATATAGGTGTTGTTGGAGTTGCGGCAGGAGCTAATGTTGTACCTGTAAAGGTATTAGATAGAAGAGGTAGTGGTTATTATTCATGGATTATTGCAGGAATTGACTATGTTGCTGCAAATGCAAGTCCTGGTGATGCTGTAAATATGAGTTTAGGAGGTAGCACTTATCAACCAATTGATGATGCAGTACTTGCTGCTTCAGAAAATGGTATCTTTTTCGCATTAGCTGCTGGTAATGAAAGTGATGATGCTAATAATCATTCACCTGCAAGGGTAAATGGACAATATATTTGGACTATTTCTGCAATGGATGTAAATGATGATTTCGCTTATTTTTCTAACTATGGTAATCCTCCTATTGATTTTTGTATGCCAGGTGTAAGCGTTTATTCTACATACAAAAGTGGTGGTTATGCAACTTTAAGTGGTACATCAATGGCAGCACCGCATATGTGTGGCGTTTTATTAATGACAGGAGGTAATCCTTCTACAGATGGTAATGTTAATGGTGACCCTGACGGTAATCCTGATCCTATTGCCCATTTATAAAAATTTAAACAAGTGTTGAAAAAACATTAAGCTGCCTCGTAAATTTGAGGCAGCTTATATTTTTGCCTTTTCTGCAAATGTTGTAGAATCTAAAAACCTCTGTTTGATGATAGATATTGTGAGGTTAAGAGCTTTTGGGGTTATTTACAGGCATTTATTAGTGACTATATTTTTTATACAATCAACTTTATTTTTTGCCCGTGATAGTAACGGCACTCTGCAAATTATTAGCTTACTGAAACTTAGGTTTGCAGAGCGATTTTATGAGCTCCTGTCGAGCCTTAGTTGAAGTTTGCTAATAATTTGTGGAGTATAGTGGATAGCGCGATTAGGCTCTAAAAAAATTGATGCAAAAAAAATCACCCCCTCAATATTTTCTTTGTCAGAAAGTACCGAGAGGGTGAATTGTAATATATTAAAATACTACTTGCTTACTAACTCTAAAGCTTGTCTAGCAATTTCTAACTCCTCATTAGTTGGAATTACAAGTATTTTTGTTTTAGATCCTTCTTTGTTAATCTCACGAATATCGCCTGAACGTATTGCATTTTTAGCATCATCGAATTCA
>LGVD01027759.1_pt2 | contig 10371 bp, 11 predicted proteins | sample 469861 | NCBI WGS metagenome assembly LGVD01 (sample SAMN03857201, study PRJNA290197) | marine sediment metagenome | biome: ocean floor; feature: cold seep; material: sediment; isolation source: sample #3730, Push core (PC) 16 from cruise R/V Atlantis leg AT-15-68, Alvin... ... | reverse complement strand
TTTTTTACCAAGGTCCTTCGGGACCTGGGATGGCTTTCGGCAGATGAGCCTTTTACAAATCTTTTAACTCAAGGCATGGTCCTCAAGGACGGGGCAAAGATGTCCAAATCCAAGGGGAATGTCGTAGACCCTGACGAGATGATCCGAACTTACGGGGCGGATACGGTCCGTATGTTCATGCTCTTTGCATCTCCACCGGAAAGGGACCTTGAATGGAGCGACAAGGCAGTTGAAGGGGCCCACAGGTTCCTGCACCGTGTCTGGCGCCTGGTTATGGAAAATCTTGAGGGCCTGGCATCGGCAAGGACCGACAAGGAGACCCTTGCCCATGCCCCAAAATCTTTGAGGGCCATTAGGCAGAAGACCCATCAGACGATCTCCAAGGTCACGGAAGATATTGAACAGCGGTTCCATTTCAATACGGCCATAAGCGCTGTAATGGAACTGATGAATGAGGTAACGGCCTATCTAAACGAGTACGAGATCCCCGGAAAGGACCAACATGGGGCCTGGGCCGTGCTCAGAGAGGCAATAGATGCGGTTTTGATCCTGCTTTGTCCAATGGTGCCTCACATCACGGATGAATTGTGGCATCTCCTTGGCTGTCAGAGGTCAATAAGTCTCGAACCCTGGCCTGTTGCAGACATGGATGTCGCTCGGGCCGATACGGTAAATATCGCGGTTCAGGTCAATGGAAAGCTCCGCAGCCAGATCAGTGTGACCCAGGATGCGGAAAAGGAGACGGTTGAGTCCGCGGCCCTGGCTGATCCCAAGGTGAAGCGGCATACAGAGGGGAAGACCGTGATGAAAATTATATATGTGCCGGGAAGACTGGTAAACATCGTAGTAAGGGGTTGAACGGGAACCATCCCCAAAAACCGGTTAATGACCGAGAAGGGACGTAAGCATGACACTCACAGTAATCAGGGACATCCGGACTGTTATCAGTGTACGTTATGTATGGTCCTTTTTTCTCTGCCTTCTGGCCTCGACCGTCATTATTGTTTCGTTGTCCGGTTGTGGATACCATCGTGCCGAACGTGGCGAGTCGCTACCTTGTTGGATCAAGAGCATATATGTGGCGCCCTGGGCCAACCGCAGCAACGAATTTCTCCTGGGGGTCTGGATAACCGACGAGCTGAGACGCGAATTTCTAAAGGGCAGCGCTCTGGATCTGGTCACAAAAGATCAGGCCGATGTGATCCTTGAGGGAAAGGTTGAGAGCACAAGCACCAGCGGCCTTTCCTATGTTAGATACGACGAGGCTATTGAACGGCGCATTATTGCCGAGTGCTCTGTACGACTGGTACAGCGCGAGAGCGGCAAAGTCCTCTGGGAGACCGTGAATATTGTGAGAGAGGAGACCTTTCTTGTGAAAAAAGACGTAAAAGACGTAATGAAGACCGAGGGCAATAAGGACGAGGCCCTAAGGAAGCTCAGCCGCAATGTGGCTGAGATCGTTTATCACAGAATTGCCGGGGTCTTCTAACCCATGGCCTGGACTTTCTTGCTCAACCTGGAGATCTTTCGGGAGGCCGTACGCGCATGAAAAACTCCCTTGGATGCTGTCTTGTCAATGATTTTTTGCGCCGACTTCATGCTTTCCCTGGCCTTTTCAGGCGTTTTTTCTGCTATGGCGGCCTCAACGGCCTTAATAATGTTCTTGACCCTGGTTTTCCTGGACTTGTTGCGCATTTGACGCTTGTTGTTCTGGCGTGCTCTCTTTAAGGCAGATTTGTGTTCGGCCAAACTATCCTCCCAGATGCAGTAGACTTGATTTGCCCAAAGGCAAAATGAGCATATAATATGACACTCGTTTAANNCATTTCACGACGTACCTTCGTGGGTTTATGCCGAAAAGCATGGGTAAACCATTATCACAAGGGATTTATAAGAATCAGCGTATAAAAGGAGACTACTACGGTGGCGGCGGACAGTTCAAGACCGCTGCCAGTTCAGAGAGCTGAATGTACTCTACGATATCATCATAGTGGTCGGCAGGACGGTTCGGATCGCCGCCGGCTGAATAGTTGTCAATTTGTGTTCCATAGGCATAGAGGCGCACCTCCAGATCAGACACTCCGTCCTGATTGAACGGCGTTTCTGTCTGACGGTTAAAATTTCCCCCTTTTGAGCCGATGATGAAGGCTATGTCGGATTTTTTGGATGCCGAACAGTCTCCATCCAGGCAGACGGCAAGTTGGGTGCTATTGCCGCTACACAAATTAAGGCCTGCAAGATCAGCGGCCTGGACATAAAACAGACTATTCTGCCACGGATCAATGCTATGGCCTATTATATTCAGAGCCTGAGAACCCGGCAACTGCTTGTTAATGATCACATATCCTACAATTTCATTTTTTGCAGTGCGCACTGTTTTCTTGCCCTCGGCCAGCTTGTCGCGCTTGACCATGCTCACCATCAGTGGTGCTATAGTCCCAATTATCAGCCCCAGTAAGATAAGGACCATGGCCTTTTCTATCAGTGTGAAGCCTCGCTTGTTCACTGAGTCACCAACTGATAAAGCTCATTCGCCGTGACAAAAGCATATATATCGTCTCCTGATGTAAAGTCACACACGGCCCCGCTCCTTACATAATCCTGCTGCCTGTTTGGTCCAAAACTGATAAGGATCCACGCCACTCTCCCANNGATTAGGATCCACGCCACACCCCCATGATCCCCGCTGTCATTACGCAGGGTAAGGACGGACAAAGTGGCGTCTATGGATTGCGCTGAATCCGCGGGAGGAGGCTTTTCGTATTGGATTTTCACGCCCCATGCATCCTTTGCCTCGCATGAATCGGTATAATAAGGACTGTGGGGAGGCACTTTTCCGCTATGCAGCGCATAGCGCAACAGACAGTTATTAGCCATATCCAGATGGGACCTGGCAGCTTCCATCTGTCTGGATTCTCTCATGGCCTTCCATGCTATTGTGGCCATTCCCAACATCAGGCCGGCAATAACCAATACAAAGGCGATCTCCACCAGAGTAAATCCCCTACTACGGCACAAATATTGGCTATTCATTCCGCTTCAGCCTGTCAATGGCCAATTTATGATTGAATTGCAGGTCCTTGTCCTCACGGTTTTTTTCAAGAGCCTTTCTCAAAACCTCTTCGGCCTGTCCGGCCCTATCCAAAATCAAGAGCACGCCGGCCAAATTGTTCGCCACAGAAGAGTCCTCTGTCTGTTCCCAAACGGTCCGGTAAAGGTCTGCTGTTTTTTTCCACTGACCAAATTGGCGGCACTCTTCGGCTTGCTGCAACAGCGCCTTTTGCCGTCTTGAAAAACGGCAGACATCTTCATGAGGTGTTTCTGCAGACACGGCTGCCACAATATTGTCAATGGTCTGTTCTTCCAAAGGCGTATCATCAGGCCGTGAGACTCCATCCTCCTTTTTGCCTGAGTCGAGTTTGATAAAGTCGGGTCCGCGGTGCCGTTCTTTTTCCGGCACAGCCAATGTATGCCCTGTGTCTTCTTGTTTTGGTTCAATCAATTCTGCAACAGAATGGGCCGGACGGACAAGATGATCTTGGGCGGTCTGGCGGGCCGGTATCAAAAAGGCGGCGATACCTGCTGCTGTCAAGAGACCTGCAACAACCATTGCCCAGAACCACAACAGCCGAGACGGCCCTCTGAGGCTGGACAGTATCTTTCCCTTGGGCCAATTAGGAGGGAACTGATCATGTCTGGGCTGACCTTCCAGGCGTCTCAAGGCATCGAAGAGTTTACTCATTGCCTATGACATCGAGTTGCAAGACGATTACCAGCTCCACCCGGCGCTTATGGTGTATGGTGTGTTTGAAAATTGATCCTACTATGGGTAAACGGTTCAAAATCGGTAGGCCGATGTCGTCGTTCTCGTTTCGTTCGTGGATCAGTCCACCCAGGATCACAATTTCACCTGATCGAGTCCTTATCACTGTTGATACCTCCCTGAGGTTTACGCGGGGAAAGGCATAGCGGTTGCCTCCTTCGAACTCCCTCTCGTCCAGCGAAACAAGGTCGCTTTTGATGGGCACTATGTGGAGATTTATAGAGCCGTCGGCATCTATAACAGGTGTAACTCCTAACAAAATCCCGTCAAATATAGAGCCGATCTCTACTGTGGGTGCTGTTTGGGTGCTGCTTTCCGTGGATATGGTCTCTATCTCCAGGCTCTTTAAATAGGATATGGACTGTCCTACGCTTATTAATGCGGATTGGCCGTTCATGACCTTGAGCTTCGGGTTGGAGACTATCTTGAGTTGGCCATAGTCCTCCAATGCATGGAATACAGTGCTTATGTTATAGTAGCGTTGCGACAAGTGTAAACTATAGAGAGGGCTTTTGTCTGCAAGATAGCTTGAGATGTTAAACACTGCCCCTACATCCTGAATAGGGTTCTGGCTGATGGTTGCCTCCAGCGCACGCCAGTCTATGCCCAATTCGTGGTTTCGATACAATTCCACCTCAATGATTTTTGCCTCTATCAACACCTGACGCCTGTATTTTTTGCTCAGGACTCCGACATAGTCTTGTATTTCTTTTACCAGGTTGGGACGGCCGCGAAGCATTAGCGTGCCGGTCTGACGGTTGAGNNTCATAGATATCCGTCACCGCATCTGATGTCTGTCCGCTTAGCTCAAAGCTGCCCGTGAGCGGGGTCAACACGTCACTACTTTCGCCGGAGCCGCCTCCCAACACGTCCCCGCCCACATTGAAACGCGATTGTCGCACAGAACCAAGGAAATCCAGATGCAGGATACGCTGTGTAGTGGCCTGTATATAAATCGTCCCGCCTGATTGGACCCATGAGATATTCAAGGCCAGGCAGACAGAGTCCAGGACGTCCCTGACAGGTCTTTCCACATATTCTGCTGTCAAGGTCCTGGCACTTCCCAAAAGGGTCTCCACCTCAGAATCGATGACCAAATTGAGGCCGGCTGCCTGGGCAAGTATCTGTAAGACAATGTGGTAGTCCTCTTTTACAAAGGACATGCTCACGCGCTGGATGTCCAGTGGGGACAGAGATTTGAACCTTGGGCTGAGATCGGCCGGCGTCTCTTTTGGTGTCTCCTTTTCTTTCGCGGGCAGAGGGCTTGAGGCAAAGGATCCTGTGTCGTAAGTGGTGTTCACATCTTGACCTGTCTGACTTACGGCCTGTGCCGCACATCCGGCAAGGCCTGAAATGCAGAAACAGATTATGAAAAAAAGACAGAAATTCCGGATATAAGCCATACAATCTACACCCCTTCGCCGTCTTTTAGAGATAAGGGCGGTCCCTGTTTCGTCTTCTGTCCTACTCTAACAAAAAGGCTGTTGCCGTTTTCCATTGACAGCAGCACCCCATTGTCATCAATGCGGACCACTGTGAAGCCAGGTCCCTCTTGCCCCTGCCTATAGAGGCTCCCGTTTATCAGGCAGTAGCTTGCCGGTCCGGCCCTCACAACCAGGCTGAGGAAGATGTTGAGGAAGAGGTCCGGCAGGGCCTCATGCCCTGTCTTTGACCCCTCATCTACTGAATAAGCGAATGGACTAGACGGTTTCGGATATCCGGCAACCGGCATCATGCTATTATCCGGGGTGGAGTTCTCCGGCAAGGCCACAGTCCATCGTGGCGCATCCAACACAGGTATGCGCACGGTATTACAAATAACGAGACACAGGACCAGGCTGATTGCCAGGATATCGCCAAAAAGCGGGGCCGTAACCTTTGCCCAGTCTTTTATTGGTCCTTTTGGCATGGACATATGAAATATCCCTTTATCTGAAACAAGATGTGCCTGTCAGTATCTGCAACGGTTGACACCGGCTGGCCCGCTGCCTGGCCGCTCGTTCTCTCATCTGCGTCTCCGACGTCTATTTGAAAGCTATCGAGCAAAAAGATCCTGTCCCCAGTGTACAGGCCCTCAATGCGCTGAATCAATTCCGTGAATGTAATATCCTGCCACTGGATTTCCGCCTCTTCCCATACCAAGGCATTTGTCCGTGTCTGATAGGCCAGATACTGGCCCTTGAGCAGTTCATACTGCTGAACGCACTGTCTAGTAGCCTTGATGACCTTGGCCTGTCTGTCCAGAGAAGGCAGCTCCTTTTTGAATGCAATCCCCTCTTGCCACTCGCCAAGACAAAACCAAAGAGAGGCGGAAAAGGCTATGGTAGCCACTAATTGCCAGGCCAATGCGCGGTTTGGAGGTGTAGGCAGCCCGTAACTCATAACTGACTACACTGCAAAAAGTTCTGAAANNAAGCAACGCAGCAGATGGGGTGTTTTCAGCAAAATCATAACTGACTTTCCGGTTTATGCACTAACAGGCGGCAGGAAAGACAGCCCTCTTCCTTGTCCTCCCAATAGTCCAATTGTAAGTCCTGCAAGGCAAACTGTCTTGCCAGAAAGGCCGCGCTCTTATCCAAACTGGATCGAACCTGTTCAAACTTGCCCTTGGCGTTAAGCTTGAGCGACATCAAAATAGTATGATTCAGCAAGGTCTCAGGCCCCCCTGTTTCACCTGTTGCTTGAGCGGACTCTGTCGGCGCAGCCATAGTTTCCCTTTCAATCTCCATGTATGAGTCTTCTACCTGTGTTGCCTGAGCAGAGTCTGTGTGCACTGCCATAGGTCCCCTTTCAATCTCCATGTGCGAGATTTTTACCAGCGGCGGCAATGCATTTATGATGTTGATTAACACTCTGTCCAGTCTGGGTTCTTTATGATTTTGTTCCCATATAGCCGCAAGCTTCTCCACCATATCTTTCTCTTGCGAGTCAGGGAGAACCTTTTCCAATTGCTCTTTTTGTTCCAGCACCTTTGCATACAGCCTTTGATGTTCCAAACTCAATGCCGCATTTTCGTAATGCAGCGCTGCAGACGCCATCCCAAGGGCCAGGGCCCCTCCTGCCATGGCCAGAGAGGCCCATCTGGATACGTCCTGTATGCGCCATGACCAGTGCCATGAGGGAGGCACAAGGTCAAAGGCAGGGTCTACAAAATGCGCGCCAAAAAGGGCGGGATGGCACTCGACTGCGGTCACATCCTCTATGTCCAGTATCTTGTTCCAGTCAGGAGTCCACAGTTCCTGTCCTTCTAATGACTTAGGGCAAAGGCCTCTTTTCGGACCTAAGGCTACGGTAAGCTCTATATTGATTCCATGGTTGCTCTGAGCGGATTGGCGGGCCAAGGCAAGTGTTTGTACAAGCAGTGGTTCCTCAACCAGGTCTTCTGTATCCATAGGGACCATCTGCAGATGGATTGGCGTCTTATCCTGTACGATCAGTAGTTGCAGCCTTCCTTCTAAAATGAGGGCCACCAGCACCGGCTTTGGCGTAATTGCCCCTAACAGTCCTGCTATTGCCGCTGGTTCCGGGATAATGGCTTCCAGCTTCAGGCCGCTACGGGCCAACTCGAATATTGGAATTATGTCTGGTTCAGGCATAAACAGGACGGCCAGAGACTGACTACCACTGCTTTGGGAGAGGACCTTTGAGCAATGCAACAGCTTGGTCCCTTCCGGCCAGAGACCGATCTGCTTGGCCCGATCGTTGATTTGCAGCAACAGGATATTAGGTTTTACTTTGGGAAACTCCTCGCGAAGTAAATATGCCTGGTGAGAACCGGCCACGGTACGGACCTTGCCTTGCGCCACAGGACGTTTCCCCTGGACCTCCTCCGGCAGCCCGAACACAGGCCTTTTCCCGCACTTGAGCACCCGTACTCGTCGCCACTGATCCTCAAGTCCCGGCTCAACGAGCCACAAGTTGCTCTTCATTGCCCTGTCTTCTCATGTCCTCAACCAGGCCGTGGTATATCCAGCCCAAGTCCGGCTCTCCACTGGTCTGTCGGAACTCCACCTGCTGCCACTCTCCGGACCTGGTGACAACAGCCAGTTCTTGATTTCTATCTACAACAGCCACAGGATCATAGCTCCTGTCCGGCCCGTTTCTTACAAATGCATGGCCCACCTTGACGCGAACTCGCTCCACCGGCATATTCGCCAGGGCGGTCTTGGTTAGCTTGGTCTGTTGTCCGGGTGCCTCAGTGCCTGTCTTAAGGACAGAGCCAAGCTGCAATCTATGGCCTGATTGCCCCCACCACAGCCCGCCGGCTGCCACGGCCACGGCCACGCCGTATAAAAGGACTGCCCGACCCGCCCTAAGTCCCATGCCTTCCGCCCTGGTCCAGGGCCTTGGCAGAGTCTCCTGCGCATCTGCTATGTCGACAGGCCGTACGTGCCGTACGCCTGCCGCGGCCGCCATGAGCAAGGCCCTGTCCATTGCCCTGTTGATAAGTCTTGGTATGCCGCCGCTGGCTTTATATAGACGTTTCACTGCACTGGGTGACAGGCCCAGATCCGCTCTGCCGGCCTTGGTCAATCTGAAATTTACATATTCAGATGTCTCTTTTCTTGAAAGCGGGTGCAATTCCTCCCTTACTACTATGCGTTGCGTCAACTGCCCCAATTTCGAGTCTTGGAGCAGCTCATCCAGCTCAGTTTGTCCAATGAGCAATATCTGCAGGAGCTTCCGCCGGTCTGTTTCCAGATTTGAGAGCAGCCGTAATTGCTCTAATGTCTCATTGGGCATGCATTGGGCCTCATCTACGACGATCAACAACTCCTTTCCCCGTGCCGCCAGCTCCAGCAGCGCGGCCTGAAAGCGTTTGAGCAGCGTGCCCAATTCCTGGTCATGGCTGTCAACAGGGCAATCGACTTCGTCCAGCAGGAGCCTGAGCAGGCCGGTTGGACTGACAGCAGGGGTAACCACGACTGCAGAGACCTTGTCCTCGCCAAGCTCATTGAGGAGCAGCCGGAGCAGCAGGGTCTTGCCTGTCCCGGCCGGACCCAGCAGGACCATGAATCCCTCTCCGCGATGGATAGAATATTTCAGGACCTCAATTGCGGCCAGATGCGGCCGTGCGGGAAAAAAGAAAGACGGATCGGGTGAAAGGCGGAAGGGGGCCTCATTCAGGTCAAAGTAGGAACAATAGTCGTAGGATGCTGCCATAATGAATGAAATGGAAATCAGTCCTTTTAAGGCTCTATGTCAAATGCCCTTTTACTGTATCTTGCTCATCATATCGTAAATCGGTCCCAGCAGCCCCAGGGCGATCAGCATAAATATGATGCCTGCAAGAACGATCAATGCAGGTTCCAGAGTCTTCGCCATGGTCTCAACCAATTTATTTACTTGATCCAGATAATATTTGGCGAGGGTCCTCAGTTGTTCAGGCATATTGCCGGTCTGTTCGCCTACACTCACAAGACGTATAATCAAAGGTTCAAAAAAATGTATCCTGGCAAATGAATCCGCAAGTCCATAACCATCTATTACATCAGTGCAGACTTGATGAATGCCGGCCTTTAGTACCTGATGGCCTAAAGAGGCTTCCATGATCTCCAGGCTGCGGACAATATGTATTCCTGCCGCCGTAAGGAGCGCAAAGTATTCAAAAAAGAAGGCCAGATGAGATGCCTTGAGTATTGTGCCTATCAGCGGTGTCTTGGACCAGAATATGTCCCAGAAATACTTCAATCTATCATTCTTTTGCGCACCCCAATAGAATATTACAAATACTAAAACAATTGCCGGGATGGCGGGCCACCAGGTCTTGAAAAAGGCGACCCCTGCCATAAGGACCCTGGTGGCCCAAGGCAGCTCCTTGATGTCCATGGTGACAAAAAGCTCCAGGATTTTCGGGAGCACATAGACCATCCAGAAAGTCAAGGCCCCTGTCATGGCCACTGCCACAAAAATCGGATAGGTGAGGGCCCGTTTAGTGTTTGAGATGATTTCTTCAATCCGTTCGAGGTGCTGGGCCGCATCTTCCAGGGTGCGGTCTAAATTTCCGGTCTCCTCCCCTATGCTTGCCAGGACGATCAGGACTCGCGAAAAGGTCTTTTTGTGATCTCTCATGGCTTCGGATAGCAGGTACCCGTCTTCCAACTTGTGAAGGATCTGATGCAACACCAGTCTGAGCCCGGCATCGCCTGAACTGTGGCACATATCCTCAAGAGCCTGTCTGATGGGTACGCCTCCACGTACTAACAGGGCAAAATTGCGGAAAAATTCTGCCAGAACAGGACGTTTGATGCGACGCTGGAAGAGAGTTGCGCCCTGGAGCCACTGTCTGCGGCAATCGAGCAGGGTCAGCCCTTTGGCGCGCAATTGGGCGTACAGATCGGCCACAGAGCCAAACTCGCCCTTGTTCTTTATGCGTTGTCCAAGGCTATCCAGGGCCTCATAGGCATAAATCGGCATTAACCTATTACCCGTGTCAGCTCTTCAATGCTCGTTGAGCCGTCCAACACCTTGCGCCGTCCGGCCTCGGCAAGGTCAACAACACCCTGATCGCGCACGTAGTCTTCGATTTCTCCCAAAGGCGCGTCTCT
>LGVD01026462.1_pt2 | contig 10477 bp, 12 predicted proteins | sample 469861 | NCBI WGS metagenome assembly LGVD01 (sample SAMN03857201, study PRJNA290197) | marine sediment metagenome | biome: ocean floor; feature: cold seep; material: sediment; isolation source: sample #3730, Push core (PC) 16 from cruise R/V Atlantis leg AT-15-68, Alvin... ... | reverse complement strand
CCACGTCCTTTGGGCGTGGATTCTTTACTTCTCTCTTACGGGTGCGACCTTATATCTGTTGTATATGATCATTGGATTTGCAACCACTCTGTCTCCCCCAACATGCTTTGCTTTGCCCACTGTCAAGTAGACGGTTTGCCCTTTCACCACTTCCGAACCGGCCGCAGGCCTCTGAGAGACTACCTTTCCGATCTCCTCTTCCTTCGTGACGATGCTCATCGCCGGTGGTGTCAGATGAAGTCCTTTGTCAAGCACCTCTTTGACCGCGGCTTCGTATTCTTGTCCTTTCAAGTCAGGCATTTTATTATTACCCATCAACAGGGCGATGCCGATGCCGATAACCACGACCGCTGCAATGACCGCGGGAATCCACCATTTGAACTTAGGCTTACCGTTCACCACTGGAGCTAATTTCTCTTTAACGGTAAACGTAATGGCTTGCCCTTCGTCAAAATGTTCATCCGGGTTGTCCACGTCATAGGCATCCAGGCGAAAAGAATAGGTGCCGGGCGGCGTGTCGAGCGGCACATGAATGTGGACTTTAAACTGATGGGATTCCCTGGCCGCAAAATCCTGTTCGGCTTTTCCTTCAAGCTGCAGCCACTCGGAGTCGGTATCCCCTATCGGTTTTATCCTCACGCGTCCGCGCACCACATCTTCGATCACGCTGTTGGTGACCGTGATCGCAACTGATCCCCTGCCCTGTTCCGTTACGTTTACGGAGCTGGTTGGAGCTGTGATATCAAAGACATTCGGCATGGCATACCTCCTATAGTTATCATTTCACCTGACGGTTGTGCGGTATTTTTTCCCTGAATACCAGTTCATAGGTGACGTAGACCGGTTTTTCTCTTTCAATGATTCGTTCAATAAGACGCCGGTGAGAACGGGTCGCAGCGGGCGCCCATACCCGAACATGGAATGGTCGGAAGCGCCCATCCTCACCGGGTACTTTTTCCTGGATTTCAAAATCACTGCTGCCGGTGGCAATTGCAAGAAAACGGTGAAGTCCTTTCATGGTTCCGCGCCACTGTGACATGTAAGCGGCCGCCGCAACCAGTTCTCTAAGCCGGCCCAGCCCGGTTGAAATCGAGCCCTGTTCGGCATGGGAGCTGTCTTTCAAAAGCCATCCCAGATCAACCCACCGTGCCAGATAGGCAACGAAATCATCCCGAGTAAGGCGAGGATTGAAAAACGTGTCAATCTTGTTTAAAAGGGCTTCATCCGGGGCATGCAGGGTCTCCATAACATCCAGCACAGCCTGGAGCGGGGACTTTTCTCTCAGGGTCCTTTGAAAAATATCCGGCAGAAGGGTTTCGATGTCAGTGCGTTTCATCTTCTTTGACGCTTTCGATTTCATGCTGGCCGGAGCAGAAAAGCCAGGTCTGAGGCAGCGTAACCTTGTCAGCGAATTCTTTACTCGATATGTTGTGATACTGGCGGCCCTCTTTACTGCAGTAGACCCCATCCGGCCCGCCCCCCAGAATTTGCCTCCCTTCAGGGTCTGCTGCAACGGCCCGCACCGGCTCAAAATAGAACTCTCTGCTCCGCGTAGGAAGCCCGCAATTGACCGAGGGTTTTTCCCATTCAGCCCCGCTTTTACTGGGATCAAGGATCAGTATTCCGCCATGGTGGGTTGCCGCCACTATATTCAAGCCCTGAAAGGCAATAGCAAAACAGCTTCCTCCGGACCAACCCGCTTTGAATTGGCGCCAGCCTTCCTGTGAGGCTGCCGACCCGGTTAATTCCAGCCTATAGCACCCCTGACCCTCTTCGTTACCCGTAGCGGCCAAACCTGCCCACAAAAAGGAGCGCAGTCCGTCCCGCTGGATGGCCAAAACCCGGACCTGTTCTTTTTTGAACCCGGCATAATGAAATGAGCCCGGCTGACCTTTCCGGCTGGAAAGAAAGACCCCACCTCCAGCCCGGGCGGCCAAAGCTACATAAGCCGTGCCGCGTATGTCGACGGCGCTAATCACAGCGTAATAACCCTGTTCCTGCATGTCAGACTGCACCAGCACCTGAATCGGGCCGGCATCGGGTTGCATGGAAAGCTCGTAGAGTCCCACATCGGTAGCCATAAAAAGCAACGGCTCCTTTTCCCGCAGGATCCAGGCAAGGTTCCGAATGCGGAAACCCGTTTGAGCTGCCATCTTCCAGTTCTCTCCGCAGTCATATGAGATGTAAATCCTGGATTCCCCGCCTTTGGGTTTGGTCTGAGTAATGGCTGCCAGAAGCCCCGGGTAACCCGGATGAACATCCACCAGCACCAGGGTTTCATCCGGAAAGCGACCAATCGCCTCCCAGCCGTCACCATCATTCATTGACCGGAAAAGCATCTTTTTCGTAGCCGCATACCACGTTCGCGGCTGGTAAGTGTCGACGGTGATAGCGCTGATCTCATTTTCAGGGACTTCATCCACCCGCAGGCGAACCTGGTCAACATAACTGACCCCCGGTTCGGACAAGACGATGTCGTACACGTTGGAGGCGCGCAGGGGTTGTCCAAAAGGCCATCCATTGGGATTGACAGGGGTCGGTAGAGGATTGATGCTTTGATGCAGGCGCTGCAAGACGCGCTCACGCACTGCCTGGGGATCCTCCTCGGGATGCAGGCCGACGCTCACGTGGACACTTACTTTTTTGATCCGCGCCCAGCTCACCAGGCAGGTGGTTCCCAAAGGGCGGCGTTCATCGAGGTTTTCTTGAATGATTCGGCGTACCGTTTCTGTTTGCCGGGATTGAAGGTCTTCCAGGGTAACCGACTGCCTGGAGACCTGTTCTTCGGGCAACTCGGGGACCAGGACAACAGCCACCGTCCCCGGAGTGGCATGCGCCCAGATGCTGCTTTTGGTGAACGCCATGGCACGACTGACAGCGCCGGAGCTGCGTAGCGCCACCCATTCAAAATCAGTGGCCGTCACAGCCCGCTGGAGAGAATGGAGTTCCTGGGGTCCCCTCAGAAGCGCATTGGCCAGAGATTCGGCCACGCGTCCGCCCACTGCAGGCGCCGGGTTGGTGACCTGCACACCCGGTAGAGGGTCTTTCAGTACCGTCAGCATCTCGGGCGCCAGGTTGCCCGCAGGGCCGCCGCCATGCAGGTACCATAATCGAATCTCTCGGTTGTCGGGAACCACTTCCGCCAATGCCCGCGGAATTTCTGCCAGAGTGTTGTCTGCTTTTTTATGGTAGAGCGCCGGCGCAAAACTGATGGTGCCGGTCATTCGATCGACCACATAAACAAACCTGTCCGGCCCCGGATTGCTGAAGTTTTCTACTTCGCGCCAGATGCGATACGCCTTGCCATTGTATTGGATCGCACGAGCCCTCTCTCCCAAATCCTCGGCCGTGGCTTCAACGCCAACCCGGAGATCCAATTCATTCCCTGTGGGTGCAATGATGGGAGGTCTGCGGGCCTGGACGGTAAGCCCGGGCATTCCATTACCTTTGCCTGCCAGTTCTCCCCGGATCCATTCAGCGTGAAGGGCTTGAATTTCTACGGATGTTGCTCCGGGCGGAATCGCTCTGGTTTGGACCGTAATAAAGATGGGCGGCACGCTGTCGCTGCCACCCCGGCCGATGGTAACACGGGTACCCTGAGGAATTTCAAAGGGTTGATCCTGAGTCCGGCTCAACGAAAAACGCAGCGTAACTTCGGCAGATGTCGGAACGCGAAGCGTAACGCCGAGGAGGCGCAGAAACTCGATAAAGGCTTTTTCCGGCAAACGGTTCAGCCTCTGGATCATCCTGTCGGTGAGAAAAGCGAAGAGCTCCAGCAGCATGATACCGGGATCACCGGAAGAGAGGTCGGTCCATTCAGGGCAGGACTGCCGGATACGACGACGGGCTTCGTCCAGTAGCTGTTGCAAATTGCGTTCATCCAGTTGAGGGGAAGGCAAGGACATCAGGTCTCTTCTCCAGCTAAGCTAATGGAAAAAGTGAATCGATCTTCCTGCCGTGTTTTATGGACACGGTATTCGAGAAAAATATCGAGTCGAGTAACATCCAAGGAGTTGGGGTTGGCGTCTACGCGCAGAATTTGGACTCGCGGCTCCCATCGTTCAATGGCCTGACGGACATAGTGAATCGCTAATCCGGCGGTGGTTGCATCGTTGTTCATAAAGACCAGCTTATAAATTTCACAGCCGTAATCCGGGCGCATGACCCGTTCGCCCGGCACATGGGAAAGCAGCAGTAAAATCGCTTGTCGAATGGTTGCAATATCCTCCACCATGCCAATGCCGCCGCTGTGAGCAATAGCAAGCCCGCCATGGGCCTCGGACACATCAAAATCCGGATGATGAAAGCGCCAGGCGCGATATTGGGGCATTGGGATCAGACCTCCTCAACAAAGTTTTGGCCCGGACTGTGAACATAATATTCCACCACTCCCGGAGGGGTTCCATCTGTGAGTCCTGTAATGGTGTCCAGGCACACGCGCCGACCGTTAATGCGAATAAAGCCGGAATATCCTTTTTTTACTTTCAACGTCAGGGTGCAAGGTTTGATGGCCGCGCCTACATTGGGGCAACCGGTTATTGCTTTGCCTTCGGGATCGATCTCTACCAGGATTTTGCGCTTACCAATAGTGACCCAGTCTTGCGACGCAAGGATGCCGACCTTGCCAAGTTTATGTTTGCAAAGCAACACACTATCTTGGGTTAAAAAACGCATTTTACGGTTCTACCTGTATGTCAGACCTGCTCAAAATCGATTCGTTTGCCTTTGATTCGCACCTGTTTGCCGGGCGCTTCGACTTCCATGTCTGCTTCGGCATGCAGCAAAACACGTTCCGGCGTCATTTCAAGGTAGCTGCCTTCGCTGATCTCCAGGCGAATTGAATTCCTGGCATCATCCAGTTGCAGGCGCTGCCCCCCTGGTGTCTGAAACGTAAAGCGCTTGACCCTCCCCTTGTCTATCCCCCAGTCCGGAGGGCTTTTTGTCCCGTAAAGACCGCCGAGAACAATTCCCTGGGCAGGATCTCCCTGCTCGAGCAGGACCAGCACCTGATCGTCGATATCCGGCTGCATGATCAGCCCCTTACCCGCGCCCGCGCCCACAGTAAGAACACTTAGCCAGTCAGATTCTACCTCAGCATACGTTGGCAGGCAGACTTTGATGCGGCCCATCTCTTCCGGATCATCGATCTGAGAGACGATTCCAAGTGAAGCCACCATACCACGCGTTTTGAGAGACCGCAACGGCGGCGTGGTATTAATTTCGCTGACAAATCCTTTCGTTGCATCAATGGTGTGGTTTACAGCGCTTATCACAAAACGTCCGCATAAAGAGGCTGCGAGGCCGCTGATCTCTATCGGTGTTCCCGGCTGAAGCCCGGGATTGCCGTCAGCCACACCTNNCCCCACAGCACAATTTCCCGGGCGGTTCTGTGATCCAGTTCGCCCTGAGCAATTGATTCAGCGATGCGATCATCCTGCAACGGTTGATCCACCAATCTTCGTTCGCCGGAACCTCCAAAATCCGAAGGCCTTACCTGCATGGGCAGATCCCTTCCCGATCGCGGCGACCCGGCCTGGCCTTCATGGGGTTGCACACTCCAGGGATCCCAACCAGTGGTAATCACCCTATCGCACGCCGTGTCGCCATTGACTTCGATGTTGGCTTCTAAAAGGGATGTCCCCAGTTCGAGTGTAATGGCGCTCCCGATGCCTTCCAGTGTAAAAAGATGTAATACTTCCCGGCGGAGGCTAAAAAAAAGTCCGGCACGTGAGGCCAGTTCCGCCAGCAGTTCAAAATCGGACTGACGGTGCTGGATGACTCGGGGCCATACAGGCCCGGACATGTCGGCTTGAATCATAATTCCCAAACCTGAAAGCATCTCCTCTGCTATATCCTTCGCTGTGATTTCAACGTGCACGCGAACCGGTTGTTGTTTCCTCAAACGGTGAAGCCTGTCATAACCGCGCAAGCGGACCCTGCGGGCGTGATCGGACGCATAACCGTATTCCATGGCAGTGATCTCGCCCGTGAACAGCGGAACATCCTCCCCCTCTACCTCAACCGTCAGCGATACTCCTGCCAGCCGGGCTTCTCCCCTGCCAAGGGGACCGGTGGGATCTTTAAAAGTCATTTCACAGAGGGTCGGCAGCGAAAGCTGCTGCTGTACCCTCACAGACACCAGCATACGAGCGTCACCCTCTGTTAACGGGACCCCATCCAGTTTGATGGTTACTTTCGGTATGCCAGTAATAGATTGTACCATCATAAGTCCCGTCAGACAACGAGATCCACGATTAATAGTGCGGGCCGCCCAGGGACGACCCGTCCATGGCAGCGGTATGCAGCGCCTCGCCTTCAGACAAGGCGGGTTCCTTGACACGATGCAGACGCATCCTCAGCCAGGAGCGCCTGGGCACACCGGTCTCAGTGAAATATTCCAATCGTTCAGCCACCGCCGTGACAATCCCCGGGATGTTCCAACTCTTGCCCCAAACCAGTCGTACCAGCGGCGGGCGACCGTAATCACGGCCGTTGCTCATATTTTCCGCCAGTTCCCAGAGCGGACCAGTCAATTCACGCACGTCTTCGACGACCATGCCGGAGTCAGATAGAGAGACGTCGAATAAAAGGGCGAGTTCCAGCCATGTCATCCCTCCTCCTGTGAACAGCAGCGGGTGGTCTGCAAGGTCCTTGCCCGTGAGTGCGCCGCCAATCGAGTATCTTGGTCTCACTCCCGCGGTTCGTCGGATGACAAGATCCGATGGATTCAATAAGCAGCTCAAACGCTGTCCCGTATGTTCCAGCAAAAATGCTACCCGTTCCATAGGATCCCTTTCTGTTCCAGATCACAGCGGTGACGCCATTCCCGCTCTTGCCACGATGCTTCATTTTGTCTGCGAGGCAAAGACCGCATGGACGGTAATTCAGGCCATCCGTCCTCAGCAGACCCGGGAGCTTCATAGGGCCATGCCGGTTTTTCAATGGCGTATCCCGCTGCAACCGATGGCAGCTCGGGCCAAAGGGTCTCCGGAAAAGAATCTGCCCCTGTCGGATGCAGCGGATCGACCTCACAGGTTTCGGTTTTGCGGTCTGGAGGTCGGTCAGAGGGAGAATCAATTCGAAATCCCCCCTGTCCCCCTTTTGCAAAGGGGGACAGAGGGGATTTCTCAGGCTTCCCCTGCCGCGAGGCGTTTGAGAAAAAAGTGGCGTCGGAAGCACGTTGGGGCGGATCGAATCGATGGGCCGAACGTTTAAATGCGTGGGGCAAGCGGCTTCCATTAGCTGAGGACTTTTCATCAGGGAGGCTCGTGGCCGCGTTTTGCTCAACCGGTTTGGACGGTATTGAACCAGATGAAGCCTTGGTAAGGACCCGGCCCGGTCCGTTGTCATCCAACGAAGCGTTCGCTTCAGTTGCATGGCGCGTTGTTGATTTGCTCTTTTTCGTGGAATGGGACATTTTCAGGCTTTCAGGTCGAGGTGGAGACAAAAGATACTCTGATGTTGTGCCTATCTCTGAATCGGATTTTGCATGCAGCGTTTTTTTCAGTTGTACCCCTCGTGATGGCAGTCTCAACAGCGGTGGCGAGGGCATACAAGCCGAATCAGACTCTTGCGAAAGGGTCGGGTCCTGTGGCGGATTCCTGTCATTCCGCCTGTAAACATTCTTGGGAGGGGCTGCAGGCACGGTAGCAGAGGAGGTGTCCGGCGCTCTTTCTGCCGCTCTTTCTGCGTCCGGGCTTTGCGAGAAGAATTCCGGTGTCCTGTTCGGCCCTGGCTCAGAGGTTTCCATAGCCTGCAATAATTCCGGTGCGCCGGCACGCACGAGCTGCAGCCAGCACTCAGGCGGACCGTTTGTTTCTCCCTGTGGCCACGGCTGCGACTCGCGGGCAGGGTCTGCGTCAGATCGCCTTAGAGCTTCTTCTGTCAGCCTCTGTTCTGCTTGCACGTCTGCTTTTTGCAGATGTTTCAACAGGACCTCCGTCAGATCGCGGACGTTTTGCAGCAAAGTCGTTAAGAGACGGTATGTTATATTATTTCGATTCACTAGGCCACTTCAAGTGTGAGCTCGTCGTAGACGATTACCATCTTGGCGATGGCTGTTTCGTTGCCCAGGGCATTGAGCTGCGCCCCTTGCATTTCGGAAACCCAGGCATTGCTAAGATTCCACCGCATAGCCTCAGTGACACCGTCGTTTTCCATATGGACGATGGATAGGGATTTACGGTTTAATTTCCCCTCCACACCGCTCATAAACCACTTCCAGAGTTCATCTGATTTGGTGACGCCGAATTTCAGTGTCAAGGGGTTGTATTTCACGAAACCGGGCAGGTGGTGAACTACTTGATTAATTCCGCCCTGGCGGTACTCAATCGCCTGAACCGTGGCGCCCAGAAAAAGGCATTCTGCAAAACGGCCTTCCGTGATGCCCAGAATTTCGACTCTAAAATTAAAAACACCCAGCGGATCGACCCAGGTGGTTTTGCCGGCCTGAGGGGCTCCGCCTTCATTGTCAGCTGCTCCATTTGCCATTTTATCCTCCTTCTGATTCGCCCTCGATTTCGACTTCTGAACCCGCCGCGCTCTGACTGATACGGAAAATTACAAATTCAGCCGGTTTCACTGGCGCAATGCCGATACGGATACAAAGCTGCCCGGCATCAACGGCCTCAGGCGGGTTGGTTTCACGGTCACACTGCACAAAAAAGGCCTCCTGCGGGCTACTTCCCATGAGCGCCCCCTGGCGCCAGACCATTTTGAGAAAATTTTCGACATCAGCCGAAAGCCTTTTCCAAAGGGATTCAGTGTTGGGTTCAAAGACCACCCAGTTGGTACCGAGTTCGATGGATTTTTCAATCCAGGTAAAGAGGCGCCTGACATTGACATATCTCCACTCAGGATCGCTGGCCAAGGTCCTGGCTCCCCATATGAGAATACCCTGGCGGGCAAACAAACGGATGCAATTAACGCCGAGGGGATTTAATTCCCCCTGTTGTTGAGGTGTTATTCGGTGGCTTACACCAACGGCTCCCCTGATATTTTCGTTGGCAGGGGCTTTGTGAACACCTCGCAGGGCATCCACCCTGGCATATACCCCCGCAAGATGTCCGGAAGGGGGCGCCGCAATGATGTTTTTAGGCGCCAGCGGATCTTGAATGTTAATCCAGGGAAAGTAAAGGGCTCCAAAACCTCGGGGCGATGGTTGCGGAAGTAATCCCTTGCCTTCACTTTCCTCTCCACTGTCTGAGACTTCAACTGTTGCGACTTTCTTTAGCATCGCAAAATCAGGTATTTTCAGCGGCGTATCCAGAATCGCAAATCGGTCTTTACATAGTTCCACGTGTTCAAGAATATTGCTGTAATCCATGGGGCTGGTAAAACCGGGGGCCGCGACAATGGTAATGTCATCGACTTCCTCGAACAAGGTAATGCCTTCTTGCTGTCTGCCATCGCCTCTCAGGGAAGTGCTGTTGCCAATATTCACGCAATAACACCGCCGGCCTCCGTTGCTGAAAAAACCGAACACGGCTTGGGCCAGATGCGTACTGGCGGAGCCTGGCGGTGCATAGGCATTTACAAATTGTTGCCAGTTATCGACCGGTACGATTGCATTGACGCGGGCATTGGGGTCCGGCGCTCTGCCGACAAATCCGGCCGTACTCGTTCCTACCCCTTCGATGGGTCTGGGTCCGCCGGAGACTTCTTCCACATAAACGCCTGGTATCAAATAAGACATATCATACCTCCGTTTGCCCAAGATGAATAATCAGTGGCTTTTCAGGGCCGTGTATATCCGCCACCTTTACCGTTGTCTGCCACTCTCTGGCCTTGACATGAATTTTTTTTAAGGTTGGATCGGCAGGAACGCCCGACAGTACGAATCGCCCGTGCGTGTCGGTATAGACCGTACGATTAAGAGACCGCAATTCAACCCGGGCACCCATTAGAGGCTGATCTCCCGGACCGATGACACGGCCATGGAAGGCGGCTTTAGGCAGCATCTGAACCGATATGGGCTGTGCCACGCGAGGGACAACTTCTTCAGGCAGATCGCGGCGCAAGGGGGTTATTAAATAAAATGCAGGCCGGGGCCGCAGGCCCAACACTTTCCATGTATCGAGGGTTACCGGTTCCATATCGACTTCGAATTCACTCTGATTCATCGCTGCGAAAAGGAGGTCGGCCAGCAGGCGGTGGGCTTTTTCCGGTGACGGGGCCCATGTTGTTAAGAGATAGCGCAGACTGATTTGCAAAGGCTCCCTTTTCAGCGTACGTTCAGACCGTTTGGGAGACAGTTCCAGCAAATAAGCATTCACGCCGTTTCCCTGTTTGCCCTCAACAGGGGCATCAAGGGAAACTTCAACCTCATCCAGCATTTCATCAATCCAACTCTTTAGCCGTCGGTCAATCTCATCGATCATGGCGTGTTATCCAAAAAGTATGAGGAAATGTTGACTCTGATGTTGTGCGTCGGCATAGGTGTCAAAGATTAGAAGTTGCTTAGGAACGAGGACGAAAT
>LGVD01026649.1_pt1 | contig 10490 bp, 22 predicted proteins | sample 469861 | NCBI WGS metagenome assembly LGVD01 (sample SAMN03857201, study PRJNA290197) | marine sediment metagenome | biome: ocean floor; feature: cold seep; material: sediment; isolation source: sample #3730, Push core (PC) 16 from cruise R/V Atlantis leg AT-15-68, Alvin... ... | reverse complement strand
AACAACTTCTGCTGATGATTGATAGAAGTCTGCACCATAACGTGCAGTTCAGCTATCTGCCGATCCTTCTCCGCGAGCTGCTGGGCGCACACTGCGATATTCCCGCTATCATCTTGCTTCGGAACGCCACCAAAATATAGCTCCAGCGCATCAGTAACAACAGACTGTTTTGAGCGATCAGTTGCTTCGATCATGCGATGTAACTTGCACGAAATCCTAACATTGAGCTGCTTTACATCTGGCATGTTGTTCTCCTTAGCGTTTGCTGGAAAATGCTGGTGATATGTTGCCATATTCCCCACACCATATAAACATTGCCAATAACAATAGCCGCCACTAAACCGCATAGTAAATGTTAGCAAGACAGGAGGAAAGCGGCAGCAGTCGAAGTCAGTCAGATTGGAGGTCTGAAATATGGTTTTGTGGTTGGTACGTAACCCGTAGTACTTTTGCCGCCGCTCCACTACTCTATTTGTTCGCATCGCACAAAAGCCTTGCGGCGCTCTCAGCACCGGCAGAACAAGGATGTGTGGCGGGTAGACGCGATCATAATTCCACAACTGAGGGGATGGAAATGTTGGCAAACCTGCGCCCCCCGCCCCGGTATCCCCTCTGTTCGCATCGCACAAAAGCCTTACGGCTCGCCAGCCGCCTCTCGCTGCCGTGCCCGCTCCACATCCTCGCGGAGATGTTCGAGTTCGGCGGGATCGACCGTTTTGTGCTTGCGGGTAGCGTCCATCGCCCGCTCATAGTTCGCGAGCGCCTGCTCGATCCGGGGCAGCATTCGCTCCGCCCATGCCTGTTCCTGCCGTATCTGCCGTATCTGCCGCTTAATGACTCGCCGCAACCGAAACCAGTGGATGCCAAGCGAGAGCCAGAGCACGCCGGACGAGAGCAGCCAGAACCCGGTCTTGCCGAGGATGACAAAGACGCCCGTCGCAAACCCGAGCGTAATATGGAAGATGAAGATCTCAAAAGAGTATTTCGGCTCAGTGGTGCGCAGGAACCGTATGAACTCACGCATTGCGTCCGTGCGGCGTCCCATCAGCGAGCCTCCCAACCCCTGATAGCGGAGTTCCAGCAGTCTAACGCCCACATCATCGTCGTGTGGTTCAGTGCGCCCCACACGTCCTCGTACCGATCACCAGAATCGTCGCTGGTCGGATCATAGCCGCACACGCACTCCACCCACACGTTGCAACAGTCTTCCGCAACCTGCGCCGAGTGCGCCTCAAATGATGTGTTGTTTCCGCATTTGGGGCATGGTTCGATGCTGGTGTTTGGCGCCAGTCTTATTTGTGTCATGTGCCCTCCGCCGCCTCAAGCTGCACCCACTCCTGAAGAGCGATATCGTACATGAGGAGTTGTGTGCGTCCGGTTCGCTGCATACGCTTATGTACTGCCATGAAAAACGAGTCGATTCGCTGTTCGGCGTTTGCTTGCTCATTTCCGTGGATCACAGCGGTCTCGCCATATTGTATCTGTGCCTGCACGCTATCATGCCAGCCGCAGTTTGCCTCGATCTGCGTGCCGCCAAAAGAGAACGGGTACGCCCTGCAGACCCACGGGCGTTTGTCGTACTGGGTGCAGGTTCGGGTGTCCGGATCGTACAGCGGGCACGGCTCCTGCACCATCTGATAGTTGACAACCTTCATGCGGGGTTTCCGGTGGCGAGGATTACGTATTGCTGCGTGTGGCATGATCGCATCCGGAAACTCTGCGAACAGCTTTTCCTCACCCGGCAACAGCGACAGCCCCTGTGTCAGCCCGCAGGACTCAACCCGGACGCGGTTGCAGCATCGTCCGCATTGCAGGCACTCGAAGCGCAGTGTCATTGGGGAGCCGCCGCCAGCGAACTGCCCCATTCGACCACTTCGCAGTCGTTAAGGTCGTCTCTGATTTTTCTGAGTTCTTCCGGAGATAGCTCTCGCTTCCCGAGCTGAACATCCATCATCGGTGCAGTGTCGCCGGTGTATTTCTCGCCGTCAACCGCGTACACGACCGCGGCGAACAGGGCGTTTCCGGAGGTTAGCGTGCCGTAGAACACCACTGCCGCAGTGGGGTTTGGCGCCCGTATCCTGGCGGTGTGCGTCATGATGCCCACCGTGTAGATGTGAACAGCACCGTTACTTTTTGATGGTGATGCAACCACACCATCAATCAATGACAATAATGTTGATGGTTTCCCAATATCAACGTCACAACCCGCCGCCGTCCGCTCGATCTCGCCCACGCCGCACCGCAGCACGGTCAGCAGCTCCCGGATCATGTGGATGTTCTCGGCAAGCCCGGAGCCAGCCACATCCTCACATAGTTCGAGGCGGCGGGCAGTGTCGGTGAAGTAAATCGATAGCGTGCTCGTGGTTTCTGCAAGTTTGCTGCACTCTGCTATGATCTGCTTGCGTTCTGCTATGTCTATACTATCACCTCGCCCGGCTGAAAATACTGTTCCTGCCACCCATCCCACCGCACCACGGTCCACCATCGCTCCTGCCAGTCCTCGTCGTATTGCTCAACGAACCAGTCTCCGGCAGCCAGCGTGTCCGTGAACCCGTCTGCCAGCACCCACGCCTTGAACTCGGGGAGGCTCATCTCGGTTGGGTGGATGTCGAAGACCTCGGTGAGAACCACTATCCCGAGAAAATGAGCGTGATAGATCGCTTTATGAAAATCGGGGATGAACGGGTAATGGCGGGCGTACACCATGTCGATCCCCGCGTATGTCAGGCGTCTGAGCGGCTTGTCGATGATGCGGCGGCGCTGCTCGATGTAGATGTGGGCGGTGTCGCCGACGTGGAACCGGGTGTTTTGGGGGCGAGTGGTCTGCTGCTTTTCGGAGAGCAGGAGCTGGTCAAGCCAACCATGATGGAAGGAGAGAGCTGGCATCAGCTATCTCCTCGGACGTACTGCCATTCCTGCTCAAACAGCTCAAGCACCTTTTCTTTCGTGACTGTTTTTGGAGTCGCTATAATTATGACTTGCAACGAATGCGCGAGTTCGGTGGGGTTCCGGATAGGCTCAAGCCCCCGCCCCGTAAATTCATCAACAGAGAGAGTACAGCCAAGTTCGCCGTCGCTGTTTCCGGTCAATTGTCCTCCGCCTTCTGCATCTGCAGGATAAGCGCCCGCCGGTCAATCTTCGTCTTTAGCGTGCCCACGCCGTCCGTCTCGCCCAGACAGTTCGCGAACGCGCCCATCGCCGCCGCAAACCCGACCGCCACGCTGTAGGCGTCCAGGTCATCGCCAAGGGCGACAGCGGTGTTCTTGGTCATGGCGGAGTCTAACAGCTCTTTGCCACGATTTAAGACGGTGAGTGGCTTGTCGCTGAACCCGAGTTCGTGGAGCACAACCATGAGCACCATCGCAGAGTCCTGAATGACTTGGGGGGTGTCGGGGCTTTTGTCTGGCATTATGGTGCCTCCATCGGTTCCTCGTGTAGCTCAAGCGGCATGAATACCTCCTGCACCACCGGATGCTCCAGGAAATCGTCTTTAACAACGAACCGATAGCCTTTACCGAAAGTCCTGAGCAGTCCCCATGCCTTCCAGTCGCAGGGCTGCTTGTTCGCCATGATCCGCCCGGAATTACAGGTACTGTAGTCCGTGGAGATCCCACCACAGTTCGGGCACACGAACTTTCCGGATGGGAACTTGTCACGTAACTGCTCCACAGTGTCAAAGACATTTACGTCCTTGAGCGGAGGGAAGTTTGCGGGCTGGTAATAGTTTACAGCCGCATAATCACGCCTCTCCTCAAGTTTTTCAAGTATTGCGTCCTCTGAAAATCCAAGAACCTCAGCATAATCGGCAAGCATTGTCCAGATGAACGTTTCAAGCTCGTCCGCCCGTTTCTCCCCGCTCTTGCCACCCCAACTTTGCTGTGCCTGAATCCGTAGTGTTGCTATGATTGTCTCTGCGCTCATAGTACCGCCACCAAATCAGAGTTCATGATCTCTCCGCCGCCGTCCCAGTCGCTCCCGCACGCCCGCAAACGCCGTGAGCATGTCCACCAGGAGATCGCCTTGATGGCGCCCACAAGCCGTGAACGTCCGCTGAAACGGTGCAGTCACGATAGCCCGGCTCCACCCGAGATCAATCAGCTCGTCCATGTTGCCGCGGGCGGTTCTGCCACAATAGTTGCAGGTGACTTTCACGCGATCTCCTCCGCCTTCACGCGTTCCAGCAGATAGCAGCCGGTGATCCCGTCCAGCCAGATGACCGGGGTTCCCGATGGAAGATACTGCGCCATAGAGCGTGTTTTCGTAGGCACCTGTTCGCCAAAGTCTTTTGTGACCACAACCGCCGTGCCCACCGGATTCTGCGAGTTCCATGCCTCTACCGGGTTGGTCAAGTGATCTCCTCCGTTCCGATGACCCCCACAACCGTCCACTCTGCGCCAACAGTCAGCCGCCCGCAGATGGGGCATTCGATCTGTGTGTACTTGCCGCCCGGTCCGCGAACCAGCGTCCGATGCAAGCCAAAGTACGTTGTGTGACTTCCTCCCCGCTCTGAAGAGCGAGGCATCCTGCGTGGGGTGCCTTCCTCTCTTCGGTCGGGGCTTCCTGTTTCCTTGACGGTCACGCGACCATCTCCGCAGGCGTTAATTCCCCACAGTCCGTGGGTACATGTCTGTTTTTGATGTTGATTGCGGCGTTGTGATCGCGGTCCATGACGTTGCCACAGTCAGGACATCGATATGTCCTCTGTGAAAGTGGCATCGGTTGGATGTTGCCGCAAACAGAGCATTGTTTTGATGTATTCCGTGGGTTAACCAGTTCTACAGACCCACCAGCGTATTCTGCTTTGTAGGTTGTGAGATTGGTTAGCATATTCCAGGATGCATCGTGGATNNTGGTTTTTGACCATGTTTTTGATTCGCAAGTCCTCAAACACAATTATGTCGTAGGTATCTGCAAGTATCCGGCTTGTTTTGTGCATGTAGTCTTTCCGGGCGTTCCGGATCTTCCGGTGGATTCTAACAACATTTAGCCGCTGCTTATTGCGGTTGTTTGACCCTTTCTTTTTCCGGGATAGGTCTTTTTGTGCTTTCCTTAGCTTTGAGTCGTACTTATCAAGGATTTTGGGATTTTCGATCTCTGTGCCGTCAGATAGTGTTGCGAGTTTTGTTATCCCGACATCCACACCGACCGAGGTTCTGCTCGCCTTTGGTGGGGGGTCCGGTACTTCTGCGCTGAATGTGGCATACCAGTGATCGCCATCGCGTTTGATCGTNNNNCGATCTTTGAGAGATGGAGTTTGCCATCTTCGATCCTGTAGCCCTTTCTGTAAGGATCGGGATATGTGAAGCTATCATACCGATGCCTTCCCTGAAACCGTGGGTATCCGGGCTTCTCACCATTCTTAACGCGTCTGAAAAAGTTCTGGAAAGATATATCCACCCTACGCAGTACGTTTTGAAGGATGTGCCCGTACACGCCCTGATAGTCTGTATACTTGAGCCAGTTCTGTTGATCGTAGTACGAAAGCCCGCAATGACAGTCCCCATACGCAGCTTGCCGGTCATGCAGCGAGTCGTTATACAGTCTTCGGCACACCCCGAGCACATGCAGTAGCTTGATGTTTTGCTTCCGCGTGGGGTATATTCGGTACTGAAATGTTTTTCGCATATCGACAATAACCTTTTTAACCCACGAGGTTAAAAGTCTTTCGCCTGCGGTGATTGTGTCTCTTTTCGACGCATATCGACACATCGCAGGCAAATAACCCCCACTCGTGCCTCCTTTTTGTGCGCACATGGTTAAGTGTCCATGGTATTTACAACTGTAATGTGATCTGTAGTGATAGCTTGTTGGGGTGGTTTTTTTGGCAGACCTGCGCAACTTGCTATCACTACACTCTAACTGTGCGGGGTGGCTTGCCCCGCTGCGAAGCAACGGGGTCTGCGCTGCCCCCTGCGCCCCGTGCCTATCAGATAGTGCAAACATGCTATCGCACCGATGGTCGCGGTATTATGAAAATGATCTCTTTTGGCTCATCCTGTTTCTCGACCATGTTCGGGAAGTAGTGCGCCCGGAACTCTGCCATCGACCGGAATGTTTTTTCTGTCATACTATCCTTCCTTCTCGATCCGGGGTGCCTGCACATAGCTAATGATAGCATCGTGTAGCACGAACGATATCAGCATCGGCAGGTCGGTTCCGAGTTCGATCACCACGTCGCCGGACAGGTTCTTTGCAGTCTCAGTGGTGTAGTCGAGCGAGTACAGCGAGCTTACATCCACCCGATGCTCAGCGAGTACTACAACCTCGCCATCAAATAATAGCGGTTCCTCATAGTCCCCGGTGTCGCCCTCCGCCCTCACGAACATGCACTGGTTAGCAGTGTCCACCCCAATCCGCAGATGGTCGCTCAACGATGCCGCATTCCTGACAAGCCGCTGCAGGCGCTTGGCATCGACCGTGATCTTTGCGGGCAGTTCAAGCGCGGGCAGGATGGTCGCCTTCCGCAGGCTATCAGGATCAATCGTCCTGACTCTGTACCTGGCAGAGCCGTCGGTCAGTACCAGCTTACTCTCTTTGGTGGTGATCGTGATATCCGCGTCCGGATCAAACATCTTCACACGCTCAATTAGCAGCGCCAGATCAACGCCGATACGCCCGGGTTCAGTGTCCAGCAAGTCCCACGCATGATCCGGCATCCGGATGTCAAGCATAAGTGCGTTCGCAGGATCGACCACGCGAACCACCACCGCATCAGTCTCGGACGTGTCAATGATGCATTCGTCCGCGACCGCGTTTATTGCTCGCAGCCAGTCATGCAAGGTTTTAACTTTCGTTTGTGCTTTAAATCTCATTTATATACCTCTTTTTACTACAATGAACCTAATACAGCCTCGTAATCTTCACATTTTGCCTCTGCGTCTGCGATATCGTCCTGCATCGAACCGATATCCGCTTCGAGGAACGTTATGTCGCTCTCAAGATGATCCTGCAACAGCGTTCGGAACCCGCTGGGAAAATCGTCGCCCGAGAACTCGCCACCAAGCACCTTTCCCTTGATTATCTTCCATTTGTCGTGGATGTATCGCTCCAGCACCTGCTTTTCGTTCGTTTTCAGGTAATAGATGGTGTCAAGCTTAACCCGTTTTGGGAACCGGATGCGGCAACAAACATCCTGGTCGCAGAACCCGATGTCGCGAAGAGCGAAGATCGAGAGCAGTTCCTTGCCAGTGAGATACTTGTGCGCCCGCAGAGTCTCAGTGATCTTGTCAGCGGCAGGGTTCATGCGTCCATCTCCATCCTGTGATCACGCATCATGACCCACAGCGTGCTCAGAACCTCGACCCGCCGCAGGATGTGGAACGCCGCCTCATGAGTTATCGGCTCCTTGACCTTGCCGCCAGCAACGCAATGCATGTGTGTGGTGACGGTGCCGAAAAGACGGCAGATGGTCGGGCGAACCGGGTACACAAGGCACTCCCCATCTTGGAGGTAGGGGCACCAAACGCTGTCGGTGGCACGGGCTATGAAGGAGTTGGAGAGCGTGGTCTGACAGTACTCAGACACCACGATACTGTTTAGCTGAACATGCCTGTCAATTATGTCCATCTCCATCGCTGTTGCCCCAAGCGGTCCGCAGCACCTGCCACACCGCTCACACTCAAACGCCAGTATCTCGTTCTGTGTCTCGCCAAGCACCCGCCCAATCTCCTCAGCCATCCGACCCTCCCGCTCCTCGGACGTGGGCGTGTTCACAACCTCGCCACTCCCGTCATCAATCAGTATCTCGCCAAGATTCCGGAACGGCAGGATATCCGTGCTTGTGGGCACCGGGAAATCCGCATGGATCGGAACCCGCCAGATCATACCAACCAACTCCGGATCGCCAGCGTGCGGCATATTGCCAAGACGCGTGCGGAGATGATGGGCGGCTACTGCTCGTGCAGCGGCAGCGTTCAAACGCCCGCCCCCTGTTGCGGTTCCGTGTCGCCGGTGTCATCCACCGCCCGAAACCTGATGTTGCACGTCTTAACGCGATGGAAAACGTCGTTGTCGTCCGGCATGATCTCAATACCGTTATCATCCCCATCAGCACAATCACAATCCACGCACGCCGGGAAAAGCGGCGAACCTTCACCAGGAAGCGGGACCACCAGCACCTCATGCTCAGTCGCCCAGTCCACCGGCGTGAGAACCGTGCGCTCAAACCTGCGTTTGCACGATGCGATGCGGGGCGCCGTCTCAACCGTCATCCAATATCCGCCTCCAGATCAGCAGCAGACAGACCGCCGAACTCGCCGCCCGCGTCCATCTCATCCAGAATCTCCACAACCCGCTTTGCCTTCGCGTCGTTCGTGTCAGCAACCTCCATTTCCGCAAGCTCGATCTCCTCCGTGAGTTCCGCCATGAACGTCTCCAGCTTGAAGATCGCAGCAGAGTAGCCCATTCTGCCCGCAGCGAACGCCTCGCGGTCGATCTTCATGTTCGGCGGGTACGGGTTGTTCTTCTGGAGGCAATCGATGCAGGACTCCACGACCGCCACGGTCTGCGCATTCGCGGGCAGATCCTCCCAGTTCCGCATCAGTCCGCCCCCTGTTGCGGTTCGGTGTCGTCGGTGTCGTCCACCGCCGTTACTCGCGGCACCCCAGATGTGCGGACACGATCCGAATATACGTTTACGATCTGCGTGTTGTGTATATTGTTATTTATATTTGTGAGTGTCGTCTCTATCTTGTTTGCGTGATTGTCGAGAGATATTTTAATCCAATACACTATAATAGCGATTATAGCTGCGATTATGTTCCGCACCGTCTCCTGATCTAAACCATAACCCATTCGTTGACACCATCCGGACGTTTCAAAATGATCTGCTTTTTGTTCCTTTTCGCATCCAGCTTGACCTCATAGAAATTGACCGCACGCCGAAGCAACTCGGCAACGCTCACACACTCTTCTTTTGCCATGTCATCAAGAACCTCAGCCGCCTGAGCGGGGAACTTTACGCTGTACTGCTTTCGTTTTTGTGTTTCGGGCATTCGTTTTACCTCAATACGACATTCCCCAGAAGTTACTTAAACCTTTTCGCTGCGCCCAAGCACGCCGAGCAACTTCTCCCGTGCTATCAGGAGTTCGCCAAGAAGCCCCTCCAGATCAGACAACGCGAGTTCCGCCTGTCCCTCCGCAGNNCCGGTACTCCGCCACGTCAACCGGCGCCCGAACCGCCTCGAACACCTCGATCTCGGCGTCACGAGCCTGATCCTGCGCAAGAGCAGCAACACTGAGCTTCGCAACCCTCAGCAGCTCGGCAATATCGGCATCATCCATCGCCTCGGCAATGTTCTTGCCGCTCACGCCAGCAGCATCGACGTAGGGGGAGTAATCCGGGGGTGCGTCCATCGTTTCGAGTTTTTCTGGCATTGTTAATCCTCCTGTTGTGGTTCCGTTAAATCCCCCCACTGTTGAGTTAAGTGGAGTACGAGTCGATCTATTGCAGCCGCCTTCCCGGAACCATGCACCTTGTCGTAGACAGTAGACCCAACCAACCAACCACCATCCCCTTCAACACCAGTGGGGTTTACCGGGACGTGGAAATTGAGTGCCAGCAACGCATCAAAGTCAGGTCCATCAGGGTCATATCGTTGACATAACTGTTGTAACTCATCTGTTTTTTTAGCCAGAAAGACGAATGGGAAGGTTCCCACCATTTCAAAGTCTGCGTTCTTGGGGGTGCCGGGGGGATATAGAGTGGTTTCCATCTGACAGATCGCATCACTATTGCCAATCACAGCCACCCAGCCATCCATCAGTCGTTGTCTCACACGTTCTCTTGCTTCAGCTATACTTGTTATTCCAAAAGTCATCATTGACCCTCTTCGTCATCGGAAATCGGGATAATCGCCAGCAGGGAACCAGAACGCTCCCGCTCTTTGGCGAGCGTGCGGCAAACCATCCGATGCGCTTCGGCATCCGACAGATATCGCACGCCGGAGTCTACCATGTTAGTCCCTCCAGCATCTTCCGCTCGATTCCCACGTTCATCCGTGCGTACACGTTCTCTGTGACCTGTGTGCTGCTGTGTGCGAGCCGGAATGCGATCTCCACGGGTGGGACGCCCTGGTTGAGCATGTTCATGGCGCAGCCGTGCCTGAACTTGTGCGCTGACGTCGGCGGCAGCCCGGCGGTACGGCAGTATGTCTTGAGGCGCTTGTTGACGTTCTGCCGGGTGATGGGAAACAGCCTGCCGCCCCGCTCATTAAGCACGATCTGCCAGCGATCCCGATACTTCATGACCTCGAACATCATGGCTTTGGAGAGCACGATCTCATGTATGAAAGGTGTTTTTCGGCTGCGCTTTGACACGATGAACCGCACGGTCTCGGTCTCGGTGTTAATGTCATCGAACCGGATGCGGACCGCGTCAGACACCCGCATCCCGGTGTGCCATAGCCACTCGATCAGCAGGATGTCGCGGGCTGCGATATAGTCTGTGCGTTCGGTGCGAGGGGCAGACTCCCACCAGAACTTGACCGCAC
>LGVD01005380.1_pt1 | contig 10515 bp, 8 predicted proteins | sample 469861 | NCBI WGS metagenome assembly LGVD01 (sample SAMN03857201, study PRJNA290197) | marine sediment metagenome | biome: ocean floor; feature: cold seep; material: sediment; isolation source: sample #3730, Push core (PC) 16 from cruise R/V Atlantis leg AT-15-68, Alvin... ... | reverse complement strand
GTAACGCACTATCTGAAAGCCCTTTTCAGGGATGTGCTGTGTTACCCTGGCCATGAAATTCGGGTTAACATGCCCTTCATCCTTCCCCATTGCTTAACAGATTTACTTTCACACATCTCTTAACAAAAAAATAATATTCCCCTAACCATTGCCTAATATTCTGATGTTAGTTTCGCGGCTAACGTATGGATAAGCGGAAAAATATGCGGTCACAAAGAAAAAAGTTGCCATATGACCGCAATTTAATTCATTCAGCTAAAAGGAGAAAGAGATGAAGAAGATCGTATTATTTACCGCATTACTTGCCATCCTAACCGGCAATGCCTGGGCCTTTACAGGGTATCAGGCCCCCATGGTTAACGGCATAGGGCTTTTTATCATTTATGATAACAGCGTTACGGGTGAAACCACCAATCTGGATAATGACGGGGTCATTAACATGGCCAATACCCTGCTGAACCAGGGACCCGGAGCATATGGCTGGAATTTTGTCTACATTCCCTTCATCCATAAGAATGGCTCCGGCCAGGATGTGATTGCCCTGTTTACAGTTGACAGCAATCGCAATCTGGGCCAGCTCCAGAGCGTTACCGTACCGCTTCCCTCCACCTATCCTCCGGCAGCATGCACTGATGGCGGCGTTCTCAATGGAAAGCAGATATGCACGCTCAGTGGAAATATCTCAAACAGCGTATGTCTCACCTCTGATAAATACTGGGAGTTAAGGGGCAAACTTACAGTTGCTTCAGGCGCCGTTCTTGAGGTGGAGGCAGGTACTACTGTATTCGGCAACAAATTTGACGGTACTCTTAGGGATTACCTGGTAGTTGACCGGGGAGGCAAAATCAAGGCCATTGGAACAAAGAATGCCCCCATTGTCTTTACAGGCAGGCAGGCGCTTGAAGGAACTGATACTGTAAGTTCCGGTCAGTGGGGCGGTGTCATAATGGCTGGTTATGCCCCGACAAATCAGGGTGGCGAGGCCCAGTTCGAGGCAGATCCTGATATCTACTATGGCGGCAACAGCCCGGCAGATAACAGTGGAACACTCAAGTATGTAATCATCAGGAACGGCGGGACTGAAATTGCACCTAACGAGGAGATCAACGGTCTTACCTTATGTGGTGTGGGAAGTGGCACTTCCATTGATTACGTAGAGATATACAACAACCTTGATGATGGTATCGAGTTCTTCGGCGGCACAGTCAATGTTAAGCACGCTGTCCTGATCGGTAATGAAGATGACAACCTTGATACAGACCAGGGATACAACGGAAAAATCCAGTATGTCTACATCAGGCAGACATACATATCTTCAAAGGATCCCAGGGGCATTGAGGCCGACAACCAGCATGCCAATAACGATGCCCAGCCAAGGTCCAATCCCATGGTGGCCAACCTTACTATTGACAATAACGTGCCTGCTGACGCAAGTATCCAGCCTCATGAGGCTATCATGCTCAGGCGCGGCACCGATTACCATATCATGAACGCCGTAGTAACGGGTCATCCCAGGCCGGATAACTGCATTGAGGTACGAAATGATTCAACATGGACTGCCATTTCCAACACATCTGATACAGTGCCCACCTTCGCCGGTGTTGCCCTTGGGAACGTCTGCGAAAATGGCTACTTCGGTGTAAAGGACAACACCACTTATACAGATACGGATCTTGCAAATCTCTTTAACGGTACTGGATCCTACAGCGCCATTTCCTTTAACAACTTCACAAACAGCTTGACCACAACACCTGTTAATCCTGCGACATATGACTCCTTCTTTGACGCAGCCACATTCATTGGAGCTTATGCGCCGGAGAATGACTGGAGACAGGGCTGGGCTGTTGGACTTAATGACTAATAACCCCTGATACACCCGCATCTGGGCATGGCGGATTTCCGTCATGCCCATTTTTATGCATCCCGTGCTTCGCCTTGCCCTAGAGAAGAAAGCCTCATTACTGGACGGATACCAGTTTACCCAAACCTACCGGAGTACCCATGAAAATAACAGCCGCTTTTTTCATACTTACTCTGTTTATCACTGTTGCCATGCCGGGAACGGGTTACTCAGAGAACAATGCCAGCGAGACAGAACTTGAGACCCTGGCAAAGCAGCTCGCGGAACTGGAAAACCAGATACAGGTCCTTTATGACCAGGTTGAAAACAAGACCGAAAGTTTGAGAAACGAAGACAGGCTATTTCTTACGCGAAAGGCGGAAATAGAAAGCTCTATTCAGAGAAAGAATCTGAAGCTCAAACAGATAAATCAGGAACTTGCCAAACAGACTGATCTGCTCAAAGCAAAGAGTGAAGAACACAGGGATATAGTTCCTGTAGTGACACACGGCATCAGGAGTCTGCAGGCATACATAAATTCCGCGCTGCCGTTCAAACAGAAAGAAAGACTTGCTCAGTTAACTGACCTTGAAACCAAGATTAATCCGGACAATCCCGTTCTGCTTCCTGAAAGGGCGTTGAATACACTCTGGGCCTACTATGAGGATGAAATACGCATGTGCAGGGAATATGGAACCTACAAGCAGACTATACAGCTTGACCGCGGGAATATACTTGCAGATCTGGTGAAAATAGGAATGGTGGGAATGTTTTACATGACACCTGATAAAGAGGCCGGGGTTATCATGCGGAACGGTGACTCTTATGCACTTAAACCTCTCAAGGAAGATAAGGCAGTAGAGCATGTAACAACTCTCATGGACGATTTCAGAAAGCAGATACGAACGGGATACTTCGTCCTGCCGAACTTTCTGTCTCGAGCGAGAGGCGATAGATGAAATGTATATTTAAATTTATTACAGCAGCCGCGCTCATGCTTGCGCTGAATGCCCTGTTGGTACTTCCGGCCTTGAGCGCTGACGCCAACGTGACTGCGGCAAATGCTACCAGATCTGCGGATATCAAAAAGGCCGTATCTGTATCATCTGATCCTGCCATGCTTGTAAAGGCATTTAAACGTGAATTTTCATTTCTGGACACACAGAAAAGGGCGTTTAAGGCCAGAAAAGTCGAACTTGACAGGCAACAGAAGAGAAAGAAGGCCGCGCATGACCGTATTCTGAACAATCTGGAAAACAGCCTCCTGGAATTAGACAGAGAGATTGACCGGACAAATCAGAACCTTTCCGAGGTGGAGGGGCAGCTTGAAAAGGATGATGAAAACTCACAGCTTGTCGAGGTCACCATTAATCAGGCAAAGGAGACACTGAAAGGTTACGGGATAAAGATATCTGATTTCAGAGACGGTGAGAGGCTTGATGATCAGCAGACCCTTGAACTTATCTTTGAGAAGACCACTGATCTGTTAGGCAGACTCTCCTCCATCAATAAAGAGGAAGGGGCGTTTTTTCTGGCAGATGGCAGTCAGGTCAGCGGCAGCATAATCAGAGTGGGCCGTATTGCCTCTTATGGTATAAGCGACAAGTCAAGCGGCTGCCTTATCCCTGCAGGTGAAGGCTATCTCAAGCTCTGGAATCCCCAGGACACAGAACCTGTAATTCAGACAGCCTCCGCACTTTTAAACAACTCCGTACTGCCCTCAACCATAGGGATATTCCTCTATGACAACCCGGACAAGGCTGTTCAGCCGCCAAAACAGAGGGATATCAAAGACGTGCTTCGTGCAGGTGGAATAGTCGGCTATATCATTATCGCTCTTGGATTCCTGGCCGCAGTCATGGTGCTTGTACGTTTTGTGCGGCTTGCTTTGGCGGCACGCAGAAACGAGGCAGTGGAATCCGGGGTAACGGCCCTTGTAAAAGAAAACAAGGTTGATGAGGCACTTGAATTCTGCCAGTCAAAATCTGGAGTAATGGCCAGAGTTCTGGCACCTGTTCTTGAGATCATAGACTACGACCGAACCGCACTTGAGTATGTGATCACAGAAAGCCTGCTCCGTGAAGGCTCCAAACTTGATCTCTTCAAGAATGCCATAAACGCCGTTGCCATGGTAAGCCCTCTGCTGGGTCGCCTTGGAACTGTTGCAGGCATCATCAAGACTTTTGAGGTCATAGTGGAGTTTGGAACAGGCAATCCCAAGATGATGGCAGGCGGTATATCAGAGGCCCTTGTTACCACTGAACTTGGTCTTATCGTTGCTATCCCCATATACATTGTGGCTACCCTGCTTTCCGGATGGGCTGACAGGATCAAGGGCGACATTGAAGAGGCAACCTTGAAGGTAATCAACCTGTATCATCAGGGTAATGGAAATGATGAGTGAGATACTGCTTGGCAATCTGGACAGCTTCAGGCGCTTTATAAGTGAAGGCGGACCGTTTTTCATGGTTCCCCTTCTCATACTGAATGCAATGCTCTGGTATGGGATTGGTTACCGTTTCCATGCCCTTCAGAGGGGATTCAAGGGGCCGCTCAAGCATTTGTTAAACAGCCTGGCGCGAAATGGCAGTCACACGCCCCGTGGACTTCTTGACGGTGCGGCAGCCAGCGCCATTAAGGCTATCCGTAACCACACTGATAACCTGGATATAAGGCTGGATGAGGCCCTTTATCCCTACAGGGTGGAGCTTAAAAAATTCAAGGGGCTTGTAAACATTATCGTGCTGGTTGCCCCACTGATCGGACTTCTCGGCACAGTGGACGGAATGATTGAAATGTTCCAGGCCCTTGTATCAGGTCAGCTTTTCAGTCAGGGGGGTGGTATTGCCGCAGGCGTTGCCAAGGCATTGAGCACCACTGAATTAGGGCTGATCGTGGCAATACCGGGGATCATACTACACCATATCCTCATCAGCAGAGAGAACAGGCTGGAGGAAGAGATGTATCAGCTCAAGTTCCTGCTGTTGGGCCAGGATACCTGAAAAAACTTGAAAGAGGATGCGGTGCCCTGTGACTGCCAACAATGTCATCAGTTGCAGCTAACCGTGATGGCTACAAAAATAAACATTCCCTCGGCTGCATAAAAAAGCCGAGGCCATTTTAAACTTTTATTGGAGGAATGGAAACATGAGAGCACGTTTTGCCGGATACGGCATTCAGGAAAATTCTGAAGGCCCCAACATTACACCTTTGATTGATGTGGTTTTTATCCTTCTCATCTTTTTTGTAGTGAGCACCACCTTTATCAAGGACATGAGCCTTAAAATAGAACGTCCTAGGGCATCTACGGCAGCCAGTATCTCCGGGAAGGAGTTAAGGGTGTACATTGATAACCAGAATAACCTGTACGTAAATGGTGAACCGGTAAGGATATGGATACTGCAGGGCAAACTGCGGGACCTTCTCAGAAGCACCACAAACAAGAGCGTGCTTGTGGTATCAGACAAGGATGTCAAGGTGGAGCGTCTTATAGAGGTGGTTGATCAGTGCAGGTTTGCAGGTGCCAAGGATGTAGCTGCTGCCACAAAGGCTGAGGTAGGTTGAGCACAAGGCATAATCTCCGCTGGCACATGCTGGCGGTGACATGGCTTCTGGCAGGTTCTCTATTTGTTTTCTTTTTTACCTCCTACATAAACAGGAGCGGGGACAGGAAGGCAAATCTGGATGATGGCCAGGCGGCACAGGTTGAGTTTGTCAGAAAGACAAAACAGATTCAACATCGCAAAAAAGTCAGGAAAAAGGTCAGGAAGCATAAAAAGACCAAGACCAGGGAGATCGCCCCTCCTCCCATCCTGAATTCCGCGATATCAGGCGTTGATGTCAATATACCGGAACTTGATATTGACACTGAATTTTCCCGCGGCATGGAAGATTCACTCAAGGACAGCTTTGACAACAACATGATAATGACCAGTGATTCAGTGGACAACCCTCCTGTTCCATCCAGAACGATTACCCCTGAGTATCCACGCAGAGCAAGGGCCGCGGGCATAACAGGATATGTCACATTCAATCTTCTGATAGACGAACATGGTAACGTGAAACGGGCCCAGCTCCTGGATGCTGAACCTCCAGGAGTCTTTGATGAAGTAGCCCGAAATGTCATTCTGCAGTGGAAGTTTGACCCAGGTATGTACAAGGGACGTGCCGTGAAGGTGTGGGCAAAGCAGAAGATATCCTTCAGGCTGAAGTCATCATGAGTAAATACAGTGTGTTAAGGGATACTGCCCTTGTCTTTATTGTATTATGTATGTTTGCTGCAGCTTTGGCCTATGCTGCTGAAAAAAAAGAGGATGAGTCAAAGTTAGACTATATCGCAGTAGCAGTGCGTCTCTGCAGTGACGGTCACTATGACAGGGCTGTCAAGGTACTGGACAATGTGGATCTGTCAAATGAAGACATAGACTTCATAACCTATTATACCATTCGAGGCATGGCTGAGGCCAGACTCGGCCACTACCAGGCAGCAGTGGACAGTTTCCGCAAATCCGTAAACCACGGTCAGACTGACTCCAGTGTATATGTCTATCTTTCAAATCTCTATTTCAAACTAAATCAGTATGAAAATGCCATAGAATTCATAAATCATTCCGGAAGCACCCTTCTCTCTGATCCCAAACTGCTGCTTCTCAAGGCTGAGTGCTTCTGGCGTCTGAAAAGATATCCAGAGACATTCAATACACTTGAAGCTGCTTCAGAAATCTTTCCTGACGAACCTGTTTTTGTCAGGCAGAGATTCTACTATTTTCTGCAGTTGCAACTCTACCGCAGGGCTGCTGAGGCTGCGGAACATTATCTGGCAAAGGGCACTCCATCTGTTGATGACTATATCGCTGTTGCTAATGCCCTCATGGGTACAAAACAGGTGGATAAAGCCATTATTTTCCTTGAAAGGGCAAGGCTTGTCTATCCTTACAATAAGAGGGTAATTGTCGCCCTCGCTAATCTGTACGTAAAAAAGCGCCACTTCATAACTGCAGCGGGTCTGTTTGAAAGGCTCAGCGTTATGAATCCCGGCTATGCCAGGGATGCTGCTGAGCTGTACCGCCGCAACCGGCGATATTTCCATGCCCTGTATCTCAATTCGCGTGTGCCTGATCAGAAGGCCAAGATAAAACAGAAGCTGGCCATCCTGCTGGACATGAAGGCGTTTGAGATGGTTGTCAACATGAGGCTTGTTCTGTCAAGAACAGGTCTGCTTGATGATGACAACATCCGATATGCCTATGCCTATGCGCTGTTTTTTACCGGAAAATATGATCAGGCTGAGAAATATCTCAAACAGATATCACAGAGGGAGGTCTTTCAGAAGGCTACGGGGTTGAGGGAGATGATTGAGAAATGCAGAAGAGAGCCTGACCAGTGCTGACTGGATAAGTTTTACATGAAAAGACAGGATATTTTGGGGAAAAAAAAGGATGTTTTCATCATTCAGCCATCTCTTCAGACACAATGAACTGTTATCAGGTCTTCTCTACTGCATGCTGGCTGCTGTTGTAATTAGCCTTTCGTTTTTACCGGACCTGACCACTGATCTGGCATTGGCGGAAACTTCAGGCACAGGCCAGGTTTCAATATATGTCTTCGAGGGTGGGGCACCCATCCATAATGTTGAGATTGCAGATGATACCGGCAGGACTTATCACACAAACAGTGAAGGTTCTGTGGTGATCAAGGCCCCTGCAGGTGAGCACACCATCAGGGTCACGAGAGGGTCAGATACCTGGAAGAAGACAGTCCGTATCTTTAGTGACGAGGAATCAGTTTACTTCTTTTCAATAAACGGCAGTGTGCTTCTTATAGATGCCGAACTTCCTTCTCAATATAAAAAGCTGGAATCGCAAACGGCGTCTTCTGACAATGAAGAAAAAACTTCGGAACAGATGGGTAAGCTTAAGCTGCAGATAATCTCTGCAGAAGGTGGCACCCCTATAGAAAAAGCCAGAATTTTTGTGAAGGGTTCACCAGTTGAATGCCTTACAGATAAGGATGGCGTCTGTATCCTGGATCTCCCCCAGGGAACCTATTCCCTTTCTGTTATTCATCCTGACTTCAACAGCCGTACCCTTGATAAGATCGTTGTGGCTCATGAGACTACAGAGAGAATATGGGAACTCAGTCCCAGCGGTTTTGAATTGAAGGATTTTGTTGTGCTTGCACCAAGCGTTAAGGGAAGCATTGCAGCCATGCTTTTCGAAGAAAAAAATGTGGCTGACATAGTGGATGCAATAGGCTCCGAGGAGTTCAAGAGGACAGGAGATTCCACAGCGGCCGCGGCGGTGAAAAGGGTTACCGGTATCACTGTTGTTGATGGCAAGTATGTCTATATCAGGGGTCTTGGCGGCAGGTATTCAGTAACACTCCTGAACAACGCCCTGCTTCCAAGCCCTGAGCCAACCAAAAGGGTCATTCCACTTGACATATTTCCCACAGGGGTCCTTGAGAGTCTCCTTGTGAAAAAGAGTTTCACGCCGGATTTCCCCGCCTCGTTTGCCGGTGGCGCACTGATACTGAACGCCAAGGACATCCCGGATGCGCCCTTTGCAAACATGAGTCTTGAGATGAAATATAACAGCAGGTCAACATTCAAAGACGGCCTCAGTTATGACGGCGGCTCCCACGACTGGACAGGTTTTGACGACGGGACAAGGGATCAGCCTTTTCCTGCAAAGGATATTTATGACTATAAAGAATTAAAGGAATATGCCCTGAAATTCGACAACAATTCAGATACACATGACAAGACCCTTCCTCCCGGCGGAAAATATTCCCTTAATCTTGGATATAATCATAAAATCAATGACTTTAAGCTGGGGTTCACCACATCAGGCATGTATGAGAACAAGTGGAACCTGGTTGATGTCACAAGGAATATATACAGCGCTTCCGATGCGGGCCTGATCCTGAATAACGGCGGTGTCTATTCCAACACTGTCAATACTGTAAAAATGGCAGGTTTCCAGAGTGCCGGAATAAATTACAAGGATAAACATGCCCTTAAATATACCGGTCTTTACACAAGAACCGTAACCGACAGGACTCAACTGTTTAACGGTACTGATGAAAACTCCAACCGCATCCGCACCACCAGCCTCAGGTGGCAACCAAGGGATCTGCTCTTTAATCAGTTTTCAGGAAAACATAATGTAGATCTCCTGACCCGCATGATACTTGACTGGAATGTTGTGCTTACCACTGCCGAAATGGAGATGCCTGACACCAGATCATATACCTACTGGTTTATTGAAAGAGACAGTGAGCCTGGAGGGGGGTATTACGAGCTGGTAAACATTCCAGGGCAGAATCTCACCCATGAGTACACGAATCTCAAGGACAAGGGCCATGAATACAAGGTGGACCTTACATTCCCGTTTGAAAAATATGTGGAGGGCAATTTAAAAGCAGGGTGGCAGAAGGACACAAAAGACCGCAAATATTCCATAAACCGCTATACTTTTGATTCCACAGGGCGTGTGCCCAGAGATCTTTTGCAGGAAGATATAGACACCATATTCGCGCCGGAAAATGTAGAACAGTACTACATAATGCGCAATCAGACATACTACAATGATACCTATTCAGGTAAGCTTGATATCAATGCCTGGTATTTATCAGCGGACATATCTCCCTTTGAGTGGTTCAGAATACAGGGAGGTAACAGATTTGAAAAACTTGATGAACGGGTAACATCATACAAACTGCTCAGCCCCACTCCAATAAATTCCCGCATTAAAATCAATGCATCATACCCCAGCATAGGTACAACATTCAAGATAAGTGACGATATGCAGATAAGGGCGGCATACAGCAAGACCATGACATATCCTGACTTCCTGGAGTTGTCCAATTCAATATATATAGATCCGCTCACCTCAGAACGTATCATTGGAAACCCTGATCTTAAGGCATCAAAACTGAAAAACTACGATTTAAGGTGGGAATGGTATTTTGCCACGCCGGATCATGTCTCGCTTGCCTTTTTCTACAAGACCATCAGCGACCCCATTGAGCAGACCTACAAGGCCACAAGCAACAGGCCGTTTTTGTCATTTATGAATGCTGATGACGCAACCATTATTGGAGGTGAAATGGAGTTCAGCAAGGGGCTTGGTTTTATCTCTGACTGGCTCTCATACGTTCACCTCGGAGGCAATTTTGCATTGATTGACTCTGAAGTGAATATCAAGGATAAGGGTATTCTCACTACAGGAAAGAGGGCACTCCAGGGACAGTCATCATATGTCATTAATGTTCAGATTGGTTATGACAATCCTGACAGCGGCACCAATATCACTCTTCTTTACAACACCTTTGGCAAAAGAATACGAGGCGTGGGAATATTCGGGCAGCCTGACCAGTATCAGCAGCCCTTCAATCAGCTTGACTTTGTATGCATACAGAAGTTTCTGAAAAAATATACCCTCACATTCAAGGTCCAGAATCTGCTGGATGATTCAGTAAAGATAACTCAGGGAGACGAGACCTTTCTGGAATTCAAGAAAGGCATAGATCTGACATTGAGTGTAGGATACAAATTTTAAATTGCCATAGCTGCGTGTGAAAATTAGCCGGACGTAATTAATGGAGGATCAGCAATTCCCGATGATACCTAAAATGCCCTAAAATAGCGCGGTAAGGATTTTGCCTTTCGTAAA
>LGVD01000978.1_pt1 | contig 10572 bp, 12 predicted proteins | sample 469861 | NCBI WGS metagenome assembly LGVD01 (sample SAMN03857201, study PRJNA290197) | marine sediment metagenome | biome: ocean floor; feature: cold seep; material: sediment; isolation source: sample #3730, Push core (PC) 16 from cruise R/V Atlantis leg AT-15-68, Alvin... ... | reverse complement strand
CCTGTCCTTTTCTGACAATTCCTGAAGCTGATCAGAAATCTGCCGACAGTATGCTCGGGACTTTCCTGGATAAACCTTTTATTGTTTTATTCCCCGGTGCGAGCATTCCTGAACGGTGCTGGGGAGTTGAAAAGTTTCATCAGTTGGCGATCCGGCTTATTGACGAGGAGTTTTCGGTGGTGGTGGTCGGCGGTCCGGAAGATGCTGCCGCGGGGGGTGCCATTGTGGCCGGTACCCGCGCTTTGAACCTTGCGGGAAAAACCTCTTTGCTGGAAACCGCCGGCGTATTGAGCCGATCGCAACTGTTGGTCAGTGGCGATTCCGGTGTCTTGCACATCGGGGTTGGTCTGGGAACGCCGACAGTTTCTTTGTTTGGACCGGGGATTGCGAACAAATGGGCGCCTTGTGGAGAACAACATGTTGTGATCAACCACGAGTTGTCTTGTTCTCCCTGTACGAAATTTGGGACGACACCATCTTGTCCGATCGGGGCAAAGTGTCTTCAAGATATTTCTGTCGATGAGGTTTTTGTGGCTGCGCAGAAGNNGGTTTCTGATGCCGTTTGAATATTATTTTTTTCTGGGTGCTGCTTTTGTCCTGGGGTCGGTCATCGGTTCCTTTCTGAATGTCTGTATCTACCGCATCCCGGTAGGCAAATCGATTGTCTCGCCGCCATCCTCATGTCCACATTGTGGACACTGCATCCGCTGGTTTCAGAATGTTCCGATTCTCAGCTATCTGTTCCTGCGGGGGAAATGTGCCGGGTGCGGGCAACAAATCTCTTTGCGTTACCCACTGGTTGAGGCGCTCACGGGTGGCTTATTCGTTCTGGTCCTTTACTCTTTTGGTCTCAGTCCGGCGACACCTGTCTATTGGTTGTTTGCTGCGGCATTAGTCGTCATCACGTTCATCGATTTGGATCATCAGATCATCCCGGATGTTATCAGCCTGCCGGGCATTGTTGTCGGTTTTCTTTGTTCTTTTTTTATTCCCTGGGTGCCTTGGCTGGATTCGCTGCTCGGCATTTTAATCGGTGGCGGGATTTTGTTCTTGATCGCCTGGGGGTATGAGTTCCTGACCAAGCGGGAAGGGATGGGTGGCGGCGACATCAAGCTTCTCGCCATGCTCGGAGCATTCCTGGGGTGGAAAGCAGTTTTCCCGATAGTTTTTTTGGCATCGCTGGCCGGAACTGTTATCGGTCTGCCGCTGATGGTACTGCAGAAAAAAGATAGCAAGCTGGCCCTGCCTTTCGGCCCCTTTTTAGCTTTGGCGGCGCTGGTTTATCTTTTCTGGGGAGGGGCAATTCTGGATTGGTATTTCCATCTTTTCGCCTGATAGCGAAAATTTCAGCAATTATATTGATGGCGTTGCAGCAGTTTTTCTGGATCTCGACATACCATATGTATGCCTTCGCCCCTGATAAACCACTATGCCTTGTAGGTTGAAGTTTTTGCTTGGCCATCGTATTCATTTTTGCGAGACCATCAATTATTGGTTTAATCTAAAACTTCTTGACAATAAGGTAAACTGACCTATAATTATGCGCAATTTGAATGATATTGCTATTCAGGGAATCTACGCATGTTGCTAAATAGTGTAAAGTCAATCCGTGAATCATTATTGATGAGTAAGGCGGAGCTGGCGAGAAAGGCTGATGTTTCTCCATTGACGATCACCCGAATTGAACGTGGTTTTCCCTGCCGCATGGAGACGATGCGTAAGATTATACTGGCGCTGGGTTATAGACTTTCTGATAAGGATAAAGTTTTTCCGGAAAATTGACCGGTATTTTACGGGTTCTGTTAATTGTGATTAAGTAACTCTCTGCTGACTGGATAAGAAATGTTCGCCTCGAAAAAAGATATTGTCGGTATCGACGTCGGCTCAAGCGCGGTTAAGTTGGTGCGTTTGCGTGAGTCTCGCGGGAACTTCCATCTGGTGAATATCGGGATCATGCCTTTAGCTCCCGAAACAATTGTTGATAGCGCGATCATGGACTCAACAGCGATCGTCGGTGCCATTCAGAACCTGATGACCGGGATGAAGGTAAAAGCGAAACGGGTTGCGACTTCTGTTTCCGGCCATTCCGTTATTATTCGCAAGATCATGCTTCCTGTGATGACAGATGCAGAGCTGGAAGCCTCCATCCAGTGGGAAGCCGAGCAGTACATTCCGTTTGATATTTCTGAAGTCAATATCGATTTCCAGATTATCGGTCCCGACGTCAAAGACCCTTCACAGATGAATGTTATATTGGTGGCAGCGAAGAAGGACTTTGTGGATGATTTTGTCGCTGTCTTTATTGAAGCCGGTTTAGAGCCTATGCTTATGGATATCGACTGCTTCGCCGTAGAAAATATGTTTGATTACAATTACGGCTTTGTCGAGGACGAAGTGGTTGCCCTCATCGATATGGGGGCCAGTGCGACAAGTGTTAATGTGTTAAAGGGTGAAGCCTCTGTCTTTACCCGGGATATTCAGGCCGGGGGGAATCTTTTGAGCGAAGAGTTGCAAAAGCGCCTCGGCTTCAGTCGTGAAGAGGCCGAGCAGGCCAAGCTTGGTGACCGTGATATTGCGAATGTAGATGCCGATTCAATCAATGAGGTTTTAACTGATGCCATAGAAAACCTTGTTCAAGAGGTGCAGAGATCTCTCGATTTTTTCACGGCAACTTCAAGTGAAGATCGGGTTTCCAAGGTTTATTTAACCGGAGGGGTTTCAAGCTCTGAACAGGTTCGTGAAGCATTGGAAGCGCGATTGGGCATACCTGCTGAACGCGTCAACCCATTTCGTAACCTGACAATCAACGAGAAGGAGTTTGATTCTGAATATCTCAATGCCATCGGCCCGATGTTTTCTGTTGCTACCGGTTTGGCTATGAGGAAGGTGGGTGACAAATGATTCGGATAAACCTGCTTCCAGTCAGGGCCGCACAAAAGAAAGCAAAACTGCGCTCCCAGGTGTTCATTTTTTTGCTCTGTTTGATTCTCGTCGGGGCAGGCTGTGGGGCTCTTTATGTCCAACAGATGTTTGCCGCAGATAACGTCAGGGACGAGATCGCTCAACTGGAAAAGAAAAATAAGATTTTGAAGAAAAAAATTGGAAAAGTGAGAGATTTTGAAAAAAAGAAGGCCGATCTGGGTAAAAAACTGGATATTTTGGAAAAGTTGAAAGCTGGGAAAAAAGGTCCTGTTTATTTGCTTGATGAATTGAGTCACGCTTTGCCGGATAAGGTGTGGTTGACAAGCTTCACTGAAAAAGGTGGTCGAATCAATTTGGCCGGTTTTGGGGTAGATGAACATATCGTCGCAAATTTCATGGAAAACCTGGAAAGTTCCAAATATTATCGGAATGTTGAACTCAGTGTGACTGAACAGGCGAAAGTCGGCGGCAAAAAAATACAAAAATTTACCTTGAAATGTCGTACTGAAACACCTCCATCTAAATAACGGGGCATTATTCAATGGATGCACGCGTAGAAAAAATATTAAACCTGCCAGCTTACCAACGAATGTTGATTGTCTTGGTAGTCATGGTTCTCATTGGTGTCGGTTTTTACTTTCTGGTCTACCAGGGGCAATTAGAGGAACATGAAAAGTTGGTGAAAAAAAAGGTGTCAGTTGAGAAAACATTGAAGAAAAATCAAAAAATTGCCAATAATTTGGAATTGTATAAAAAAGAATATGAAAAACTGCAGGCTAAACTCGAAGAGGCATTGGGTGAACTGCCTCTGAAAAAAGAGATTCCCAGTTTGCTGACGAACATCGGAGCCCTGGCGAAAGAAAAAGGCTTGGAGATTCTTCGTTTCAAACCAAAAGGGGAAGTCCCCAAAGGGTTTTATGCTGAAGTCCCCGTGGAGTTGAAATTGAGAGGATCCTATCATCAGGCGGCTTCTTTCTTTGCTGCGGTTGGGAACATGGAGAGAATTGTCAATATTCAGAATTTAAAGCTGGGTGGTGCGAAAACAGTTGCCGGGCGCACCGCTCTTTCCATCGACTGCAGCGCAATAACCTACCGTTTTGTAGAAAATCCCCCTCCGAAGCCGAGTAAGAAGAAAGGGGGTAAAAAATGATGAAAAGAATATGTTTCGCCGGTTTTGAGAAAATCTCTTTGTTTCTCGTGGTCTTGCTCATGGGAATATTGACGCCATGTTGCGCTTATTCTCAAGATACCATTGAAAAAATTCCGGAAATCGTTAAAGAAACGAAANNGGAATTAGTTTACAGCCCGTTGGGCCGTAGAGATCCTTTTGTTCCCTTGGTTCAGGAAATCAAAAAAATTAACAGCCGGCCTGAAAAGGAACGGGGACCGCTGGAAAAGTTTGAGTTGGGGCAATTCAGGTTGTTGGCTATGTTGATTGTCAAAGGCATCCCGAGGGCCATGGTCAAGGCTCCGGATGGGAAAAGTTATACTGTGAAACCGGGAGATCCTATTGGTAAAAATGGTGGGATTATTACTAAAATAGAGACCAAAAAGATGGGGATAGACCCCAACGGACAAAATNNCCAACGGGCAAAGAATAGAAAAAAGCCCGGATCGAATCGTTGTCAAAGAGACCGGTGTGGATAGTTACACTGGTAAAGTGGTTACGGATTACCGTTACATAGTGATGTAGGTTTGTATTCAATCTGAATCAAAGCTCGTTCACGTATGATTTCTTTAGGGGAATAAATATGAGAAGAAGCATTGTGCTGCTCAGTATGTTTTTTTTGGCGATGATGGCGGCATCAGCATCAAGTGTCATTGCTGCTGATTCTGTTTCTTCAGTCAATATCGCCGAGAAAAGAGCGGAATTGACTGCCAGTGCAGGGATAGAGAAAATCCGTTATTTTACGCTGGATTCTCCTAAACGGTTAGTCGTTGATCTGTACGGTGTCCAACCGGGCGAGCATAGTCGGGCGATCACGCTGAGTGCCGGCTTCACCTCCTTGCGGGTCGGGCCTTATGAAGATAAAACCCGTTTTGTCTTCGATGTTTCCGGGGCGTTGTTTCCTACCTTTAAAGTCAATACGGAAAATGGGCAGGTTGTGGTGACCTGGCAGGAAGCCCGGTCTGCTTCCCGTCAAGCTCAAGCCGAGGCACCTACGGTCGGCAGTGCACAGGTGACGGCAATCGATTTTTCTACTGTCGGCGGAAAATCAACGCTTCTCATTGACCTGAAGGGCGAGGCAACGGCTTCTGATCCAATCCTTGATGGCAACAGGGTGCAATTTGCAATTAAAAATGCGACTTTGCCCCGTGCGTTACGGAGAGTTTTTGATACTCTGGCTTTCCCCAGCGCAATCCATTCTGTGACTCCTTATCTGGTGAACGTCGCCGGTCAACCTGAAGTCAGGTTTAACGTTTTTCTCAAGGGCAAGACTCCTTATCAACTGCAGAAGTCGTCCGATGGCTATACTTTCTCTGTTGAGGATGGCGTGTACGCGACTTCATTTGCTGCGACAACCGGCGTGATGTCATTAGCCGTCGACTCTTCTTCGCCGCAGGCGGCAAGGGTTGCTGGTACGGCCGCCGTCAAGACGGTGCCTGCTGCGCCACGGTCTTTAGCCGTGCCGATCATTGAGCAGGTCGCGGTTGATGAAAATAAGTATTCGGGCGAAAAAACCTCTCTGGTTTTTGATAATGCGGATGTCAGAGATATTCTGCGACTGATTGCTGAAATCAGTGATCTCAATATTATTGCCTCGGATGATGTCAAAGGAAACGTTACTCTGCGTTTGATTGATGTCCCCTGGGATCAGGCGTTGGATCTGATTCTCGATATCACCGGACTCGGTATGTTGCAGGAAGGTAATGTGGTTCAGATTCTTCCGAAAAACAAAATTCGCTCGATGAAAGAAACGGAACTGACCGCAGCTCGTTCCCAGGAAAAGCTGGAGCCCCTTGTCACAGAAGTTATCACGGTAAGTTATGCTGACCTTGGCAGTGTTGCCGGGCCGGCAGAAGAAGTTTTGAGCGAACGTGGCAGTATCACAGAAGATAGTCGTAACAAGTTGCTGATTATCACGGATGTGCCATCACGGATAGAGAAAGCCAAAGAGTTGATCGATATCCTTGACACTCCTGAGCGTCAAGTCATGATCGAAGCACGGATCGTTCAGGTGAACTCAAATTACTCGCGCGACTTGGGTGTGAACTGGTTTGTCGATGCTCGTGGGTTCTCAGACTACGGTGATGGAATTATGGGCGGCGGCGGAGGTTTTTTGGTCGATGTTACTGATGAAGCATTAGGCTCATTAATTGCGACGCCGGGTTTAGCAACGCAGATGACAGTTGGTACTGCAATTATTAATGATTTTGTTTTGTCAGCTCAGCTTTCAGCCTTGGAATCTAACGGTAAGGGTAAGGTCATCTCAACACCGAGAGTGACGACCTTGAACGGTGAAAAAGCAACGATCAGTCAAGGGACGTCGATTCCTTACCAGACATCAGGTGCAGATGGCCCTAAAACTGAATTTGTGAGTGCGGAATTGAAGTTGGAGGTTACTCCGGTCATCAATCCTGACAATTCTATTATTTTGGAAATTCTTGCGACGAATGACTCTCCGTCGTTGACTGCCGGAGCAACTGCACCCAGTATTGATACCAAGAAAACTGAAACTAAAGTTCTCGTCAGGGATGGAGAAACGACAGTTATCGGCGGTATTTTTATTGAAAATATTCAGGAGTCTGAGGATGGTGTGCCCGGCTTGATGCATATTCCTATTCTTGGGCACCTGTTTAAATCATCAAAGAAGCAGACGGTTAAAGATGAGTTGTTGATTTTTATTACTCCGCGAATTTTAGATGTAGAATAAGCTCAGTCATTCAGCTGAAAAAGAGGGCAGGGAGACCTGCCCTCTTTTTTTTCCTGATTTCCCTGAATTATAAAACGCTTCAAATCCATTGGATGATGACAGGTTATGATCGAGAAAATTACTGTCCCGCTCGGGAATCGCAGTTATCNNATTTCCAATGATCTGGTCAGTGGCCTCTATGGAAAGGCGGTCTGTGATTCACTGCTTGCCGCAGGTTTTGATCCTCTGGAAATTAACCTTCCCGATGGAGAGCAATATAAAAATCTTCAGACCCTTGAGCTGATTTATGACGAACTGATACGGCATAATTTTGACCGGGGGTCCGGTCTTATCGCTCTGGGTGGTGGGGTCATCGGTGACATGGTCGGTTTTGCTGCGGCGACCTTCTTGCGTGGCGTCCCCTTTGTCCAAGTGCCGACAACGCTGCTTGCTCAGGTCGACAGTTCCGTTGGCGGTAAGACCGCAGTGAATCATCCTTTGGGAAAAAATCTCATCGGTGCTTTTTATCAACCGAAATTAGTGTTGATTGATGTTGCGACCCTGAATACTCTGGAATTGCGGGAAGTGAATGCCGGTCTTGCGGAGGTTATTAAGTACGGTGTTATTCGTGACCAGGAGTTTTTTTCCTGGCTTGAAGCGAATGCCTCGGCACTGCAGAATCGCCAATTTGCAGCCCTGATCACAGCGGTAAAGAGGTCTTGCCAAATAAAAGCGGATATTGTAGAAGTTGATGAGAAAGAAGGATCAGTTCGGGCCTTTTTAAACTTTGGCCATACATTCGGCCATGCCATTGAGTCACTCGCCGGGTATGGTGAATGGAAACATGGGGAAGCGATTGCCGTCGGGATGATTGTCGCGGCAAAAATATCTGCATCTCGTGGTTTGTGTCGAAGTGAAGATGTGGCCCGCCTGACGGCGTTGTTGGAATCTCTAGACTTGCCGGTTGAGCCTCCGGATTATCCTCTGGAGGATTACGTTGCCGCAATGCAGCGTGACAAAAAGGTTAAAGAGGGGACCCTGACTTTGGTCTTGAATCGGGGAATTGGATCTGTGCAGTTGGTAAAAGTTCCTGATATCTCGACGATATTTTCTTCTATTCTGACCCCTTGAGAGGAAGCCATGACTGAACAGAATCAACAGAGTTCGCTTCTGGGGAAAATTGCGGCATATACGGAAATCTTGGCTAAGGATCCTAAGTCCACCATTTTTGTGTCTTTGGGTGAGGCCTATCGAAAAATGGGGATGTTGGATGATGCCCGACAGGTTATCGAAAAAGGCTTGACTCTGTTTCCCGATTTCAGTCCGGCATATATTGTTTTGGGTCGAATTCTCTGTCAGCAGGGTGAATATGCTGAATCTGAAGTAGCATTTCAAAAAGCTTTGGATTTTGATAGTGAAAGTCTGGCTGCCTTGGTTGGTTTTTCACGATTGTTGATTTTGCTCGGTCGTGAAGAGCACGCTCGTGAACTTTTGTTGAAGGCTCGGCCCCTGAGTCCGGCTGATCCGATTATCAATAAGTTACTTCTTTCCTTACCTGAAGAATCACTCGATAGCGAAGATCAGGTTACCGCTGTCACCGAAGAAGGGGTGCCTGTTGCGGAAGAAATTTCTGAAGAAAGTTCGGAAAAGCCGCTGCTGGCGTCGTCAACTCTCGCAGAATTATATTTAAAACAAGGCCTGTCTCAGCAGGCCTTGGATATTTATCACCAGCTTTCTGCCGAAGATCCGAATAACCTGGTTTTGCGGCGTAAAATTCGCGATTTGGAAGATTCCCGGTTAACGACAAAGACGGAATCGGAACCGGGCGGAGTGTCTCCCGATGAAAATATTCCGGAAACGGAAATTCCCACAACCGGTGATGCTGGTGATGACGTTTTAGAAACGTCTGAACCCGATGTTTCTGTTGAGCAGGAATCTGTTTCGACTGATTCCTGCGAAAAATTACCGGTCGGTGTTATGTCAGAACCACAGAAAACAGCTGATTCGATGGAAAATAATCGTTCGGTAGATGAAAAAATCCTTACTGCCTTGAATCAGTGGTTGGACAATATTGCGCAAAGGAGAGGGGATGTTTAGGAATATTTTAGAAAAAATAGTTGTTTCCTGTTCCGGAGGTGTCGGTGCCATCCTGATGGGTTATGACGGTATTGCGATCGATCATTATCTCATAGACGACAGCAATCATGATCTAAACCTGGTTGCTGTCGAATATTCAAATGTGATCAAGGAAATTCGTAAAACATCTGAGCTGCTTGAGACCGGAGAATTGCAGGAAATCACCATTAAAACAGAGCTTTTTTACGTCATTGTTCGTGCGCTGACAGATGAATATTTTGTCGCCTTGACGATTGATCGTCAGGGGAATTACGGACAGGGTCGTTATCTGCTGATGCGTGAGGCCGTTAATCTGCGCGAAGCATTGGCGTAAGACGATGAAAATACTCGTTATCAACGGGCCGAATTTAAATCTGCTGGGGACGCGTGAACCGGAAATTTACGGCCGACAAACCCTTGCGCAAATTATGCAATCCTTGCAGGAGGAAGCTCATTCGCGAGGGGTTGAACTTGAATCGTGCCAATCGAACAGTGAAGGTGCCTTGATTGATCAGGTGCAGCGTGCCGGGCGGGAGGGTTTTGTCGGTATTATTATCAATCCCGGTGGCTATACCCACACCAGCATCGCTTTACGGGATGCCGTAGCCGGTGTCGGCCTGCCGACTGTCGAAGTTCATTTGTCGAATATTCATGCCCGAGAATCTTTCCGGCAAGCCTCTTATATCGCCCCGGTGGCGGTTGGGCAGATCTCCGGGTTTGGCGCCTTGGGGTACAGTTTAGGTTTGCAGGCCGTGCTGGATCATCTCAACAGGGTCGGGGTGTGACCGCGGCTCGGGTCGCTTCCGTCAGGCGCCTGATGGCTGTTGAATGTCTGGATGCCCTGCTTTTTTTCGGTCTGCCGAACATTCGTTACCTTTGTGGTTTCACCGGCACCGACGGCGTGCTTCTGGTCACTGCAGATAATACGGTTTTTTTGACAGATTCACGTTACCAAGCCCAGGCGGCAGAACAGGTTGTTGCCAGTCGAACCCATTGTTACCGGAAAAAATTCTCGGCGATTGTCGATGAGTTGACTGTAGGACAGTTCAAGCGGGTCGGCTTTGATGCGGCAGTCCTGACCGTTGCGGCGTTTGAAGAGTTACGTAAACTGGCACATGATGATCTGGAATGGTGTCCACTTAGCGAACAGTTGAGCTTTCTGCGAGCCTGTAAAAGTGCTGATGAACTGGTTGCTTTAAAAAAAGCCGCCAGCCTGAATCGCGCAGCTTTCACAGAAATCCTGCCGCAGATTCGACCCGGTATTTCTGAACGGCAACTGGCCCTGGAGCTTGAATTTGCGCTGAAACGCCTGGGTGGCGAATGCAATGCCTTCGATTTTATTGTTGCTTCAGGTTTGCGTGGTGCGCTGCCTCACGGTGTCGCCGGCGACAAGCTGCTGGCCTCGGGAGAGTTGGTAACGATCGATTTCGGCACCCGGGTCGACGGTTATCATTCCGATGAGACGGTGACCCTGGCCTTAGGTAAAATTGACGGAACTCTTCGACAAATTTTCGATATCGTACTGGAAGCTCACGATTTGGCGTTGGCGGCAATTCAACCGGGTATGCTGGTTCGTGAGCTGGATGCTGTCGCCAGGGATTATATTATTTCTCATGGCTACGGTGATTATTTCGGTCATGGCCTCGGGCATGGTGTCGGCTTGGAAATACACGAGAGTCCG
>LGVD01027225.1_pt1 | contig 10637 bp, 11 predicted proteins | sample 469861 | NCBI WGS metagenome assembly LGVD01 (sample SAMN03857201, study PRJNA290197) | marine sediment metagenome | biome: ocean floor; feature: cold seep; material: sediment; isolation source: sample #3730, Push core (PC) 16 from cruise R/V Atlantis leg AT-15-68, Alvin... ... | reverse complement strand
GTACATATTTAGGTACATCCCCGAACACAATCAGACACATTTACCCCTATACCAACTGATTACAACCATGCTAAGATGTTGATTCAGCGTGTTTTATTGTGTTATAGGTACAGTCAAGACCTACTGATTTTGATTCGTAATCAGTAGGTCGGCGGTTCAATTCCGCCCATCGGCTCCAGTTACACACTGATTTTATAGGATAAGTTAGCCAGAAAGGCAACAATTACCAAAGCCAAAGCTGGTTCATTCAAGACCATCATTCGCAAGAATGGTCGCATCATCAAAACCAAAACTTTCTGACTGAAAGAGAAGCACGCACCTGGTCAAAGCGCATCGAAGGCGACCGCGACGCCGTGGCCGCTTACGGAGATGAAGTTGTCTCGAAGGCAGCTGATTCATGGCATAAGAGTGACATTGATTTACACCGCCTGATATCAGGCAATGCGCTGTTTATTTCAATTCGGTGCGCTGGCCATACTGGCCGAAACCGTAAACTGGAGAAGCAGGATGTATACACTCCAAGAGTGGGCCTCCCACTACGACTAGGAAGACCTCCTCGGAGGCACGATAGCAGGGGCCCGCTGCCTAAATTAACCAGCCCCTCTAGCACACCACAGCAGTACTCATCGGCGATTCATGCAGTCCGCGTATACTGCGTCATATACTGCCTGAGGGTTATCTCCTATATTGTGTCCTACCGCTGCTCCCGTTGCAGTGCCTATCGCCGTGCCTGCACCACTGTAGCGGCGGCCATGGTGGGTGGTATTCCTGCCGACGGCATAGCCGACAAGGCCCCCAATAACAGCGCCACTGGCAGTCTTTCCAACGTTGGATGAGCTTGCGTCTGCAGAGGCTCGTCTTGCTTCGTCCCTGCAGTAGGCATCTCCTGAATATCTTTGGCTACCCGATGTTTGGCTGTAACGTGATTGTGATGAATCGTAACTTGGCTCTGTAGCCGCTTGATATTGCCCAGTCTGGCAACCACTGGCGCTCACAAGAATGACTGCCAGAGCAGAAAAACGGATAAATTTGGACATTTTCTATTCCCTCTGTTGCGATTGAAAACTGATGTTAGCCTATTTGATTATGATCGATCAATAGACCAGAAAAACCCGGCTCAAGGCAGGGCTCAGTTGCTGATGGTGGAAGGGCTGATCAGGATTGCTCCCCATCAACTCCTGTAAACTTTTTCCAGTGCTAATGCCACGGGGTCTGCACAATTCAATGCAGGTCTGTTACTCAGCGATATTCTGCCAGGTAAATACCCGCACCCAGCACAATAAGCACGATCTCCACCAGGGTAATCCACCAGAACATGTAGACAATGCGGCGGCCGGAGGGTTTCATTCGCTGCCACACATTGCGCATATACCAGCGCCAGGGTCCAAACCATTCCCACTGTTTCCACATGACGAGAAATTTCTGGATATCTCCCGCCCATGTTGTCAGGCTTTGATCGACCTCGCCAAGCTTTTGCTCTCGCTCGTCTTCATCAAGGGGAGGATAGTTTTCATGGATTGTCAGTTGAGAGCCATGGCTGGAAGAGTCGACCTGGAAGATGGTCTCCCGCTTCAATCCACCCTTGTAAAGCACGCGCACTCCGTTCGGCGTCTCTTCAACCAGAAGTTCAATGTCAAAGTCGAAAGGCTTCTGCTGGCTGGAATTGCGGCCGGAAAAGGAATAGCCTGTGTCATTCAGGCGATGCCAGCGCCTGAATTCAAGATAGGGGTTGATACGGAAAAGGCGTTCCACATCCTCCTGGCAGAAGGAGAGCAGTTCCTGTGGAGAGAGTGGTGTATTGATCGCTGCCCAGGCTGCATCCTGGTCATCACACTGCAGTTCTTCTTCATTCAATGCCACTGTCGCAGTATCGCTCATGACGGATACGGCACGATCAGCAGAGGAGCCGATAATGCACGCACGAGTGGTTCTGTTGTCATGCGGGAACGCAGGCCGCGTTTTTTCTTCGGGCGTGGTGACCCCATGACGACCAGGGCGAAATCCGCCTTGCTGCTGGCATCAATGAGACACTCTGACGGCTTGCCGACCACGACTTCGGCCGTGTAGCCGATATTCTGTGCTGAGGCCATGTCGCGCATGCGATCGACATGTTCCCGAATCTCTCTCTCCAACTCCCCCTCCAGATATCTGCGAAAGCTGTTTCTGGTGGAACCGTTGTTCAGCCAGTCATCACCTGTCATCCCTTTCCAGAGGTCAGGTACGACAACAAGCTGGTGTACTTCGCCGCCATGTTGGCAAAGCTGCAGGACCATCTGCTCAGCAGCCTGCGCCCCCTCGGTGCCATGACTGGCTAGCAGGAGTCGATTTGAAGAATTCATTGTCAACATCACTATAAACAAAACCCCGGCGCCCGCAAAAACAGCAGGCGCCTGGGGCTCGGTTTCAATTACACCAGGAAATAAACGCCAAAGGCGATAATCAGGGCGCACACCAGCGCCAGGAAATCTTCCTTCCTGTCACTGCCGAAAATCGACAGTGCTGATCCACGTTGAAATTTAGGTTGTGCTTCGGATTCTTTACTCATGATCTCTCCTCCCCTGTTTAAACCTTATCGGATACCAGTATCAAGACCACGATTAGAGAAAGCACGGCCTTGGTAAAGCCAACAATCCCGCCAATCACTGCTGGTTGACCACCGGCCTGCCGCATAGCGCCTATGGTTATCTGCATGCCCAGCCCGACAAGGCCGAAGGCAAACAACCAGGTGATCCATTTTCTGAACATCTTGATCTTCTTTGCAGTATGGCGAACGGCCTTGTGCGAACTCTTCAGGATCTTACCGGCATCCTTCGATACGATCCTGGCGTTGTAAAGGCCGCGCAGCGCATCGTCNNACTCATGACCTTGCCGTTGTCGATCAGACGACGCAAGGCCTGCTTTCGATCCTCACGCTCCACCTTGCCAAACTCGCTTTCGAGAGTTGCCTTCTGCCCAGCAGTGAGCAGACTCTTCTCCTTGTAACCGGACTCCACGGTGTTGCCGAAGTATTTACCCTTGTAGTGGTTGGCCGGCGCGAACATTCCGGTTGTAGAAAGGGCAAACATCAGGATGAAGCCCAGTACGAACATTGGAAATTTATCAAAAATTACACGCCCAACGTTGACCTGTTCGGCGCTCTCTTCACGCTTCACGTACCAGACAGCCAGCCACAGCACGATGATGGGCAACACCAGCACACGAGTGATGTTGAAAATCTCCGCAACCTTTAATGTCTCGATACCGTCTGGCTGGAAAGCGAGCGCTGCTCCCGCCACCTGCGCCGAATTGAGGATGCCGGTACCTGCCCATGCGCCAAACTGAACATAGGTCAAGTCAAGCAGATTGCCGATAATGGGAAACAGGAACATGCAGCCCACACCCCATAGCAGGATGGTGCCAATGGTATAAGCGATTTCCACCGACTTGGCCTGGACGACCGGGGCGGACGCCACCGTTGCAGAGACACCGCACACACCCATACCGGCTGACAGCACACCACCCATGGAATTCGGGATCTTTAGCCGGGAGCCAAGCCACAGCACCATGCCGACAGAACCAAGGACGAAGAAACCGATCATGACGATTGAAAGGCCGCCGAGGTTTTTCAGCTCCGCAGCACTGTACAGGGTGCCCAGTAGAATAACTCCTGTTTTGAGTCCAAGACGCGAGAGGCGTACGCCGTTTTCAGCCCATTCAGGCACCTTGAAAACATTGACGATTATAAGGCCTGTCAGGATGCCCAGCACCACGTAGTTCAAGCCCAGAAGCTTGTGGATATAGGCGCCGGTATCACCCACCTTGCCCATTGCCATACTGATCACCGCGATCTCAGGAGCGACGAACCAGCGCACTATCATGGCAATGATCAGGATGAACATGCCTCCTGCTATGGAGGATGAGTAGTAATCAAAGTGCCCCTCCTTGTGGCTTCCAAACCACTGCCAGGCACCGAATACAACGGAAATAATGCCGAAGTAGAGGGGCAGCGTGGCGATCTCATCGCCGTATTTATATTTCTTGCCTGCTCCGAGATGCTCATAGAGTCCGTTCAGGGCTCCCGAGTCACCGAGGTACCACATGACAAGCATGATGACGCCGATGATAAACAGCGCCGGTTGATTTTTCGTATAGACCATACGACTCCTCCTCTCTTTTATTATCTTTGGTGGAACTCAACGAGTCATGACCCCGTTGGTTTCTGTAAGAATAGACGACGGTTTTTGAAATGTCTACGGCTGCCTTTGTCAATGAGTCAATGAGTCAACGCGTCAATTACAGGTCAATGCGTGGCCAGGCAGTCTCTATTGTCGTTTCAAACGCAGTACAGCAACCGTGCCGCTGTATACCCGGATCGTCATCCTCGATCAGGATGGTGGGTGATGGAAAGCACAGCCTTATCCACGAGAGATCAACCCGGCTTGCAGAGTGAAACAATTTGAAACATTTGTCACCATTGTAGAAATAATTGGAAAACACCTTTTATTCACTATAGCATCCAGGTTCAAGGTGCTGGGATTCCTGCACACAAAGATATTCATGAACTAAACATACTGGAGAATTCCGATGAAACAGAGTTTGCACATTTTAATTTTGAGCATGATATTGAATGCCGGTCTGACAGGAGCGGCATCAGCACAGGACTTCGGCAGCATGAGCACCGAGGATATGGTGCAATTGCGCTCTCAGGTGCGCTACATGTCAACCAACGACCGTGCTGCCTATCGCACGGAACTACAGAGCCGTGAGCAAAACATGAGCAAGGAAGAGAAAAATCTGTATCGAAACATGAATGCCCCGGGTGGCGGTGATGGCAGCGGTGCTGGTAAACGTCAAGGGAAAGGAAAAGGCAATGGGGATGGCTCCGGCAACAAATACAGAGGCTCCCGGAATTCAAGCGAGGGTGGCTATGGCAGTGGTTATGAATCACGTCAGGGCAGTGGAACTGGTGGTGGACGCGGACGTGGACGCGGCCACTAACGGGCTAAGGAGCTGACCATGATCAACTTCCCGATATCGGGAAGTTATTTTTTGGACAGCGCCTCAGTGAAACACGGAGAAAACCCATGTTGACACGACGCAAAACCTATACGCTGTTATTACTGTTGCCGACCATGGCCGTTACCGGTTGCCAGCATATCGGCATTACTCATTCAGATTCCCTGTTTATCAGTCGCTATACGCAATATATCAGGGGAAATATTCCGAATCAGTATGCCGGTTTAACAAACCCCCTCCCCGCTTCTACAGAGAATATCTCTGCTGGAAAAATGCTCTATCAGACACAATGCCAAATGTGCCATGGCGCATCAGGCAAAGGGGATGGTCCGGCAGGAAAATCATTGGCCACCCGCCCGGCTAATCTTGCGTTGACGCGTAGATTACCAGTAGCTACGGATGCATTCTTCTTTTGGACCCTGTCGGAAGGCGGTACACAATTTGGCACAGCCATGCCTGCGTTTGGGAAGCGGCTCTCCGCTGAGGAGATATGGCAGATTACCCACTACATCAATGCTGGTTTTACCTCTGATCAAGGTTAACCGCCAAGGCATCCCCTTACCCGCAACACCATTTGTAGAAGCGATAGAGCGTGGCTCATGAATGAAACTTATTCTTATATACGTGGATTCTTCGTCTATACTTTGTCCAGGAAGCAATCCTCAGGGGGCTGTATGAGAAACCATTTCCTCGTTGAATTGGTAGAGAATACCCGCTAATTCCTCCTCATTGATAGTCCTGCTACAGTGATGCACAAGCATCACATCCCGTCTCGGCGCACCCAGCCGTCCCCGACTGTGTTGCGTAACCTTGAAAAATGAACGATAGAAGCAAACTGAAACGATGCCCTGACCCGCAGACAGAGTGCAGGGAGTGTCCAGTTCGAAGCATGGCGCTATTTCGCGATGTTCCTGAGGCGGAACTCGGCTGGACACAGGAGTTTCGTGACGCTCAATATCAGCTCTCTGCAAGAGAGAATCTCTTTCAGGAGGGTGATACTGCTCATTCACTCTACACCCTGTTTGACGGCTGGATGATTCTTTTCAAGATCCTCGCCAACGGCAAGCGCCAGATCCTGCGTTTTTTACTACCCGGTGATTTTTTCGGATTTCAGGTCAACGGTACTGGAGCAGGCGCCGGATACACGCATGGTTCACAAGTCCTGCTCGAGAGTACGCTGTGTGCATTTCCTCGCACCCGGCTGCGCTCAATGATGGAGAAACAGCCGCAGCTGGCAATCGGGCTTGCAGAGATGGGAATGCATGACATGACCCTGTGTCAGCANNCACCTGATCGGCACCGGGCGTAAAAATGCCAGGGAGAGCATCGCTTTTCTATTGCTGGAGCTCTTCTACAGGGTACGTTTGCAGATGCAAAATGGCTACGATGAAGCCACAGGATCGATCATCTTCCCACTCACCCAGGAGGATATAGGCGACGCCGTCGGGCTGACTTCTGTGCATGTCAATCGCATACTCAAGGAGATGGAGAGAGAGGGATTGATCAGATGCCAGAAGAAACATCTCTCGATTCTCGACGAAGAGGCACTGATGGAGATCGGCCAATTTGATCCCGGCATGATAGCGCCGAAGGAGCTGGTTTAACCAGTAATTCTCAATGTAGAAAGATACTCACCACGAAGGAGACAAAGAGATGATCTTATCCGGTTATTCTTCGTGGTCTTCGTGAGCTTCGTNNTCGTGGTAAAAGTCTTTTAAAAATGTCGGCACTCAACTGATGTGGTTAAAAACCTATAACTCCAGAACTGCATCCATCTCCACGCCAGCGTCTTTCGGCAGTGCCGCTACGCCAATGGCGGCACGCGCAGGATAGGGCTCATCAAAATAGTCTGCCATCACCTCGTTGACCAGCGGGAAATTGCCCAGGTCGGTGAGAAAAACGTTCAGCTTGGCAACATCTGCCAGTGAACCTCCGGCAGCTTCCGCCACCGCCTGCAGATTATCAAAGACACGCATGATCTGCGCCCGCATATCTCCCTCTACCATCTCCATGCTCTCAGGCACCAGCGGAATCTGCCCCGAGAGATAGACCGTGGTATTCACCTTGACAGCCTGTGAATAAGTGCCTATCGCCTGCGGCGCCCTGTCAGTTTTAATGATTTCTCTGCTCATAAACGAATTCCTAAAACCTAATACCTAAAACCTAAAACCTACCTGTCATCGCCTGTGCAGCATCGATGGCTGCGACAAGGCTGCCGATCTCCGCCCTGCCTCTGCCGGCAAGATCCAGCGCCGTGCCATGATCGACCGAGGTGCGAACTATAGGCAGCCCGAGCGTGATATTCACAGCCCGGCCAAACCCCATGTGCTTCAACACCGGCAGCCCCTGGTCGTGATACATGGCGACGACAGCGTCGGCACGCTTCAGATAACGGGGTGTAAACAGGGTGTCTGCCGGCAGCGGTCCGTGACTGCCGACGCCCTCCTCCCGTAACTCTTCCAGCGCAGGCGCTATAATCTCCAGCTCCTCGGAACCCAGGTGACCGCCTTCACCGGCATGCGGATTGAGTCCGCACACCAAAATTTCCGGAGAAGTTATGCCAAAACGGCTCTGCAACTCCCGATGCAGGATGCGCATCACTTTTTTCACAAGGTCTCCGCTGATCGCAGCAGGAACCTCTGTCAGCGGCAGATGAGTGGTCATCAAGGCAACCCGCAGCCCCTCGCAGGCCAGCATCATGACCGGATAACCTCCGGTTTGCGCGGCGATATACTCGGTATGGCCGCTGAAGGCAAACCCGGCATCATTGATCACGCCTTTATGCACCGGATTGGTCACCATGGCGGCAAAATCGCCGCTGAGACAGCCTTTGACAGCGATATCCAGGGTTTCCAGCACCACTGCACTGTTCATAGCATTGAGTTTTCCACAAACCACTTCGCCGGGGAATGTGACTGGCAGCAGGTTCATGACGCCGGACTGATGCACCATGCTGCTGTCTGCAGCATCGAGAAGATGCAGAGAAAGCGACAGATCCAGCTGCCGCGCCCTGCGCGCGAGCACGTCAGGGTCGCCTATAAATAGCAGTTCATCATGCTGCTGCTGTATCAGTTGTATGCTGAGATCCGCACCAATGCCTGCCGGCTCTCCGCATGTCACCACAAGGCGTCGATTCACTCAGCGGGGTCCAGGTGTTTTTCTACATAGGCCTGCTGGCGTAGCTGGCGCGTCAGCAGGGAGACACTCTCTTCGATTTTGCGTTGCTGGATTTTTTCGCGTGCTGCATCACGAGCTGTCGTATCGGCGCCCTGATGTTTACGCCGCTCCAGAACCTTTACAATATGCCAGCCGAACGGGGACTGGAATGGCTGGCTGGTCGCATTGACCGGGGTGCGATCCATGACGCTTTGAAACTGGGGTGTGGCCACACCAGGTGACAACCAACCGAGGTCTCCGCCATTCAGCGCAGAGGCGGTATCATCAGAAAATGCCCGCGCAATATCAGTAAAAGATTCTCCTGCCAGGATGCGCGAGCGAAACTCCTGCAACTCCATTTTTGCAGCCTTGTTGGAACGCGTCTCTCCGGTGCGCAGCAGAATATGCCGCGAATGTGTCTGCGTCACGGTTCTGGATTTTGCTGCTGATCCATGCAGCGCCAGATAATCATCGATCTCTGAGTCTGTCACCTGAACCAGACTGCTTAGCATTTTGCGCTGAAAATTTCGCTGCAGCAGCTGCTCGCCAATACTCTTACGCAAGGCGCCATAATCCTGTCCCTGTTTTTGCAATACCTCTTTTAGGAAAGCAACCGTGATTTTATTCTGTGCCGCTATCATGGCTACAGCTTCATCGATCTCGGCTTCGGTCACCTTGACGCCGCTTTTTTTAACGGCAAGCTGTTGCGCCTTGTTCGAGATCAGCTTTTCCAGTACCTGGTCTTCGTGCTGTTGCCTCGAAACACCGGCAGGTCTTGGCGTACCTTGCAATGCTCTGTTAAGTTCCGAACGCAGAATCACATCATCATCAACCACAGCAACAATCTCGTCAATCGGACGGGCTGCCTGCAGGGGCAGCGACATCATCACCATGGCTGCAATTATCAATATTCGTGTCATGTTCATAACAAAAGTTTCCTAAAACCTAACCCGGCAAAGCCAGAACCAATATAAACCGTAGGGTGCAATAAGTGAAGCTTCCGCGTCCTGCTCGCGCCCCTCACCTACGTCCATGTAGGCGAAACGCATTGCACCTTTCAATGNNGTAAAAATCTAAAACCTAAAACCTAAAACCGTTTAATAATACTCGAAACCATCATAACCGTAGAGATTTTTCGACAACACGGAGTCTATTCCTCCTGAACCGATTCCTCCGAGGCCCTTCAACTCCAGCTGCAGATAAAAACCCAGGTCATTATCTAAACCGTTGTCAGTAATACTCTGCTGTGCGACTGCCCGCAAACGCCAGCAGCAGGAGTCATACTCAAAGCCGGCAATGGTATCCAGTGACTTTTTATCGAGCAGTGAATACTGCCATCGTCCCACGGCATTCAAATTTGTGCTCAACGGCATACGAAATGATAAATCTGTAAATTCAGCCGGTTGAGAGCGATCTTTTCGGTATCCGACGCTGAGAAAGCGCTTTTTCGGATCATCATGATAGCTGAGGCGCAACAGACTTTTTTCAACAAGCTCTTCATCAGGATTCCACTGCAATACAGCCTCTGTCGACCACAAATCAGTCAAGCGGGCATAGAGTTCGCCAACAAATTGCGAGGTATCGGAATTTTCTACCTGATCAGGGAACGCTGCTGCACTACGCTCATCGATGTAGTAGATTTGTCCTAAACTTGCACGCAGCCACTCTTTTTGACTGCTGTCATCAATAAACCTGGTGGTCACTGCAGCTGTAATCTGGTTGGCTCCCCCGATACGGTCAAATCCTGCATAGCGATTTTCACGAAACAGATTTGCAAAACTGAAATCAGCAAGCTTGGTATCAAAAATAGGAATATCTTCCTGGTCTTTGAAGGGCGTATAGAGGTAGAAGAGCCGGGGCTCCAGCGTCTGATGTCCACCATGATCGAACCACTCTGCCTGACGCTCATAAAGGAGTCCTGCATCAGCAGAGAGAGTATAGAGATTGCGTGTAATCGTCGTGGGATCGTCCGGGCTGACATTCTCCAGATTGTAGTCTGTATAATGGCCTGTGAGCATGCTTTTCACATGTCCCCAGGGTTTTATCCAGTCAACACCCACGGCAGGACGCAGATGCAGACGCCCTCCATCCACCGAGTCGTTTTTTTCAAAGCGCGTCAGCTGGGCGTCCAGGCGGCTCACCAGGCCATAACTGTGGATCTTGTACCAGTTAAAATCCAGCTGGGGCATACGCCGATATGGTTCGGCGGTCTCATCATCGATCACCTGAAGATTTTCTACCAGCAGGTTAGTGCTCCAGTTTTCCTCATCATAGCTGAGTTCCGCCGCCTGGGTTGCATAACGGCTGCTCCTGAGTGACAGATTGCTGCTGAAATCCTCAAGATAGTCATTGTCGGAGAGGTAGTTGTAATTAATATCCGCCTTCAGATGCGTATTGAATTGTGATTGATCTTTAACGCTGATGACGTAGCGCGTCTGATCATCATATGGGTATTTGGAATCATGAAAAGCGATATCGGTAAACAA
>LGVD01003551.1_pt8 | contig 10702 bp, 13 predicted proteins | sample 469861 | NCBI WGS metagenome assembly LGVD01 (sample SAMN03857201, study PRJNA290197) | marine sediment metagenome | biome: ocean floor; feature: cold seep; material: sediment; isolation source: sample #3730, Push core (PC) 16 from cruise R/V Atlantis leg AT-15-68, Alvin... ... | reverse complement strand
TGTTCATCTCTGTTACTATTGAACTACAGTGCCTGCTCTGCAATATATGCCGCGAGGTCAACCATTCGGTTCGAGTAACCGGATTCGTTGTCATACCATGAAAGAACCTTGACCATATTGTCAATAACGGATGTGCTGCCCGCGTCCACAATGGAAGAAAGCACAGACCCGTTATAATCCACAGAAACCAGGGGTTCTTCACAGAAGCCAAGGATACCTTTAAGGTAGCCCTCTGCCGCAGATTTCAGCACACCATTCACATCTCCCGCATTGACCCCGCTTTTTTCTATGTTCACAACCAGGTCGACTATGGAAACATTCGGGGTCGGCACCCTTATTGACAGGCCGTTCAGCTTGCCCTGAAGCTCCGGAAGAACCAATCCCACAGCCTTGGCCGCTCCGGTGGAAGTCGGAATCATGGAGAGTGCGGCCGCCCGTGCCCTGCGCAGATCTTTGTGAGGAAAATCAAGAAGACGCTGATCGCCGGTGTAGGCATGAACCGTCGTCATCAAGCCCCTCAGGATTCCAAAGTTTTCCATAAGAACTTTTGCAACAGGCGCAATGCAGTTGGTTGTACACGAGGCGTTTGATATAATGTGATGCTCTTTTGGATCGTACTGGAAGGTGTTCACCCCCAATACGAGAGTAACATCCGGGTCTTTGGCCGGAGCGGATATGATCACCTTTTTTGCTCCCGCCTCTATGTGTTTTGATGCCCCTGCCCTGTCGCGGTATATCCCCGTGCACTCCATAACGATATCCACGTCAAGATCGTCCCAGCCAAGTTCGGATGGATCTTTGATTGCGGTAAGCCGGACCGACTTCCCGTTCACCAGGATCGCATCCTCTGTGAAGGCAATATCGGCTTCGAGAGTGCCATGCACTGAATCGTGTTTTAAAAGATAGGCCATTGTGCGAGCATCTGTAAGGTCGTTGATACCAACGACTTCCACAGACTCATTATTCATCGCCGCTCTGAATGCCAACCTTCCAATACGCCCGAAACCGTTGATTCCAACTCTTACACCCATGAGAACTCCTTTCATTCAGGGCTTAGGGACTCGGAAATAAATAATTCCCAATTCCCTTAGCGAAAATCCTTAATTTCCCACTCTCTTATTCCCCTTCAGGATACTGCCGGCAAGAGAGATACTCTTCTGACCATAATTGTATACCTCTTGCGAAAGCTCCTGCAAGGATTTCCCCTTTCGCTGGTTGAGCGAACGAATCAGAATCGGCAGATTCACACCTGTCACAACCTCAATCTTTCCCTCCTCCAGGAAAGAAAGGCTCAGATTGGACGGAGTACCGCCAAACATATCTGTCAAGATGAGAACGCCTTCCCCTGTGTTCACTTTCCTGACCCCATCTCCGATCTTTTTCAGCAAAACATCAGCGCTTTGTCTGAGATCAATTGACACGAAATCAAGGTATTCAAAAGAACTCTCCAGCACAAATTCCGCTGCCTCAATCAAGGCCGCCCCTAAGCGAGCATGAGTTGCTATAACGATGCCTACCAACAAAGCCTCCTATTCCAATGCAACATCCCGGTGTATCAGGGAGATGTACTCGGTTTTTTTCACCAGATATTCATAAGTCATTCCGCCAATGGCAACCGAACGATGTTTTCCGCCAGTGCATCCGAAAGCTATAGTCAGATAGGACTTACCTTCTTTACTATAGAAAGGGATCAAATAATCAAGAAAATCAAGCAGTTTTTTAAAAAAGGTCCCGGTTTCAGCCGATCTGAAAACATAGTTCCGAACAGCGGAATCCCTTCCATCCAGTCTTCTTAATTCGGGAACAAAATGCGGATTGGGAAGAAAACGCACGTCGAATACGAGATCTGCGTCATGTGGAATCCCATACTTATATCCAAACGAAAGGACCTGTATCTGCATGCTCCTTTTGACGCCTGACTTGAGGACATGGCTAAAAACGACCTTTCTTAACTCATGCGGGTTGTAGGTTGTTGTATCAATTACCTTGTCTGCGACCCCTTTGAGCCCTTTCAGGGTCTTTTTTTCCGTCCGTATCCCTTCAAGGAGGGTTTTTTCGCCGGTTGCAAGGGGGTGCTGTCGCCGTGTCTGGCTGTATCGACGCACCAGGACATCATCGGACGCGTCCAGGAAAATAATGTCAAATTCGTATCCTTCGGACCGGAGTCGGAACAAGACATTCTGATACTCAGAAAGAAACGCCTCCTCCCTAAGATCCATGACAAAGGCGATCCTTGAAATCTCCAAGCTGCTTTCCGACCGCAATTCCAGGAATTTTGGAAGAAGCATGACAGGCAGGTTATCTACACAGAAATAACCTGCATCTTCGAGCGCCCTTATTGCCGTGCTTTTTCCGGAACCCGAAGGACCGGTAATAATAACGATCTTAATTTTTCCAGCTCCTCTTGAAATTGCGATATCAGAATTCCGAATCTTCTGATTCAATTACCTGGTATAAATCGTCTCGCGTAGCAGCGGCCATCAGACGTTCCTTGAAAGAGCCGTCCTTCAACAGCCTTGATATCCTTGCCAGTATCTTCAGATGAAGCCCTGTGAAGCCCTCAGGAGTGATCAACATAAAGAAGATATGAGCCGGTCTTCCGTCCATCGCGTCAAAATCAATTCCTTTCCGGCTTCGGCCAAAGGTCAACAGCAGATTGTCGATCGCATTCAATTTGCCATGAGGAATTGCGATCCCTCCGCCTATTCCGGTACTGCCTAATCGTTCACGCTCCAACAAAACCCGCATCAATTCTTCCCGGGTAGTCCCCGATATCTTCGTAAGAGGTTCGACTAATGCCTCCAGAACCTGATGCTTTTCTGAAAACTCCATATCAGGAAGAATGAATTCTTTTTTTAGCGAATCAAGCAACCTCATCTTTGTCCATCATACACTTTCTACGTATCCTATTCAAATTCCGTGGTAAAACTGAAAACANNAGTCCAAAACTCAGGCGCCTGCCTCAATAAGACCGTAGTTGTCATCTTTCCGCCTGTACAACACACTGATTTTTTCCGTCTTTGTATCTCTGAAGACCAAAAAGGAGCTCTTTACCAATTCCATTTGCATAACCGCCTCTTCTACGTCCATTGGCCTTACTTCGATCTGCGTGGCCCTTATGACTCGCGGTCTTTCGGTTTCCGACAAGCCCGTTTTATCCAGGGCGTCCAGCCGGTCGCGCTCAGACCCGGCCCTGGCAGCGGACCGGCGTTTCCTGAATCGAGTTTTATTCTTCTTGATCTGTCTTTCGAGTTTGTCAACCACCATATCGATAGCGGCATACATGTTTTCTGTCTCTTCGGACCCCTTCACCTTGAACCCGTCACCGGAAATCGTAACCTCGGCTATGTGACGAAATTTCTCGACCGAAAGGACCACGTTCGCATCCGCCGGATTATCCCAGTATTTGTCCAGCCTGTTCATCTTGTCATGCACATAATCTTTAAGGCTGTCAGAGGAGTCTATCTTCTTGAACATGACGGAAATCTGCATCAATTACCTCCTACTTGGTTTTGTAACGTTTGCGCTTACTGGATGAAAGCACACCTAATATTTCTCTGTACTTTGCCACGGTTCTGCGTGCAATATGGATATTGGAATTGGCGAGAAGCGCCATGATCTTCTTGTCGCTGTATGGTTTTGTTAAATCCTCTGATTGAACAATCTGGCGAATCTTATCTTTCACGGTGGCGGAGGCTATCGCATCGCCATGTATGCGCTCAAGGGAGCCACCGAAAAAAAACTTCAGCTCAAACGTGCCTTGCGGGGTAAAAACATACTTATTGGTAGTTACACGACTGATTGTTGATTCGTGCATTCCTATGTCTTCGGCAACGTCTCTCAAGATCATCGGTTTTAGACGGCTGATCCCTTTTTCCAGGAACTCCCTCTGATGGCGAATAATGCTTTCCACCACCTTGTATATCGTGCGTTGACGCTGATGGATGCTGCGAATCAACCACATCGCTGATCGAACCTGGTTCTGTATGTAATCCTTTGCATTTCCCGTAACAGAGTCGTTACCGCCTGACACTGTATCCTTGTAAAAGCGGTTTATGCGAAGTTTGGGCAGCCCATCGTCATTCAGGACAATGACAAATTCATCTCCCACCTTGTAAACATAGATATCCGGTGTGATGTACTGCGGTTCTTCGTCAGTGTAAATGCGGCCGGGTTTCGGTTCAAGACCCGTTATGATCTCCACGCGATCTATGACATCCGAAAATGCGATCTGCAGGGCCTTGGCAATCGCCTTGTAGTTCCTGTTTTCGAGATGTTTCATGTGGTTTTCTATGATGGCTAAAACAAGGGGGTCATCAATTTCGAGATGTCTTGCCTGGATAAGCAGACACTCTTTCAAGTCCCTCGCACAAACCCCCACAGGGTCAAAGGTCTGCATTCTTTCCAGGACACCCTCAACAAAATCGGCAGAGGCATTGACGGCGCTTGCTATTTCTTCGACAGATGTCTGAAGATAACCATTTGAATTCAGATTTCCGATAATAAAGGATCCCACATCCTCTTCAGGCGGAGTAAAATCAGAGAGCAGGATCTGCCACTTCAGGTGGCCTTCCAATGATTCGCAGGCGGACAATACGTTTTCGTATCTCGGGCTATCCCGTTGCTCATTTTCAGAGCGATAAGAAGTCCCGGGCGTATTGTATTCCCCCATATAGTTTGTCCAGTCAAAATCGTCTCCGGCTTTTTCATCTACAGTGACCGGCTTCATGAGCTCTGTTTCATCGGAGGAAGGAGAACTATCACCTTGTTCTTCCAAAAGGACTTCGGGAGGTTGTTCCTCCTGCTCCGCCTCAAGGGCCGGGTTTTCCTGCAGTTCCTCGTTGATTGCATCCAGCAGTTCTAAGCGCGACAATTGCAACAGCTTAATGGCCTGTTGCAACTGAGGAGTCATCACCAGTTGCTGTGTCAGTTTTAGTTGTTGCTGGAGTCCTATTCCCATGATTAAAGCCTGAATTCTTCTCCAAGATAGGTTTTTCTGACAATACTGCTTTGGGCTATAACATCCGGCGTGCCGGACTCAATTATCCTCCCCTCGTTAAGGATATAAGCCCTGTCACAAACCCCAAGCGTTTCTCTTACATTGTGATCCGATATCAATACTCCGATCCCTTTTGACCTCAGGTGTCCGATAATATGCTGAATCTCTGTGACAGAGAGAGGATCAACACCTGCAAACGGCTCATCTAACAGCATGAATGATGGAGAGATTACCAGAGCCCTGGTAATCTCCAGTCTTCTCCGTTCTCCCCCGGACAGGGCATACGCTTTTTGGCCCGCCAGATGATCGATCTTTAATTCGCTCAACAGTTCCGCCAGGCGTATCCGTCGTTCCGGTCTTGATATGGGCAGTGTCTCCAGAATAGCCAGGACGTTCTCCGCCACGGTCATCTTTCTAAAGACCGATGATTCCTGAGGGAGATATCCGATACCCTTTCGGGCCCTTTGATACATCGGATTTTCTGTAATATCATCTTCATGTAGAAAGATTTGACCTGCTTCCGGTTTGATAAAACCTACCATCATGTAAAACGTGGTCGTTTTTCCGGCCCCGTTTGGTCCGAGCAGACCGACCACTTCACCGCTTTCCACATCGAGGCTCACCTGATCGACTACTCTCTTTTTATTATAGACTTTTCTGAGATCTTTGACAAACAGGCCTCTCATTTATTTCTGAATACCGCCCTTTTTTTTTGGATAGAATTCAGCTTCAACCTGTTTTCCGTCATCGCCTTCCACGATGCTTTGATCTTTGTCTATGAAAACAGTGATCTTGTCTCCGCGAACGACATTTTCTTCTGACCACAGATTTGAATTTCCAGTCAGGACCAGCTCTTGATTGTCAGCCGAATAGAGGGCGTGATCTGCTGTCGCTCTTTTTGTCTCGCTTGTTATCCTGACGTTCCCTTCAGCAACAATTTTTCTTATTGAATCAGATTCGGCGCTCTCTCCGCTGATATAATAGACCTTGAGACGTTCCGCCTCAATCACGGAATTATTCTGTGTAGCGCGGACATTTCCAATAAATTCAATCCACTTTTCCTCAGTGTCCGCCTCCATTCTGTCAGAGAGAATTCGAATAGGGGCATCGTCTTCGTCCGCACCAACAAGAAAACCCTCGTCCTCGCGTGAACAGACAATCGCGGTGTTTGCCAGGAGAATAGCAAAAGCCAGCAACAAGGCGCCAAATCGAACAGATATCCTAACCCTCTTTCCGGTAAAGGCCATATACCAGTTCCACCTGCTCCTTGAGACTAAACCTCCCGGAGTTCAAATCAAATTGCATTCCGCACCCGCTAAGCCTCAGCCTCTCTCCCAAGATCATGACAGGGACTGCTGATACTATCACCCTGTCCTGGTGCAGGTAGAAAAGAGACTCCGTCATCAGTTGATATCCTTTCCCTTTGACGACAACATTTCCTGTGATATCGATATCTTCGTTCTCTGTATTCAGGGTTCCCTTCCGGCCGGTCAATAGAACAGTCTCGCCGTCCTTCAAGAAAAAATGCGTTGATATGTCGTCAAAAAGTACCTTGTTTTCCGCATTCAGATAGACTGCCTTTTCGGCATCGAGCGCCCATTGTCTGACACCATGTTTTGTTGACTCATGATGCACATTATTCATTGCAATGTCAACATCAGCGGGCAAAGACTCAACAAGACTCTCAGGCGTCCTGACAGTCCGATGCCATACAAAGACGGAAACGACACCAACAACCATCAAGCAGATGCAAACAAAAAGAACTTTTTTCATTTTCGGTATGCTGAACCTGTCAAGAGCAAACCATGTATCATTTCAACCGTAATGTAGCTATTCAGCCACAGATCTACGCTGATCATCACTGATATTTTTTTCGTTTACAATCAAGTCAGCCTTATAACTTTCATAAAAACTTCCAAGAATAATATCTGTGATTTNNTGTGTGAATCTGTGGCTGAATAGAGTTACATCGTAATTACGTATAGCATGCCCCACTACACCTGTAAAGCATCAAAGATGTGAACTGTCTATAACTCAACCACATCACTTAGGAACGGGGTGACTATCTTATCCCAGAACCCCTGCGCCTCAAGAAGCATCTCGCACACCTCACGAACCGCTCCCCGGCCCCCCTCGGTCCGGGTGACAATAAACGCCCTTTCCCTGACCAGCCTGTGGGCGTCAGCAACAGCTATGGGAAGACCCACCAGCTCCATAAGGGGAAGATCGGGCAAATCATCTCCCACATAAGCCACTTCTTTTTCCGAAAAGCCGCATTCTTCAATGATTTTTCTGAATGCCGCCACCTTGTCCTGCTCCCCCTGATATATCTTCCTGATCCCCAGGTCGGCACATCGATGCTCAACAACCCGGGATGCCCGTCCTGTGATAATTCCCACTTCAAGACCACACTCGATAAGAAGCCGGATGCCAAGTCCGTCTTTGACATTGAAAAACTTTGTTTCAAGGCCCTCATCGTCATAGATGACCCTGCCGTCAGTGAGAACCCCGTCAACATCAAGCAAAAGGAGCCTGATCTGTTTCAGTCTTTCTTTCAAAGTTATTCCGTCCCCGTTCCTAAGGAACCGGTTATCTTGTGAATGGCAACAAGCTGAACCAGCAGTTTTTTTAAATCACGTAAATGAAGGGAGTTCGGGCCGTCACACAATGCACAATCAGGGTCGCTGTGCACCTCCATAAATATGCCGTCAACTCCTGCTGCGACCGCTGCACGGGCAAGCACAGGAGCAAACTCGCGTTGGCCCCCGGAACAGGAACCCGCCCCGCCGGGAAGTTGAACGCTGTGTGTGGCATCAAAGACAACAGGAAACCCAAAGGACCTCATGATTGCAAGCCCCCTGAAATCAACAACCAGGTTGTTGTAGCCGAACGAGACCCCTCGTTCCGTCACAACTACCTGCCTGTTGCCGGAAGAAGATATTTTTTCAATAACATTCCGAATATCCCATGGAGCCAGGAATTGCCCCTTTTTTACGTTAATCGGCCTTCCGCTCCTTGCCGCTTCAACTACGAAATCGGTCTGACGGCACAAAAAAGCCGGGATCTGCAATACATCCAGCACGCTTGCAGCTAAAGGGATCTCGGATATGCTATGCACATCAGAAATCACGCAGATGCCGAGCCTCTCTTTTATCTCAGACAGCATGGACAAGCCTTCCTTAAGACCCGGGCCGCGATAAGAGGAGAGCGAAGTCCTGTTCGCCTTGTCGTATGAGGCCTTGAAAATGAACGGTATCTTCAGGTCGTCTGTCAACTCCTTTACAAACCGCGCTATATCATACGTTATCTCAAACGACTCTATAACACAGGGACCCGCAATCAACACAAGCGGATGTCCTTTGCCGATTTTTATATCTCCCGCACTAACCACCTGCGATGCCATGTCAATTTCCTTCATTATCCTGACCCCTATGCCTAAATCGCCACGATCCTTTCAATGGTAAGAGGCATATTCAAATAAGAATAACTCAATATCGAACACCGAACAAGGAATATAATGGAGGGGATGTCTGTCGACATACAAGCCGTATACTACTGGAGGCTTTTTTTGAAGATTCAGGCGGTTTCTTTGCGGGTCTTGTATTTCAAGGCCCCTTTGATAAAATCACGAAAAAGAGGATGAGGGTCCATGGGACGGGACTTGAATTCGGGGTGGAATTGGCAGCCCAGAAACCAGGGATGGTCAGCAATCTCGATGATTTCAACAAGCTCGCCGTCCGGGGACGTTCCACTGATGATCAAACCCTTTTCTTCTAATGCAGGCCTGAAATCATTATTAAATTCGTATCGATGTCGATGTCTTTCCGAGATCTCTTTTTTGCTATAGGCATTGCACGCAAAAGAACCTTCACGGAGTAGACACGGGTACGCACCAAGCCGCATGCTTCCACCCTTTTCAGAAGACACGTCCCGCTTTTCGACCTTCCGTTTTTGGTGATCATACCATTCCGTCATCAAATAGATCACCGCAAAATCGGTATGTTCATCAAATTCAACGCTGTTTGCCCCATTCATGCCGACAACATTTCTGGCAAATTCAATCACCGCCACCTGCATTCCAAGGCAGATACCAAAAAACGGCACTTTCTGTTCGCGGGCAAAACGAACCGCCTTGATCTTACCTTCGATTCCCCGCAGTCCAAAGCCTCCCGGAACCAGAATCCCGTCTGCGTTGCCAAGGATATCATTGCAATCTGAACCCTCCAATGCTTCCGAATCAACAAAATCAAGCAATACCTCGGATTCGTTCTCAATACCTCCGTGAACCAATGCCTCATTCAGACTCTTGTAGGATTCTTTCAAGTCTACATATTTTCCGACAACCGCGATACGGACTGAATGCCGGGGATTCTTGATTCTCCTGACAAGCTCTTCCCAGGCATCCAGCCGCGGAGCCCGCGTCCACATATGAAGGGAATCCAGGATCCTGTCATCGAGGTGTTCCTGATGCAAAAGAAGGGGGACCTCGTAAATGGTTTCAACATCCTTTGCAGTAATGACATTGTCCACAGCTACGTTGCAAAAAAGGGCTATCTTTGCCTTGATCTTGTTGCTTAAAAACTGGTCCGTTCTGCAAAGAATAATATCGGGTTGGATCCCTATGCTCCTGAGCTCCTTGACGCTGTGCTGGGTCGGCTTTGTCTTGACCTCTCCCGCAGTCTTGATATAAGGAACAAATGAGAGATGAATGTATAGAACATTCTCCTTTCCTACATCCCACTTGAATTGNNAGTGCCTCTATATCTCCTATTGTCCCACCAATCTCGATAATCGCCACGTCCGCGCTGTTTGCCATCAACATGATGGAGTTCTTGATCTCATCCGTTATATGCGGGATAACCTGAACCGTCCCCCCCAGATAGTCCCCCCGCCGTTCTTTCATAATCACGGAGTGATAGATCTTGCCGGTGGTGAAGTTGTTCTTTTTGCCCAGTCTTGCGTGGCTGAACCTCTCATAGTGGCCTAGATCAAGGTCGGTCTCAGCCCCGTCATCCGTTACAAACACCTCGCCGTGCTGAAAAGGATTCATTGTCCCTGGATCGACATTGATATAAGGGTCAAGTTTCTGAAAGGTCACGGAAAGCCCGCGGCTTTCAAGAATAGCTCCGATTGCAGCAGAGGCAAGCCCCTTCCCCAAAGACGAAAGTACCCCGCCGGTCACAAATATAAATTTTGTTTTCATAATAATTTTTCAATATCTCACAGGTCGGCAAATGTCAAGAAACCATAAAGAAGGGTGGGGTGTCAAAGAGTTCTTGATTCTCTTACTACAACTTGATATTATTTTTTCGATATGCTTTTGATGTGCTGTTGGGTGGATGAAGCAGGGAAAACGAATCTTTAGGAACGGGGATGGAATAANNAAGTTGTTTTGTCCCCGTTCCTTAGCAAACAGGAATTCTTGAGTTATGTATAACAATAATCGAGGCGGGCTCCATTTTGGACCATTGTTGATCATCACTTTCCTTGTCCTTGTCCTTGTGCCGCTTGTTGTTCTGTGCGTCTTCAGATTTGAAGGCAAACCGCCGGTGGTTCAGATCCATCCCGGTGCGGAGACCATAGGAGCAGAAACAGACCTTACGATTACGGTAACAGACGAAAAAAGCGGTATCAAGAAGATATGGATCGCCCTTTTCAAGGACCAAAAGGAGACCGTGCTCTATGATCAAGTCCTGTCACCCG
>LGVD01005417.1_pt1 | contig 10753 bp, 12 predicted proteins | sample 469861 | NCBI WGS metagenome assembly LGVD01 (sample SAMN03857201, study PRJNA290197) | marine sediment metagenome | biome: ocean floor; feature: cold seep; material: sediment; isolation source: sample #3730, Push core (PC) 16 from cruise R/V Atlantis leg AT-15-68, Alvin... ... | reverse complement strand
CCAAATACCTTCCCCGCCTTTCCGCCCAGGTATCCAAGTCCGCTGCCGAGCGCCATAGATCCAAGTAGACCCATTCGACTACCAAGGAGATACCCACCGGAAGATCCCAAAGTACCTAGTACTTTCTGCCCAGTGCCTTGTTGGGTGGATGGATCCAAGATGTGTGGCGTCCCAAGAGCCACGTCTCCCGCAGCCATCAACTTCCCACCCTTCCCCGCGTGTTGCCAAGCTCCTTTTATAGTTTGCCCTGGCCGCCGTACCAAACCTTTTACAGTACCTGGGATACTGGTTAAGCCTAAACGCTCCGCCTCCAAAAGCTTTTTAACCTCTTCCGGTTTGGCTCCTGGCCTGATGGGAACTCGTCCCTTCCCTGTAACCTCATGCTTGGCCTTGCGCCCAAGATGCTTGGCCCCCTCGAGTGCGCGTTTCCTACCCGCTGCTGTGACCAATGGAGAGACGTACCCTCCACCTGCTCCAAGAGCTCCTCCAAGGAGCGCCCCACGAAGTCTGTTCTCGGGATCTGCCAAAGCCCCCACACCTGCTCCGGCTGCTCCACCTGCTACTGCTCGACCAGCACCACTGCGCCAAAGGCCCTGCAGAAGCCTAGGCGCCGCTCCTCGAGCAGCACCACTGTGCCAAAGACTCTGCAAGAGCTTGGGCACCGCGGCATCCTTCTCGAGTTCATTAGCGAATGCAGCGATCAAGTATGCGTTCATCGGAGGACCCTTAGCTGTTGTTTCATCTGACTCCTGCGGAGAGAAAGGTAGTCCCGAGCGATGATCAACTTTGCTACCTGTACATCAATCGGGTTTTCCTCCAAAACCACCTCCTCAATAGGGACAGACAACAACTGTTTATACTTGTCTTTTATGGGCGCTGGGTCAACTGGGATACCTCTATCCTCTTGAATCTCCACAATCTCATCCTGGCAAAAAGCCAATGGCTGCGGTGCGCAGATCACACCTGAGTCGATCATAGCAGCACTACAGAACTGTTGCACTTCTTGGCTGAACGCTACGTCGTTGCGGACAAACGTCATCATGTCTACCCCCGCAAAGAGCTGCGAGAGCGTGGGCTTCCTTAAGATCTCAAAGTCGGGGATGTTGTTGTTCAGCGCCTGGATGATGGGGCAGAAGATCTCCCACTTGGTGAAGCACCAGTCGGAGATGTGGATCGTCTTAACGGCCTGCACCTTGCTCTTCACGTGATCGCTAATAGAAGGAGCACGGAAGTCATCCATGATCTCCCGCCACAGCGTCACAGGCTCCCACTCGAACCAATCCGTCCCATATTGATCCATCAACTTGATGGACAGGACGAGGGGGTGGGTGTCGTGGTGGACAAACAGATTCCGTGCGGAGAAGGAGCGTGGTGGAGACGATTTCGTCTCCGCCTTCTCCTCTGGACCCTCCGCCACGGTCTCCGTCAGATCGGCGGAGGACTCAGCAGGCCTGGGTTCCTCTGTTCCGATCTTCTCCAGGACCGCACGAAGCTCTTCTTCGTGATCCCGGCCCACGCCAGTCCTACTACGTGAGCAACGCGCTCAATTGGCTGGTCATCGCTCCATCGGACTCCACCGCTACCGCCACAATGTCGGTAGCCACACGCGCGGTCAGAGCAGGAACCAATACGTTGATCCCCGTATCAGTCCACTGGTTGGCGGCGTGGACAGGTAGGCACGACTGGCCGTTGATGTGCACATGGTTGCTTGTGTACAGGCCACTCCCACCAGCAAAAGGCGTCTCGACCGCAACCAAAACATCATCGGCACCGGTCCCACCCGCCACTGCGTGGATCACACCAATGCAACCAGCGAGTGCGTTGATGGCTGCCGTCACCTGAGTTGCGGTGCTGTTGGCCGCTGCGAGCTCAACGGTTAGAAGACCGTTGACGAAAGTCACGGCCAGGGCGCCAACACCCTGAGTCACCACCAGCCGAAAGCCGCTATCGCCAGGCTTCAAGTTGGTGACGATGACCGCGGCGTTGGCAAGACCTGTGGTAAGCGTGTCGAAGGTCTGGCCCTGAAGCAGATTCCTGCCCACTACTGTGAACGACACCTGCCCCGCAGCCAAAAGGGTGCCTGGATCGAGCGCATCGAGCACAGGATAGTTGGTCCGCCCAACAGCTGCGGATAACGCGTCGGCGCGGGTCCCGTCCGAAGATACGGTGAACTGGGCCTTGTCGGTGGCGATCGTCGGGGTCAGAGCCGGGACCGTTACGTCGATCTGAGTACCGGTCCACACAGCCGCACTGGTAGTGACCGCCCCAGCCTTCTTGGGCAGACATTCCTTGCCGGCAACCATGACCTTGTTGCCGGCGTAGTCGCCAGCACCACCAGCCATCGCCTGACTGGCCTGAACAGCGGTGAAGTTGCCACCCGCTGCCGAGGTCGCGCGGATGTAGCCTGTGCAAGCCGCTCCGTTGTTGATTTCGGTGGCGACGGCATCGTCACTGCTTCCGCCCGCAGCCAACTCGATGGTCAGTACGCTGGCAGCGAAAGTGACCACGAGACCACCGGCGCCAACCGTCATAACCACGGAGATCCCCGACTTACCGGGCTTGACCGGCCAGACATCCAGCTCTGCCGCTCCCTCAGTCAGCTTCAGGGTATCGAAGGTCTGCCCCTGCAAGAGTGCACGCCCCACCAAGACCGTGTCGCCCCCAGCTGCTACCGGGCCAGCTCCATCGATGAAGTCGAGCTCCGGATAACCTGCCCGCTCTTCTAGGTTCTGGAAGCCTTCCTCCGCGTCTCTACGAAGGTCCGCGACCTCGCCCGCGACTCCGCCCTTGCCTAGGGTCAGGTGCCGCTTGTAGGCCCGTTGGCTACCGAATGCTCTGCTCTCTTTTGCCATCGTCATCTCCTTTTTATTCTTCTACCTGCTGAGCCAGCCTTGCCATAATACGCTTGGAGTCCAGCGGGAGGGAATCAAAAATCTGTACGGGATCTTTGGCGAACTCTTCTGCCATGTCTTCATCGAAGAGATCTGTGATCTGCTTCTTACACTTCCTGCCGCAGATCTTCAACCTCTCCTCGGTGATCGTATCGTTGCCGTCCACGAAACTGTACTCCGCGACCTTCTCGATACCGAAGATCGAGAGGTAGGGATCGTCCAGCCCGTTGTTCCAAAGCTGATCGAGGTTGTGCTCCCGATCGAATTTCTCCAGGGCCATGGCCAAGACCTCGGGTTTGATCGAGGCGCACTTCTCCCGCATCTCTTGTAGGAGGCCATGCTCGCTAGTGCCTTCACGGAACATCCGCTGTCGGCGGTAGACCTGGACGCTAGCATCCTCGGCCATTGTGGCTGCGCCATACTTGGCGATGGTGTCAGGGACCTTCAGACCGAGCTCACCGGCGCGATTGCTCACCTTCATACAGTAGAGGTGGCGCTCATGCGGGATGAACCGACTGGCGTACTTCTCGAAGTACGTGAACGCCTTCTGGACCTGCATTGCGGTGTCGATCGGGTATCTGGCTTCACCCTCCTTGACCAAAGCGTATCGCTGACCAGTTTCTTTCTCGACTTGGGGAGGGGGTTGCTGGCCTGTGATGTCTACATGCGGTTTGAGAGATGCCATCTTCGCCCCCTTCTCAGAAGTCTCCCTGCCATAAGGCATGAGGTTTGAGCCAGAAAGCTCACCGGCCTTCAGCTTGAACGCCTGGGAGGCCGGCATCCCAGCCTTCATCGCGGCCTGGCGTTGCTTGTAGTCCTTGTGACCAGCACCAACGCCCGATGCCATCGTGAGTGCGCCCACCGCCGCGCCGACTAGAGCAACCTTCTCCAGCTCTTCAGGCGGGGCCATGTCATACCAGCCACAGGCCGTGATGAGGTTGGCTGCAGCGGTCTTCTGCGCTTCCTCTGGGAGACGGTCCCTGTTCTCCATGAAGTAGATCACAGAAAGAGCCGTGTTCCCCTTGTCCACGCAAGCGAACTTTCGCATCTTCTGACCTTCATCGAAGGCCACCAGAGCAAACACGTCGTCGGGGAGCTTGTTCAGCTCTTCCTCATTGAGTCTCTCTGCAGTTTTGACAAAGTCGGGGACTACGTCGATGGAAGTGAGCCGTTCCTTCAAGACAGATCCGGTTGGATCGTCGTAGAAGTCGAGATGCGAACTGATCATTGATGAACTCCTAACATGCCGGCTTGTTGCACTAATCCTAATCCACGCCGATCGTCCCAGTCAAGTAAGCGCTCACCCAAATATTGGGTAAAGGTCGGTATAAGCTCTTCAGTCTAAGATTCCCCCACGGTTACATCACAGGAGGTGCTGAATGGGTTTGCGTTATGCAGATCGACATCCAAAAGAGGAGAGAGTTCCAGAGTGCTATGGGAGAGAAGCATACTACGATCCCAAATGTTCTGAGTGCAGAAGGTGCCACTTCGAATACGATTGCCGCGACGAGATCAACGGAAGGAAAGGATCGGCTCCGACGGTTAGGAGAACCGAAGCGCCGAGCAGAAGCCCCACCATGCCGTCAAGACGAGGACAGGACGACAGAACACACGCAGGTATCATCATGGAAGGAGAGACGGCCTTCGAGAGATTCCTGAAAGATTGCGCCACAGGCGCGTGCAGAGGGTTCTTTGAGGAGGGCAGTGACTTCTTCCGGTATTGGCGTTGGTAATCGAAGGAGTACAGAACCTGCTCGACAGGTTCTGTACATACAAGGTATGTACTAAGTCCCCAGTTCTGGGGAGTACCCTCTGGAGATTCCATGGGCGTGTTTTCTTTCGTGATCAAAGACCCTAACAAAGCCTATCTCGGATCACAGTTATGGCTACCGAAAGCCCACGTTAACACCAGATCGATCAAAGCGTCCCTCGAGTTCGAGGTCAGGGGAAAAGACGGGCAAGAGTTCCTGCAGCTTTGGGAGGAGTCCCCACATCACCTGGCTGTTCCCCGCGAGTATTTGCTTCAAGAAGACTACAAGACACTAACGTTCCCCATCGTAGATCTGACGCCACAAGATTTCCCAAGGGCTCAGTTCAAAAGCAATTTGATCTTAGACGTCAAGGAGCCCAGCTCCGATCGACAGAAAAAAGCTTTCGAAGCGTTTGCTCCACGCAACAACGGTTTGCTGAACCTCAGTTGTGGCGTTGGAAAAACTTGCCTCGCACTTCACAAGGTGGCCCACGACAAGCTCAATACATTGATCATTGTCAACCAGACAACCATCTTGTCTCAGTGGGAAGGGGCCATTGACCAATTCCTTGAGTTCGAGGGCGGCGTCGGCCTTATCCAAGGAGCACCAAAACAGTGGGACTGGCGGAGACCCATCGTCATCGCCATGCTGCACAGCATTGCAAGACATCCTGACGCAGTAACACCGGAAATGCGCAGATGGTTCGGGACTGTGATCTGGGATGAATGTTTTGTCGCAGGGACACTCGTGGATGGAGTTCCCATTGAGAAACGACAAGTAGGAGATTTGATCTGGTCGTTTGATGAAGACACTGGATCGTTTCGGTTACAACCGATCCAAAAGATTTTCGTGTCCAGGCCCAGGACTTTAGTTTCCATCTACATCGATGATGTGGAAATCCTCTGCACGGCCTGGCACCCATTTTGGACAATGAGGGGATGGGTTCCAGCCTTCCATCTAACGCCCGCTGACAAGGTCCTATGCTCTACCCATGATCTAGAAACGGAAATGTGGGAAGGGGTAGACAGCATTAAGATTCTTGGGGGACGCCGTCCAACTGGTTTTGTCTACAACCTCCAAATTCGGGGAACGCCTACCTATCGAGTAAGCCCCAAGAACGTAGTTGTTCATAATTGCCACCACCTCAGCGCCCCCTACTTCTGCATCACGGCCACAATGTTTACTGGCCAGCGCTTCGGCCTCACGGCTACGGCGAACAGAGAAGACGGAACAGAGGTGATCTACAACTACCACCTCGGCGAGGTCTTCCACAAAGACCTCATGCAGACCGTCAAGCCCACCATCGTCTTCAGGCAAACGCCGTTCTCGATACCACCAGAGGAATACCTCGAGAACGTCATCGACAAACGAGGCAACCCGAACATCTCCAAGCTGCGAACCTACGTGGGAACAGAGATGGGAGATCGCAACCGGTATCAAGCTCGTGACATCCAAGCCGCGTTGGACGCTGGCCGAAAGGTATTGGCCCTGAGCCACAGCAAGGGACAGCTCAAACTGATGCACCAAATGTTTCTGGACGCCGGCGCTGACTGCGGCATCTGCACTGGAGATCAAAAGGTAGTAGAAAGATGGCAAGCTCTTCGGGATAAGCAACTTATCTTCGGCACCCACCAGTTAGTTATGGAGGCCATTGACGAAGATTCTCTTGACACCCTCTACTGGCTGACCCCTTTTGGCTCCCAGCACCCCGAGGGTGGGAAGAACGCTCTGCAGCAAGGGATGGGACGGATTCAAGGATACCGATTCCACGAAGGTATGAAGCAACCACTAGTTGTGATCTTCGACGACCTCTACATCAAACACTTCCATCGCATGTGCAACAAGCTGCGGCAGCAGATGCGGCGCTGGCCAGTAGATGAGGGAGGACCATACATCTTCAAAACACTCAAACCGTTTGAGGAGAGGGCATGAGCGAAGCCTACACCGACAAAGAACGTGCTGTCCTTTCCCTATTCTCGCAATGGGCCGACTGCACAAAGTGTGATCTCGGAAAGCAACGCCACAACAAGCACATTGATACGGATGGCCAAGCTGGGAACATGGTGTTCGGAGACGGAGACGTCAACGCGGACATGGTGCTCATCGGCATCGGGCCGGGGGAGAACGAGGACATTCAAGGCTGTCCATACGTGGGGGAGAGTGGGCAGATCTTAGACGAGTACCTGGAGCAGGTGGTTTTATCGCGCGACGAATTGTTCATTATGAACATCGTGGCGTGCCGACCCTTCAGCAAATCGGTCGACTTCAAGAACAAGTACAAGAAAGAGGAGAACAGAGACCCAACCCCTCAAGAGTGCGCGGCCTGCCGTCCCCTATGGCAGGAAGCGCTCTACATCGTCGATCCCCTTATCGTCGTGGCGATGGGGAAGCCAGCGGTGATGGAGGTGACCGGAAAACGATCGGTAACCATGAGGGAAGTGCAGGGTACCGTGGTGACCTGCCAAATTCCTGGCAGGGCTGTTCCAACAACCTACCCCGTCATCCCCATGTACCACCCGGCTTACTTATCCAGGACCGGGAACACCTTCAAGGGCGGCCCGTGGCATCAAGCTTTGGTGTCCTGGAAGCGGGCCATCTACATTCTTGACCAATTGAGGAACCTCTACCGCGACATCCCAATGCCAGACAGGGGCATCAAAGAGGAGGACATGTTTCTATCAGGAGGAAAAGCATGAGTGGAGAAAGCAGAGAATCAACAGCAGCAGAGAAGGCATCAGAACGATTTGAGTCGGCGTACTCCGAACTGACCACGTTCATGAACGAGAACGACGAGTTCGTGGACGAGCTCCGACGTCTGATCGACAACCATAATGCGGCCATCAAGGAAGCTGCAGCTGCCGTGAAGAACGATCTGAAGAACTCAGATCGAAACAAGCTGGTCATTGGTCGTTTTGGAGCTATCAAGAAGCGCAAGGAGTTCTGGGATGGAATGGAGCTTGCTGCGCTGGTCCCCGGTAAGATCAGCCAGCACTTCTTGAAGGAGAAGCTCTCGTACGAGGTCAATGTCACCCAGCTAGATCAACTGATTCGGCAAGGAGAGGTAGACAGAGACGAGGTCTTCAAGGCGTTCCATCAGAACACTCCCACCCTTTCCCTGATGCCTGGCACGCCAAAGGAGCTGAAGCTATGACGAGGAGACCACCGGCGAGGCAAAGTAGGAAAGCCCCAAGCAAAGGTAAGGGGCAAGTGAAGCACTCCACCACGGTCAGGAGGGGAGCAAGAGGCCCAGTCGTTCACCATGAAGATCACACCGAGGCTGTAGAGGTCCCAGTACCTCCTGGCGAGGAAGAGGTCGGTGTGGGCTACGACATCAAGTACTGGGCGTCGAGCGAGAACCACGGCATGACGATGGGAACTGTCTCGTTCGTGAAGCTGAGCTGCGGACCGGCGGACCTAGATCACGCCAACGATGTGGCTGCCGAACTGGCCTACGAATACGTGCAGCGTAACGCCAAGCGAGTTCGTAGAGACCTCGACAAATTCATCGACGGGGGCAAATGATGGCCAAGAAGATCGGCGGCAAGCCGCGATTTGACACGCTGCAGCTGATGAACATCTCCGTAGACCGCGGGGGCAGCAAAGACAAGATCGAAGCCGTTGTAGCCTTTCTCGATTCCAAGCTGCCACCCGGCCACGGGTTGTGCGGATCGTTCACCATGTCCAGTGAGCTGCAGCACGTCGGCAAGAAGTCCCAGGAGCTTGTCTCCCAGCTTGCCGCGTCTCTCGAAGAGGACGCTGCTCGACTCATTTTCAATGAGCCAACAACAGAAGAATCAAAACAGGAGGGTATACACGATGTCACAGAACCCAAGGGGATTGTTGATGCAGAGGAAGAAGCTCCTCAAATTTGAGGAGGTTTCCGATCGCATACACACGCTACACGATCGCAACTTCGACGATCAAGTCATCAACTTGGACAAGGTCCGTGTCCTACCAGACGGCAACGAGGAGATGCCAGGGATCTACCTGGATGTGCCGAACATGGGCAAGCTCTCACTGACAGAGTGGAGCAAGCGACAGCTCGGCTCCATCGTCGGCGTCAAGTTCAACAAGTGGTTTGACCCGAAGTTCATCAAGCCGGAGGAGATCCAAGAGGAGCTTGTGCGTCGGTTCTCCAGAATCAACGAGTCACGTAAGATCCGCGCACGGAAATTCGGCTCCAAGGACCCAGGCGCCAAGCACGCCGATGGCTTTTGCCGCGCCATGCTCTCACCCACTTATGCCCCCATCGACGATGTTAGGATCTTCGATCGTCTCGGCAAAAGGCTTCGTGGGCAGATAGGCGACATGGAGTTCATGCACCACCTCGGCACTGATTTCTTCAACGATCGCTCGAGTCACTTCACCGTAGTCGGTGAGCCTGTGAACATGGGACCGATCGACCGCAAGCATCCCGACGAACGGGTGAGGCGCATCTACGACATCGCCGAGAAGGAGGGAGAACTCCCCAAGGAGGACTGGGTCTACCAGAACTTCCACCTCCGCAACAGCGAAGTTGGTTACACCGCTCTCACCATCGACAGCTCAACGTTCCGACTGGTCTGTCTCAATGGCGTGATCGTAACCGTGAAGGATGGACGCCTGCTCTATCGTGTCCACCGTTCCATCAATGACGAGTCCATCGACGGTCTGCTGGATGATGCGTTCAACAAGATGCCCGATGCTTGGAAGAACAACAAACGACAGATGATCGCACTCCGAGAAAACGTGCTGTTAGATCCCGAGGCAGAGATTCTGAAATTCTTGAACGGTCAGAAGGCGACCAAGCTATTCCAGAAAGCGGTGACGGAAGCCTACGAGACCGAGCCCCTGGCCAATGGGTATGGCGTCCTGCAGGCCCTGTCTAGGGCTGCAAAAGACGAGCCCGACATGGACAAGAGGGTTGAGTTGGAGGAGATGGCAGGACGATACTTGTCGCTGGCCGCTTAACAACACACGACCCCAGGAGCAGGCCGCCCCTGGGGATACAGGAGGTGAAGATGACTACCAGCGACAAAAGAAACAGGTCTTCCGCACCCTCAGTAGGGCAGCTCTCCCACGAGCTGAAGACCTTGAGGACCAGCCACGAGCAGCTGAAGTCTGTTGTAGGAAAGCTCAAGGACATCCTTCAGGTACAGGACAACTGGCATAGTCATGTGTCCAATTGGATCAAGAAGAAGATCGAACTTTTCGCTGACGATTGTGAGATTGACGATTGTGGTTGTTCCATTCCCTTCAAAGGCATCCTGCTCTGGACCGATCGCTACAACCTCGGGCTCGAGATAGACGGCAGGGAGGAGATCTTCAACAAGGGCCACGTGGTACGGATCAAACTGGCGTAGGAGAAGTTGAATGCCAGCACATGTCGAATACCAACTCCTATCCAAGATAGTCGCGGACGGAAACCTGCGCATCGTCATCGACGAAGGGATCACAGACGATCACTTTGGTGTTGTGGAAGCCCGGTCCGTGTTCTCCTATCTGATGGACTACTACCACGACACGAAGACACGCAATCTAGTGCCTGAGTTCGATCTGATGGAGCACAAGTTCCCCTCAGTCGAGTTCCCGACCCCTTCTGAACGAACCACGATAAGGGCCTTATGCCAGGAGGTGAAGACAGAATTTCTTAGGGTTCGGATGGAAGGGGTTATGAACCAGGCGCTGAAGACCTACGACGAAAACCCAGGCGGTTCTCTAGCCCGGTTGATCCAAGACACCAAGGCGTTGCAGGAGACGTCGGAAGAAAGCCGAGACTTGATCCTATCTGACGCTACCGAAGTCATGAAGCGTGAGTACGAGATGATCGAGCGGGCGGAAGGAATGCTAGGCATACCCTGGCCGGTGGGCTGGGGGTACCACGAGAATAGCAAGCCGAAGATCTTAAAGAAGACGGGTCGACAACACCATCCGCTCAACGAACAGTCCGGTGGGATGCGAGGAGGGGATTTCATTCTCCTCTACGGCCGACCGAAATGTGTTGTTGAAGGTCAACCCATCCTGTCCTCTTCGGGGGAATACGTTCCTGTCGAAAACCCGTCACAGAAAATACTTGCGCTAAACAACGAATGTGTTGGCTGGAAGAGATGCTCTGGATCTAACGCAGGCATC
>LGVD01006117.1_pt1 | contig 10782 bp, 15 predicted proteins | sample 469861 | NCBI WGS metagenome assembly LGVD01 (sample SAMN03857201, study PRJNA290197) | marine sediment metagenome | biome: ocean floor; feature: cold seep; material: sediment; isolation source: sample #3730, Push core (PC) 16 from cruise R/V Atlantis leg AT-15-68, Alvin... ... | reverse complement strand
GATGGAGCTGTTGCTTTATTTGGTTTAAAATGCACCGAAAAACAACAAGAAATTTTATTCAGGTGGTGGATGCATATACTAAGACCTCCTCGAAAAAAGAAGGTTGTACTTCTCTTGGATCCAAAAACAAAAAGAGCCGCGGATAAGCTATACTTTACGCTGACTTCTTTCATTCGAGACCTCAAAATTGTAGAACTATCAGGACAAGACCCTGGGAGCTTAACTCAAGAGGAAGCCATGAATCTTAAGCTGCAAATTTTCTAAAGGAAACAGTGTGAAAAATGAGATCCGAAAATACTTTCCAGCTTTCTTTGATGTAGATGAAAGTGACAAAATAACAATCCAGTTTGAAACTTTGGGTGAGCTAATCGAGATTCCATTTGTAAAAATTTGGTCGAGCACACCAGACTTCCATAAATTTGCGGTCTCTTCAGGGAGAAGAGAAAATCAGGCTTTATTAATGGCTCAACTCAAAGAGGGATATGAATGGTGGGTTGTTGGTATTTTAAAATGTCCCGTTGAAGGCTTAATCGAGCATACTATTCCAGAAGATTATTATTCTGATTGGCCACGCAGTAATTTCAAAGGCAAATTAAGTGACTTTGATAAAAATAAGAAGATAAATAATGAAGAAATCCGAGATTAAATTTGGAAAACAGTACTCTAATGGCAAAGGTACAATAAGAAGGATTGTGGGTGTTGGTCCCTATTTACTTTATGACGGCCAAAAGAATACGGACTGTGTTCGATATAGGATTTTGGCCAAGGCGTCAGGCCCAAGCTCAATCATCGCCGAACATAATTGCACCAGACAATCTTTTGCAACTTGGGCAAAAGAGGAAGTTTAAAAATAGCATAATGCAACGGTTGATTCTCGCCGTGCATAAATCAGAGCCGGAGGGTTATTTATGGTGGCATCTGAAATATCCATTTGGGAAAAAAGAATAAGGGCTCAGGGAAAAACAAAAACTAAAAAAAAGGATGGGCTGCTCCTCGGGGAGAAGAGCAACCCAGACAATGAAGATGTAAGGAGAACATCAAAACAAAAAAGAGGCAACGCTCACACTATAAAACAGGGCTCTGATCTTGTCAAGCCTAAAATAGACAGGGCTCTATTTGGTAATCCAGCCGGAGCCAAATATAAAACCAAAGAGCCTAAAAGAATCCGCACAAGTAAAGCCGCCCAACAGTATATTGATATTTGGAATGCCTCCTTTTTCCCTAAGCTGCGGGAGTTCAATTCAGCGAAGGATGAGGAAGCAAACAAACAGACGAAGACATACCAAACTATCGTCCACCTTCTCCGAAAGCTTATTAAGGGCACACTATATAATGGATCAGAGTCCGCTGTTCGGTTCCCGAGCGGCTTTCAACGGGGGGCACTCAGAGTTCCTCTCGAAAGATTTCAGTACCTGGTCAGTAATTTAGAGAAGAAAGCATTCAACAACGACTACAAACCCACCAATAAAACCTACTTAGCAAAGACCACCTTGATTCAATTCCTGGCCGGCAATGGTCAGTTTGGGGCTATGCCGAGCTGCCTCCTAAACTGGGCGCTCATCCCAGCTATCCCAAATACACACACAAAACCAAAGGACCCAAAGTTAACCGAAGTATTCAGAAAAGTTTTTCTCCTTAAAACTGATAGGCAAGAGGCCACCTTAACTTTTGCTGAGAGAAACCACCTGGTTGGAGCCTCAAATAAATACCTAGATTTCTTTATTCACTTTCAGGAGCCACTTAAAATTTATGGCTACAAGGATCCCATAAACTTTTTTGACGATTATTACTGGAAGGCCTTAAATGATAGTTGGCCAGGAAGGAAAATTAGAAAGATCCCTCTTGGCTATTTAAATAGTGGTGCATTAATGGATAAAGTCATAATTCCTTACTTTTTAAAAATAGGGGTGCTAAAAGATTATGACTTTGAGGGAGTAATCGAAGAATTTTGGAGGTAATTATGGGAAAGTATATGATGGCAACAAAAGCAGAGCACAAGTTGGGTGATATAAGTCGTGATGAGGCCGATCTGTGTTTCATCAAAGAAGAAACCGATGAGTATTATATCGGCCACTGGGTAACTGGGTTCGGATTCATCGGTGTTCATTTCCCAAAAGCCACAACCCGGATACTTACACCGGAAGAGATAGCTCAATTTAATGACACATACATCCAAATAGGTAGCTGCCCTCCGGTTAAGCTGAATGTAAAAAAACAGACCGAGGCACCCCAAACCAAGATCACCGTTGAAGGAAATCATCCAGTAAATAAAAGATTGGATTGTGTATTCAACCTTGATAAACCAAATGCTGAGCACTACGAAGAGTGCCTGTACTTAATTATTGAGTGCGCCAAAGCTGGTTATGCATTCGATATCAAACGGTCAGAGCCCGACAAAGTAAATTAAGGGGGGGTACCATGGACTTAAGAATAACAAGGCACGGACTTCAGCTTATACCCACAAATCGACCGGTAGATGACATAATCATCGAAGAGAATTTAGGGTTATGTGCTGAAGGAGATTCTATAAAGCTGGTCAGAGTTTCGGGGAGTAAAGTATTCTCAAAAAGAGAATTTCTTCCCGAGGCTCCTCCTCCATATATTCTCGAAGCAGAGCTTCCCCCAATAGAAAAAGAAGATGAGGCGAATGAGAGCAGAGTGGTTCTGCCGTGCCCATTTTGCGGGGCTATTCCCGAAATGCAATTCAACCGCGGCCCGGAAAGTTTTTATGGCAGAATTGTTTGCACCAACCCTCACTGCCCTGTACAGCCAAAGACCATTGATGGGCGCAAAATCATAGGTGCTGAAGATCCAGAATCGACTGAAGCTTTGCTCATAACACTGTGGAATAGAAGATTCAAATGCTAAACCGTATTAAGTACCAAATTCGGAATCCGGATCACATTATCGAGGAGCTAATTCTTTTGGGAATGATCACCCAAACAGAATTCCTGCAGCGAATAGTTCCTCGAATAGATCTGGATTTTTTTAAGTCACCCGAGATACGAATAATAGCTTCCTGGATTTTAAACTACCATAGCGCCCACAATAAAGCCCCAGGTTCAGAGATCGAAACAATCTGCCAAGTTGAAACCCGCCATGATAAGACCCTCCAAAGAGAAAAGCTCGAAAACTTACTGATTATTACACTCGACCAAATGGATGACTCCTTCAATACAGAGTATGTGTTGAGGAAGGCCCTAGAGTTTTTTAAACGGCGCTCCCTCGCCATAGTCACTGAGAATATTCAGCACTTCCTTGATAAAAATGATCTTGAAGAAGCTGAGCTGGCCTACTACAAATACAGAGAGGTCGTCCAGGCCATTCAACAAAACCCCAACCCGCTGGGCACCGAGTCCCTTCAGAGCTGGTGGGAGCACACGGACAAAGAGCTGATACATTTCCCTGGATATTTAGGTAAGTACCTATCACCTATTTGTCGAAGCCAACTACTCGGAGTGCTCGGTCCCCCCAAAAGAGGAAAGACAACTATCTTAACAGAGTTTGCCTGCGTTGGCTTAATGCATAAATTAAAAGTCGTCTTCTTCAGCTTAGAGATGTCCCGAGACAAAATCAATCAGCGAATAGCCACACGCCTCGCTGGCAGACCTAAAATTATTGAGCCCTACAAAGAGTTTATACTGCCGGTAATGGATTGTGAACTCAACCAAATAGGTAAGTGCCGGCGATCTTATAGAAAAGGCAACATAGATCTTCTTGGGGACGACGATGCTATCATGTCTTACAACCCAAATCTGGATGGCAAGTATAAGCCCTGCTCTATGTGTCTTGGAAAATCAGACGCCTATAAATTTGCAGTGTGGTATGAAACCAAAAGATTTACCAAAACTCCCATGAAGTACTTTGAAAAAATGCTGGTTGATTTTCGAGGTATCTTTGGAGACAACCTCAGAGTAGAAGCTTATCCCACAGGTACGTTTAGTGTACAGGATCTTAAAAATCGACTTACCCTATTGGAGCAAGAAGATGCCTTCGTTCCGGATATTATTGTAGTAGATGCAGCCGACAATTTAAAAAAGCAGGATAAAGATAGAAGAATAGAGATAGGTCGAATATGGGAACAACTCATTGCCCTTAGTCAAGAAAGAAACTGCTTAGTAGTAACAGCTAGTCAGACAAATAGGGCTGCGATAAATAAACCTGATCTGACTATGGAAGATTTAGCAGAGGATTTCTCTAAAGCGATGGGCTGTGATCTATTTCTTGCACTCAATCAAACAACCCATGAAAAAGATCAGCAAATCCTTCGGCTATCTATAATACTTCACAGACACCGAGGATTCAGCTTACATCACCAGTGCAGGATGATTCAGGCCCCTGAGATTGGGCAGCTCTGCCTGGGAAGCTGCGCTGCACACAGAAAATTATCGAGATAAAGGAGTTACCTCTTATGAATAAAAAATTCTCTAAGGGTGGCCTCGTGCGTAGAGGAAAAGATGATAGAGTTCCTATTTTAATGCAGCCGGGGGTGACATACGTTCCTAGAGCGGCTGCTGAGAAGTTTGGTACAAAGTGCCTTCAAAAGATAAACGAGGGTTTTGAGGTGGGCGATCTTGCGGGCAAAAGTATTAAAGATCTTGTGCTGGTGTTCCCTGGAGTAAGTTATGTTTCTAAGACAATCTCTGAGAAGTATGGCGTAGAGGTTCTTAGAGAACTATCTGGAACCAAGGAAATAATTGTAGTGGAGGATGGGACAAATGACCTTAAAGGAAAAGTGTGAAGCACTCTTAAGAGACTGGCAGAAGGAAATAAAAGGATATAATAATCATCAATTTGGGAGATGTGGTGCTGATGATGGAACAATGGACCATGGTAGATATGATCAATTAGGGGAATGCATGGCCTATCTTGAAGCAATTTTAGAATCAGAGCAAAATAAGAGTTGACAATTCTAGCTACCTATATATAATGATAGAAAGGAAAAACGAGAAAGCGATTATGATTGAACAAGAGGACTTTGGAGAAACAACCCAACCTCAACCAAAGAGGCATCTTTGTGTGATAGAGAGATGCTCCCTTTGCGATCAATTATTCTCCATCCACACCTTTCATAATAAATCAAATTATGAAGAATTTATAATCTCAGGTCTTTGCCAAAAATGCCAAGATGAAACGGCTGAGGAAGGAAAATAAAATGAATCAGGTAGACTGGATGAGACTCAGACAAATGCTATTCAACCTCTCATATAGAGAGGGGGCCTTCAGGTTGACCTCTGGAAAGGAGAGCGACTTCTACATAGACTGCAAGCAGACCACACTCTCCGCCGAAGGGGCCTACCTATGTGGTATGCTCATACATAATCAAATAATGAAATCCAACATACGTATTGCAGGCGTTGGTGGAATGACTTTAGGAGCAGACCCTTTGGTCACTGCTGTTTCAATAATAAGCTTTCTTAGAAAGAGATCCATACCCGCCTTTATCATCCGGAAAGAAAGGAAGGGCCACGGTACGGGTTCTTGGATAGAAGGAATACTTAACATTCCCTTTGAGAGCAAAGTAACCCTAGTTGAAGATGTGGTTACTACTGGCGGAACGCTTATTAAGGCAATTAAAAGAACCGAAGAGGCAGGCCTTAAAGTGGCCCAGGTAATTACTATTGTTGATCGAGAAGAAGGAGGAAGAGAAGCTTTATATGAAATAGGCCATGAACTCATACCCTTATTTCTACGCAGAGATATTCTGGCAATAAAAGAAGGAGAAATGTATGAAAATCGTCAGCCCATCAATTAAGTTACTTTGGATCACCGAGAATCCGGAACAAATGATAGAGTTAGCAGGGCGTACTTGTTATAAATCTGAAGACAAGATTACGCCTGAGTCCGCAGGAAAGTTTGTTAAAATGTTAATAAACTCCGGCCATCATGCAATGATCGAGCACGCTGTAGCAGCCTTTCGGATTATCACAGATCGTGGCATCACTCACGAGATTGTTCGACATAGACTTGCAAGTTACGCTCAGGAATCAACAAGATATTGCAATTACAGCAAAGACAAGTTCGATAACGAATGCTCATTCATACAGCCTCCAGATTTGAGTTACGATCAACTGTCTATTTGGAGAGGAAACTGCCAAATAGCTGAAAATAGATATTTTGGTCTGCTTAAAATAGGGTGCACCCCACAAATTGCTCGATCAGTTCTACCAAATTGCCTCAAAACAGAAATTGTGATGACGGCCAACCTCCGGGAGTGGCGACATTTTATCAAACTCCGGGGGTCCCAGGCAGCGCATCCTCAGATCAGATCCGTCGCTTATCTTGTGTGGCTCACCTTAAATGCGCAGGCCCCAAATGTATTTGGTGATCTATTACCACTTAGTAGGTAAATAAATTTTGGAGGAAGAGATTGTGTATTTAGGCAGTAAACCAATAGTAGTCACCTTATGCGGAAGCACCAAATTCAAAAAGGAATATGAAGAGGCCTACCATAGAGAAACAATGAAGGGCAAGATTGTACTCACCGTTGGGTGCTTCACTCACGCAGATAATATGGCCACAACAGAAGATCAAAAGAGAATGCTTGATCAGCTACACTTCTGGAAGATCGATATGTCCAGTGAGATTCTAGTCATAAATGTTGGTGGGTATATTGGAGAAAGCACCAGAAAGGAAATAGACTACGCAAGTGAGTGTGGAAGAAAGATTTACTTTTGGGAATAATTTTGGAGGGCAGAGGCTATGATCCCTATATGGTGGGTGAAGTACCCCTTGAAGCCTACTACCCAGTAGTCTGTGGACAAAATAAAGGTGCGCGTGGAGGGAGAAGTGATACCGAGGAAGCCGCACCTGCCAGTAATGGCATCAAGCTTTCGGGGTCTCAAACCGACAAACCAGCGAGGGGGGTGGAAAGCCCCCCATGTATTTAAAAATAAGGAGACTAAAACTATGGAAGAAACCTTGTTAACATCCTATGCACCGGAGAAGATAACACTTTACCTGGACTTTATAAAAATGTTCTCCGAACTTCTAGGCGATCCAAAATCCAAAAGGAAAGCCGAGAAGCTTGATTCAAAGATGATAAGTACTGGGCTAAGTGTGATGATTTTGGCCCCTGACTCCGTTGCAAAGGCATTCATCTTTTGGAGAGCCATCTCTGCGGAGGGCCGCGACTCTGAAGCAATAATCGATGCTTTTGGTGATATCATCATGGAAATGAGAAAAGACCTCATCGGAGAGACGGTGTGCGTCCGAGATGACGCCGTAGGCATGTTCTTAAGAGATCAAATATAAGCAAATGCCAGACCAAAAACCACCCCTTGGTTTAAAACCAAGATGCGTGCATGATGGAGAACGTGCTATGGCTATCATGGCGGCAATGAAGAGGTATATAGAAAAACATAAACCCATCCCCAAAGAGTGGGCCGATGAATTATTAGCTGTGATAGAGACATACCAATAAGTCTAAAGGAGCGATAATGTTTGAAATTAAACAAAAAGATTTAAAAAAGATCTTAACTATCTTGAAGCCAGGGACCAACAAAGCTATCAGCGTCCAGGCCGGCTGCGTCAATTTCAGGGACGACACAATAACCACCGAGTCACCATTCTTTTCAGTCAGCTATCCTTTAAAATCCGGCATCACAGGAAGCTTTAACCTGGTAGACTTTCTCAAGATAGTAAGCCAGATTAAGGCCGGCACGAAAATTCGTCTGGCAAAGACACCAAAGATGCTGCAGCTATCTGTAATTGAAGGGAAGAAAAAGCTTGAGTTTGCCCTGAAAGCACAGTGGGAGTCTCCTGCGAGTACACTGCCTGTTCCAGATGATAAGGATTGGAATGATATTCCAAATGGATTTAATGACGGGTTAGCCAACACATTTCCAATAGCTAAGAAGTCAGCAAACCCATCAAACCACCTTCACTGCATCCATATCACATCCAAATACTTTGCAGCCACTGATGGCAGCCGAGTGGTCATGCGAGCCGTTAAGAATCACCTCAGCCGGCCAGTCGTGCTCCCAGCGAACTCAATCAAAGAACTTCTGAAAATAAATCCCACCTGCTATGCTCAAAAGGGGCCTCATTTATTTTTTCATAATGAGGATGGCGTCGTTTACAGCCTATCAGAGTTCTTGGATGAGTTCCCCCAGATAGGGCACCTATTCAAAATAAAACAGGGTCCGGAAATCACAACAGACCAAGCATTCAAAGAGATAATAGAAACAGCTAACTCAATGGATGCTCAGCGAATTGAACTTAGTTTCAGAGAGTCCGGGAATGTCACTCTCCTCGCTACGACCCAAAGCGGCCCCATTAGGGGAACATGCCCTATTGAGTATAAGGGGCCTGATTTTAAAATCAAAATACGGCCAGATTACATGCTTGANNTAGCCGGAGCCTTGTTGGAATAACAATGAAGATCAAAGAAGAGATTGAGAGGGAGTGCTGCCAACATCAAGACTTAAAACCCTATAGGGGTTTGGTGAACGAAGGCAAACCCGGCAGCATCATACCCAAGGCCCATAGACCTGTATTTTGTATCCATTGTGGGCAGATCTGGATACATACCAGAGAAATGGGGCCGGCGGGCTCAATGGATCCAAGCATGGAAAAAATCGAAATATAAAATCCTATGACAAAACTCCAATTAATGCCACTAAGAATAGATGGTTGTGATGACTGCCCGCTCGCCCACACAGGCCAGCTCAGTCCCGACATGCCCACCTCCGGGAAGGGTAAGCTTGGGGTTATGTTTGTCGGGATGTGCCAAGGCGCGATTGAGGCTCAAGAAGGAACTCAGTTTGTTGGGCCTGCCGGCCAACTCCTACGGACGATCATTAAGAGCCTGGATTTGGATTTAGACAGAGATTTCTGGAAGACTAATGCAATTCGTTGCCGGCCACTATCCAAAAAGAAAACACAGGGCCGGTCACAGGGTCGAGAGCCGACAACCGCAGAAATCAACGCCTGCAATAAAAAACTGTTTAAGAGCATTCGTAAGAGAAAACCAAAGATTGTTATTCCTTTAGGGAAACATGCTCTCATAGCCTTAATAGGAAAATATGTAAATGACATAACCATATCCAAATTTAGGGGCACATTTATCCCCATTCCGGAACACAACTTCTATCTTGCCCCAGCTTTACACCCAAGCTTTGTGCTTCACCAGGATGACGATTACTCCTATGCAACACTTCATCGGGATATCAAAGAGACGCTCAGTCTGCTCAAATATATTCCCGATGGCCATAAGGTTGATTCTTTAGATATCCGCAAACCAGTACATCTAATTACTGACTTCATATCGTTCAGTGCTCTTATGGAAAAGATCTATGAAGAAAAGCCAACCAGTGCTTTTGACTTTGAGACCTCCAGCAAGAAGCCCCAAAATCCCATAAGTAGAATTTGGTCTATGTCTATCTGCTTTAAGGGAGAAAGCTATTCTTTTCCTATTCATTATCCCGCTATTCAAGGTACTTATCCAAAAGACAAAGCAGATACGATGTGGGGAACAAAGTACCTTCCACTTGTTATAGGCAAAATCAAACGCTACCTGCAAGATCCTGCATGTAAGAAAATTGTACAAAATGAATCTTTTGAGAGAATCTGGGCTCATTTCGTTTTAACTTCGCCCGTGAAATCTCTTGTCTGGTGTACTATGAACAGTCAGCACATCCTCGACGCGAGGAAAGGATTCTGTGGTCTAAAGCTTCAAGCCTTTATTCGGTGGGGCATACATCACTATGATGAGGAGATAAGTTATTATATAAAATCTAAAGAGGGCGCTGGGGCGAACGCACTAAACCAACTTCACAGAGCCCCACTGGAGAGTCTCCTATATTACGGTGGAGTTGATTCCTTTTTAACAGAGAGGCTTAGTCGAGTACAGCTTGAGATTTTCAATCTAAGGTGCAATAAACCTTTGCATGAAGCAAGAAAGCTATTCCATAAAACAGCCATAGCCTTCACTAACTGTCAAAAGACAGGGATCAATATAGATGGCCCGCATTACCAAAAAGTAAAAGCTCAACTTACCAATGAAATCACAAAAAATATCCAGGCCATACAGACATCAAGTGAAGTTAAGCAATTTGAAAAAACAGAGCAAAAAGCGTTCAACCTTAACTCTCCTATGGATTTAAGGGTCCTGTTATTTGATATCCTGGGAGAGAAATCAAAGAAGAAAACAGCGTCGGGCCTCCATGAGAGTGTTGATAAAGATGTACTGACTGATCTAAAAACTCCAATTGGTAAGAGGATTATAAAGATCAGGGAGTTTAAAAAGCTAAGAGACACCTATATTGCCCAGTATTTACGGGAGGAAGTAAAGGGAAGAGTATATCCATTTCTACATACCCATACAGCTCGTTCAGGAAGGTCTTCAGCGTCAAATCCATCGTTACAGAATACTCCGGAGAGAGATGAGAAAGCAAAAAAGCTTGTCAAACGAGGGATAATTGCCTCACCTGGCTACAAGATGGCCGAGATTGATTTCTCTGGTATTGAGATTGCCATGCTTGCCTGTGAAACCAAAGATAAGGCACTGTTAAAATACCTTTGGAATCCTAAATCAGATATGCATTTTGACCAGGGCAAGCAGCTTTTCATTTTAGAGAACGATGGAATGAATAAAGCCTTAAGATACAATGCAAAGAGTGACTTTGTTTTCCTAGAAGTCTACGGAGGGAAAGCCGCGGCAAGCGCTAAATACTTGTGGTTCGACTCAATTGATCTTAAAACAGGGAAAAATTCGGACGGCCCGACATTGAGAAGACATCTTGCCCAACATGGTGTCCGGCATTTAAATGATTTCATAGA
>LGVD01076665.1_pt1 | contig 10822 bp, 11 predicted proteins | sample 469861 | NCBI WGS metagenome assembly LGVD01 (sample SAMN03857201, study PRJNA290197) | marine sediment metagenome | biome: ocean floor; feature: cold seep; material: sediment; isolation source: sample #3730, Push core (PC) 16 from cruise R/V Atlantis leg AT-15-68, Alvin... ... | reverse complement strand
ATTCCGTCCCCGTTCCTTATTGCAAGCTCAATCATATCGTGTATCCGCCATTATTGAGACGCAGCAAATAACCAGTTACACACCACCCACTCTATATACTCTCAATAGTAATTGTTTCTCCTTGCCGGGTTGGCCATATAACACCGGAAAGTCTTTGAGATGTTCCAAAAGAGATTCTTGATGCACAACTGAATTGAGTTCGGCATAGAAAAGATCGTATATTCCGCCCCATATCCCTTTTTCTCGCAGATTTTGTGATTCAAAAACTACAATGCTTATTTTATTTTGTTTTATGTCATCGATTATCTTGTCCGGTTGATTGAATTCATTACCGGTTCTCAATACGCGAAAGTTTCTCTCAGTGTCATACTTTCTTGTGTAGAAAATAAATGCACTTTCAAACGCTCCATTGTACAGAATATTTTCCGAATTGTGTTCACAAACTATCCACCGGGTTACACTATCAATCCCCTGCACATAAAATTCCCTGTTTTGGGAGATTAATGAAACGTTCCACAAAAACATGATGAGAATGGGTATCGTCTTATATTTAGAAAAATGCCTCCCAGAAGCCCAACTAGATGTAATCAGCCCGAAACTGTCTCTGATACCTATAACGGTTAGAGGCAATGCAGCAATTGCAAAATGGTATGGGTATCTAGAAACTTTAGCCGGTATAATAGTGAAGCCAATATATCCAATTAAGAACCACAGGAGAAAGAAGAGTTCATGTTTCTGGGGACGAACACGCATTTTTGTCACTCCCCATAAAACCAACCCTATTGTGGGCACAGGATAAAATCTCCATAGTACTCTTAAATAGAAAGACCAATTTTCAAGACTCAGTCGCGATTGCACTGGGACAAAATGCAAAGCATCTTTAGGCACACCACTGTAAATAATGTTAAGGCTTTCTCTTGCAAATTTCAAGGTCAGGAAAACAAGAGGAAGCATCAATATCATCAAAAGAATGGGAATGTAGAAGTGCCGTCTTTTGAAAATATTTTTCCAATCATTGATCGCCGTATATACAAAAAGAGCAATAATTCCGAACATTGTCAACTGGTACGTATAAAGAGACAAGGCGAGAAATATGGAAGTCAAGATGATGTACTTATAGCTTTTACATAGCGAATCGAGATGACTGGCATAAAAATAGCAGGCCCAGGCAAAGAACATCATGGAAGGGATGTCAAGCCAAACAGAAGATCCCAACCTCACTGACCATGGTAGACTTATCATCAAAAGTACACTGAAAAAGGCAATAAACTGATCTTTAAACATTTTGTGAAGTGCAAAAAACCAGCCAATGATCAACAAAATGCTGAATAGAAGTATGGTTACCTTGGCTGTAACGGCAGAAATGCCGAACAATGCAAACATGATACTTTCCACCAAACCAAAAATAGGAGGATGACGACGTATGGAAAGAGCGGGGTATTGCTGATAATAGTCCCACATCCAATTGACAGGTGAGGAAATGACATTTGGTAAGTCCTTAAAAACGGACATAAAAAATGCACCATTGGCGGCGAATAGGGCACTATCATCAGGAAAAATACACTCCTTAAATGTCGCCGGTAATAGCAAAAACACATCTAGCAAAACTAGTACAATTAAGCTTAAGATAAATAACCAGAATCTGTTACGAATTTTTGCCATTTTGCTATTCTCTACTTATTGGCAGGCCGAGAATAATTTCTACTAATCTCAGAGTGTTTCTGTCTGCTATCATCGCGTCGTGACCAACCCGATTTGTCATCAATATGTTTCCTGGGCTTGTTTCTTCGGCTTTGACGTCTTTTGGTATCGGGATACTCAGCCCACCTGCTCCATCCAGGATAGGACTATCCTCTGGTTTTATCCATTTATCTGGAGAGGTTCTGATGCTTACATAAAGGATACTTCTCGGTTGATCAGGGGGAATAGAACGAACACCCAGTGAATCTTTCCCGATGCCATAAGGTGTTTCATCAATATCAGGTGCATAAGGTCTCCCATTGAGTTGATATTGAACCAAACTCTCTTTTCCATTCTTGGCGAAAGCCGGGCACAAGTCATCGGCACCTTGGCCTGCATAGCCGCATAGCACATTGCTGCCATGACTGGCGCCGCCCAAAGATATCCAAAGTCGGACTCTATCTGGACGGACTTTTGCTGCGAACCACCGCGCACTCAACGCACCCATGCTGTGAGATATCAAATGAACTTTTGTTTTCGAGGAGACGTTTAGGCGTTTTTTCTGAACAAATTCATTTATTGACTTGAGAAAATCTTCAATTTCGGGGGCGAGTTGTTTCTCGGATGCTACAATATTTGAACCATTGTTTGGACGGAGTTGTATTGCCCTCAAGTATTTCTTTGGATAGCCAGCTTTCATTAAAAATGAAATTATCGGTTTCCAGCATGTTGCATTCCCACCATAGCCATGCACGAAAAAAATAGGGGTTTTAGCATAATCTGGTTTGGTGTGGCCAGTACTTGGGAAGCATAAACATAATAGCAAAATCAGTGCAGTCAAAGTATGCTTTGTGACTTTCATTAGATATTGTTGTAAGTCCTACAAATCTCCGGTAAATTCTTGATTTACACAGAAAACTAAAACTCGCGGATAGGCGGATTCGAAACGAGAAGAAGTGTCCTCACGACTGTTCTGGTTCTCTGAGGGCGGTTCGCAGAGTCGTCAGCCATCATGGTGTGGAGACTCTGACATCTTTGCATAACTCCTATTTTGACCAAATTTGCTGTTTGCCTACCATTAGAACCTGATTAACAAATGCATCCTGCTTTTGTTTATTGTCATTTGAGTGGTTAAAATCTCTGCATCCAAATTATGTTTTTGCATTAGATTGTTCATTCTATCCTTCGAGAAAACTAGCAGTCCTACTTTAGAACGCAATTGATAATAATCCGAGATTCTGTGTTTGATGAGATTTCTTATCGACTCGTACATGCACTTCTCTGTGAATCCCATCTTCAAGATGGACCAAATGTCCGAATATGTTGTAGTATTTGTCGGAATATCGGCTATCAGAAATTTTGCGCCTGGCAAAGTTATCCCTTGTACCTCCTTTATTAATTTTTCAACTTCATGACTGTTCTTATAGTATTGGATAACACTTAAACATATTATTTTTGAAAATTTCTTGCCTTTAACGACAGATAGATCAGTGTAGTTATTTTCATCTAATTTATAAAAAAATACATTCTTATATTGACGCAATCTATTTCTACATATATCTAAATACCTTTCGGAAATATCTAAAGAGTGAATTTCTTTTATTCTCTGCGTGAGAGCTGCTGGCAAGTAACCTGGACCACAACCGATATCTAGGACTATATCTTCATTATTATAGTTTAGTATTGGGTCTGTAGATTTGATAAAAATGTCCATATTCAATTGCAATATTCTCTCACTGGTAACATTCCCAGTTTTCCAAAAATCAATCCAAGTTTTTTCGAGTTTGTTGGCATCCTTCATTTGGTAGTTCACACTTTCCGGCAAAGGGAATTTNNATGGACTTTTTTCACAATCACCAAAAATGTAAACTACTTTTGGGAGATATGAAGGATGCCAGTTTTTTCATACTTTATTATGTTCTATAATTTTCAATACCTACGTCAGGAGTTCTTAATTTATACTAACAATAGCAAATCCAAAAAAACAAAGCTGGTCACGACTGGAAATAATTCCGATGATAAGGTTCCAAATATACAATTCTCGTCATTTCGTGCAGTAAGTCATAGCCGTCCCAAAAACGATTAAAATTCAAACTTTGCCCAAAGGGAACAAAACGATCCACACCGCGTCCATTCAATAGCAGGGCGAGATCTTCAAGCTCTTTCTGAGCGAGCCCAAAGTACGCGACCGTCTGATCTTTCCGCTCAACAAAATCTATCAGTTTTGCCAAATCCTCACAGAAGAATTGAAAAAAAAGGCCTCCACCACAGTGGTCACGACGGAAATCAGTTAGACTGTTCAGAGTCAAAACACAAAGATCATTTCCATAAAAGTTATAATCTGAAACCGCCATATCCAATATGGCTTGATAAGCGTAAGCAATTTTGTTAAGTGCTATTCCCGTATCGACTGTATAATGATTTGAATGTACTATTTTGCGTAACAAATTGAAAAAAGTACTGCTTGCTTGCTGAGCCATCTCCTTATTATCGCACCAAACTATCAGTCTTGGCGAAGAGCAGGCCATTTGATCAAACCAGTAAGCGTCACTAAAAAATCTTTCCAATAGCTGCCTTTGCTGTTGTGGTGCCAAGGCAAGGAAGGCCTGAGGCTTGAGAACAGCAAAGGAAAAACGGTCGGGAAAAGTGATTTCTTTGCAATGGGGAGGTATGGGAACCGCCCGTAATGATGATACCGTGGTATCGCTTCCCCATATGACGCGACCGTCGGCTTTGGCGGATATTGCCATAGTGATTTCTGTCTGGTGACCATAAGTGACCATGTAAGTATTTCCCCGAAGCTTTTCAAAAGAAGGATCAGCCAGTATACTGCTGAATATCTCTATGACCGCCTTTATCGCAGGAGTAATATGTTGAGATAACCGGATAATATTGCGGTTTCCACTAAGGAAAGAAAGCAACCAGGAATACATAAAAATGGTGTCAACGTTTGAGGGTGAAATGTGGAAGATCAAGCCCCGAGGGACGACGATAGTATTTTCCGAACGAAGGGTCTTAAACTGATTCCGAAGCCGTAATAGCTCTGACTTTCGCATCCAATAGGCAAGGGCCAGCACTTCGGGAAAACGCCTGGTTTTTGGACTAGAAAACAAAGCCTCGGAAAGCTTGACGCAAAATTCAACAATCTGCGACGAGAACGGTTTAGATAGGTACTTAGCAAGATAGTCTTCGACTCCTTCCAAAAAGTCATTTAGCTTGACTTCCTTTGCTTCTGGGATGAGTTGGAAGACCTGCACTTAGGAGCCCCCATACGCGTATGTGTCACTGCAGCCACGTAACTCGGCTTGGGGGACCCTGCCAATAACAGAAAAGTACTTACCTCTCCGTNNAATCATCAATGCCGTGAACCACCCCCAAGTCTTCCGTAAGAATCGAATGCCCAGGATAACTTGAGGGAAGCAGACTCAAGACTTGGATTACCCCGGGCTTGCCGATGGATGCCTCCTCCCATGTCTCTGGGTCACGTATAATCACATCGGCGTAATTGGGGGCAAAGAGATAACCGTCTTCGCCCTCAAGGAAAACACTGCCAATCTGTTCGACCATTCCATAGAAATTGTAAATACGTTTTAAGCCTGTTGCTTGTTCGAATCTGCTCTTAAATTCATTATTATCCACCGCCTCTTCCTTCAGCTTCTTCCAGCCTCCGGAGTGAATGAGGATGCCCTTGGATAAATCGAAGCCAGCGTCTATCAATCTCATGAGAAAGTGTTTCCAGACCACAAAAGTAAAACCGAATATAAGGAAAGCAGCATCCCCGTGCTCTTTAAGGAAGTCTTTTAAGCCGGCCTCATCCAATTCCATATTTTCATCTAGGGCATAGAAGTGATCCCGTCCAAAATTTATCATACCTAACACGCCAGCCCCGCGTGCGCTGAACGTCTTTCTGTTTTTGAAGAGGTTCCTGGTATCCACGATTATCATGGGAAGACGTTCCGGCCCCAAAGTATAGGTCATTATTTTTGCAAAGGCGACGGTCTGTTTTCGGGCCGTCTCACGGTCGAGATAAATTTTGCTTACTGTCTGTGAAGTTGTGCCGCTGGAGGTGAGGACCTTAAAAATTTCAGAATCAGGAATACTGACAAGCTTGTGGCTTTTGAAAAGCCTAATCGGCAAATAAGCAATTTGGCTCAGGGCCGAAGGGGTGCGGAATTGGGGATGGATTATGGACATCAGGCGAAAATATTCTTTGGAATGTTCCAGATGATACCTGGTCAGTTCATTCAAACCCTTGATGAGGATTTGTGTCTTTTCTTCGTGAGGTAAGCTGTACTGCTTTATCGAAAAAAGAGCCTCTACGTTCATAGAAGAACCTTAAGCTTCTTGTAGTCTATCTTTCCAGAGGGCGTCAAGGGAATCGATTCTACGTATCTGAAAACGAAGACTTGGTAAGGTACCCTCAATGTCTGGGCCAGTTCCCTAGCATGTTGGGCATAGATTTCATTGTCACCATAATTGCAGAAGACACATATTTTTTCATCATCGCCAACGACGGCAGCGGGCCCGTTTTTGTTGAAAAACTTTTCAATATCGTCCAGATTGATGCGAAGACCAAACAGTTTGGAAATCCTTTTTTTGCGGCCGGTCACAAACAGAAATCCCTCTTCATCCAAGTAGCCGATATCGCCAGTATACAAAATAGAGTTTGTCTCCACACCTCGCGCAAGGTCCTCACGGGATGTGGCATAGCCCATCATAACGTTGGGACCAGAGTAAACAATTTCCCCCTCCTGGTTCGGTTTTGTAGTCAGTTCCCTTTCCACTTGAATCTTTATTTCACCCCCAGGTATCGCAATACCGACTGACCCCAGTTTTCTAGTCATCTGACCAGAAGGTAAACAGGCAATCCTGGCCGTGGCTTCAGTCTGTCCGTACATGATGACCAAGCGCGCATCACGACAGGATAATATTTCATGGAATCTGGCGATGTATTCGTTAGCCAGATTACCGCCAGCCTGGGNNGTCGGGAGATCCATCTTTGAAAAACCGATGCGGTCCAAAAGTTGATATTGGAAAGGAACGCCGGCAAAGGAAGTGCAGCCGTGCTCCCGGAAAAGATCCCAAAAGGGCCTTTCCAGAGGGCTTAAATCGGTCAGAACTACGTAACCATTGCTGACCAGATGAGAATTTAGAACGGACAGACCATAAGAATAATGAATGGGGAGGCTGGTGATAGCTCGCTCATCAATACTTAGGTTCAAGCAGGCTGATATAGAGAGCGCGTTACTTTCTACATTTCTCTTGCAAAGGCGCACAAATTTGGGGTTGCCGGTGCTCCCCGAAGTGGTAAGTAGCAAAGCCAGGTCTTCGTGGATTGGCGGCAGATCATGAGCATCCCGCCGCCGAAAAAGCACGCGCCCATTATTGCCCGCGCCCTCTGGGCCTATGAAGTCCTGGTCGCCCGCTAACCAGCCAACTTTTTGCGCGGTGTCAAAGATAATATCCGGCTTATATATATCAGTTAAACTTCTTTTTACCTCAGGCCTGCTTTTGGCATCCAGCAGAGCGACAGTGTGTCCGCCTTCGATTGAGGCAAGATATTCAACAACCGACCCGGCGTCGTTGGAGCAATGGCAAAAGATCAAGCATTTTCTTGGCGACGACAGTTTTGTGGCCAGCGAGCGTACTTCTTCTTTCAGAGTCCCAAAGGTCCACCGCTTACAAGTATCACTATCATAAAGACAGTTCCTTGACTGATTCTGAACGCCCTTTGGCAACAAGAACATGCTATCCACCATCAGATTATCATGCCACCGTCTACGGCTATTACCTGGCCGGTGACGTACCTGGAGAGATCCGATGCCAAGAACAAGATAACGTCAGCTACATCCTCGGGCTTTCCAATGCGTCCCATCTTGATGCTTGCCAGAAGACTGTCGAATTTTTCTTTATGCAGGTGTTTGATCATGTCCGTCTCGATGAAGCCGGGGGCCACCGCATTAACACGAATGTTTTTCTCGGCTAATTCCTTAGCTGCAGAAAGTGTCATACCAATCACGGCAGCCTTGGAAGCGCCGTACACCACCTGGCCAGCATTACCCCTAACGCCGATGATAGAAGCAACGTTAATGATGGAACCAGAGCGATTCCTATCCATAAGCCTTGCAGCTCCCTGGAGATGGTGAATGTAGCCGATAGCGTTTACCGCAAAGGTTTTGTCGATGTTTTTATCCGGAATCATGCCGAGCAGGGNNGTCATCCAGTATTCCAGCATTGTTGACCAAAATATCCAATTTCTTGTACCGCTTGAAAATCCTTTGATAACAAGACGTAACCTGGCCCGGGTCGCTGGCGTCGGCCAAAATCCCGAAACTTTTAACGCCATACTCTGCCTGGATGTCGGCCGTCCTTTCTTGAAGCAAATGCTCATTGCTGTGGCTGTTAAGAACGACCGTGGCCTTGTGAGCAGCTAAAGCGCAAACCGTGGCCCACCCAATACCGCGTGTTGAACCTGTAACAAAAGCTATTTTTCCCTCAAGCCTTAAATTCGACCCCATACTTTACCAAGATCCCCTTTGCCTTATTAAAGCTGCTCATATCGATGACATCATCGGTCTCTAACATAATGTCAAAGGCGCTTTCAATTGCAACGACGAGTTGCATATGCGCTAAGGAATCCCACTGCTCAATACCGCGATATTTCAGGGACTCGAAATCTGTATCCTCTGGTATGCCAAAGGTTTCAGCAAAACAGCGTTTTAGTTTTTCTGCAGACATAAGTAAACCTCAACCCACACAGCTTGTGGTTATGCCAACTTCCCTTTAGCCAAGATGAACATCTCGGCCACATGGAATGTCAACCAATTCTTATCCGCTGTTGTGACACTTTTAGATTGCCATTCTTTGATCATCTAAGGTATTCCTGATAATTGTGTATAGTATAGATTACAATGATGAGCTAAGTCAACCCAATTAGCTCTTAGAGATGAGAAATACTCCAAAACAAATAATCAGTAAGCCGACCCACCTAATAAAAGGAATATTTTCACCCAAAAAGAGCCAGGAAAACAAGAGAATCAACACATAGCTCAGAGCAACGAATGGATAAGCAAAGCTTAAATCCACCTTAGTGAGAGCATATACCCAGATAAAAGCTGAAGCAACATACGTTAAAGTACCCAAAATAACCAGAGGAGAAAGAAGTATTCTTAGGTAGGTTTCAATGAACCCTACTGAAAAATCGAGATTTCCAAGTCGGTTAAGACCCAATTTAACCAATAATTGACCGATGATGCCTATGGTCACGGCAATTAGTATGAAAGGAACGGTAGACATATCCTCGTCTGATAGATTAGTGACTTATGTGTTACAACCGCTTCTTAATAGTTTTAGCCGGATTACCGGCAACAATGCTGTACGGTTCAACTTTCTTGACAACAACAGACCCGGCTCCGACGATGACGCCATCGCCGACATCGTCCATGATGGTGGCGTTTGTGCCAATCCAGACATCATTGCCAATGCGGATACGCTTCATTTTTCCTCCCTGCTGAGTCATTGGGATGTCAATCCTGGAAAATCCATGGTATGCCGAGCCACTCAGAAAATGACATCCTTCTGCTACCATGACGTCGTTGCCAAAATCACAATGGTGGATAGTACTATACTTGCCAATAACGACGTTATTTCCAATGGAGACTTCGGGGTAATAAAATACAGCTCCAAGGTTAATACAAACATTATCTCCGCAAGCGCGAAGGGTACGTCTATAGAATTCATAACGAACAATGACCCCGACGGCGAACGGAATAAGGCTGAGGAATTCTGAGATAGTCCGAAATCCTGTTTCAGACGATAGTTTTACTAACAAAACAAGAGGATATATTAAGGGCAACGATATCCAGCCCGCAATTTTCATGAATATCTTTGCAGTTGATGACAGGTCGAACATGCGATACTCTATGTCTGCGTGTTGACCGTGTGGAATTTCGACCCTTTGTTTCATAAATGTTTGAACTTCCTTGAGATGAGGCGTGCCGTAGCTTGGCAGAAGATTGGGGCAAAGAGTGTTACACGAAACATAATCCACTTTGTCAGGATTGTCTGTACTCAAAGATGACTCCATAATACATTTTCATAAATTGATACAATTCGCGATGGAGTTTGTCTTTTGTATATGCAGTCTTCATGTCTGTAAAATCAAATATCAGCATCTTATTTATAGTCATAGGCAGAGCCCAGTTTTGGCAATTAACCAAGCCAATTATTCTTTTGTCTTGATGTCTTTCGTAGTCAACTGAAGCCATTCCCTTGGAATTGACCAATATGATGAGATAGTCCCGTGCGTGGGTCTGCAAGATAGTTATCTGATCCTCATGATGAGTGACCTTGATCCCCGTATTCGGTTGTTGTACGAAGAAAATAAAATGCTTCAACATGTCCAGGATTAGGGCATCTCTCTTAGCAGGGGTGACAGGGCGACGAATCTTTTCCATCTGACAAACTTCTCTTGACGGAAAACCCTCTACTACCTGGCCGGAGGGGATGCTTTGACTAATTACACTACGAGAATTTACATAAACATCCTCCCCTATTTCAATGCCGGGACTGACAAAAACACCCGCAGCCAAAAATACATCATTCCCGAACGTCACTTTTCCAAATCGTGCCCAATAGCCTTCAGTGTAAGGCAAAAAAGATCCATGGGTAAAAATCATAGTCCTTGGCCCAATTCCAACCCTGTTACCCATGACCACGTCTTCTGAAACGTTAATCCAGGTTTGTGGTCCTATATAACATTTATTACCTACTCGAAAGTTTGCACAGCCGTATATAATGGAAAAACTGCTAATTTCAGTGTATTTGCCAATTCTTACTTCCCCTTCGCACCGGATTAGCGTAAGGGGCTTAACCGTGCTGTAATCACCCATGCTTATGTGGCTTCCCGTAATAGATGAAAACCAGCCGATACTGGATTTACGGCCAAACTGAGCTCCGCAAAACCATTTGAGTATCAATTTTTTAAGAAATGGAGGGCATATAAAAACGATAGCGAATATCAAGTTTCTCATAATGATTCACCGCAGAGACGCTGAGGGCGCTGAGAACTACCTTTTTGGGCCAATCGGGAGACCCCGTAGGAATAGGCTTTGCCCCGGTTGAACAGTCTTCGAATTCAACT
>LGVD01026190.1_pt1 | contig 10844 bp, 10 predicted proteins | sample 469861 | NCBI WGS metagenome assembly LGVD01 (sample SAMN03857201, study PRJNA290197) | marine sediment metagenome | biome: ocean floor; feature: cold seep; material: sediment; isolation source: sample #3730, Push core (PC) 16 from cruise R/V Atlantis leg AT-15-68, Alvin... ... | reverse complement strand
CCATAGTCATGACTATACGATAATGTGACGGTTTGACCTGAATGGTCGAAGGAAAGCTCAATTTCCAGAATTTGTTGAGCCGTAAGCGCGTGCATCGTTGAGGCTAGTAGGATAGCATCTGCAATACCACTTGAAGCATCAGCTACTGTGGGGACGTTACCAAAGCTCCAATTCGTATTGGGAGTCACAGCGTTTACTGTTCCAAGTCCACGCAAAAGATATTCTAAAATGTCCGCGTCNNGCTCCAATCTTTTTCTGAAGCTTGTCAACGACCATGAACAACGACTTGTTCATGCGCCAGAAATTCCAATGAGGGACACGAAGCAACTGATGTTCGTATTCTTTGTTAGACACCGCGGTTTGCCGAAGCCCCCAGAAAATGTTATATTCACCTTCTGTCAGTACGTCTGTATCGTAGTAATAAACATATTCACCATCCTTTTCCATCACACCCATCACACGATCTTTGTCATCAGGCTTGATTTTGTTTGGATCCGTGGAAGCTTCATTTACCNNTATTATAGATTTCTAGTTCCAACTCACCTTGGGCCTGGAAGGGGTTCTGTTCGGTTCTAAAAAATAGACGTTCCGACTTATTAGGGAGGCTGATATAAGTTTGCTTCTTTTCTTCCGGTGTGGGCTCTACACGATCGACGACGTCGAATTCTTCAACGTAGGAACGCGTAGTACCTCCTAGGGTATTAAAAAACCACTCAACAGAATACTTCTCCTCCGGAACGTTGAGAAGCGCCTCTTTGGGACAAAACCACTCAAAACGATAATCTCTGTGACTCACAGGCTTCCCTAAGCCAGTTTTTAAGATATTGTTGTCCGGATCCTTTATCTGAACCTGTGGAGTAGAAGTAGGATCGTCGGGAACAAGTCCCTCGCCATCCTGATCTACAAAAGTGGCCTCAAACGGAAAAGAGGTGCCACGTGCAATTTTCATGAGAAAGTTCTCCTTACTATAAGCTAACAAGAAATTAAATGTCATCTACCCCTGGCTTTAGCCGGGGGCTTGTGAGATCTTTCTGTCCCACAACTTTTCCGAATTCTTCGACCCAACTTGCCTCTAGCCGAAAGGCTAGAAGTAGAGGTCAGATCTCCCTCGGCGTGAATTCCCGGCAAAGCACCGGTAGAATGATATTTGTGGACGTAGTAGTTCACGAGGTTCTGTGCAGCGTTGACATCTCGATCATGAAGGGTCTTGCAACGAGGACACTTCCACTCACGTATAGAGAGATCTTTGGTCTTCTTATTTCGGTACCCACAGACCGAACAGAGTTGGCTACTAGGAAACCACTTGTCTGCGACGACTACGAGTTTCCCTCGTTCTTCGGCCTTACTCTTTAAGATCTCTCGAAACAGTCCAAACCCGAGTCGATAGATCGACGCTCCGAACTTCCTACGACGACCTCTCTTTGCCATCCCTACTAGATCGATATCTTCGATGACTACGACATCGTAACGATCCAAGATCTGCTTAACTACCTTATAAAAGAAGTCTTTTCTAAAGTTCCTGTTTTTCTCTTCTACTTTTGCTACCTTGATCTTCTGTTTTTCGTAACTATGAGATCCGAACTCCTTTCGGGATAACCATCTCTTTTCTCTGGTTAATTTAACTTCTACTCTTTTGAAATTCTCTACGTAGTGTTTGGGTCTCGCACCTGTAGAGGTTACAAAGAGACTGTGAAAAGAGAAATCGAGGCCAACGACTTTGGACCGGTCGATCTCGGGCTTCGGAAGATCTAGTTGTTCCGTGAGAATCGATACAAAGAACTTGCCAGAAGGATCTTGAGAGACCGTAGCTCCTTTGATCCGTCCTTCTACTTTACGGTGGAAGACCGTTTTTAGAAGACCTAGTTTAGGAAGTCTGAGTTTGCCTTGTTCTATTCGAACAGAGTTATTGATTCGATTTGTTGTGTAAGACCGTCTAGCCGACTTCTTACTCTTGAACCAAGGGAATCTTGACTTCCGTTTCTTCTTGGTCTTCCGATCCTTGAAAAATCTGGAAAAGGCCATTCTCAAGTTCATCTGGGTATTGCAAAGAGCCATGGAATCTATTTCACGAAGGAACTCGTGTTCCTCCTTGTAACTAGCCGGTGTAGGGTAATCGAACTTCTTGGTCTTCTTGTAACTCTTCTTAGCATCCTCTAACATCAAGTTCCAGACGAACCTCACACAACCAAAGGTCCTGAGGATCAGGGACTCTTGTTTCTCGTCGGGATAGATCCTAAATTTGAATGCCTTGTTTCTCACTAGTTAATCAGTCCTGTTCCTTTCTNNAGAAATAAGAAGGACTCCAGAACGAGTCGCCCCACAACTTCGATTGCAAGAATTTCTTGTGCTTCTTTCTAACCGCTCTGGAACTGTGTCCTTTGAGGATGTTAATAAATTTGGTCATATCAAGAGTAGGCTTGGCTCGGAACAGAATGTGGGCATGGTCCACTCCACATTCCTGTTCGATAATTTCTACGTCAAAGTCCTCAGCAATCTTTTCGAAGATCGTTTTGAGACTGGAGATAAGCTTTTTCGATGTGAAAACCTTCTTCCTATACTTCACTACCACAATAAGGTGGTAGACCAGGGAGAACACGGCATTACTTGTTTTAGTTAGCTTATACACCCAAGTGACCTCCTTTCTCTATAGTCTAACCTAAAAGTTGACTTAGAATGAAGGACGATGTAAAACTAGTATAATTGGTCGCCTTCCTCCCCCACCTAAAGGAAGGGGACTCTGGCTGACCAGAGGTTGAAAGTCGATTCAACGTTATGTTATAGAAAGAGATTTGAATTTTTACGTATTCTCTCAGGAGATTGGGTGGAATAATGGGTGCACGTACGTACAGACCGCCTCGTGACGACCATGTTACAGAAGCAGGGGAAATGAAACAGGATTATCCCCATAAAATCTCGATGAGTCAACTTATTCCTCGTATCGACGAAAAAAATAAGAGAGCTGTTAAAACAGTTCAAGCCCCTGTATTCTTCTTCTCCAAAATTCAAACAGGTAGACGTTGTAGCTGTTGGACCGTAGATAGCAGTCCTGATTCTTTATGTATAGCTTGTTATGGAACAGGTGTGGTGGGCGGCTATGCAAAGTACGGTACCTACCTCGAAGTTGTAGACATTACACATCCTAATACAAGAACTGTGAACATCCTTCCCGACTATTCTCGAAAATCAAAACCGATTTACTTCACACTAACCCCAGGGGCGAAAGAGGGCAGAATCATTACTCGTATTGAATTAAAAACCAATATAGGTACTGCTGACAGTATTACAGGCACTAGAGAAGTTCCTATCGGTAGTGAAATAAGTAGTTTTATTCAAGCCCCTACTGATCCAGAACCTGTTCCTTTTACTAAAAAGTCATTTGAACAAAGGCTTACAAACCCTTGGTTAGATATTCGTGTCGATATGACTAGGACATCTGTAAAATCGGAATCTCCTAAATTTGGTTTATTTTATATCCGGTATAATAGACTAGAGGAACAGATCCTCCTGGCCAACATCCCTCGAACGCAGAAGTCTAATCTTTTAGCTGAATTGGGCTNNCCCCTTCGTTCCGTCACCACAGAAGATTTCCTCGTCTCGGCTAGAAACAGGACGAGGTGGAAAATCAACAACGTCGATGAATCGAACCCGGGTGACTACTTACTATCACGGGATTTAGATACTCGACTTATTCAACATTATGAACCTACAAACTTCGTGCCGACTTAAATCAGGAGCGCACCAATGATAGAAATCTTCAACATCACTCAAAATACTGCGGTAAATCTTCAACTCAAATACGAAGGAGTTGGTGGTACCCCTACTCAAATCCCAATGCGACCGGGAGTTACCTACAAAGTTTCGGACCTCGTCATGAAACAATATGCTAACGGAGTAAAGCAGGACGTGGCAGCGTATATTTCTAAAGCTATTATTCGAGTCAATAGATCTGATGATGTTCATTCCTACCCAGACCAGGATCACATTCCCGACTACGCCGGGGATTGCGCACAACCCGCAGGATCTGAGTTCTGTATCGCCAGGAATAATATCGTAGCGACTACGGATGGGCTTCATTGGGATGACGAGGTGACAGGCACTCAAACAGCCATTGATGCCTTTATCAACCTGCGTAGCAACTACGATAATCATGCTAAGTCGTTAGCCTACCACCCCGTAGCTGGGATCCCTTCTGCCGGTGCCGATCCTATCGATCTGGCTACGCTTTTGGCACGATTAGTCACTCTTCGAACAACTTATAACACCCACATCGGTGCAGCGGCTCATGTAGCAGCAGACACCATAAATATTGTACCTGTTGGTCTTCCTATTGCAACGCTACAAGAAGCGGTGGAAATGATCCGAATCATCGCTAATCATTTCAACTCCCATCGTCTCCAATATGTTTTGGCTGGAACAGTTGCTCTCACTCCTATCCAAATCCTCACAGACGCTTATTAGTCTCTCCCATTGTAAAACTAGAGAATGTCGGACAATCCTCCATCATCATTATCGAGGGAGTTGGTGTGAAGTGTGAATAGATCTAAAAAATGGAAGGCTATAAAGGAGTGGTCGGAGGAACTTGGCGTTTCTGTGGGAGCTCTTAAATACAGACTAAGAACGGGACGTCATTTTAAAGATGTCTTCACAGCCGAAAAAAAATTCCATGCCTAGAGTTAAGAAGCCTATTTCTATAGGAACGGTCCTTGGCCTCGACCCCGGTAGAATTAACTTTGCCTTCTCCATTTACGGAAAAGAGGGCATTTTAGATCACGGAGATGTGGAAGGGGCGGAGTCTTTCTTTTTCGTTCCTTTCTTTCGCATACGAATGTTACGCAAGCTATATCGCTACCGCCCCCAAGCCGTCTTCATTGAGAGATATCACAGCCGTCCCGGTGCAGGGGCAGTCCTTAATATGGAGCTAGCCAATGTTATGATAGGGATTGTGTATGAACAATGTTCACGTCTCAAAATTCCTTGTTACACCATTACTGCCAGTGCTCATAAAGGATGGGCCTATAGGAATATGGACGTCCCTACGAAAATAGTCACACGAAAAGGTGTAACAAAAGAGATCCATGATCTTGAAAGCTACCCAGAATACCAACACCTGCAATAATAAAAGCCATTAAGGCAAACTTATCTTGCAAAGTACGGTTATGAGAAACTCAAAAAGGAGATGGAAAACGATGCACAGTAGAAAAAAACCACATGTCCCTATGGTTCACATTCAAGAACGGGCTCCGGAAAATAAATGGATGCGAGATGCACAAGTAGTACCTTCACCTATTCATCAAGACACGGGAATCGTAGATGCTGCTGATCTATACCGATCTCAGAAGGCTGCCGAACTAGATCAAGTTCAAACCGAGAAGGTTACCCCCCCTCCTTCTCCTCCTTCTGAAGTTTTTGATGGTGCTAACGCTCAAGCTCTGGAACGTCGGACAGCGGCTGCTGCTGCGGAAGCGAGTAGAGCTGACAAACTTGAAGCGGAGAAAATAGCATTAAAGGAGAAATTTGTACTCACCGACAAAGCACTTTCCCAAGCTCAGGAAGGTATGGAAAACTCGCGGAATCGAGTTCGGATACTCAAAACCGATTTAAATAGTGAAAAAGCAAAGAATAAGCAGGTACAGAAACTGCTCAATGAGATGCAAAAAGACCGTCGTGACGAAACTGCTGAATACGCTGAAAAGATGGCAGCGGCGATACAACGAATTCAGGAATTAGAAACCTCTAAACCACCTTCTACCACTACTACCAAAGAAGTTGAGGTAGAGATTTACCCGAGCAAGATCATCATAGATGAATTTACCAATACTATTAGAAAAGGTGCTACTATCATTCTCAAAACACAGGTACGTATGGACGATGAACTTATCCCCATAACGATTAGAGCCCCTTTCAAAAAAATGAAGGCTGCCGTTGACAAGGCAGACAAAAATGATGCCGATGGTAATGATAGGGAGTAGCTTATGGATGAATCATTAAACGAATCTTCTTCATCATCGGTAATGGTATGTCCAAAATGTCAAGGAGTAATGAAACGCTCCAATTTCAGAACCGGCTCGGTGGACAAACCCAAGACAGATGTAACTGTCTGTACAAAATGTGGCTATCGTATTGAGTTAGTAGAATCTGACAAATAAACATTATTATTTGTTATTGTCTTGCAAAAGCTTTTCAAAAANNATCTTCAACTATAACTTCTCAAATCTTCCTCCCATTACCGTGGTTCGTAGTGGCCAAAAAAATTCCTCTCTTCCCATCACCTTTCAAGGCCTTCCTAATCTTCCTTTTGACCGTGTAATAATACACTGCTATCAAGCCCCAACTCCTCACCATATTGCCCTAATTTATGAACTGCGTAGGGTAGTAGTCCCCGACGAATCAGTGATACTTTTATTCCATCATCGTTGTCGTTATAAAGGAGAAAAGGGAGCGAAGCGTTGGCGTAACGCCATGCGACTAATGGGCTTTTCTTCTTGTCAAAAACCAAATGATTTTATTAGTGTATGGAATGGCTCCTCTGACTTTAAGATGCCACGGTGTAAAACAGAGAGGTCTCTAGAGGAGCAACCGCCTCGGTTTTACCAGGCTCTCCTTCGAGATACTAAAAGGGTACTTGAAATATTCCCACAGGTCGGAACGGTGAGTAAAAAAGCTCTGGCTCTTGGGATACCTGTCACAATTTTTCTCAGTGGTAGTGATGATGATGATGAGAAGGATCGTCATCCTTCTTCCCTCGTTAAACGTCTTGGAGGTCAATTTCCATGAGTTATAGTGAGCGTGTACTTTACGACCGCTACTCCATCAAAGATCCAGAAGCCAAATTAAACGAAGGGGACATTGTAGTAGTTACCCAAGAAGAGATAGACCCTTACACAGGTAACACTAAAGAGTCCAGACTCATCGGTATTATTCGCAAAGAGAAGGGAGACATCTTTGATGTAACTCTCAAACATAGTGGAGATAATGACAGTGATCGAAAAGTACTCATCGACGTTCCACGCAACCTCCTAGAATATGTGGTCGAACAAGACTACGAATCAGTATGTGCCCGTATATCGAGGGGAATTATAGCACAGGAGGATGTTGATGACGATGAGAAAAAGACGTTTAAAAAAGAGATATATGAAGCCACTCGTTCTATGGAATTTATACCGGCGGGACGAATTTTAGCAGGATTGGGTCGAGACGAAAATCAGGATTTTACTCTTTTCAATTGCTACGTCTTCTCGATTCCAAGTGACTCACGAGAGGGTATTGGTACTCATTGGCTCCGGCTCTTGAACACCTATGCAACAGGTGGAGGTGTCGGCTGGAACATCAGCATACTACGACCTCGTGGCAGTCTTGTCAAGAAGGTAAATGGTAGGTCGTCCGGTGCAGTAAGTTGGGCAGAGCAGTTTTCACAAATTACAGGTGTAGTAGAACAGGGGGGCAGTCGAAGAGGCGCTGGATTGCAAGGTTTATGGGTATGGCATCCTGACATTGAAGAATTCATCACGACTAAATCGTTGTACAAAAAAATAGATACTAAAGAAGGTAAAAGGGTTGAAGTATGTGCTAATCTTCTTACCAACTCAAATGTGTCTGTTCTCATCAGTGACGACTTTATGGAAGCGGTGGAAGCCAACGATGAGTGGGAATTGATTTTTCCCGACACAAAGTACCCTGATTATGACGAAACATGGGATGGTGATATCTGGAAATGGCAGAGAGAAGGTAAACCAATAGAGATATATAAAACTATAAACGCTAGGGACCTATGGCAGAAAATCGTTTATCACGCATGGCGCAGTGGAGAACCGGGAATTCTCTTTCTCGAACGATTTAATAAAATGTCTAATTCGTACTATTACGATAGGATAGTATGTACTAATCCATGTGTAACGGGGGACACCAAAGTGGCCACATCAACAGGCTACGTGAATGCCCGTGACTTGAAGGTGGGGATGAAAATAAGAACCCTTGTTGGACTGCGCCCCATTGACAAAGTGTACAACAATGGCAAGAAGAAATNNGCTTGATTGTACCTCTGACCATGAACTGTGTGTAGTGCGACGGAAAAAGTATGAGTGGGTAGAAGTCAAGAACTTAAAAACAGATCCCGCTACCCCAAATGATCGTGTTCTGGTGACCCCCAACGAAGGGTGCTTTGGGCCAGAAAGAAAACTTCCTCTAAAGGCTCTCAACTATATCCAAAAGAGGAAGTTATCCATCGCCGACGGTTACGACCGTGCTCTAGGAGTCGTGATCGGGGCCGTGATCGGGGATGGTTCCTTTCGAAAAAACAAGAGTGGAAACAGCCACAGCTATGCCACCACTATCTCTTTCGGGGGGAAAGAAGAGAAGTGGATGAAGATCTTCTTAGATCTCATGGAAAGTTACGGAATCCATACACATAAACAAGTACATGAAAAGTCTTTTGGATATAAAGACGGAGAGGAAAAGATACACACATCCATCACGCTCCTTCCTTATATGTTAGGAACCCTCCTAGCCAATTTGGACTTTCCTTATGGATTGAAGTCCCCACAGAAGTATGTCCCAAGTCATATGATGAGCTTAAATAGAGAATTCATCGAAGGACTCTTGGACGGATTGTTTAGTACCGACGGGAGCGTTCGCAGAAAACGTGACAATCCGATGCTTAGTTTCCACACCTCTTCGAAAAAACTGGCGCAGCAAGTCCGACTTCTTCTTCTTCAATTTGGAATTCATGGACGAATTTACAAAAGCACACGAGACCCCAACCTAACATATGACGGTCGCTCTATGTATGGGACGGGAGAGAAATATGACCTTCTCGTTATGAATGAGGGAATAAAGAAATTCCATCAAGAAATTGGTTTGAGTCATCCCGAAAAAAAAGAGAAGCTACAAGATGTCGCAGATAATTGGCACTACAACGGTGGTAGTTGGCTGGCGTCGGTGATTTCTGTGGAAGACACAGGTAGAACTGAAGAAGTGTTTGATGTACACGAACCAGAGACTCTAATTTGGACCACGAATGGGTACACTTCCTTGGATTGCGGCGAACAGGGTCTCCCATCCAATGGAATTTGTAACCTCAGTCATCTCAATCTTTCCAAGTTTATAAAAGAAGGCTCTCCCGAATTTCCTACAAAGGAAAGAAGTGCAATAGAAGCCTGGGAGTTAGTAGATACTGATCGGCTACGGAAAGTGATCCAGCTCGGTGTCCGCTTCCTCGACAATTGCATCGGTCTAAATAAATATCATGACGAGGCTACAAAGGTACAACAGTTAAAAGAACGACGTATAGGCTTAGGTATCCTCGGGTTCGGCGAAATGCTTATGCGACTTGGACTCGCATACGGCTCGAAACAAGGAGTAAAGTTTACCGAGTCAATCTTCAAGTTTATTTCTAAAGAATCTTATCTAGCATCGGTAGAACTCGCAAAGGAACGGGGGGCTTTTCCAGCTTTTGAGGCGGACAAGTTTATCCAGAGCGGTTTTATGCGCAAGCATCTTCCCGACGTAATTGATGCTGTTAAAGAGCACGGGATCCGTAATGTCACACTTAACTCCGTCGCTCCAACAGGTTCGGTAGGCGTTTTAGCCGAGACGACCACAGGTATTGAGCCTTACTTTGCTCTATCTTGGACATCTACTACCAGAATTGGTACGGCTCAAGAAAAAATGTCTATCCTAGAAACCATTATAGACAAATTTGGAGAGGATGAAAAAAACTGGCCTGACTATGTTGTAACTGTACAACGAGGAATCACCGCAGCCCATCACGTTAAAACACAAGCAGCGGCCCAGCGATGGATCGATTCTTCGATAAGCAAGTGTATTGCGGCTGGCACCCTCATTCCTACGGACAAGGGATTGATTCTAATAGAAGCATTTGCGGACACCCACGAAATTGATACTTTCGTTCCTACTAAGGGTGAGTTCAAAACCAGTGGACATCGAATCCTCTCTCATTACCGAGCAGGGCAGAAACCCGCAACGCGGATTCTCCTAGATAATGGTGCGGAATTGGTAGGGGCTACAGAGAGCCACCGTGTGCTCACACCCAAAGGGTGGCACCGCATGGCCGATCTGAAGATCGGGGACATCGTATTGGGGCGCTTCCAAGAATCCCATAACAAGGGTGGAATGCCTCTTGAGTGGACTGACAATCTACGGACAAACGCCAACGCTGCGGTGGAGACACCCAAACATATGACACCAGCGTTTGCTCAATTTCTAGGGATGCTTGCATCGGCTGCAAGCACTACAGAAATCACTGGTCACGTAGGGATTACCTGCAAGAATGATCATGTCGCTGTATCCTTCCGTAAAATCTGCCAAGAGATCTTTGGGATCCCACCCAAAGAAACGATCGATGCCCGGAATGGCGTACTTAACCTTTACCTAAACTCACGGAACCTCGTCCGGTTTGTAGAGTCGCTGATAAGTCGAGGAGCCTATAAAAAACACGCACCAGTAGCGGTGCTGCAAGGCAGTTATGATGAGAAACTTGCGTTCCTTGCAGGCGCAACTCTTGACGGCTACGCAACGTCGCAAGGGTTGGTGGTCTACGAAGGTATGTCCAAAGATCTCGCCTACCACATTGCCGAAATAGCCCGAAGTTTCGGAATGCCCCGGATAAACCAGGGCCGTAAATGGGTCGCAGCCTCAAGAGCCTATACCTATAGCATAACGGTTTCCAATGAGATGCAGGAGATCATCCTCCCAATCGAGCCCCACAAGCGAAGGACTGCCATTTATAAGCGGTTCAAAGTCTTGGTTGATGTAAATAATATAGCACGATCGACGTTCCACTCCCGCTCGAAAGAGTACTATACACTGCGTTCAGCCCAGTACAGGGA
>LGVD01012097.1_pt2 | contig 10858 bp, 8 predicted proteins | sample 469861 | NCBI WGS metagenome assembly LGVD01 (sample SAMN03857201, study PRJNA290197) | marine sediment metagenome | biome: ocean floor; feature: cold seep; material: sediment; isolation source: sample #3730, Push core (PC) 16 from cruise R/V Atlantis leg AT-15-68, Alvin... ... | reverse complement strand
GCAACAGCGGCACGGAGAAAACGGATCTTCTTTTTGAGGCTCTTCTCGCCGTCCATCCCCGCCCACTGTAAAGGGGTAAAGGGCTTGGGAATAAACGGATTGACACTCAGGGTGAGCGTGCCCATCCGGCCTCTTTTTCTACCCGCTTCACGCCAAAGCAGACGAATCTTTTCGGCGAGAGCAACCAACTCATCCAGATCATTCTGCTCTTCAGTCGGCAGACCGATCAAAAAGTAGAGCTTTAGATTGAGGATATCGCCGGCGGCCAACAATTGCACCGCATGCAGAATCTGCTCTTCATCCAGTCCTTTATTGATCAGGTTACGCAGCCGCTGGCTACCCGCCTCCGGGGCGATGGCCGCGGTACGCAGACCCGACTCGCGCATAGCGACGACCTCTTCTGCCGTCAGGGCATCAAGCCGCAGGCTGGAAACAGAAATTTTTCCGCCGCGCTGCAAAATCCCCTGTTGCAAGGGTGCGATTTCGGCATAATCGGCAACCGCCGCCGCGACCAGACCGATTTTTTGCCGTTGGCAAAGCCCGACATCAACCTGTTCCAGCAGGTTCGCCAGACTGCGCTGCCGAAACGGCAGGTAAATATAGCCTGCAGCGCAGAATCGGCAACCCCGTGTACAGCCGCGCGACACCTCGCAAAGAGCCATGTCACCGAACTCAGTCTCTTCGGCCTGGATGAAACTGCGACTGGCTGAGCTGTCCAAATCATTCAGATATTGACGCCGAACCTGTTTTCCGACTGCGGGAGCTGAGCGGTAGTCACCGATCGTTCCGTCCTTGCGATAAGTACAATCATAAAACCTCGGCAGGTAAATCCCCGGCAGCCCGGCCAGATCGTGGAACAAGCTCTCCCTGGCCTCGTTGCCCTGCAGCAAACAGGTCAACAGCTTCGGCAGAATCGGTTCCGCCTCGCCTACGGCAACCAGATCGACGATCTCTGCCAATGGTTCCGGATTGAGAAATGCGCAGACACCACCGAACAGAACCAGAGGAAAGGACGGATCCCGTTTGTCGGCAAATAATGGAATATCCCCCAGGGAAAACAGGGTCGGCAAATTGAGATAATCGTTCTCAAAAGAGATCGACAGGGCGATCAGATCGAAATCCCGCAACGGTCGTTGTGATTCGAGAGAAACCAACGAGAAACCGCTCCGTTGATATTCGCTTCGATCGTCTTCATCCGGCAGAAAAAAACGCTCACAGAGGCAGTCGTCACGTTGATTGATCAGCTGGTAAACGCTCAGAAAACCCAGATTGCTCATTCCCTGGCGATAGGTATTGGGATAGATCAAGGCGACGCGATAGCGTCCTTCCCAGGGATGCACGACAGCTCCCGATTCGGCGGCAAGTCGATGACGAATTTTATCGATCAGCTTTCTGGACATAGCAACATATTGCCCTGTGCGGCAAAAAAAGAAAAGGGGCCGCAAATGCGGCCCCAGTGACGAGGGAGTCGTCAGGGTAGTATTACAATATACAGAAAACGCTGTACATCCGCCGGGCGGAGAACCGGCTTACATCACAATTGAAACATCTTTCCACCACAGATGTGCGTGGTTGAAATCGGGCGTAACTATCCACTACATGCGGAAATTCAGGTAACTCTTCAGCATTATCAGATCAGCAGAAAAAACGCCTGTCATCCCTTAAGTGCAGCTATCGGGGATCCAGTCTTTTGGTCTTCTGAAATCTGGATTCCGGCTAAAATCCTGCCGGAATGACGGTCTTTTGTACGGTGCTGAACAGATTACAAATTCAGAAAATTTCCCCATTAAATTAAACAGGTTACGGCAAGGACGATCAATCGACCCGGCGACGCAGAAAAGTCGGAATATCGAACTGCTCGTCATCAACAAACAGATCACGGGTTCGCCCCGTGGATTCACGTTGCCTACCGGCAAATGAAACAGTCTGCTGATTGCGGATAACGGTCGGCACATCAAGATCAACCTTGGCATTGCTACGCAGCAGCGCCTCGGAACGTTCGCGGATGAGATCGGTCACCCCCTGCTTATTATCAAAAGCGCCACCGAATCCGGTCGCAATGGCGGTGATCTTGATCTTCTCGCCAAGACTCTCGTCAATCACCAGACCGACAATGATATTGGCATCTTCATGAACCTTTTCATGAACAATGGTCGATGCCTCTTCAAACTCCTCCATGGTCATCGATGAAGAACCGGAGATATTCACCAGGACCCCCATTGCGCCGGAGATATCGACTTCTTCCAAGAGTGGGCTGCTGATCGCATTGTACGCCGCTTCGGCGGCACGACGCTCGCCTTCAGCAATCCCGATACCCATCATCGCCATGCCGCGGTTACTCATAACCGTGCGCACATCGGCAAAGTCGACGTTGATCAAACCATCGGTGGTAATCAGGTCGGAAATCCCCTGCACAGCTTGGCGCAGCACGTCATCAGCCGGTTTGAAGGCATCAAGGATGCTCATGTTTTTACCGGCCAATCCGAGCAACCGATCATTCGGCACCACCACCAGTGAATCAACCACCTCACGCAATTCGGCAATCCCCTGCTCGGCTCGTTGCAGCCGCTGCCTGCCTTCGCGACTGAAAGGCTTGGTCACGACACCAACCGTCAGGGCACCGGCCTCTTTAGCGGCCTTGGCAATAACCGGAGCTGCTCCGGTACCGGTTCCACCACCCATCCCGGCGGCAACAAAAACCATGTCCGAACCCTCAAACATCTCGACCAGCCGCTGGTGATCCTCTTCCGCCGCCTGACGTCCGATGTCCGGATTTGCCCCGGCACCCAACCCCTTGGTCAGTTGTCCTCCGAGCTGGATTTTCACCACCGCATCACTGCGTTGCAATGCCTGGGCATCCGTGTTGGCGGCAATAAATTCAACCCCCTCCACATTGCAGCGAATCATCGTATTGACGGCATTCCCGCCGCCCCCACCGACGCCGATCACTTTAATCTTGGCGGCTTGATCCAAGGCACCTTCAAACTGAAACATGACTCCCTCTTGATTAGGCATTTTGCCATCCCCTTACTCAGTTACGCTGAAAGTTCTCCGCAGATCTCCCAGCTAGTTAAATTTAATTTTGCTTAATTTAGCTCAACTCTATTTTATTATCAAGTAATTATTATATAATTACTACTAAAAAAATTCTCCGAACCATTCCTTCATACGCCGTGAAACCCGTTCAAAAACATTGGCTTCGCCGATCTTAAAATTCTGCGTCTGCAGATTGCGGCTGCCATATTTCACCAGACCGACCCCGGTGGCGTAAATCGGAGAATTGACGACATCGGTCAGGCCACCGATGTCAAGCGGGTTTCCGCGCCGCACCGGCAGGTTGAAAACCTGTTCCGCCAACTCCGGCATCCCCGGCAGGATGGCGCTTCCGCCGGTGATAACGACTCCGGAAGCAATCACCTCCTCATAACCACTCTTGATAATTTCCCGACTGACCAGCGAGAAGATTTCCTCGACCCGCGGTTCAAGAATTTCGGCCAACAGCTGTCGCGACAAGATGCGCGGTTCGCGACCACCGACCGACGGCACCTCAACCGTTTCGTCTTTACCGACCATTGACGTCAGACAGCAACCGTAGGCTTGCTTGATTTTTTCCGCCTCAGCCATCGGGGTCCGCAATCCGACCGCGATATCGTTGGTGAGATGATCACCGCCAATCGACAGAACCGAGGTATGCTTGATGGCCCCTTCCGAGAAAATTGCGATATCAGAGGTTCCGCCACCGATGTCGACCAGCGCCACACCCAACTCTTTTTCATCCGGCGAGAGCACCGCTTCGCTGCTGGCCAACTGCTCAAGAACGATATCAGCAACATCGACCCCGGCCCGGTTGCAACTTTTAACGATGTTCTGGGCGCTGGCGACGGCTCCGGTGACAATATGCACCTTTGCCTCCAAACGGACTCCGCTCATCCCCAGCGGTTCACGGATGCCGTCCTGGTCATCAATGATGAATTCCTGCGGCAGAATATGCAGCACTTCGCGATCCATCGGGATGGCAATTGCCTTAGCGGCATCAATCACCCGCTGCAGATCATCGCCGGCCACCTCGCGATTCTTGATGGCGATCACACCCTGCGAGTTCAGCCCCCTGATATGCCCTCCGGCGATCCCGGCAAACACCGATTTGATTTCACAACCGGCCATCAGTTCAGCTTCGCGGAGCGTTTTCTGGATAGCCTCAACAGTACTTTCGATATTGATGACCACCCCTTTGCGCATCCCCTTTGAGGGGCTGGTGCCGATTCCGACCACATCCAATCCTTCATCCGTCATGTTGCCGACGATGCAACAGATTTTGGTGGTTCCGATATCGAGTCCAACGATCAGATTATCTCTTTTACTACTCATGATACCCCCTTGGCATCAGCCTCTGGCCGCTTTCGCAGACCGTTCAATTCGAACAATGACTTTTTCGTTAACATTCAGGTCGATATAATCCAGAATCGGCAGACGTGGTTGCAGCTGTGCGTAGATACGTTCCAGACGATCCAGTTTTTCGGTAAAGTTATCCCGCCCCAATTTCACCTTGACAGCCCCATTCACGGTAAACAGAGCGAAGCTGCCGCCGGTTTCACGGTGGATTTCAGAGATCTGCGACAAGGTAAATTTTCCCCGCTGTCGCAGATCGGCAAGCAGCTCAACAATCGCTTTCAGGTCGCCGGCATACCGCCGGTCACGCTGCTCTATTTGTTGATAATCGAAGCCGGTAATAATCGGATAATCGAGCTGGTCGGCGGCATCCAACACCTTGAACACCTCACCTTGGTCGTCCAGGTAGTAAAGATAGCCGAGATTGATAATTGCCACCGGCTTCCGTTCTCTTATCTGAATCGCTACCTGCCGTGGAAAAATCCGCTGCACGCGGGCCTCACGCACCCAGGGATTCCCCTCAATCTTGCGGCCGATCAGCTCAAGATCGAGGCTGAAGGTATTCATTCCCGTTTGGATATCTGAAAGCGCAACGATCTGCCGATGACTCAGTCGCTCTCCCCCCTGCACATTGACCTGATCAATGCGGAACAGATCAGAAGCTATCAGCAGTTGCCCGGCCACAAAACCACCGACAAGAATCAGCGCACCACTGAACAGTGCGACGCTCACGCGCAGGCTCCGGTGCAGAATCTTGCGCAGGTTCAGCGTTTTATTCTGCTTCTTACGCCGATTTTGCCGTACCTTGTTTGGAGCTTTTTTCTGTCGTTTCAGATCACGCATACTCGTGTCTCTTATTTATCCAGATCTGCATCAAGCAGAATTCGCTCGACCAGTTCGGGGAAATCTATGCCGTCCTCAGCAGCAGCCTTCGGCAGCAGGCTGGTTTCGGTCATCCCGGGAATCGTATTGACTTCGAGGCAGTAATATTCACCTTCACGGAACATAAAATCGACCCGCGCAGCGCCTCGGCAGCCAAGAGCCCGGCAGGCATCAACGGCGGCCTGTTGAATCCGCCGGGTACTCGCAGCATCGATCGGCGCCGGTAACAGGTACTCTGTTTCGCCGGCGGTATACTTGGCGTGATAGTCGTAAAATCCCCCCTTGGGAACAATCTGGATAATCGGCAATGCCTCACCATTGAGGACGGAAACGGTCAATTCACTGCCGGCGATAAAATCTTCGACCAGGACCGTACCATCGAGAGCAGCTGCCGTGTCGATACCATGACGCAAGGCTTCACGACTATGGGCGATACTGATGCCTATTGTTGATCCCTCCCGTGAGGGTTTTACCACCAGCGGCAGGTGCTTGCACCGTTCAAACAAACTTTCGCCGGAATCGCCGGGACGCATAAAATCGAATTCCGGGGTCGGCAATTCGTGATAGATCAGCAGCTGCTTGGTCATGACTTTATCGATCGCCATACTTGAGGCCAGCACACCGCTGCCGGTATAGGGAATCTGCAGCATCTCCAGCAATCCCTGCACCCGGCCATCCTCGCCGAAACGTCCATGCAGAGCGACAAAAGCAACCTCGACTCCTGCCTCTTTCAGTTGCGCAGGCAGATCATGACCGACATCCACAGCAACTGCCCGGTAATCGCGTTGTTGTAAGGCCTGCAGACAAGCGCGACCCGTTTTCAGAGAAATCTCACGCTCCGCCGACAGACCGCCCAGCAAAACACCGATCTTCTTTTGCAGCATCTTTTCGCGAGTGAAACAGTTCACGCTTAAACCTCTCTCCCACGCAATTCATCCGCCAACAATGAGCAAACCCGGTTGACATTTCCGGCACCGAGGGTCACCACCATATCTCCCGGCTCAACAACTTGAGCAAGGTAGTGAGCGGCATCCTCAAGACTCGCCTGATAGTGAGTTTCTTTATGGCCGTGTTCGATAATACCTTGGGCCAGCGCAGCACCGGTCGCACCGGCAATCGGCTCCTCACCGGCGGCATACACGTCGGTCACCACCAGCAGGTCGGCCTGATAAAATGCCGTCAGAAAATCATCAAACAGTGCCGCAGTCCGGCTGTAGCGGTGCGGCTGAAAAACGGCAATGACCCTTTTCTTCCAGCCGGTTTTGGCTGCCGCCAGAGTCGCCTTGATTTCCGTCGGGTGATGACCGTAGTCATCAATCAGCATGATGCCGTTGACTTCCTCGCGCAGCTGAAAACGGCGCTGCAGGCCACCGAAATTCCGGAAACCGCCGATGACCTTCGAAAAGGGGATTTCCAACTCATGGGCAACCGCAATCACTGACAACGCGTTGAGCACGTTGTGCCGACCCGGCATCCGGAAGGAGATTCGGCCCAGCTCCTGCCCCTGGAAGTGGGCGGTAAAACTGGTCCGCCCCTGGCGATGGCGGACATCATTGGCATGAAAATCGGCCTGACTACTGAAACCGTAGGTCAGATAACGTTTCTTCACCTCGGGAAGAATATCCTGAATATTCGGGTCGTCGAGGCAGAGGACAGCACGCCCGTAAAAGGGCACCTTGTTGATAAAATCGATAAATATCTGCTTGATTTCATCAATTCCGGAATAAAAATCGAGGTGATCGGCATCAATATTGGTGACAACAGCGATGGTCGGCGACAAAAGCATGAAAGATCCGTCCGATTCATCCGCCTCGGCCACCAGGAATTTCCCGCGCCCAAGCTTGGCGTTGGAACCGAATGCATCCAGTTTTCCGCCGATGACTGCCGTAGGATCGATTCCGGCGTGATGCAATACCACGGACATCATGCTGGTGGTCGTCGTTTTACCGTGGGTTCCGGCGATGGCGATGCCATACTTCATGCGCATCAGCTCGGCGAGCATCTCCGCCCGCGGAATCACCGCCACGTGCTGGCGATGGGCTTCGACAACTTCCGGATTATCTGCCTTGATCGCCGTGGAGGTGACCACCACATCACACTCGATGATATTTTCCGCACGGTGCCCGACAACAATCTCGCCACCTAATTCCACCAGTCGTTGCGTGGTCTCACTTTCCCGCAGGTCGGACCCGGAAACCCGGTAACCCTGGTTGAGCAACAATTCAGCAATGCCACTCATACCGATGCCGCCGATGCCGACAAAATGGATTTTTTTGATCCGTCCGTACATCTATCCCGCCTCCGGTAGTGGAGTGCCGAGCAAGCGACGACACTCATTTAAAATCTTCTCTGCGGCACCCGGCTGTCCCAAAGTTCGCCCCTGATCGGCCATCTGCTGTAAAGACTTTTGATCAGCAAACAGCTCGCCGACCAAAGCTGCCAACGTTTCAGCCGTCAACTCCTGCTGCGGCAGCAATTTTGCGGCTCCCACAGCAGCCAGGGCCCCGGCATTGGCGGTCTGGTGATCCGCTGCGGCGAAGGGAAAAGGGATCAGGATCGCCGGTCGACCACAGACCGTCAGTTCCGCCAGGGTTGTTGCTCCGGCACGACAGATAATCAACCGAGCTTCCGCGTAAGCTTTTGCCATATCATCGATAAACGGTACGACCTGCTGTGGGTCCATCCCCGCAGCAGAATAAGCCTGCCGCACCGACAGCAGATCATCCTCGCCGGTCTGGTGCAGAATTTCCGGCAATTCCGGCCAGTTTTTCAAGAGTGGCAACATCTCCATGACCGTTTGATTAATCGCCCGTGCCCCGCGACTGCCGCCAAAAATCAACAGCTTACCGTTTTTTGGAAGCGCCGGCGCTACGGCCGCAAACCCGGAACGTAAAGGGTTGCCGGTCACCAGGGTTTTCCGCGCATCAAAACCTCGGCCACTATTGGCGAACGAGAGGAAAATTCGCTTTGCCCAACGACCGAGCAACCGGTTACTCAGTCCCGGAATGGCATTCTGTTCGTGAATCAGATAAGGGATGCCCAGACGCTTTGCCGTCAACAGCACCGGAACCGAAGAGTAGCCGCCGACCCCGAGCACCAGGTCGGGATGAAACCCCTGAATAATCCGCTTTGCCTGCTGCATACTTTTCAGTAATCCCGGTATCATCTCCAACTTCCCACGCCAGCCACGCCCAACCACTCCGGCCATATCAACGGTCTGTAACGGCAGGCCCAGCTTCGGCAGCAGCCTGGCTTCCAGACCTTTTGCGGTGCCGACAAACTGTACTGCGGCCTCTTGATCCTGTGCCAACAGCAATTGCGCTAAGGCGACCGCCGGGAACAGNNACAGTGGAAATATTCAGGAGAATGCCCACTGCTATCAAGCAGACCACCAGACTGGTCCCACCGTAGGAGATAAAAGGCAGCGCCAGCCCTTTGGTCGGCAACAACCCCATGCAGACCGACAGGTTGACAAAGGCCTCAAGGCCAAGCAGCAGACTCAAGCCGAATGCCAGATTACGGCCGAAGGGGTCCTGACACTGCAGGGCAATGCGAATCCCGCAGAGGACCAGCAACAAAAACATTGATGCCACCACCAGCACGCCGACCAATCCCAACTCTTCGCCAATGACGGAAAAGATGAAATCGGTGTGCGCTTCCGGCAGATAGAACAACTTCTGCTCACCAACCCCCAATCCTTGCCCGAAAATCCCGCCTTTGCCGAAGGCAACCAGACTCTGAATGATCTGGAAACCGGTATCGAAAGGGTCATCCCAGGGATCGAGAAAAGCCAGAATCCGCCGCCGTCGATAGTCAGCACTCATCACCAGGACGTAAAGAACCGGCAGAGACATCAGGAGGGTCGGCAGAATGTACAGCCAACGCACTCCGGCAACAATCAACATCGACAAAGCAACCCCGGCAATAATCATGGCACTGCCGAGATCCGGTTGTTTCAGCAGCAACAACAGTACGACGGCCAACACGACCAGATAAGGCAGGTAACCCTTGATTAACCAACGAACCTTCTCTTTTTTTCGGGTCAACGAGTGGGCCAGATAGAGAACCAGCCCAAGCTTGACCAGTTCGGCCGGTTGCAAATTGAAACCGGGCAGTTTCAACCAGCGCAGCGCACCGCCGACCCGAACACCCAATCCGGGGACAAATAACAACACCAGCAAAGCAATACTGCCGAGCAGGGCCACAACTGCCAGCTTGCGCCAGTTGCGATAGTTGAAATAGGTTGCCACCGCCATCAGCAGAAAACCGATCAATGCATAAAGCAACTGCCGTTTCAGAAAAAAGAAACCGTCATGAAATCTCTCGGCGGCCATAATCGCCGACGATGAATAGACCATCACCACACCGATACAGGTCAAAGTGACAGCCAGCAGAAGAACCGTGGTATCGACATTGCGGCGCAGGGTCATAAATCTTCCCCCGCTGCCGGCAACTGCTCGACCAATCGCGCAAATTCCTGACCACGGACTTCAAAGTTTTTGAACATATCAAAACTTGAACACGCGGGTGAGAGCAGAACCGACCCACCCACTGAGGTAATTTCGTAAGCCTGCTGCACGGCCGCCTCCAACGACGACGCCATGCGAATTTCGCTGCACCCGGAAAGCTCACTTGCCATCCTTTCGGCCGCCTCGCCGATCAGGATCAAATGCACAACTTTCTCCTCAATCAGTGACCGCAACGGGGCATAATCGCCCCCCTTGTCCTTGCCCCCGGCAATCAAAGTCACCGGCGCCTTTAAACCGGTCAGACTCTTCAAGACACTGCCGACATTGGTTCCCTTGGAATCGTTATACCAGTCGACCCCATGCAACCGTCGCACCCGTTGCATGCGATGGGCAAGCCCCCCGAATGAACAAACAGCATTCCATGCCAAGTCGGCCGGGCAACCTTGCAACAGAGCGGGCGCCAGTGCGGCCATGGCATTCTCGATATTATGCTCACCCAACAATTGTAACCCGGACAGGGGTAACGAGATGTCGGCACCGTTCCAGTTCCAGAAAAGGCTGTCCTCACGACGGACAAACCCCAAAACATCCCGGCCTTGGGCGGAAAACCAAACCTTGGTGGCATGAATACCGGAAGCCAGCCGGCAGACTTCCGGATCATCCGCGTTAAGAATCGCGTAATCGCCGGCCGTCATATTGCGGAACAGTTGCAGCTTAGACAAGTAATAGCTGCGCAGATCGGGATAGCGGTCCAGATGATCAGCGCTGAGATTCAGTAACAAACCGAAACGCGGATGAAAATTTTTGATCGTCTCCAGCTGGAAAGAAGAGAGTTCCACCACGAACATGTCGTAGTCCTCCCGGCAGGCTTCAACCAACGGCTTTCCAAGATTGCCGCCGACAAAAATATTTTTTTTCCAGGCCTGCATAACTTCGCCGATCAGGCTGGTGGTCGTCGATTTGCCATTGGTCCCGGTCACGCCGATAATCGGCGCCTCAATCTCGGCAGCGGCGATCTCGATCTCTCCCAACAGGGGGATATTACAGGATGCAGCGCGCTTGAGCGGCTCACAATCGAGTGGCACACCAGGGCTCACCGCCACCAGATCGGCCTGCTC
>LGVD01004186.1_pt4 | contig 10988 bp, 8 predicted proteins | sample 469861 | NCBI WGS metagenome assembly LGVD01 (sample SAMN03857201, study PRJNA290197) | marine sediment metagenome | biome: ocean floor; feature: cold seep; material: sediment; isolation source: sample #3730, Push core (PC) 16 from cruise R/V Atlantis leg AT-15-68, Alvin... ... | reverse complement strand
CCAGTGCTTTTAACGGGGATATTTTCAGCCCCATCTTTTCATGACGCTTATGTGAGGCCTCCAGATCGGTGACTCCGACAGCCAGATGGGAATAGCCGTTGCCGACCACGTAGGGTTCTTTTTGGTCATAGTTATAGGTCAGTTCCAGTTCAAACGGCAGTTCGACCGAGGTCAGGTAACTGAGCGTGAAGCGACCGTCGGGATAATCTTTTTTCCGCGACACCTCGAATCCGAACGCCTTGCGGTAAAATTCTTCACTGGCCGCAAGATCCATGACACGATAGCAGATATGAATCATCGGATATTCCATAGAGCACCTCTTAAAGAAAGGACTTGCGTCTTGATTGACATTGCGGGTACGGCTCTTTATAGTTGCCGACCATGAGAGCTATCTTTATTGCCGATGCTCACCTGCGCCACCCTCAGGATAGCAACTATCGGAAACTGCTCGATTTTCTCGATCAGCAGAAAAATCTGGACGGACTGTTTCTACTCGGTGACATCTTCGAGTTCTGGATCGGTTACAAGCATCTCGTCTTCAGTGCTTATATCCCCCTGCTGGAAAAATTACGCCGGCTGACCGAGACCGGGACCAAACTCTATTTTGTCGAAGGGAACCACGACTTTCACCTCGGCCCCTATTTTACCGACACTCTCGGCTGCACGGTTATCCCGGATCAGCAACTGGTCGAGTTCGATGACAAAAAACTGTTGCTCTGTCACGGTGATCTGCTGAACCCGAGTAAAAATTACCAGCGGCTGAGAACCTTCTTGCGTAGCGGACTGATCCGCTTTCTCGCCAAAATCATCCACCCTGATCCCGTCTGGGCTCTCGCCATCCGGCTCAGTGATCTGAGTCGCAAAAAAAATCCCCATAGCCGCAACTCTGACCCGACCCCTTTGCTGCGCACCTTCGCTGAATCAGGAACAACGACCACCGCAGATACAATCGTCTGTGGCCATTTCCATCAGCCGATCGATATAGTTTACAACAACAAACAGGTTCTGGTTGTCGGCGACTGGATCACGCAGTTTTCTTACCTCGAAATGATCAATGGCCAACTCGAACTGAAAACTTTCTAAAATTGATGGCTTAGCCATCGTATTCTTTTTTACGAGACCATCAGAAGTTAATTGCGGAGGCTCTCAATGAATTTCAATCCGAAACACATTCTCGGCATCCAGGAGCTGTCTGCAGAGGAGCTGACATTTATCCTCGATACAGCAGAAAGCTTTAAAGAAATCAACACTCGGGAAATCAAGAAGGTTCCAACCCTGCGGGGAAAAACCATCGTCAATCTCTTCTTTGAAGCCAGCACCAGAACACGGACTTCATTCGAAATCGCCGGCAAACGACTCTCTGCCGATACGATTAATATCAGCGCATCTTCATCCTCGGTTGTTAAAGGTGAAACTCTGCAGGATACTGCGCAAAATATCGAAGCGATGCATCCCGATATCATCGTCATGCGCCATAGCGCGTCAGGCGCCTGTCATTATCTTGCCGAACGCCTGAATTGCTCGGTCATCAACGCCGGGGACGGAACACATGAGCATCCCAGTCAGGCCTTGCTTGATGCTCTCACCATTCGCCGGCACAAAGGGCGGATCGCCGATCTGACCGTGGCCATTGTCGGCGACATCACTCATAGCCGGGTCGTGCGTTCGAATATCTATTGTCTATCAAAGCTCGGTGCCAAGGTTCGTATTGCCGGTCCCGGAACGATGTTACCGCCGGGACTTGAGCGGCTTGGCTGCGAAGTTTACCGAAATTTAGAGGATGCCGTACGCGATGCGGATTGCGTCATGATGCTGCGTATCCAGCGCGAGCGTCAGGGGACGTCCCTGATTCCATCGGTCCGCGAATATGCGCGCTATTTCGGCCTGAACGAGAAAAAACTGACGCTGGCCAAAAAAGATGCCATTGTGATGCACCCCGGCCCGATAAATCGGGGGGTTGAACTTGCTTCTTCGGTTGCTGACGGTCCGCAGAATGTCATTCTTGATCAGGTGGAAAACGGTGTTGCCGTGAGAATGGCTCTTCTCTATCTGGTTGCCGGTGGTGAAAAACTTCAGCAAGATTAAATTCAGCGACATCGTATTCTTTTTTGCAAGACCATCAAAGGTGATGACTATGAAAATTCTGGTGAAATCGGGACGGGTCATTGACCCCGCGAATAACATCGATGAAAAACTCGATATCCTCATTGTCGACGGGATAATCGCCGAACTATCCCCTAATATTGATGCCGGCGATGCCGAGGTTGTCAATGCCGCAGGGCTACTGGTAACTCCCGGCCTGGTCGACATGCACGTCCATTTGCGCGATCCGGGGTTTGAGTACAAAGAGGATATTGTGACCGGGACCAGAGCGGCGGCGGCGGGCGGAGTCACCTCGGTGGCCTGCATGCCGAATACCGACCCGGTCAACGATAGCCTGGCCGTGACCAAGTATATCATCAGTAAAGCCCGAGAGCAGGGGAGTATCAATGTTTTTCCGATCGGCTCTATCACCAAGGGGATGAAAGGGGAAATCCTGTCCGAAATGGGTGAATTGAAAGAGGGCGGCTGTGTCGGATTCTCTGACGATGGGTTGCCGGTCAAAGATGGCGAAATGATGCGCCGGGCCCTGGAATATGCCGGTACTTTCGATGCTCCCATTATCTCTCACGCAGAAGATCTTTCGCTGGTCGCCGGCGGTGTCATGAACGAGGGTCCGGTTGCGACCGAACTCGGCCTGAAAGGCATTCCGTGGGTCGCTGAAGAGGCCACGACCGCCCGCGATATCATGCTGGCCGAGTTGACCGGCAGTCACCTGCATGTTGCCCATGTCTCGACCAAGGGCAGTGTCGAACTGGTGCGCCTGGCGAAAAAGCGGGGCGTACGGGTAACCTGCGAGGCCACGCCGCACCATTTCATGCTCACCGACGAAGCGGTTCGCGGCTACAACACCAACGCCAAGATGAACCCGCCGCTGCGCAGTCGGGAAAATGTGGATGCGGTTCGGGCCGGCCTGGCGGACGGCACGATTGATGCCATTGCCACCGATCATGCTCCTCATCATCCGGATGAGAAAAATGTCGAATTTGCCATTGCCATGAACGGCATCATCGGCCTGGAAACACTTTTACCCCTGACCCTGAAACTGGTCGGTGAAAAAGTGTTGACCCTTTCACAGGCGATCGCCCTGATCACCTGTCAGCCGGCCAAAATTCTTGATATTGATCGCGGAACGCTTTCTGTCGGTGCGGTGGCGGATATCACCCTGATCAACCCGAATAAAGAATGGATTGTGGATGCGGCCAAGTTGCAATCAAAAAGCCGGAACACACCATGGGACGGCGAGCAACTCAAAGGGTGTGCCATGAAAACATTATTGGCTGGAAAAGAAGTCTATAGCAGAAGTTAAGCATATACATTTAAAGTTTTACTTGAAAACAAGAGGTCTCAATGAAAGCAATTCTGGCCCTTGCTGACGGCAAGGTTTTTACGGGTAAAGCACTGGGTGCAATCGGTGAGGTGACGGGCGAGGTGGTCTTTAATACCAGCATGACCGGTTATCAGGAGATTCTTACCGATCCCTCCTATTGTGGTGAAATCGTCACCATGACGTACCCGCAGATCGGTAACTACGGTATCAATTCCGAAGATGTTGAATCCTGCAAACCTTTCCTGTCGGCATTCGTAGTCAAGGAATCCTGCCCCTTTCCAAGTAATTTCCGCTCTGAAATGACTCTGGATGCCTATCTGAAGGAGAACGGAGTTGTCGGCATTGAGGGGATCGACACCAGGGCGCTGGTGCGGCATATCCGCAATAAGGGTGCACAAGTCGGTATCGTCTCTTCCGTTGAAAGTGATCCTGAACGCCTGATCGAAAAAGCCGGACAAGCGCCCGGACTGGTTGGGCGGGACCTGGTCAAGGAGGTCACCTGCAAAACAAGTTACCACTGGTCCCAGGGAGTATGGACGCTCGATGACGGTTACGCTGACAACAGCAACCGACCGTTACCTTATAAGGTTGTCGCCTACGATTACGGTATCAAACGCAACATTTTACGTAATCTGGTGTCCTCCGGCTGCGATGTTACGATCGTCCCGGCAACAACAACGGCTGAAGAAGTTTTGCAGATGAACCCGGATGGGGTTTTCCTCAGTAACGGTCCGGGCGATCCGGAACCGATCAAATACGCCCAGGAGAATATCGTTAAACTGCTCGGCAAAGTGCCGATTTTCGGCATCTGCCTCGGCCATCAGCTTTTGTCGATCGCTTTGGGCGGCGCTACCTATAAACTGAAATTCGGGCATCGGGGCGGCAACCAACCGGTCCTTGATTATCAACGACAACAGGTGGAAATTACTTCACAGAATCATGGCTTCGCGGTCGATCAAGAGACGCTCAATAAACAGATCAGGGTGACCCATATTAACCTCAACGACAACACCGTTGAAGGGATTCAACATGTGGAGTTACCGGCCTTTTCTGTCCAGTACCACCCGGAAGCTTCGCCCGGTCCGCACGACGCGCAGTATCTGTTTTCCCGTTTCATCGAAATGATGGCAAAATATAAGAACCAAATATAAGGAACATCCATGCCTAAACGTACAGACATCAAAAAGATTCTGATTATCGGCGCCGGTCCGATCATTATCGGTCAGGCCTGTGAGTTTGATTACTCGGGGACCCAGGCCTGTAAAGCCCTGAAAGAAGAAGGGTACGAAGTCGTCCTGCTCAATTCCAACCCGGCGACAATTATGACCGATCCCGACTTTGCCGATCGAACTTACGTTGAACCGGTGACTCCGGAGGTTTTGGCGCAGGTTATCGAAAAAGAAAGACCGGATGCATTGTTGCCGACCCTGGGCGGCCAAACCGCCTTGAATACTGCTGTCGCCGTTGCTGAAGCGGGAGTTTTGGAGAAATTCGGCGTTGAACTGATCGGCGCCACGTTGGAAGCGATCAAAAAAGCAGAAGATCGGACCCTGTTTAAACAGGCGATGGAAAATATCGGCGTGGCAGTTCCTCGCTCCAAATTGGCTCACAGCTACAAAGAAGCAATGACCGCCATTGAGCAGGTCGGTTTTCCGGTAATTATCCGCCCATCCTTTACCCTTGGCGGTACCGGTGGCGGGGTTGCCTACAACTTGGAAGAATATGAACAGATGGCCCTGATCGGGATCGAGGCATCGCCGACGAATGAGATTTTGGTCGAAGAATCGATCATCGGCTGGAAGGAATATGAACTGGAAGTGATGAGAGACACGGCTGATAACGTTGTCATCATCTGTTCGATCGAAAATGTCGATGCCATGGGTGTACATACCGGCGACTCGATTACCGTGGCCCCGGCACAGACGTTGACCGACAAGGAATACCAGATCCTGCGTGATGCTTCATTGAAAATTATCCGTGAGATCGGTGTCGACACGGGCGGTTCCAACATTCAATTCGGCATCAATCCCCGGGACGGGCGACTGGTTGTCATCGAAATGAACCCACGTGTTTCACGCTCTTCGGCGCTGGCTTCGAAGGCAACAGGGTTCCCGATTGCCAAGATTGCCGCCAAACTTTCGGTCGGCTATCGGTTGGATGAAATTACCAACGACATTACCCGTGAAACCCTGGCCTCCTTTGAGCCGACCATCGATTACGTGGTCACCAAAATGCCGCGCTTTACCTTTGAAAAATTCCCCCAGGCTGATGCCACTCTGACGACACAAATGAAGTCGGTCGGCGAAGCGATGGCGATCGGCCGGACCTTCAAGGAAAGTTTGCAGAAAGCATTGCGGTCGCTGGAAATCGGCTCATACGGGTTCGAAAGTCGTTTATTCGCAAATCCGGATGAGTATCGTCGCACCCTGTCCCAGAAAGAACTGGATAATTTACGTGCCCAATTGCGGGTTCCCAACTGGGAACGGATGTGGTTTTTGGGTGATGCCATTCGTGCCGGATTCAGCATTGATGAAATCTATCAATTGACCGGCATCGACCCCTGGTTTTTGCGGAACATCGAACAGATTATTGAAATGGAATCCTTACTGGTCATGCAGAAAAAGCTGATGGCAGCCGGCGATCAGCAGTTCGTGGATCTGTTGCGTCAGGCCAAGGAGTACGGCTTTTCAGACAAGCGTCTGGCATTCCTCTGGGGAGTTACCGAAAACGATGTCCGGGATCTCCGGCATAAGCATGGAGTTCGCCCGGTTTATAAGCGGGTTGATACCTGCGCAGCCGAGTTTGAGGCCTTCACTCCCTATCTCTATTCAACGTATGAAGCGGAATGTGAGGCGGAGCCGACGGGCCGACGTAAAATAATGATTCTGGGCGGTGGTCCCAACCGTATCGGGCAGGGGATTGAGTTCGATTACTGCTGTGTCCATGGTGTTTTTGCCCTGGTTGATGCGGGATTCGAAACAATTATGGTGAACTGTAATCCGGAAACCGTATCCACCGACTACGACACCTCAGATCGCCTTTATTTTGAACCTTTGACCCTGGAAGATGTCCTGGAGATTGTCGCGATCGAAAAACCGGAAGGGGTCATTGTCCAGTATGGAGGGCAAACGCCGTTAAAACTTGCCGTCGCACTGGAAAAAGCTGGAGTCCCGATTATCGGCACCTCACCAGATGCCATTGACCGGGCCGAAGATCGTGAACGATTCCAGTCCCTGTTACATAAATTGAATCTCCGCCAACCGGAAAACGGCATCTCCCGTTCTGCCGAAGAGGCTGAAAAAATCGCCGAGCGTATCGGTTATCCCGTTGTGGTGCGTCCATCTTACGTCCTCGGTGGACGGGGCATGGAAATTGTTTATGATGCTGAACGGCTGCGTGATTACATGACTTATGCTGTTCAGGCTTCCCCGGATCACCCGATTTTGATTGATAAGTTTCTGCAGGACGCCATTGAAGTTGACGTTGACGCCCTGGCTGACGGCAACGAAGTTGTCATTGGCGGAATCATGCAGCATATCGAGGAAGCAGGCATTCATTCCGGGGATTCAGCCTGCGCTCTGCCACCCTATTCATTGTCCGAAGGGATTATCGCCGAAATCCGTCGACAGACCATTGAACTGGCACTGGAACTGAAAGTTATCGGTTTGATGAATATTCAGTTTGCGGTTCAGGGTGAGACGATTTATCTGCTGGAAGTGAACCCGCGAGCCAGCCGGACAGTTCCTTTTGTATCAAAAGCAACCGGTCGGCAGCTGGCCCAGATTGCCGCCAAGGTGATGGCGGGGCAGACACTCGCAGAGCTTGGTGTCGCCGGTGACATCATCCCCAAATATGTGTCGGTGAAAGAAGCGGTCTTCCCGTTTATCAAATTTCCCAATGTGGATACCCTGCTTGGACCGGAAATGAAGTCGACCGGCGAAGTTATGGGGATCGACTATGATTTCGGCAAGGCCTTCGCCAAGGCCCAACTCGGTGCCGGGGTTAAACTCCCCAGCGCCGGGAAAATTTTTGTCAGCATCAAAGATTCGGATAAGCAGCACATCCTGGAGCCGATACGAAAACTGACGGCTGCCGGGTTTACCGTGGCTGCGACGTCCGGGACCGCAGAATATCTGAATCAGAACGGCGTCGAGGCAGAATGTGTCAACAAGGTTAAAGAGGGCCGACCACACTGTGTTGATGCCATCAAAAGCAGAGAGATCTGCATGGTCTTCAATACCACCCTCGGTGCACAGTCTGTTGCGGATTCCTATTCCATCCGTCGGTCAGCGCTGATGCAGGAAATTGCCTATTTTACCACTGTGGCGGGTATTCACGCTGTCACAAGTGGAATTTTAGCTATTTTGAGAGAAACTCTTGACGTCAATCCGCTGCAAGAGTATTATCCCTGCGCGTAAGCAGTCTTTAAAAATGTTTAAACAACCAGCTGGGCGGGTTTTCCCGCCCGCTGTTTTTTTTTGGGAGTCAGAAATATGAGTGGATCGGTGCCAATGACTGAAGAGGGACATCAGTGCCTTCAGGAAGAATTGAAACAGCTGATTCGGGTCGAAAGACCAAAGGTTGTCCAGGATATTGCCGAAGCACGCAGTCACGGTGATTTATCAGAAAATGCCGAATACGACGCTGCCAAAGATCGGCAGGGTTTCGTTGAAGGGCGTATTCAGGAACTGAATGATAAAATTGCCCGCGCCCAGGTGATCAACCCCGCCGAAATCAACAGTGAGAAAATTGTCTTTGGCGCCAAGGTGACACTTTTTGACATCGATACGGAAAAAGAAGTCAGCTATCAAATTGTCGGTGAGGATGAAGCCGACATCAAAATCGGTAAGATCTCGATCACCTCACCCGTCGGCAGGGCACTGATCGGGCACTTGGTCGATGAGGAAGTCAAGATTAACGTGCCTTCCGGAGTGCGTGTTTACGAAGTCACCGGTATAGAATACAGTTAGAGCACCTCTCCGGAGTTACCGGAAGGATACGACGAAGTTTTTACGGGGCAATGTCATTGGCATTGCCCCGTTTTTCTTGCAATTTTTCAATTCATCTGTGACAATCCTCCATACTCGAAAGGTCCATTTTAAATAAATTCAAGCACTTGGAGATGTCAATGAGCCAGAAAATCACCAAAGAGATGACCTTCCACCAGGTTCTGCAGATGAGCCCTGAAGTTGCCACGGTTCTCGGCCAATTCAACCTGGGCTGTGTTGGTTGCATGGGAGCGATGAGTGAATCGATTGAGCAGGGAGCAAAGGTTCACGGTCTGGATGTAGACGAGATTATTACGGCATTGAACGCTATTTTTAAAGACTGAGCCGGGCAGATGCCCCCGAGTATCTCAGTCGGTGACACGTCCGCGCTGCACCATTCCCTCGACAGCATTTACGGTGTCGGCCCGCGGATGTTGTCAAAACTTACCAAGCTCGGCCTGCAAACGATTGAAGATGCGCTATATCACCTCCCGTTACGCTATGAAGACCGCCGGACTCTGAAACCGATCGCCCGCTTAACCGGCGGGCAGCAAGAGGTTTTTATCGGCAAGGTGCTGGCGGCAGGGGAGGCCCGGACATCTCGTCAACGGCGGCGGATTTATGAAGTCATCGTCGGAGACAGCAGTGGTCAGATTTCACTGAAATGGTTCCGTTACCCCAAGGGCTGGTTACAGAAACGTTTTCCAGTCGGACAACGGGCAATCATCATCGGCGAAATCAAACGCTTCGGCAACCTCCGCGAAGTTCACCATCCCGATTCTGAATTACTCCCCGAAGGTGCAGATCCCCTAGAATATTTGCAAAAAGATCCAGTCAATTTCGGTAGAATTTTACCGGTCTATCCCTTAACCGAAGGGCTCAGTCAGAAACAGGCGCGAAAAATCTGGTATCCGCTGGTGCAGCAGCATGCCGCAGATCTGCGGTCGACGCTGCCGGCTGAGATCTTAAAACGACTGCAGTTACTGCCATTGGCCGAGGCGCTGCGGGGTGCTCACTGGCCGGCAAAAGAGGCCTCGCTCGAGCAGCTTCAGCAGGGGCGGGATGGCTGTCGTAAGTCGCTGGTTTTCGATGAATTTTTCTTTCTGGAGCTGGGTTTGCTGTTGAAGCGGCAGGGGATTCGACTGGAAGAGGGTTTTGCCTTTAAGGTCGAACACCGCTACACCATCCCGCTCAACAAAATGCTCCCCTTTAAGTTGACCGACGCCCAACGCCGGGTGCTGGGTGAAATCAAGCGTGACATGATGGCCCCACACCCGATGAACCGTCTGTTGCAGGGGGATGTCGGCAGCGGCAAGACCCTGGTGGCGTTGATGTCGGCGTTGATCGCGATTGAAAATGACACCCAGGTGGCGATTGTTGCGCCGACGGAGATTCTCGCCGAACAGCACTTTTCAACTTTTCATGACTGGTTGGAGCAGTTGGGACTGAAATCGTTAATCCTGCAAGGGAGCTTGAAAGGTTCTGAGAAAAAAGCGGCCCTGGAAAAAATTGCCGCCGGAGAGGTCGACCTGGTGGTCGGTACTCATGCGGTTTTACAAGAAGGGGTTGAATTCAAACACCTCGGCCTGGGGATTGTCGATGAACAGCACCGCTTCGGGGTGAAACAACGCAGTATCCTCAAGCACAAAGGCACCAACCCGGACATCCTGGTGATGACCGCAACGCCGATTCCCCGCACCCTGTCCCTGACTCTTTATGGCGATCTTTCCATCTCGGTCATCGACCAATTACCGCCTGGACGCAAACCGGTGACAACCCGGCTCTACACGGGTAAACAACGGGCCGAAGCCTACGCGCAGATCCGTCAGGAACTGGAGCAGGGGAGACAGGCCTACATTGTTTATCCGCTGGTGGAAGAATCGGAAAAATCAGACATGCAGGCCGCCACCGAAGCAGCAACTTATCTGGCTGATGAGGTTTTTCCACAGGCCCGGGTCGGTCTGTTGCACGGGCGGATGAAAACGGCGGAAAAAGACTTAGTGATGACGGCGTTTCGTCGCAACGAGCTTGATCTGCTGGTGGCGACAACCGTCATCGAGGTCGGTGTCGATGTGCCGAATGCGACCGTGATGATGATCGAGCATGCGGATCGTTTCGGCCTGGCGCAGTTGCACCAGTTGCGCGGCCGGGTCGGACGTGGCGCCGAAAAAAGCTACTGCCTGCTGGTGCCGTCGGACAACTACAGTGCCGATGCCGCAAGGCGCTTGCAGGTGATGGTCGAAACCGAAGACGGATTTCGCATTGCCGAAGCCGATCTGGAAATTCGCGGACCGGGCGAATTTCTCGGCACCAAGCAGGCCGGTCTGCCCGATTTTCGCGTCGCCAATCTTTTGCGCGATGCCGGCCTGCTGGAAACTGCCCGTCAGGAAGCTCTCGAATATATCGAGAAAACGGATATGTTGAATGATCCATCAGCCGCAGCAGTCAAAGCAGAACTGCTGCGTCGCTGGGGCGGCCGACTGGAACTTGCCGGGATCGGCTGATATGTTTTCCGTGTCACTTGAATTAATCAAGATCCATAGCAGCGCAAATATTGGCCACGGACCCAC
>LGVD01010642.1_pt1 | contig 11041 bp, 5 predicted proteins | sample 469861 | NCBI WGS metagenome assembly LGVD01 (sample SAMN03857201, study PRJNA290197) | marine sediment metagenome | biome: ocean floor; feature: cold seep; material: sediment; isolation source: sample #3730, Push core (PC) 16 from cruise R/V Atlantis leg AT-15-68, Alvin... ... | reverse complement strand
CGGATTATCGGTGTGTCATCCCCGGGAAACTCATATTTGTCTAAAAGTTCCCGAAGCTCTAACTCAACCAGCTCTATTAATTCCTCATCATCTACCATGTCTATCTTGTTTAAAAATACCACTATCTGGGGAACACCTACCTGGCGAGCTAATAATATGTGCTCCCGCGTCTGGGGCATAGGTCCGTCATCTGCGCCTACTACCAGTATGGCTCCATCCATCTGCGCCGCGCCGGTAATCATGTTCTTTATATAATCCGCATGACCAGGACAGTCCACATGCGCATAATGACGATTAGCAGTCTCATACTCAACATGGGCCGTCGCTATCGTTATCCCTCGCTCTTTCTCCTCGGGCGCCTTGTCTATCTCATCAAACGGAACAAAATCCGCCAGCCCCTTTAAACCCATATGCTTCGTTATCGCTGCAGTTAACGTAGTCTTACCATGATCTATATGCCCAATCGTCCCTACATTTACATGCGGCTTGGTCCGCTCAAATTTCTCCTTTGCCATGCTACTGCCCTCCCAAATTTAGAACAACCCTCAAAAATATATTTACGATTAAACTTTGCATAATACATGCATGATATACTATAGATTCAACATTACCATCGGTAATGAGCAAATGCTTTATTTGCATCAGCCATTTTATGCGTATCTTCCCTTTTCTTAACAGAAGCGCCTCTTCTGTTGGCTGCGTCTAAAAACTCGCCGGCCAGCTTGCCGGCCATACTCTTTTCCGGTCTTTTACGCGCATAGCCTATAATCCATCTTATCCCTAAAGCTGTTCGACGGGATGGACGAACTTCGGTTGGGACCTGATAGGTTGAACCGCCAACGCGCCGGGACTTCACTTCGATAATAGGCTTAACATTATCAACAGCCTTTTCAAAAGTCTTGAGCGGATCTTCATTTGTCTTTTTTTTAATAATATCAAATGAATCGTAAAGTATCGACTCCGCCAGACTCTTTTTGCCGTCACGCATTATAGATTTTATAAACCTTGACACCAGCACACTGTTATACTGTGAATCAGGTATAATTACCCGTTTAGGAACTTCTTTTCTTCTTGGCATTTGTTACACCATAAATTGTTATATATTCGGACTTCGTTAAAATATATTTTTTAAAGGTCTCTATTTGGGTTTCTTTGCGCCATATTTAGATCTTCCCTGTTTTCGGTCTTCAACACCAAGTGTATCAAGTATTCCCCTGACAACATGATACCTGACGCCCGGCAGATCCTTAACACGTCCTCCACGAACCAGAACTACCGAATGTTCCTGAAGATTATGCCCTATACCGGGAATATACGCCGTAACCTCTATGCCGGTGGTCAGCCTGACTCTTGCCACCTTCCGTAAAGCAGAATTGGGCTTCTTTGGAGTTGAAGTGTAGACACGTACACACACACCCCTTTTTTGCGGTCCCCCTTTTAGCGCCGGTGTATTTGTCTTTTTCTTTATCCGTTTTCTGCCCTTTCTTATTAACTGATTAATTGTAGGCATACTCTCCTCGTAATACAGGGCCTTTAAAAAAAGCCGGTTTATCAAAGGCCTTGATTTATATTGCAATAAAAAATTAAAAGCTTGATAGCTTTGACAAAAGATAATTATCTATCTATAAAACCTTTTATTGTCAAGCTATTTATAAAAAATATCGGCATCCTTCATTCAGTAGTTTACACTGTCGGAAAACAGTTAAGCGAAATATGGTCAGTTCAATTGGTTTAATTGGTTGGATTTNNAACTACTTTTATATGATTATGAAGGATACCAAAATATCGATCTACGTTTTATCCCTGTTCAACCGCTATATCAGAATATAAAGGAAGACCTGTTCCGGCAGGAATTATTCTACCCATTATAACGTTTTCCTTTAAGCCGTGCAAATAATCTTCAGCGCCGGCGATGCTCGCATCTGTAAGAACTTTTGTTGTCTCCTGGAATGAAGCAGCGGAAATAAAACTGTCTGTGCTCAGCGATGCCTTTGTAATGCCAAGTATAAGTGGCTCGGCAACAGCCGGCTCTCCACCTTTGTCGATCACTGCCGTGTTAGCCTCTTCAAATCTGATTCTATCCACCTGCTCTTCAGCAATAAAATCGGTATCTCCAACATCAATAACCTTAACACGCCTCATCATCTGTCGAACAATTACCTCAATATGCTTGTCATTGATACGCACGCCCTGCAAACGATAAACTTCCTGCACCTCATCAACAAGATACCTGGCCAATGCGATTTCGCCCTTGATATTTAAAATGTCCTGGGGCACAGCAGCGCCGCCTATTAAAGGTTCACCTGCCCTGATATAATCACCCTCATAAACATTTATATGCTTTCCACGTTGAATCAAATATTCCTTTTTATCTCCAACATCCACCGGAGTAATCGTAACCTTCTGTTTTTCCCTTTTCGAACTTTTTGATATTGAAACGTAACCATCGATTTCACTCAACACAGCGATCTCTTTAGGTTTACGCACCTCAAAAAGCTCGGCTACTCTTGGAAGACCGCCTGTAATATCCTTGGTTTTCGTTGTCGCTCGCGGAAGTTTCGCAAGAACACTACCGGCCTTGATTTCATCTCCTTCTTCAACCAGAACGATTGCATTCACAGGCAGCAAATAACGGGCCACCCCTTTTGATCTGGAAAGTCCGACTGTTTTTCCGCTTTTATCTTTAATGGAAATCCTCGGTATTTCCTCAACGCTTTTTGATTCTATAATGGTACGGCTTGATTTGCCTGTAACAGAATCCACTTTTTCCTGCATTGTCTTACCGGGTATAATGTCGCCAAATTTAACAGTTCCGCTGACATCTGTGATAATCGGAGTCGCAAATGGATCCCACTTTGCAAGTAAATCACCTGCTTTTACATCCTGCCCGTCTTCCACAACGAGATGCGTCCCAAAAATAACCGGAAACCGCTCCCGTTCTCGCCCGGTCTTGCTGATAATTGCAAATTCTCCACCGCGGCGGTTCATCACTATAAATTCATTTTCATTATCCTTCTCAACATTAAGGTCAATCAGTTTAATCTTCCCGTCTACACGCGCCCTGATATCGGCCTGCTCAACTCTACGGCTGGCCGTTCCGCCAATGTGGAACGTACGCATTGTCAACTGGGTTCCTGGTTCGCCTATCGATTGCGCAGACAGTATTCCGACTGCCTGACCGATTTCAATCATTTTCCCATGCGCAAGATCACGGCCATAACACTTGGCACACACACCATGTTTGGTGTTACATGTCAGGACCGATCGAATTTTCACGCTTGCCAGACTCGCTTCTTCAATCTTTTTTGCCAATTCTTCATCGAACTCTTCTCCTGCCTTTATAATGACTTCATCTGTAAACGGATCATGAACATCCTCTACGGCGATACGGCCTAAGATACGTTCACCAAGACGCTGAATAATCTCTCCCCCCTCAACCAACGACTCAACCTCAACCCCCATCATCGTGCCACAATCATCTTCCATAATAATACAGTCCTGGGCAACATCTGCAAGCCGCCTTGTAAGATACCCTGAATTTGCAGTCTTTAAAGCGGTATCAGCAAGCCCTTTCCTGGCGCCATGGGTTGAAATAAAGTATTGAAGCACGGAAAGCCCCTCCCTGAAATTCGCAGTAATAGGGGTTTCGATTATTTCGCCTGATGGTTTTGCCATAAGTCCGCGCATACCGGCCAATTGTCGCATCTGATCTTTGCTGCCCCTTGCGCCTGAATCCGCCATCATGTAAATGGGATTAAAGCTTTCGGTTACGACAGGCTTTCCCTTTTTATCCGGAACCGACAGGCCTTTAATATCTGTAACACCAGCCAACTTCATGGAGTTCATCATCTCGTTTGCCACATCATCAGTTGCTTTTGCCCATATATCCACAACTTTATTATATTTTTCGCCCTGAGTGATTAATCCTTCAATATATTGTCTGCCGATTTCCGAAACCTGGTTTTCCGCCCCTTTAATGATATCCCATTTTGCAGAAGGAATTATCATATCGCCAATCGAAATGGAAAGCCCGCTTGCAGTTGAATATCTATAGCCAAGATCCTTTAACCTGTCGGAAAGAATGACAGTAGCCTTTGCCCCTCTATTCCTGAAAACATAATCCACAAGGTCGCGAAGGGTCTTCTTGTCCATGACTTTATTTACTGTTTGAAAAGGTATCTCTGGCCGCTTGTTAATTACTTCAAAAATATGATAGTTGTTTTCAGCAAAAACTGTTTCGCTGATCTCCCCGTCTTCAAGGGAAAAAACAGCATCAACATCAGCTTCTTTTGCGTTAAATATCCTTTTAAACTCATCTTTTGCAAGAAAGCCAAGAACCCCGTCATTTTTCTTGTCAGGGCTCTGGGAGTGTTTTTGTACCATATCAACAAAAGAGGCTCCATCCTTTATTTTATCAAGAACCTCCTTAATCTCTTCTTCAGATAAAACCATAATATGACGCATTGACATTACGTTATCCAGCGGCATGATTTCCCACAGGAGAATTCGGCCCACAGTAGTATCCACCAATTTTCCATTAATACGAACAGTAATCCTGGCGTGAATATCAATGGTTTTTGAATCATACGCACATCTCACCTCATCAGGGTTGGCAAATATTTTACCTTCCCCCCTGGAACCACCAACCTCTCTTGTCATATAATATATGCCAAGAACAATATCCTGGCTGGGAACAATAATAGGAGCCCCGTTAGCCGGGGAAAGGATGTTATTGCTGGAGAGCATCAATACTCGCGCCTCTATCTGGGCTTCTACAGAAAGCGGAACATGAACGGCCATCTGATCGCCGTCAAAGTCGGCATTAAATGCTGTACAGACAAGCGGATGAAGCTGCAGGGCTTTTCCTTCAATCAGAATAGGCTCAAATGCCTGAATGCCTAACCTGTGAAGCGTTGGAGCGCGGTTAAGCATAACCGGATATTCCTTTACCACTTCATCCAGTGTATCCCAGACTTCAGGAGTCTCCCGCTCTACCATCTTCTTTGCGCTTTTAACCGTGGAAACAAGTCCCTTATGCTCAAGACGGTAATAAACAAAAGGCTTGAACAGTTCGAGCGCCATTTTTTTCGGCAAACCACATTGGTGAAGTCTGAGACCCGGTCCTACTGTAATAACGGTTCTACCTGAATAATCAACTCTCTTGCCAAGCAGATTCTGGCGAAAACGGCCCTGCTTCCCTTTTAATGTGTCGCTTAAGGACTTTAACGGTCTCTTGTTGGTTCCGGTGATAACCCTGCCATGGCGTCCGTTATCAAAAAGAACATCTACAGACTCCTGAAGCATCCTCTTTTCGTTACGAATTATAATGTCCGGAGCCTTCAGGTCGATAAGACGTTTTAACCGATTATTACGATTTATCACCCTGCGATAAAGGTCGTTGAGGTCAGATGTGGCGAACCTTCCACCTTCAAGAGGGACCAGGGGACGTAAATCAGGAGGAAGAACAGGAATAACATCCATAATCATCCAGACCGGATCTAAACCCGACCGCTTGAATGCATCGACCACCTTCAGCCGTTTGGCAAATTTTTGACGTTTTGCCACGGAACCCGTATTTTTAATATCTTCCCTCAGTTGTTTGTATTCTTTGTCAAGATCAATTTTACTTAAAAGCTCCTTTATAGCCTCGGCGCCTATTCCAACTTCAAATTTCGTCCTCCCATAGGTCTCGATCGCTTCATGATAGTTATCCTCTGATAAAAGCTGTCCCCGGCTTAAACCTGTTTCCTTTGGATCAATTACAATATAGTTATCAAAATAGAGTACCTTCTCAACTTTTTTAAGTGTAAGATCAAGCAGATTGCCTATTTTGCTCGGAAGACTTTTTAAGAACCATATATGCGCACAGGGTGAAGCCAGTTTTATATGCGCCATGCGCTCTCTTCGGACCTTTGACTGAATGACCTCCACACCGCATTTTTCACATATAACTCCCCTGTGCTTCATGCGTTTGTATTTGCCGCAATTACATTCATAATCCTTAGTAGGACCAAAAATCTTGGCGCAAAAAAGACCGTCTCGTTCCGGTTTAAATGTTCTATAATTGACTGTTTCCGGTTTTTTTATCTCACCGTGTGACCACTTTAAAATCTGCTCCGGCGATGCCAATGCAATCCGAACACCGAGATAATTTTTTGGATCAACAGGCTTTGCAAAAAAATCATAAAGACTTTCCAATGGCTTCTCCTTGTTATTTTCCTTCCATGAGTGTTACATCTAATCCTAAACTCTTCAATTCCTTTGTCAGGACTTTGAAAGATTCGGGCAGCCCGGGCTCAAGCAGATTTTGCCCTTTTACGATTTTTTCATACATGCGCGTCCTTCCAGCCATATCATCAGACTTGACCGTCAGAAACTCCTGAAGAGCATAAGCCGCTCCATAAGCCTCCATAGCCCACACCTCCATTTCACCAAGACGCTGTCCTCCAAACTGGGCCTTTCCGCCAAGAGGTTGCTGGGTCACAAGTGAATATGGTCCAATTGAACGCGCATGTATCTTATCATCTACAAGATGATGAAGCTTCAGCATATACATTGTTCCAACGGTAATTTTTCCTTTAAAGGGCTCGCCGGTGCGACCGTCGTACAGTGTTGCCTGGCCCGAAGCGCTAAATCCGGCCTCTTTCAGGAGTTCTTTGATTTCATCCTCATTAGCTCCATCAAAAACAGGGGTAGCCATATGAACACCATCATCATAATTCCCTGCAAAATCGCACAACTCCATATTATTCAGGCCATCAATCATTTCCTTGTGCTCTGGAGTAGAAAATATCCGCTCGATCTTTTCTCGAAGGGCTTTCAATTTGTTTTCCTCAACAAGCCTGTTAATCTGATCTCCAAGACCTTTTGCAGCACAACCCAGATGAATTTCAAGGATCTGTCCGACATTCATTCTGGAAGGCACGCCGAGAGGATTAAGAATCATATCAACAGGTGTCCCATCTTCAAAATACGGCAGATCCTCCAGAGGAAGACTTTTTGATACAACTCCCTTATTGCCGTGGCGGCCTGCCATTTTATCACCGACAGAAAGCTTCCGCTTCATAGCCACATAAACCTTAACCATCTTAATTACGCCGGGAGGAAGATCATCCCCTTTTTCATATCGGCCAATCCGTTCATCAAAATCTTTTCTACAAAGCGCGCATCGTTGTCTGTACAGCTCAAGAATATCCTGCGCCTGCTCTGTCTCTTTGGGATCTTTTAATACAATCCCTTCAAGCCGTGCAACCGGTATCCCTGCGAGCATCTCAGAGTCCATCACGGCGCCCTTTGGAATAAAGATATGTTTGTCTTTTTTCAGCGTAGAGCAACATATTCTGCCAACCAGCAATTCTTCAATTTTAGAACGAGCTGCTTCACCAATAACCCTCAGCTCATCATCTCTATTTTTTTTAAAAACGGCAATTTCCTGCTTTTCTATTAAAAGTGTGCGATCATCCTTTTCAACCCCCCTTCTTGAAAACACCTTGGCTTCTATAACAATCCCTTCTATACCCGGCGGCACCCTCAAAGATGTATCTTTAACATCTCCTGCTTTTTCACCAAAGATTGCNNACCGCTTTCATCCAGGTCCTTTAATGCTTCATCTCCAACATTCGGTATATCTCGCGTTATATCTTCCTTTCCAAGCTTAGTGTCCCTGGCAACCACTTCGAACTCTTCAATATGAACAGACGTATATATACCGTCTCTAACAAGTTTTTCACTGACCAGGATAGAATCTTCAAAATTATATCCACCCCATGGCATAAAGGCTACCGTTACGTTCTTGCCAAGGGCGAGTTCACCCTGATCTGTTGCGGGTCCATCAGCAATTATTTCACCGTTCTTAACTGAGTCTCCTTTTCTGACAATCGGGCGATGGTTAAAGCATGTATTTTGATTGGAACGTATAAATTTTGAAAGATTGTAAACCGTCACGGCTTTTTTTGAAGAATCGTCTGAGTAATCATGCTGTAATACTATTCGAGAAGCATCAACATATACAACTTTTCCATTCTGGCGAGCAACTATTGCAGCTCCTGAATCCCTTGCCACAACGCCTTCAATGCCTGTGCCAACCAGGGGGGCCTGTGAAACGAGTAATGGAACCGCCTGTCGTTGCATATTAGATCCCATTAATGCCCTGTTAGCATCATCATTTTCCAGAAAAGGAATTAGAGACGCAGATACGCTAACGAGCTGGTTAGGAGAAATATCCATGAGCTCAATATTGTCCCGCTTGACCATCATAAACTCGCCCGACACCCGTGATGTTACTAACTCATTGATATATTTCCCTTTTTTATCTACAGGGGCATTGGCCTGGGCAATCGGGTGTTCCTTTTCTTCAAATGCGGTCAGAAACTTTACATCATCAGTAACAGTGGCTTCTTTAACAACTCTGTATGGTGTTTCAATAAACCCGTATTCATTAACCCTTGCATAGGTGCTAAGAGATACGATAAGGCCGATGTTGGGACCTTCCGGAGTTTCTACGGGACAAATTCGGCCATAATGTGACGGATGGACGTCCCTTACCTCAAAGCCGGCGCGTTCACGTGTAAGACCTCCGGGACCTAAAGCGCTAAGGCGACGTTTATGGGTTGTTTCTGAAAGAAGATTTGTCTGATCCATAAACTGGCTAAGCTGGCTGGTTCCAAAAAACTCTTTCACAACAGAGGAAACCGGTTTCGGATTTACAAGGTCATGGGGCATAAGAGCATCGACTTCCTGCAAGCTCATCCGTTCTTTAATAGCGCGCTCCATACGAACCAATCCAATGCGATACTGGTTCTCAAGGAGTTCGCCAACCGCTCGCACCCGTCGGTTTCCGAGATGATCTATGTCATCAACAGCTCCCGTTGTATCTCTGAGTTCTATCAGGGTCTTTGCTGTAAGTAGTATATCCTCCCTTCTGAGTATTCTTAAATCTGTCGCTGAATCAATGCCAAGACGAACATTAATCTTCATACGTCCGACACCGGAAAGATCATAATACGTTGACTTGAAAAAAAGGTTGTCAATAAAATCCTGGGCCACTTCAGGTGTCGCGGGATTGCCGGGCCTGAGTCTTCTATATATTTCAACAAGCGCCTCTTCCTTAGTTTCAACCTTATCAAGCATAAGTGTCTTACTGATAGAATCTCCGACAGTTATCCCGTCGATAAAAAGCAATTTAAACTCAGTTATGCCGGCCTCTCGTAATTTTGTAACGACCTCATCATCAACAATCTCATTGGAATTTACAATGGGGCTTCCTGTGTTCGGATCTACTACTGTCGATGCAAAATATTTGCCGTAAATATCTTCAATAGTTATTGGAATTTTTCTAATATCAGCAGTTATCAGCCTTTTGATTGCACGCGGTGTAAATACACGCCCCTTTTTTACAATCACGTCACCGGTTTTGGGATCTTTGATATCATGGCTGGCGCTCTGTCCTTTCAGGATGTCTTCATTGAATTCCTTAAAAAAACTTTTGCCGCTGGTGACAATCTTTTCGGTATTATAGAAATAAGATAGAAGATCATCGGAATTGTATCCAAAAGCCTTAAAAAGAATTGTAATGGGAAACTTGCGACGTCTGTCAATTCTGATATAAACAACGCCCTTTGGATCGATTTCCATATCGATCCAGGATCCCCGGACAGGAATGATTCTTGAAGTATAAATAATTTTTCCGCTTGAATGTGTCTTGCCCTTGTCATGATCGAAAAACACTCCGGAAGAGCGATGAAGCTGGCTGACTACAACACGTTCAGTTCCGTTTATGATAAATGTGCCTCTGTCTGTCATCAAAGGAATAGTGCCGAAATAGATTTCCTGCTCTTTTATATCGCGGATATTTGATATTCCTGTTTCCTTATCAATGTCATATACTACAAGCCTTACCGTTATGCGGACAGGGATTTCGTAAGTCATCCCCCTTTGTATACACTCATCTATACTGTGCTTAACTTCACCTGTCCTGTACGAAACAAATTCAAGGGAAGCGCTTCCAGTAAAGTCCTTTATCGGAAAGACCGACTTAAAGACCAACTGCAAACCGATGTCTTTCCGCTTTTCCGGAGGAACATCCATCTGCAAAAATCGATTAAACGATTCCCGCTGCACACCAATAAGGTCAGGTATTTCAACGATCTTCTTTATCTTGCCAAAATATTTCCTTATTCGCTTAATTGCCAAAGGCCGTTCCGACATGGCGTCTCCATATATAAATTATGATGAATTCGTAAAAAAACGAATTTATCAATTATAAAACTGCAAAAACTCTTTCTCTTTTAATCCAATTGTTAATAATTACTACTTTATTTCAACCTGAGCCCCCGCTTCTTCGAGCTGGGCTTTTATTTTCTCCGCCTCATCTTTGGCAATGCCTTCTTTGACAGGCCCGGGAACCCCATCTACAAGTGTTTTGGCTTCTTTAAGCCCTAAACCGGTAATAGCTCTCACTTCCTTAATAACCTGAATCTTCTTGTCACCAAAACTAATCAGTATAACGTCAACTTCTGTCTTTTCTTCTTCCTTTTCACCACCAGCATCGGCAGGACCTGCCGCCATCATTGCAACCGGAGCTGCTGCGGAAACACCGAATTTTTCTTCCATCTCCTTAACAAGTTCCGACAGTTCAAGAACCGACATATTTGCTATAAATTCAATTACATCATCTTTCGTAATATCAGCCATCTTTATCTTCCTCCAACTTATATTTACAAAATTATTGTTATAGAATAATCGGTATCCTTCATAATCATATAAAAGTAGTTNNGGAGCGTCAGCCAGCGCCCGCACAAATGCAGTTGGCACACCGGCCATTGCCGAAAGAACCTGTCCCAGAAGCACCTCACGGGAAGGCAATATTGACAGCGCCTTTATTGCGCTTAAATCAAGCAACCTGCCATCCATGACACCGATTTTAATCCCAAGTTTTTCATGCTTGTCAGCAAACCCTGTCAGCACTTTAGCAGGAGCAACAGGATCCTTATAACCTAATGCAACAGCGCTGGGGCCTTTAAAGTACTCCATTATCAATGCG
>LGVD01027156.1_pt1 | contig 11059 bp, 8 predicted proteins | sample 469861 | NCBI WGS metagenome assembly LGVD01 (sample SAMN03857201, study PRJNA290197) | marine sediment metagenome | biome: ocean floor; feature: cold seep; material: sediment; isolation source: sample #3730, Push core (PC) 16 from cruise R/V Atlantis leg AT-15-68, Alvin... ... | reverse complement strand
TGCGGCAACTCAGGGCTTATGGTGTTTCCATCGCGATCGATGATTTCGGGCGGGGATATTCATCGCTCAGCTATCTGCAGGATTTCCCGGTCAATACGTTGAAGATTGATCGTTCGTTCGTGCGTGAAATTGAAGAAGGACAGGGGAAGGCCTGCGTTGTTGATGCGATCGCCATGATGGCNNCACACGGTTGCCGAAGGGGTAGAAAATCTTCTGCAACTCGATTACGTGACAAATCTCGGTTGTGACGAGGTTCAGGGTTATCTTTTCGGTGAGGCCCTGCCGGCGCAAGATGCGCTGAATATGCTCAACGCCCGCCCCGCTGAGGGCCCGCATTTTATCCTGCCTTTTCATCGGTAGAAAGCTTTACAATTCAAGAACAAAGAAAATAAATAAACAGCATGATTTTAAAAAAGCGCCTTTTGGCGCTTTTTTATTTAAGACCAAACTTCTGCAGGATTTCGGCAGGGGCTTGGTCAAAATGGGAGAATTCCATGCTGAAACTCCCTTGTCCCTTGGTGGCGCTACGCAGTTCGGTCATGTAGCCGAACATTTCNNTGGCCGCGTTTTTGCTGCAGGCTGCCCATGACGCGGCCGGTATACTCGGTGGGTGCCGTAAGTTCCAGGGCCATGACCGGTTCGAGCATGGTCGGCTTGCCTTGGCGCAGGGCCTCGGAAACCGCCTTGTTGATTGCCGCGGAGATCCCCAGTTCGGTGGTTCGGTTGGCATCGTAGGGGGCGGACTGCAGGGTCAGTTTTAAATCGGTCAGTGGATATCCGGCAGCTGGTCCCGCTTGACAGGCCGCCGCAATTTTGTCGTGCAAATGGTTCGCCTGTTCTTCCGGCCATGCCGTAAAAACGTCTTCAGGTATCTTGATCTGCAAACCGCTACGGCGCGCCAGGGGGGTCATTCGGAGGGTCACCTCGCCGGCATGCAGCTTGCCGTCAATTTCCCGTTCGAATCGTTCGTGCTGCTCGCTTTCACGAGTCAGGGTTTCACGATAGACAACCTGTGGGCGACCGGTCCGGGTGTCGACGCCGAAATCGCTCTGCAAACGCTGGACGACGACTTCCAAGTGTAACTCGCCCATTCCCGTGAGCAGGGTCTGTCCGGTTTCGGGATCTTCCTTGACCCGAAAGGTGGGATCTTCCCACTGTAGTTTTTCCAGGGCAGCGGGGAGTTTGTCCCGGTCCTCGAGGGTTTTCGCTTCAACCGCCAGGGACACGACCGGTTCGGGATATTCCAGTCCGGCCAGCTGTAGAGGCATTTCGGCGGAACTGATGGTATCGCCGGTGAGGACATTTTTCAGGCCGGTGGCGGTCACAATATCGCCGGCCACGGCCTGGCCGATCCGTTCCCGCTTGTGCGAGTGCATGCGGAACAGCCGGGCCACCTTTTCTTCGCCGAGGGTTCGGCTGTTGTAGACTGAATCACCAGGCTTCAGGCTGCCGGAGTAGAGGCGCAGGTAGGTCAGCTTGCGTCCCTCATCGGCAAGGACCTTAAATGCCAGGGCACAGAGCGGCCCCTTGCCGTCGGCCTCCAGCGACTGGTTATCCTGGGTGTCGATGCGGGTCGCCTGTTCTGGGGGAATGTCCAACGGCGAGGGGAGTAGCTCGCAGATGGCGTCAAGCAGTGGTTGAATGCCCTTGTTGCGCAGGGCGGAACCGAGCAGAACCGGTGAAATCCGGCACTCGGTCACCCCTTGACGCAAGGCCGGCAGCAGTCGTTCTCCGGCGATCGGGTTTCCTTCGAGAAAGTCATCAAGGATGCTGTCATCATAATCGGCTGCAACTTCAATAATGCGCTCACGAGCCCGCTGTACTTCTTTTTGCATCTCTGTTGGAATTTCACTGTCGACAACCGTTTGTCCCAAGTCCTCTTCTTGAAATCGCAGGGCTTTTTCGTTGAGCAGGTCGATGACTCCGCAGAATTCATCCTCGCTGCCGATCGGCAGTTGCAGCAGTACCGGCTTGATATGCAGTTTTTCGATCATGGCGATCAGTACGGCACGATGGTCGGCGCCGATCCGATCCATCTTGTTGATCAGGCAGATGCGCGGCACCCGGTAGCGGTCGGCTTGCCGCCAGACCGATTCGCTCTGNNTCGATGGTGAAATCGATATGCCCGGGAGTGTCGATCAGGTTAAAAGTGAAATCACGCCATTTGCAGCAGGTGGCTGAAGCGGTGATGGTAATCCCGCGTTCCTGCTCCTGCTCCATCCAGTCCATGACCGCCATGCCGTCGTGCACTTCGCCCATTTTGTGGATTTCGCCGGTATAGAAAAGAATCCGTTCCGAAACGGTTGTCTTGCCGGCATCAATGTGGGAAATGATGCCGAAATTGCGAATCTGGTTGCGGTTGACAGCTGCCATAACATGCCTCTTGAACGGTCAATAGTTGATGGTCTCGCAAAAAGAATACGATGGCTAAGCCATCAATTGTTGTCTGTTCTGAGTTGCTGCAAATGGTCGAGATCGATCTTGTTGAGAGTAAAATATTCCCGCTCCAGTTCCTCGATGTAAAAGCGATCGAGACCACTGTTGCACAAAAAATCATCGCGGAGCACACGATCCTGATTGGAGATGATGTCCGGCAGCAGGTTGTGCAGGTAGATGGCCTCTTTTTTGATATCATGCACCACCTTACGGAAGAGTGCCGGATCGAGCAGGTCACTGATGATTCCGCGCACCAGTAATTCGTCATTCAGTTCACTGAACAGTTCCTCCTGCTCAGACTGGGTATTATAGCGTGAGTAGCGGTTGCGAATGCGTTCTTTGGCGCTTTTCAGCACGGTATTGTAAAGCCGCTCTTCGGCGTCAAGCCGTTTCATCTCGCTTGCCAGATCTTGCAGGCTGAAAGAACCGGCAGTGATCGCTCGGAGCCGCTGCTGTAAAATCAGCAGCTTACGGCGACCGAAACGTCCCAGGTAGCCATTTTCCAGAATTTCATCGAAAAACAGCCGACTGAACAGGCCGTCTTCCAGCTCGTTAAAAGCCTGCTGGTTGCCGAGCAGGCTGCGCAAAAGATCTTCGGTCAGGCGGCAGTTTTCCATGAAGGCCAGCTGGCTGAGATGGGTTGCGGTGCTGTCGTAGCGATCAAAAAAGGTGATGATGTAAGAGAAGTTTTCCAGCAGTGACAGCGGTGCGCCATCGCGAATCTGCTCGTCACAGATTTTCCCGGTTTCCAGCAGCAGCTGTTCAAAGGTGTGGTCACGATTTCTGTGGGCCTGGAGCTTGATAAAAAGCAGTTGCACCATGTCTTGCCTGTTGATGCCGGTTTCAAGCTCTTCACCGGCCATGAAGATTCCCTGAAGAATTTCCCGGGTGGTACGGATGTACTCCGGCTCATTGGCGATTTTTTCCGCTTTGGTTTTGAGCTGTTCATCCAGGGTGAGAAACAGGGCCGCGGGGATTTTGTTGCGCACCGAGAGTGTTTTTAAACGGGTCAATCGGGCTTGCTGCTGGCGTCCAACGTGTCCTTGCCGATGACAGTCGATCAGGACCTTTTTGTATTCGTCGATGATTCGATAATTATCGCGATGGCGATACAAAACATCGATTTTGATTCTTTCCTGCTGGTAGCGGTCCAGGCCGAGATCGTCGGCCAGCTCTTGCAGGTTGTTGAAATTATCATCCGGGATGGAGCGGTGCCGGTAGTAGAGCTGTTGAAACTCCTGCTGGTAACGGCGCTGTCGGATGTTGATCAACCTGATCAGATAGAGAGTACTCTGCTCGGGCAGCTGCGCCAGCAGGTCGTTCGTGAGTTGGGAATCGTCGAGCTGGTTAAGGTGACCCATCCGCTTCAGGGTTTTGCCGAGATATTTGAGGATCTGTTCCTGCTGCTGTCGGTGAGTTTTAGTACTCAGTCCATCAACAAAAAAGAAATAATTGTAGATGGTATGTCCTTCGAAAAAGATCTGTTCGTACGTTTGTCGTGAGCAGTTTTGCTTACCGATGACCAACCTGCCGGCTTTATCGTAGCCGGCGCCGAGCAGGATCAGTCGGTTGATGACCCCCTTTTTGGTCAGATCAGCCAGCGGCTGGTCAACCCCGAACATGTACTCACAGAAAGAGCCGCCATTGCCGCTCTGCTGGAGGCCCTGACTATCAAGCAGCAGTTCGTTCCCCGGAGCAAACAAGCGCAGACCCTGTTCGGATACCTGGTAGAAATGATGATGTGCGGCACGTGAACCGGCTGCCGTGGCGTAATATTCGATACTCTCGTTGATCTTGCCGTGCAGGCGTAGCTCGGTGTTCATGACAACTGCCTTTGTAAGGGCTGGATAACGGGCTGATTCCAGGCCAGGGAAAACGCCTGTCCGTCGTACGCCAGATTGATGCCGTTGGGCAGTTGCGGGTCGTGGCGGGGGTGATCGACCTCGTGGCTGAGATGGGTCAGCAGGGTTTGCCGGGCAGCTATTTTTTCTGCCATCCGTATCGCTTGCGGGATATTGAAATGCGTGTTGTGCGGTCTAAAACGCAGTCCGTCGAGAATCAGCAGTTCTAAACCCTTGAGCAGTTCCAGAGAGCTTTCGGGAATGCCGTTACAGTCTGTCAGGTAGGCAAAAGGGCCACAGCGGTAGCCGAAGACCGGCATCTGTCCATGTTCCAGCGGGATGGGGATGATGGTCAGGCCGAACAGATCAAAGCTTGTTTCGACCGGGAACAGCGCCAATTTGGGGACGTAACCGGGAGACTCGCTTGCGTTGAAAATATAATTGAAATTGTCCCTGATACATTCCAGGGTGTGGACCGAGCCGTACAGTGGGATGGCTTTTTGCGAACGCAGGTTAAAGCTGCGCAGGTCATCGATCCCGTGCACGTGATCGGCATGGCTGTGAGTATAGAGGACCGCATCGATATGACGGATGTTTTCGCGCAGGGCCTGCTGTCGCAGGTCTGTTGCCGTGTCAATCAGGATGTTATATCCATCGTATTGTAGCAGGACGCTACAGCGGGTTCTCCGGTTGCGCGGATCCGTGGATCGACAGACCGGGCAATCGCAGCCGATAACCGGAATCCCGGAGCTGGTTCCGGAGCCGAGAATGGTGATATCCAGAGTCGCTGGTGTCATCTCTAAACCATAATTTTGAAATGGATGTAACTGTTCAGCATTACCAGACCAGGAGAAAAAACGCCTGTCATCCCTTAAGTGCTGCTATCGGGGGTCCAGTCTTTCTTTCTTCTAAACCCTGGATTCCGGCTTAAATCCTGCCGGAATGACAGTCTTTTACATTGTGCTGAATAGTTACTAATAATTTAGCATTTTGCTTCGGGAAGATTCAACAGTTGATTGTCGTTGCCCGCTTGTCAGCGGGGTTGCTCTCAAGTAAACTGCGGTTGAGATTGAAAGGCAGTTTATGACCGAGAAAAAACCGCAAGAAATCAACAAACTTTGTCGCCGCTGTATTCGTCAGTGTAAACAGCCGACCACTGTTTTGATGCTTGAATGCCCACGTTTTCAGCCCCGCCCGTTCAAATCAGATCAGCATAAATTTCAACAGTTGGACCTGTTCGACTGAAGGTTCGCGGTGTCATTCTCGTCATTCGCTGACAACGTAGGGGCAGATCAGTGTCTGTCCTTTTGGGTGTTCTGCCGGGCTGTCGGGCGAACACGCGGGTTCGTCCCTACGGCAAATCGAACGATTTCGCCTGTCGGTCGAGAAACCTCTGCAGCATGGGAATGAATTTTTCCGGTTCGACCAGGAATGAATCGTGTCCGTAATCGGACTGGATCAGGTGGTAGTCGACCGGTTTGTTGAGCCGCTGGAGTTCGTCGACCACCTCTTCGGTCTGCGGTGGGGGATAAAGCCAGTCGGAGCTGAAGGCGAACCAGAGGGATGGACAGTTGAGCCGTTCAAGGGCCTCGCTGAAGGAATCAAAGTTCCAGGTGACATCGTAGAGGTCCAGAGCTTTGGCCAGGTAAAGGAAAGAATTGGTATCGAAGCGGCCAACAAAGCTCCCGCCGTTATAATCGAGATAGCGTTCAATCTCAAACTTGCCGAAAAAGTCGAACATCCCGTCCCGCACCGAAAACCGTCGCTCGAACTTGAGCTGCATCGAAGCGTCGGAGAGAAAGGAAATGTGCCCGACAGCACGGGCCAGGGCCAGGCCGTCTGCCGGGGGATGTTCCGGTTTGTAATTCCCCTTTTTCCATAATGGATCATTGTAAACGGCCTGCCGGGCCAGAGCGTTGAGGGCAATGGCCATCGGTGAAGTTCTGCCGGTTCCGGCAATCGGCACAATCGAACGGACCAACTCGGGGTAATGAATTGCCCATTCAAGGGCCTGCATGGCACCCATGGAACCGCCAACCACGGTCAGTAAAGAGGTGATCTGTAAATGATCGATCAATAATTTCTGTGCCCGAACCATGTCGCGGACCATCAGGACCGGGAAGCTGAGCCGATAAGGGCGCTTGGTGCGTGGATTGATGCTGGTCGGACCGGTTGACCCTTTACAGGAGCCGATGACGTTGCTGCAGAGGACGAAGTAACGGTCGGTATCAAACACCTTGCCGGGCCCGATCATGTTGTCCCACCAGCCCGGTTTGCGATCTTCTTCGGCGTGGAAACCGGCCGCGTGAGCATCGCCGGTCCAGGCGTGGGTGACCAGGATGACGTTGGAGCGATCCGCATTCAGTTGGCCGTAGCTTTCATACGCGAGGGTCAGCGGACCAAGCAGGCGACCACTTTCCAGACGCAGTTCGACAGCAAAATTGACATATTGAGTTGTCACCAAACCAACGGAATTGTTCAATCCGTATCCTCTTTACAAGACAATGAAAAAGGCCCTCCCCCGGGATAGATGGGAAGGGCCTTGAAGATACATTGTCGGTAGTATCGGGGGGCTCCGTCTCCATCTGTCCCCCCGGACAAGCTGTCCGGCAGGGCAGGAATTGGCACCAAGCGCCCGCTTTTGTTTAAGCTTCAGCCGGCCGGTTGCCGTGGTTTCACAGGGCCTTCTCCCTCCACCACTCTGGATAAAGACGTTATTACTAACTGTGCGGCGACTCTAACCCACTCGCTTTGCCTTGTCAATCTCTGCTTCAGACCTTGAATGCACCGATCTCTTTCTGCAGCAGGGCAGCCTGCTCGGAAAGGTTTTTGATGACGCTGTCCATATCTCCAGTCCGCCCCGCGTTCTCTTCGGCAATGCGGTGAACCATAGCCACCGATTCGACAACTTCATTGCTGCGATCATGCTGGGCTCGGGTGGCATCGTCAATCACTTCGATCATCTGCTGGATATGTTCCATGCTCTGGGCAATCTGCTGGCTGCCGCGTCCCTGCTCCAAGGTGCTGTTCTTGACCTTGGCGGCAATGTTTTTCATGGACTCCGCAGCGTTGGAAAGGTTGCGGGTGCTGGCAGTCTGTTGCCCGATCGAACTGGCGATCTGTTCAAGCATGCTGGTAAAATCAAGTACCGCCTGGGTGATTTTTCGGTTTTCCTCCGACTGTTTCTGGGTCTGCCGAGCGATGCCGGTAATTTGCTCTGTTGAAGAGATGGAGCTTTCATGCAGCTTTTTCAGCGCCTCTCCTGCTGCGTGCGACCTGGCGACTTCCTGCTGGGCGCGAAGACTCCCGGCCTCAAAGGTCGTTACTGCGGTTTGCGTGCCCTGTTGGAGGTTCTCGACAATTTCGGAAATCTCTTTCGTTGAAACTGACGTGCGTTCCGCCAGATCACGGATCTCTTCAGCAACAACGGCGAATCCTTGGCCATGTTCCCCGGCCTGGGCGGCGATGATTGCGGCATTCAGCGCCAGCAGGTTGGTTTGGTCGGCGACATCGGCGATGACATTGACGATGTTGCCGATCGCATCCGAGCGTTTACCCAGATCCTTAATCGCCAGATGGGCTTGTTCCAGCATCAACTGGAGTTCGCTGATGCCGAGAATTGTATCCTGGACGGCGGCTTTTCCTTCCAGAGATTCGTTGGTGGCCTGCTGGGCCAATTGACTTGTCTGCTCGGCGCTTTCCTTGATGGTGATGGTGGCCTGCTCCAATTCTTCTGCGGCCAGTGAAGTCTTCCGCGCGTTGTGTGAGAGTTCGATGATATTGCCGTCAATCTGCTCATTTGAGGAGGAGAGCTGATGGATTGAACTGGAAAGATCGCTGATGATGCCGAACAGGTTTTCCATCTGTTCAGCGATAACGAAGGTTGTCGATTCCAGTTCGTGGGTGGCCGCGGAACTTTGTTGTACCGACGCCACCAGGGTGGAAACATTGTCAGCAACCTCACCGGCAGATTGGCCGATTTCTGTGACATTTTGATGCGCTTGTTCCAGTGCTTTGGTCTGTTGATTGGCGGCGTTGTTCATCTCGCCGAACCGGTTGCGGATGGTCTGTGTGCCCTCGGAAAGGCTACCGGCGGTGCTCCGGGTTTTTTCGATGATACTCCGTAACCGTTTGACGAAATGATTGAAACTGTCGGCCAGACTGCCGACCTCATCCCGCGTGGAGACGTCCAGGGTTTTGGTTAAGTCGGCTTCGCCTTCAGCGATCTCCCGCAAGTTTGCCACCATGGAATTGAGCGGCATGGCGATCCCGCGGGAGATAATCATACCGAGCAGAACAGCCGCCACCATAACGCCGATGGTACTCATCATCAGGGTTTGCCGCAGTGAGCTGTTTGCCGCCTGGATCGCGGAACGATCCAGGGCAATCATGAATCCGGCCTTATCATGGTTCAACGGGTAGTTGTAGACGATATGCGGCTGACTGCGGAGGGTCAGAAGGACGGCATCCTCATCGAGAATTTCGTCGAGATTCAGCGGGATGTTGCGGAATTCCTCCAGGTTGCTGGAAAGAACTTTTTCACCGTTGTGAAAGGCGATATCTGCCTCGATAATTTTTTCGGACTGTTTTGCGTACTGATCGTCGATATAGTTGAACGCTCTGAGGTTACCGATAATGGAACCCTGCAATGTCACGGGCATTGAAGAAAAAATACTGAGATGATTATTCTCAACGATCACCTGACTGATCGGTTCTTTATGGAAGCCGATCTTCGGCTTGTCGGCCGCCTTCAAGTGAGTCGGCTCGCCATTGTTGATATCTGCGGAAAGGGTATGCCGGTGTCCATCGACGTGGAGCAGCTCGAATTCGTCAAAATGATACTGGTTTCGGTAATGCTTGAGAGTTTTGTGCAGCTGTTTCGGATCGCCGGTATTTTTACCGAAATGCAGTGCCTTAGCCAGTTCGGTCTCTTGGCTTATCAGCTTCAGGACTTCCGCAAGGTTTTTTTCATTTTGGGCTGCCAGCTGCATGATGTAGTGGCCGGCTTGGTCCGCCATCAGTTCTATCTGGTCATTGACCTGTCGCTCAGTAAAACCGGAAAACAGGTAGCTGAGTAAAAGCATCGGAAAGATGGCCAGAACAATTAATCCGGTCAATATCTTCCAGCGGATACTGAGACCTCTTCGCATTGGCGCCTCGTCAGAATGTGTTTCAATTGAAAGAAATTGATGATGAGCAATAATAGAATTTTTGAATTGTATAATGTTAATGGAAAACTTGCAAGCAGCGCTTTCATTCATAATTATCGGTCACAGACTTGTGCCTCCAAGAGGGTGTCGACACCCTTCGAATGATATGAAAACAGGCAAGGCTGCTTGAATGATGTGCAGAGTTGGTGGGAGAACAGCCATAATGGCCTGTATTTAAAAGTGGTCTTCTTCTCTGGCACGGCAATTGTACAAGACCTTCCTCAATCGTAACGCAATGGCGTTGTCGATAATTCTGAAACGAGGAGGTTTTGCTGATGGAAGCATCAATTGATACCTTACAGCATGGCGGAGATGTTCTGTTCCTGCTGCTTGGAGCCGTGATGGTTTTTGCTATGCACGCCGGATTCGCATTTCTGGAAGTTGGTACCGTGCGGCGTAAAAACCAGGTGAATGCCTTTGTCAAAATCCTTTCCGACTGGTCGGTTTCCACCGTTGTTTATTTTTTGATCGGCTATCCGATTTCCTATGGAGTCCATTTTTTATTGCCNNGCCGAACGGGCTAAGTTCTGGCCACAAGTTTTTGCCGGAGCTGTCTTTGTCGGTATCTCCTATCCGATTTTTGAGTCGATTATCTGGGGCCGGAACAGCGCCGGTCTGCAGGGTTTTTTCGCAGCAACCTTTGGCGCCCCGTTTCATGATTTTGCCGGCAGCGTCGTTGTTCATTCTATGGGTGGCTGGCTGGCACTTCCTGCCGTGCTGATTCTCGGGCCACGCATGGGGCGCTTTGTCCGTGGTCGCAGCCAGCCGATTCCGATCAGTAATATTCCTTTTTTGGCATTGGGGAGCTGGATACTGGCGGTCGGCTGGTTCGGTTTCAATGTTATGAGTGCCCAGTCTCTGGGGGGTATCTCCGGACTGGTCGCGGTCAATTCACTGTTGGCGATGGTTGGTGGGGTTCTGTTTGCCTTGCTGGCGAGTAAAAACGACCCGGGTTTTGTCCATAACGGTGCTTTAGCCGGGCTGATTGCCATCTGTGCTGGTTCTGATCTGGTGCATCCGATCGGGGCTTTCTTTATCGGCGGGATCGGTTCACTGATTTTTGTTTACGGTTTCCAGATTGAGCAGGAAAAATTACAGATTGATGATGTCCTCGGTGTCTGGCCGCTACACGGAGTGGTCGGCAGCTGGGGAGGTCTGGCCGCCGGTATTTTTGGTTCTACGACACTTGGCGGTCTGGGTGGTGTTTCTTTTATGTCGCAGTTTGCCGGGAGTCTGCTGGCGGTGGTTTATGCTGTTGTTACCGGCTTCGTTGTTTATAAAATTATCGATACTGTGAGTGGTTTCCGACTTGAAGAGGAGTTGGAGTTTAACGGGGCTGATCTGAGTGTTCATCACATCAATGCTTATCCCGAGGAGAACGTTAGGTAGAATTAATTGGTATCCGGTTTGACAGTCGTCAAGTGGGGGATAGACTGGGGGAAAAGGCTAAGTTACGGGAGGCGGTGGCAGCCTCCTGCGTTGCCCTGGACGACCTAATCCCTCCTGGTCTCCAGGGTATTTTTTTGCCGACAACAGTTCCAAATTTTCGCCTCGGCCCGGATAGTCCGACAG
>LGVD01025668.1_pt1 | contig 11071 bp, 10 predicted proteins | sample 469861 | NCBI WGS metagenome assembly LGVD01 (sample SAMN03857201, study PRJNA290197) | marine sediment metagenome | biome: ocean floor; feature: cold seep; material: sediment; isolation source: sample #3730, Push core (PC) 16 from cruise R/V Atlantis leg AT-15-68, Alvin... ... | reverse complement strand
ATTGTCGCAAAGGATCACCGTCACCTCGAAGGGAAAGTGAAGAAACTATGACACGTTGGGTAGATCTGCATCTGCATAGCAACTGTTCCGACGGGGCGCTGACCCCGGCTGAGGTGGTACGCAAGGCGGCTGCTGCCGGTCTGGCCGCCGTCGCCATTGCCGATCACGATAATGTGGACGGTATCGACGGGGCACTGGCTGAGGGCCAAAACTGTGCTGTTGAAGTATTGTCGGCGGTGGAACTGTCGGTGGTCTGGCAAGGCTTTCAGGATATTCACCTGCTCGGTTACTGCTTCGATCATCATCATCCGGAGCTGTGTGCCGCCCTGGCCGAATTTCGCGATTTTAGGGCCGGCCGCAACGAACAGATTGTGACGCGCATCAACCAGCGGCTGGTCGCCGAGGGACGTTTACCCATGGACTTCGATGCCATTACCCAGCGAGCCGGCGGCACTCTCGGTCGGCCCCATATCGCCTTGGAACTCATAGCGTTGGGCTATGTACGGAACAAGGACGAGGCCTTCGACCGCTACCTAGTGCCATGCAATGTGGACAAGCGCTTCTTTCCCCTTGAAGAGGCCATCTCTCTTATTCAACGGGCTGGTGGCGTAACCTCCCTAGCTCATCCCGCTTATATTAGCCGAGATCGAAAGGTGCTGGGTCAACTATTCGATGACTTTGTTGATTGCGGTCTGGAAGGTATCGAGGTGTACAGTAACCAAGCCAGTAATGACGATATCGACTGGTTTTTAAGTGAGGCCAATCGCCGGAAATTGTTGGTGACAGGTGGCTCCGATTTTCATGGCGGGCATCAGGAGGAGCTGGTAATTGGCGGTCTACGGGGAAATTTACGGGTACCCTATCGCTGTGTGGAGGCCTTGCAGCTCGCAGCTGTTCGCCGTCAGACCAGTGATCCAGGGTCGGCTTCTCGGTCATAGATAACGGTCATGTCACCCATGGGTTGTAAAGTACTGATGGGCAACCTCTCGCCTCTCTGCCAAGCGCCAAGCGTCTTCCTTTTTTCCATACCGCTGACCAATACCAGAATTTCCCGACTTTGACTCAGGGCTGCGGCACTCAGGGTGACCCGTTCCTGGGGCGCTTTGGGGGCGTGTAAAACTGGCTGTACCAGAGACTCCGCCTGAGCCGGTCCCTTTGGAAAGAGACTAGCCGTGTGCCCGTCGCTACCAAGACCGAGCAGTACCAAGTCGAAGGGCAGGGCCTGGCGCACCAGCGGCTCGTAGGATTGAGCGGCCTTTTGTGGTCCGAGTTCGGCGGGAATGACATGGATGTTGGCGGCTGGCATCGCCACCCGCTGCAGCCAGGCTTTGCTCGCCATGACGCTGTTGCGTTGCTGGTCGCCTGTGGGCAGGCAACGCTCATCGCCAAAGTAGATCTGCCAGCGACGCCAGTCGGTGTCGACCTCGCTCAGCAGCCGGTAGGTTCGTTCAGGAGTCCGGCCACCAGCCAGGACGATGCGAAACTGGCCCCGCGCCGCAATCGCCTGATCGGCGGCCAGCAGAATCTTCCGGCAGGCCCAAGCCGCCACCTCCTCCTCATCGATTACCGGTTCCCAGCGAACAGCCTGCATCCCATTTTCCTCTCTACGTCTTAGGGCAATAGCTCCAGCGAATTACGCCAGGAGCGGCAATTGCCGTCGAACAGATCGTCAGCCTCCGCCGGTCCCCAGCTGCCGGCGGCATATTCGGGCATCTTGTCCTTCTGGGCCGCCCAACCTTGCAGCACGGGGTCGACTACTTGCCAGGCGCTCTGTACCTCCCGGTAACTCAAGAAGAGCGAGCGATCCCCCTGCATGATGTCCAGAAGCAATTCCTCATAAGCGTCGTTAGCCACCTCGTCTGCCCGGCGGTAACTGGCGTCGAGGCCAGTACGGCGGGTGGCCATCTCAAGGCCCGGCGCTTTGACGGTCATCTCCACCCGCAAGCATTCGTTGGGTTGAATACCCATCAGCAGCCAGTTGGACGCTTCGCACTGTATGTGGCTGGCGCGAAAAAACTGTTGCGGAGGATGCTTGAAGCAGATGGATACCATCGATTGTTTTTCTGCAAGCCGCTTGCCGGTGCGCAGATAAAAGGGGACACCGGACCAGCGCCAGTTGTCGATGAAGAGTTTGAGGGCGGCATAGGTTTCGGTACGGCTGTCCGGCGCAACCCCCGGTTCTTGCAGATAACCTTGGACCGGCTGACCTGCAACGGTGCCGCTGTTATAACGAGCACGGACCGCACAACGATCCAGATCCTCTGTGGCCAGGGGGCGAATGGAGCGCAGCACCTTGAGCTTTTCATCGTGCAGGGCTTCGGCATCCATGGAGATGGGGGCTTCCATGGCGACGAAGGTCAACAGCTGCAATAGGTGACTCTGAATCATATCGCGAACCGCCCCGGCGTTGTCGTAAAAGCCGGCCCGGCTGCCGACCCCCTGGGGTTCGGCATGGGTGATTTGCACATGATCGATGTAATTGCGGTTCCACAGCGGTTCCATGAGCACGTTGCCGAAGCGGAATACCAGGATGTTCTGTACCGTTCCTTTGCCGAGATAGTGATCGATGCGATAGACCTGCTTCTCGTCCAGAAACCGGCTCAGTTGGTTTTGTAATTCAGTGGCGTTTTTCAGGTCATAGCCAAAGGGTTTTTCGAGAACGATCCGTCGCCAGCCTTCTTCCTCCTGCAACAGCCCGGCGCGGCTCAGTTGCTCGATAATCGGGCCATAAGCGCTTGGACTGACGGCCATGTAAAAGATGATGTTGGCAGAAAAGCGCTGGCGGTCGACCAGCAGTTTTGCCAAGCCCTGATAGAGGTCAACCTCGCCAAGGTCGCCGCGATAATATTCACTGCGTTCGATAAAGCGGGAGAAGGTTTTTCCGTCAAGTCCTCCTCGTGCTTTATCGACAATAGCTTGGCGCGCTTCCTGTTGCCATTGTTGCGGCTGCCAGTGACGGCGGCCGGATGCGACGATACGGGTCCCCTCAGGCAGGCGGTCGGCCGCTTCCAGGTGGTAGAGGGCCGGCAGCAGTTTTTTTCGCGACAGGTCGCCGGTAGCGCCGAAGATGACGATGGTGCACGGTTTTTTCATGATTCAATCCATAGCTGAGTGTGATGAGACACCAGCCCCTTACCAGTCGCTGTGAAAAAAAGTTCCCCGTGGCGAATCGAGGCGTTCGTACTGATGCGCGCCGAATAAATCCCGTTGGGCCTGCAGCAGGTTGGCCGGCAGCCGCTGACAGCGATAGCCGTCATAGAAAGCCAACCCTGCGGCCATGGCGGGCAGAGGGATAGCATGGCGGCTGCCGAGAACAATTGTCTGGCGCCAATGGGCTTCACTTTGGCTGAGGGCGCCGCTGAAAAAACCGTCCAGCAGCAGGTTGGCAAGTGTTGGCTGCTTGTAGTAAGCGCGGGCGATATCGTCGAGAAACGCACTGCGAATAATGCAGCCGCCCCGCCAGGTCAGAGCGATGTTGCGATAGTTGAGATCCCAGCCGAAGCTTTCAGCGGCCGCTCGCAGCAGCATGAAACCCTGGGCGTAGGAGATTACTTTAGATGCGTAGAGGGCGTCGTGAACGGCAATAACGACCTCCTGCACCTCAGCGGCAAGGTGTTGCACCGACGCCCCTAATTGTTGTGAGGCAAGCTGCCGTTCCTGGTGGCGGGCAGAGAGGGCGCGGGCAAAGACCGCCGCGGCGATCAGGGTCAAAGGGACGCCGAGTTCAAGTGCGCTGGCCACGGTCCAGTTGCCGGTGCCCTTCTGGCCCGCGGCATCAAGAACCTTGTCGAGTAGCGGCTGGCCGTCCTTATCCATGACCCCGAGAATCTGTCCGGTAATTTCGATCAGGTAGGAATCGAGAGGACCCCGGTTCCACTCCTGAAAGATCGTTTGTAACGGCTCTGCTGTCAGGCCCAGGCCATCGTGCAGCAGCTGGTAGGCCTCGGCAATGAGCTGCATGTCCCCGTATTCTATGCCGTTATGAACCATTTTGACATAGTGGCCGGCACCACCGGTTCCCATCCACCGGCAACAGGGCTCGCCCTCTACCCGCGCGGCAATGGCCTCGAAAATCGGTTGCAGCTCGGGGCAGGCACTGGAGTGTCCCCCCGGCATCAATGCCGGTCCGTGGCGAGCCCCTTCCTCACCACCGGAGATGCCGCAACCCACAAAACGCAGGCCCTGCTCAGCAAGCTGGCTGCAGCGACGGTCCGTATCCTGATAATGTGAATTGCCGCCGTCGATGACAATATCCCCCTCTGATAACAGGGGCATTAGCTGCTCAATCAGGGCATCGACCGCCGCGCCGGCCTTGACCATCAGCAGCACCTTGCGGGGTGGTTTGAGAAGGCCTACCAGTTCCTCCAGGGAAGTGGTGCCGATGATACCGCTTCCGGCGGCCGGTCCCTTTAAGAAGGCTTCCGTCTTGCTGATGGTGCGATTGTAGACCGCAATGGAAAAGCCGTGGTCGTTGATATTAAGGGCCAGGTTCTGGCCCATGACGGCCAGGCCGATGAGGCCGATATCTCCTTGAGGCATGCAAGGTCCTTTTCAGTAGTGTCGTCGATGACTCAGGGCGCCGTATTGGCCCCTGCAATAAGAGCAATTAGGTTATCTGGGGTCGCTGATGCCAGAAATTCCGTTAGTTTCTTGGCGTCCATCGGTTTGGCGAAGTAATAGCCTTGCATCTCATGGCAGCCGTGTTGCCGCAAAAATTCCAGTTGGGCGGCGGTTTCAACCCCTTCGGCAATCTGTCTCAGACCGAGGCGACCGGTCATGTCGATAATGGCCTGTACAATTGCAACGTCGTTCGGGTCATCCGGAATATCCCGAACGAATTCCTGCGCAATCTTAATGCGGTCGATAGGCACATTTTTTAGATAGCTCAATGATGAATAGCCGGTGCCAAAATCGTCGATGGCGATCTGAATGCCGCGCTTTTGCAACTGTCCCAGGATCAGCATCGCAGATTCTTTCTGCTTCATAAAGACGCTTTCGGTTATTTCAAGCTCCAGCAGCTGAGGGGGCAGGCCCGTTTCCTTCAGCAGGTTGTCGATGAACTCAACCAGGTTAGGCTGACGAAGCTGAGAAACGGACAGGTTGACCGCCAGCCGCAGCGGTGGCAGGTTCGCACGTTGCCAGCGTGCCGCCTGCTTACAGGCCGTGCGTAGAATCCATTCGCCCAGGGGATGAATCAAGCCGGTTTCCTCGGCAATGGGAATGAACTCGTCGGGCGGTATCAAGCCGAGGCTGTCGCACTGCCACCGTGCCAGGGCTTCGACGCCGACCACTTGGCCGGAGCGCAGGTCGAATTGCGGTTGATAAACCAGAAAGAATTCCTCCAAGCGCAGGGCTCGGCGCATGTTGGCTTCCAGGCGGTGGCGGGAGACCGCTTTTTGCTGCATTTGTTTGGAGAAAAAATGAAAGTCATTGCGGCCGTCACGCTTTGCTTCGTACATGGCGGTGTCCGCATGTTTAAGAAGAGTTTCGCTATCTTCGCCGTCCCGGGGAAAGAGAGCGATGCCGGCGCTGGCCGAAGTGAAAACTTCACTTTCATTGAGATCAAAGGGCTGTTCAGTAAGAACATCCAGTACCTTGTGCGCTACTTTGGCCGTGGCCAGTTCACTCTGCATGCCGGTGATCAGCAGGACGAACTCATCGCCGCCCCAGCGGGCCAGGGTGTCGCACTTACGCAGGGTTGATTGCAGGCGAGAAGCGACCTGCTGCAGCAACAGGTCCCCTTTAGCGTGACCAAGGGTATCGTTAACCTGTTTGAAATTATCCAGATCCAAAAGCAGCACCGCTACGAATTCATCGCAGCGCCGTGCCTGGCTGAAGGCCAGCTCCATATGGTCGGCCAACAACGCTCGGTTGGGCAGTTCTGTCAGTTCATCGAAATACGCTTGGCGCAGCATCTCCCGTTCACTATGCAGTTTGTCGGTAATATCGACAAATGAGCCGGTTATGCACAAGGGCACTCCATCCGGTCCGGTAGCGACATTGGCCAATACTTCAGCGGTAAATAGCGAGCCGTTTTTGCGGCGAGATGACAATGTCCCGTGGCAGGAGCCGGTTGACATCAGTTGCTGGACAAGGGCCTCGACCTCGGCTTTGTGTTGATGCAACGTGCCCATATCTCGCCCTAGAATTTCTTCCTCATTGTCGTAGCCCCACAAGTCGAGAAAGGCCCGGTTCGCATAAGATAGCTGTCTCTGGAGATCGGCCATGGCGAAGGGGGTAATCGAACTGTCAATCGCGTATTTGGTCAGGTGCAGGGCCTCTTGGGCCTGCATCACAGCGCTGATGTCGCAGCAGATCGCCAGCACAGCCTCCGGCTGACCTTTGTCGTCGTGCATGGCGACGTTGGCCGTGCAGTCAAGGTGTTTTTGCTGGCCCTCTTTGTCGAAAATGGCTAACTGCTGTTCGTGTCTTTGGCCGTCAGCAAAGGCCCACAGGATCGGGCAGGAGTTCTGGCACGGTTCACTGAGTTGGTAAAATAGCTCATAACACTTTCTGCCGACAACTTGTTCGCCGTAGATTTCCTTGGCGGCGGCGTTGGCCCAGAGGATGCTGAACTCCCGGTCCATCATGGTCATGGGGTCGCTGATGCTGCCCAGTATGGCGTTGAGGGTCCCTTCACTGCGGCGCAGGGCCTCGTTGGCCCGTCGTCGCTGTAGCAGGGTGACTGTCAGCCACGATGCCAGGGCGGCGAAGGCCGTCGCCAGGAGCCCGACAATGGTTAGTTGTCGGTGAAGCAGGACATTGGCAGCCGGTGGGGCGTTAAGCAAGATACTGCCTTGAGGCAAAAAGTCGGGGGCGATGTTGAAACGTTTTAGAACTTGGTAGTCGAACATGTAGACATTGGGGCTGGTCCGGGCTACGGGAATATCCGTTGCCTGTTCGCCCCGCAGAATACGCAGGGCCAGTGCGGCAGCTGCTTCACCTTGCTGGTGGCTACTGACCACCAACCCTCCGACTACTCCGGCCTTGATCTTGTCGTCGCCAAAGACGTACACCGGTCCCTTGCTGTTTTGGCTGACAAGGGCATTGCTTTCGGCAACGGTGTAGTAACGGCCTTCGGCTGCCTTAAAGAAGTTGCAATTCAAAACGATGGTTTCGGCGGGCAGGGATGCCAGTGCCTCTTTCAGTTGCGTGGTGCTGAGGCCGACCAGTTCGATGAAATTGATACGATCACTAAAGCGTGGGGCGATCGCGCGCAAGCGTTGCATATTGGCTAGAGCCGACGGGGTCAGGTCACCGACCAGCGCTACATGACGCGTGTTGGAGTGGAGAGTTAGAGCAATCTCCAGTGTGCCGGCATAGTCATTTGCTTCCACCACCCCAGTGAAGTTTTTGTGTCCGGCTAGCCGCCCGTCATCAAAGTTATTGATGCCGCAAAACACCACAGGTACGTTGGGGAAGAGCTCGTCGCCGTAAGTAAGTAGAAAGTTGAGGGCATTGTCGTCGGAGCAAAGTATGACATCAAAGGTGCGTCTGGCGTACTTTTGTCTGTAAAAGTGGTGCAGCTGCGGAAAGAGTTGAGCGGGAGTGTGGCGTTTGGTGTCCATTTCCTCGACGAACAGGGCGGCGTCGGGAATTTCACGGGTGAGGACCGCTTCCATGGACGTGGCGATGTTGCGGGTCCACTCGTAGCCGCGGTGATAGGAGTGCAGCAACAGAATATTTCGTCCGGCCAGGGCTTCACCGGAAAAAAGTAGCAGCGGGAACAGTAGATATATAACTCTTTTCACCCTATCTCCTCTTGTTAGCAGGCGTTGTGACAGGATTCTATGAGTTATATAGTACTAAATTTTTTTAAGGGTGCTGCAAGATTTTTGCATTCGTTGAGAGATATGCACAAGGATTTGGTGCGTGGCTCTAGGAAAGAGGTCGCTCGGCTGCTGGAGGTGGGTAAAACAATCAGGCCAACTGCCCTTGGTCCATGGCGATAATTACACTATGAAGCCGTTGCGGTTGATCGGGCATGTGGGTTGCCTGAATAATGGTGATATCTCGCTCAATCAGGGTTGGAATCAGTGCATCGAAATCTTCAATGCTCTTTTTGTCCATGTTCGAGGTCGGCTCATCCATAAGCAGTACCTTGGGTTGCAGCAACAGGGCGCGGGCAATGGCCACCCTCTGCTGCTCGCCGCCGGAGAGTTCCCGGGCGTTGCGCCGTCCGAAACCGGATAGTCCGACCAAGTCCAGGGCTTCATGAATTCGCCGGTGTTGTTCGTCGCCATGAATGCCGCGAATCTTCAGACCGTAGGCGAGATTGTAGCGAACACAGCGGTGAAAAAGGTAGGGCGACTGGTGGACCAGAGTGACCTGCTGGCGAACTTTATGTAACTCGCGACGCTTCCAGGGAATTATCTGCTCCTGAAAGAGCAGGGCACCTCTTGTGGGTTTCATCAGTATGGCCAGGATCTGCAACAGGGTGCTCTTGCCGCAACCGTTGGGACCGACCAGGGAATAGAGGTGTTGCGGCAGGAAATCGAGCTCTGCGATGTCGAGCACGATTTGTCCGTTATAGCTCTTTTGAATATTACGGATCGATAGAATGGGCTTCACGGTTTACCTCTGCTGCAACAGATTAAGGAACAGGTTGACTAACAGAGCCACGGCCATGAGAAACAGACCCAGGGCCAGGCCGAAAGCGAACTCCCCCTTGCTGGTTTCGAGGGCGATGGCGGTGGTCATGGTGCGGGTGAACCCGCGAATATTGCCGCCAAGCATCATCGCCACCCCGACTTCGGCAACCACCCGGCCAAAGCCGGCGATGATGGCTGCCATGGCACCGAAGCGGATTTCCTGCAATAACAGTAACGAACTCTGAAAGGAGTTGGCACCGAGGGTCTTAGCGGTAGGCAGAATGCGGACGTCAGCGGAGCTCAGGGCGCTTAGGGTATAATTGGCAATGATCGGAGTGGCCAGAATGATTTGGCCGATCACCATGGCCCAGGGGGTAAAGAGCAATCCCCAGCTACCGAGAGGCCCCATGCGGCTAAAGAAACCGTAACAGATCAGGCCGACTACTACTGTTGGCAGGGCCATTAATGTATTGAGTAGGGTAATGACCATGCGTTTGCCGGGAAANNTGGCAGGTGCCGATGATCAGTCCTATCGGTATACCGAGGAGGGACGCCAGGAGGATGGCAATGGTCGACACATACAGAGATGTCCAAACCGTCAAATACACCTCAGGTTCGAAGGATAAAATCAACTGCAGAGCTTGGACCAGCGAGTCGAGAAGAAAATCCAACGGGGTCGCTCCTTACGGTCAAATGATGACGGGTAAAACTCTTAAACAAGTTAAGTTGCGAGCATGATAGCTGTCTCTGTGAAGGCTGCTTAGGATATATAAAGGGACAGGCGAAAGTCAATAGCGTTTGGCAGTAGGCTATATGGCGGGATTTTAACCCTATTGGCTTCAGTTTGGTAAGAAAATGTTTGGCTCGGTAGTTCGTAACGATAACACTTGATAGTAAGTCCATGGTCTGGACCGAATAAGATGAGGGGGGCGTTATGCTGGGTGCCATCGCCGGTGATATCATTGGTTCTCGTTTCGAGTGGCATAACCACAAGAGCAAGAGTTTTGAGCTGTTTACCGACGACAGTTGCTTTACCGATGATTCGGTGTTGAGCGTGGCTTTGGCCGACAGCTTGTTGAGCGGCCGCTCTTTTGCCAGCAAGCTCAAAGAATATTTCTGCCGATACCCCCNNGGTGGGCGGCTAGTGACCTTAAGCAAGCTTATGGGTCCTATGGTAACGGTTCGGCTATGCGGGTCAGTCCGGTAGGCTGGTGTTTCAATGACCTGTCCACGGTACTCAGCGAGGCCCGCAACAGCGCCGCCGTCACTCACGATCATCCCGAAGGGATCAAAGTAGCCCAGGCTACCGCAGCCGCCATTTTTCTGGCCCGCATCGGTGAAAACAAGGCGGATATTCGGAACTTTATCGTGGAGCAATTCGATTACCGTTTTGATTTTACCCTCGACGATATCCGGCCCACCTATCGATTTGATGTCACTTGTCAGGGCTCGGTGCCTCAAGCGCTGCAGGCTTTTTTCGAGGCCTGTGATTTTGAGGATGCCATTCGTAATGCTATCTCCATCGGCGGCGACAGCGACACCATCGCCTGCATTACCGGCGGCATCGCCGAGGCATTTTACGGCGAGGTACCTGCCAGGATAGCGGAGCAGGTTTGGAGCCGCCTCGATGATCCGCTGGCGAAGGTGGTCAGACGGTTCTATTTAGCTCTGGCAAAAGGATAAAACAATATAGTGCGGGGCAAGAATTATCCTTCTTCGAAGGGCAGAATAGATTGTTCGCCAAAAAATGGGATGGCCCGAAGGCCATCCCTTAATCGCAATACGGGGGCTGTTAATTCGAAAGATTATTCGAACTGGCTGGCATAGACGGCGTCGTTATAGAGGCCTTCGCTATATTGTTGCTTGCCGTAGGAGCGGATGATCTGCTGACCCTCCTCGGAGGCGACAAAATCGATGAATTGGGCAGCGATATCGGCACCGGGGGTGGCGCCAGCGGGCTGGCACAGGGCGTGATAGGTGTTGACGATGAATTTGTCGCCACGAAAAAGTATCTTCAGGTTCTGCAGGTCGGCCCGGCCGGCAACCCAGGTGCTGCTGTCGGTCATGAAGTAGCCCTGTTCGTGGTCAGCCCGCTTGAGAGTAGCCATCATGAAGTCGCCGGTGACCAGATACCAGTCCCCCTGCGGAGTCACATCGGCCATCTTCCAGAGTGCCAGTTCCTTTTTATGGGTACCGGAATTGTCACCGCGGGAAAAGAACTTGCTTTGGGCTTTTGCGATGCGGGCGTAGGCGTTGGCGGCGCTGCTAGCTTTTGAGAGGCCGGCCGGATCAGCAGCAGGGCCGACAATATAAAACTCGTTGGAACCGAGCAGCGANNAGCGAACGCTTGATGGCCCAGCCTTCTGCCATCGCCGTCTTTTCTGCCGACGGGGCATGCACCATGACCACATCCACGTTCTTGGCCTTGAGCAGAGCCAGAGATTTTCCGGAGCCGGCCTTGACCCAGTGCATGGTAGCCT
>LGVD01020331.1_pt2 | contig 11080 bp, 6 predicted proteins | sample 469861 | NCBI WGS metagenome assembly LGVD01 (sample SAMN03857201, study PRJNA290197) | marine sediment metagenome | biome: ocean floor; feature: cold seep; material: sediment; isolation source: sample #3730, Push core (PC) 16 from cruise R/V Atlantis leg AT-15-68, Alvin... ... | reverse complement strand
TAGTTATCCCACTGTGTGTCTTAATTTGTTGTGTTCGTTACATTATTAGTTAAAACTGGTAAATACACATCTTGTAATAACTTGTTTTCATCGCCATCATAGCTCTTTGTAAGCGGTTTGTTATTTCTTGTCAATCCTTCAAAAACACCTTGGTCAAAGGCATCCCATAAGACATATTTTACTTGATTATCTAGATTGATAATTCCAAAATAGTTTTCAGAACCATTTGGATTTTTGGCATCTTTCCATTGTTCATTAAAAGCTTCGAAATAAAAGCAAGACATTCCGGCTTCATTAGTCCATTTTCGCATTGCATCGTAAAATAATTTTTGTTTGAACTCATCTGTTGCCTTAGAACCTGTTGCACTATATTGTCCGTCTGAATAGCTGGACCAACCTGTTTCACCTATATGAATAGGTTTGTTTATTCCTAAACTATCCATATATTTTTTAGTGCTTTGGAATTGGCTTATAGCATAGTCTTTTGCTCTTTGCATGGCAGCATTTACTTTTTCGACTTTTGATAGGTTTTCTTCATCACTTGACGGATACCAAAAAGTAGGATTGTAGTGCGTGTCGTGGAAAGGGTAGGTGTGTAGTGATACATAGTCCACTGCTTGTAGCAAAGCTGTTAAATCCTCTTTGTGATAACTAGCATCTCCGCCACCCCAAGAAGCAAAATTATCAGAACTTGTGATCCATAAATTTTCCGGAAGTTTTTCTACTTTTTTCAAATCTTGTAAATAATTTACCCATTTCAAAATAACATTAGGTTGCACGAAATAACTCGTAGCCCAATGTACCATAGCTTCGTTGCCAACTGAGATGATTTTTACAATATCTGGATAAGCATTTGCCATCGCAACTGCTCTTTCAATCTCTGCAGTATTGGCTTCTACATCTTCAACCTCATGGTTTGGTGGTAATTCTGTCCAGGCATTTTCACAATCTATCCAAGCACCCAACATCACATACATTTCAAAGTTTGGGTCTTCGGCTTTTAATTGTTTAATGGCTTCCAATAAGTTAGAAGCTTGTTTTAGCTTTGTGTTGTAAGTTCTTAAAAACTTGATATTTAGCGCTTCTAGAATAATCATATCCTCCTTCAGTTCTGCAATTGTTGGTTGTATCTCGCGTGTAGTTTCCCTATAGCCTCCATAGGATATTGCCAAGTAATTAGGATTTCCTAAAATATCTTCTGGGTTTTTGTCATTAGTTTTTTTAGCTTGTTCAACACATCCAACTGCTATAACTGCCATAACTAATACTATTACATATTTATAAATTGATTTCATTATAAAAATATTAAATGTTATTTATTAATTCACTAGTACACTAGAATTACGTTTTCCCACGTCTTTCTATTAAAGCCTCTCTAATTTCATAAGCTTTTTTCTCAGTAATATCATATTTCCAAACAATTACAATAGCTAGAAGCGCTGTGACTATAGGAATGACAATATCTGCTATACGTAGATTTGTTAGGGTATCTACTGTTTGTACATCTATAGTTTGGTCAAAACCAACAAGAGATAAAACGACTCCACTTGTTAATAAAGCCAAGGCTGTACCCAGTTTAACCATCCACCAATAAACAGCACCGAACATTCCTTCACGACGTTCTCCGTTATTTAATTCATCCAAATCGCAAACATCAGCTGTCATGGACATCATCAATGTAAATAAACCTCCAATTCCAAAAGAAAGGAATGGGATAGGCATAAACATGAGCCATGGATTTTCGGGATTAAAGCCCCACCATTTTAAACCATAGCCTATAATAGAAATTAGTGTAGCAATGACAAAAGCATTTTTCTTGCCCAGTTTTTCTGCCAATTTTGTGACAATAGGAATGACAAGGAAGGCAGTTGCCAAAGCACTTACTGTGCCGAACCATGCTGGCCATGATCCTGCAGCAACCTTGTCACCATTGAACAGATAATAGACAATAATAAACATGGCAAATTGTGCGATGGTTTGAAAGCCATTAAAAATTAAAAAGGTAGCACCACAGAGTTTTATAAATGGTTTATTCTTAAGCGTGAGCTTTATTCCTCTTATAAATTCTTTAGTATTAACTGACAAATCCTTCATGGATAAATTGGCCATCTTACTTTTATCGGGAACAATCATTTCTTTGTTAAAAAGTGCTGGCATAATTCCCAAAATCATACAAACTGCACCTACCCAGATCGATAATATTCTGGCTCCCTCAGGAGCAGATTCAAAAATACTTGGTTCGTAAATAATGACCCAAAACCAAGGGGCTACCATCCAAGCAATTTGTCCCATCCATTGTGAAACAGCCATTAAACGGGTACGCTCATGATAATCAGGAGTCATTTCATAACCTAAGCCAATTAAAGGAGTAGCAAAAATGGTATATCCGATATAGAAAAAGATAGATACAATAAGAAAATAGAAAAAATTATAGGTTTGAGAGTCTTCGGGATTTAATTGCCACATGATCATAAAAGCCACTCCTGTAATCACACTACCCAATAAAATATATGGTTTTCTTCTTCCCCATTTTGATTTGGTATTATCAGAGATAAAACCCATAATTGGATCAATAAGAGCGTCTAAAAGCCTTGGAAGGGCACCTAATACACCAGCCAAAACAGGGTTCATATTTAAGGACATGATCAGTACAACCATAAATACACCGAGCGCCGCAGGAAAAAGTTGATTGGCTAAATGTCCTGATCCAAAGGCAATCTTTTGACCAAAAGGAACTATATCCTCGGGTGCTGTTTTGTATTTTTTCATTTGTTTATAATTTATTATTTAATTATTGCCTGATTATTCTACAGACAAGTTGGTATATTTTTCTTTTACTACTTCGTAAACCATTTTTTTATTTCTTTTGATATCTACTATTCCCCAATACTCTTCATTGGCAGTACCATCAAAAGGAACGCCACTGCTGTTCGGTGCAAAACCACCGGCATCATGTTCCCTATTGTTGCCGGCTTTCCACCATTCATCTACAAAGGCATATAATGTTACTCCTGAACAAACTTTAGGAAACCTAAATACGTCATCCAAAATATTCTTAGTGGCTTCAGCTTGTGCTTTTTCGTTTTCACCTTGATTATAATTTTCTTTCGAAAGACTCATATAGCTGTCAGCACCTGCTTCTGATAAATACATTGGTTTGGAGCTTATGGCAGACCATTCAGAAAAAATGGTTTCGGGATTATCCCATCGATACACATTCATTCCCCATATATCTATATTAGGGCAGGAGGAAAGTGCCAATGAATCAGGTAATTCTCCATGCGCGCTTGAAACTGGATGCGCAGGATCATTTTTATGGATTATTGATGCCGATTTACTTAATACATCGTACCAATTTTGAATAGCACCTTCAAACCATTCTGGATGATAGTTGAACTCATTTCCAAGTTCCCAAAGTAAAATTGCTTTGTGATCTTTATAAGTATTTATATAATTGATAAAAGTCCCAGAAAGCATATCGTAATATCCATCCTGATTGTAACCAAAACTTGTTATAAGTTTGATTCCTGCAGCATTAATTGCATCTAGAACAGCTTTATTATCAATTGGCATATAAACCCTAATGGTATTTATTCCTGCTTCTTTCATCAAAACCAAATCTTCAGACAAATTGTCAAAACTTCTTTTGTCACTTCCTTTTGGAACAGGATGATAACAAACCCCTTTTATGGTATAAACACTGTCATTTAGTAAAAGCTGTCTTCCTGAAATACTAACAATATCTGTATAAGCATCAGTCTTACATGAATTAAAAAAACTAATCATCATTAGTAGCATAAAAGCCAATAATATATTTATATACTTAAGTTTATTATTCATTATTAAATGTCTTTGCTATACTTTATAAATTATTGATAGCTGTTTCTAACCAATTCATCCGTGTTGTGTACCAGTTTTTTAGGTGTTCTACTTCCTCTCCGTAAGAATTGTATACCACAGGATTTGGCCACACATAATTTCCAATTACATTCCATTTAGCATTGTTTTCTTGTTGAGCGAATTTGAGATATGCTGCATAGTTGTCTATTTTATTGAGTATGAAACCTTGGTTTTGTTTAAAAAATAGAAATCGCGATTTTACTTTGTTGACAAATGCTTCATCTTGAAAAAGTCTTGCATACCAAGCGTGATCTTTTACCCAGAAACCTTCTGGATATTCACATTCAGAATAGTCTACATTTCCGAATGCCAAGTCGAAATCCCATAGTGGTCCCATTTTTATTTTTTCACCGGGGATTACATTAAGATAAATGCTTGAATAGCTCTTAGAATCTTGGTTTTTAGTTATTTCACTTATTAGATACCAATCGATAAAAGTATCTATGTCAATATACTTTGGATAACCAATATTAGGATCGTCAAATTGACTTGAGTTCAACACATTTTCAAACTCGTTTATGTAATCTTTTATAAAGTTGTATTCATTTGAATCAACCACTAACTCAGGTTCTTTAATATTTATCAAAAAATCACCTGTATAAAAAATAACATCATCTTCTTCTATGTGATCTATATTGTCAATTTCTAATAGATAACCTGTTTCACCAATGTCAACACGACTACTTCCAGTTTCCACTTTTTGGGTGATATGATAGGTTCCATTATAGCTGTTGTTGATAAATACTTCGGAAAATGTGCTGTTTGGAGTCCAATCAAGGACACTCAAATAACCCATTTCAAAAGCAATTTTATTTCTCATAAGCGTTTTATCCGAATGTTCCGCAAGGAAAATCCACTTTTTTTCAGCGGGAATATCAAAGATTGCTGTTTCATCACTGAACTTTAGTTGATAGGGTTTCTTCGGATGAAAATACCAAGTAGAATGACCTCTTCCACGTATTTTCATGCCAGTTTCTTCTAAATCATCGTAGTTTCGTCCGCCAATTATTGATGCAGAACCTTCTCTGTAATCATCTGTAGAATCAATGGGTAAACCCGCATCGGTTTCAATATAAAAAACAGGTAATCCTGTGAAGTAAGTAACATCTATTTCGTAGGTTTTCTCTCTATCGTCATCGGATTTTAAAGTATAAATAACTATATCAGTAAAATCATTGGCAGATTCGGAGTTAACCTGTTCTATCCCATTAACCAAGAAGGTTGAAGCATTGTGTTCTATAGTTCCCACAAGTTGACTAACAGCTGCTGAAACGTCAAGTCTGCCAGTTACTTTATCATCTTCAATAGTTAAATGAATGTCGCTATTCAAACTTGGGTTATTTTCTGCTAAAAAGGAGAAACTACTTATTTTTAAGTCTTCTATCACAGATGTTGTTTCATCATCTGTATCTTTGCATGATAGAAGCATTAAGGATAGTATAAGAACAATCGAATAACATCTATTTCTTAACCAAATTTGATTGTATTTTTTAATTGAATTGTACATATTTGTTAACCGATTAGTCTTTATAATAAAAATTTATTTTTTCCATTTCTTGTGGATTTCCTCCAACTTGTAATTCAAAATCACCCACTTCAACTATCCAATCATTTTTGATTCCAATCATTTTAAGATCGGCTGCATTTATCTTAAAAGTTATTTTGGTTTCTTCTTTTGCTTGTAAAGAAACTTTGTTAAATCGGACTAATTTTTTGGCATCTGGTGATACACTGGCTACAATATCTTTTAGAAAGACTTCAACAACTTCTTTTCCATCAACTTCTCCTGTGTTCTTAACTTGTACACTTATTGTTAGCGATTCGTTGTTAGAGATCGTGTCTTTACTAAGCGTAAGATCACTATATTTAAAAGTTGTGTAGGACAAACCATACCCAAATTCGTATTGTGGATAAAAACCATCAAAACCCCAATTGACATCTCTTATGTCTGATTTCTTGTGATAATAGGGTAGGGTATTTCCAGTAAATTTAGGATAGGTATAAGGTAATTTCCCACTTGGATTTATTTTACCAAACAATACATCTGAAATGGCTCTTCCACCTTCTTGACCAGGTAGATATGCCATAAGAATTGCATTCGATAAAGGTTCAATATCTCGGATAATTCTCGGGCGACCTTGGACCATTACTAAAATGATGGGTTTGTTATAAATAGCTAATTTTCTGACCAAATCTTGTTGTACCTGTGGTAAATCAAGCTCATCTATATCTGATGGTTTTTCTGTTGCGGGGATTTCACCAACACAAACCACAATATAATCGACGTATTTAGCTTTTTTAATTGCTTCTTTAGTGTTGATGTCCTTTAGGTAGTCAGTTCCAGCTATATAGTCTACATTAGCCGATCCAACTTGAGCTTTTATAGCTTCGTAAATAGTAAGTTTGCTGGGGTCGTTGTATTTATTATCTGTTCCTAAAAAGGTACGAGACCAAGCGCCATTTAAAATATTCATGGAGTTGGCAGCATAGCCTGTTACCAATACTCTTGCCTTTTTGGGGAGAGGTAAAACAGCCTCTTTATTCTTTAATAAAGTAATTGCTTCTGCTGCTGATTGATAATTAGCTTCTATATGTTTTTCACTACCAAAATCGGAATAATTATCTGGATTTGAATAAGGTACTTCAAATAGATTAAGTTGGTATTTGAGTCGTAAAACTCTGGTAACAGCATCGTCAATTCTGCTTATAGGTATTTCATTTTTTTCAACTAAATCTATTATAATATCCACAATATCTGCATCATAAGGGTTCATCAAAACATCTAGACCAGCATTCACCGCTTGTTTTGTAGCATCAATCATGTCAGAGGCTGTTTCATGTGCTTTTATTAAAAATTCTACATCACTGAAATCCGAAATAACAACTCCCTTAAAGTCCAATTCTCCTTTGAGAATATCGGTGATATAGTATTTGTTGGAATGGCATGGGATACCGTTTATTGCATTGGAACTAATCATGATACTCATAGCCCCATTTTTAATAGCTTCTTCGAATGGAGGCAAAAAGTATTGCCTCAGATTATTTTCAGGAATAATTGCATTAGCTCTGTCTTTTCCATTTGTTCCGGCACCATAACCTAAATAGTGCTTGATACAAACAGCCGTTGAAACACTGTCTAGTAAACCATTTTCTTGAGAGCCAAGCGTGTAAGCATTGGTCATTTGAGCTATAAGATAAGGATCTTCACCAAAACTTTCTGCAATTCGTCCCCAAAGAGGGCTTGCTGCCACATCAGCATTTGGGTTGAAATTCCATGGTAGAGAAGCCGCTCTTGATTCGTAGGAAGTTATTTTACCACAGGATTTAGATAATTCAGGGTTCCAAGTAGCAGCTATGGCAATTTGATGCGGAAACATTACTGATCCTTTAACATAATTTGCTCCGTGAATATTGTCAATTCCGTATAGTATAGGTATTCCTAATCTTGTATTTGCAATGGCAGAATCTTGAATAGTTTTTACCATCCTGTACCAATCTTCTCTATCCGATAAATAACCTGCTGTATTGTGGATGGAGCCAACACCATAATCAACAACAAATTTTTTAAATTTTTCAGAATCGAATACAGCAGAATCTCTTTGATCCCAATAATTTCCCTTAAGAAGGCTTGGTANNGGTAAACCAAGATTTAACATTTGTCCAACTTTTTCTTTAAGAGTCATTTGTTGTAATAAATGGGCAATTTTTACATCAATTGTATCATGACTTTTTGTTTGTTTGGTTTTTGAACAAGACATAGTTAGTATTATTACACAAAGTAGAGAGACTATTTTTTTCATGATAACATATTGGATTTGATACAAACAATAATGTGCTCAATTTCCCCTTTTCTCTCAAAAAGCAATTTGCTAGTGTTTTTGTCAAGATGTAAGGATTGAGATTCAATATTTTCTCTTTTATTAAATACAACCTTCATTGCATTTTCTTTAGAAAGTTTGTAAATAACAGGTACTTGACAATATGTAAAACAAAGTGAATCTTTTTCCAATTCAATTACTTTTTCCTGTTTTTGAATATCAATATATATAAAGGTTTTCGTCTCTGACAAAAATTCGGCTGTTTTCAACATACTTGGCTGAAAATGAAGCATCCCATTTTTAACAAATACGCCTAATTCTCCAAATCTGCTTAAAACATCTTCCTTAACTTGTCCAGTCATACCCGGTTGTTGCGCTCCTTTTCCTGCCGGTGTATGTGAATATGGATCAGTTGGAAATGCACCATATAGTTCTGGCGATTTATGAACGCCAATTCCTTTATTTATTTCGTGATAATGATCTAAAAGTTGACCAATTAAAACACTACTTTCTTTGTTTTCTATGGCTCTTTGGTAGGTTTCTTGTACGGCAAGCAACAGTTTTGAAACCATATGCCAGTATATGGAACCTAATCCTTCATATCCAAAAAATGTTCCTGATCTTCCGGTAAATGATTTATGGTCAAATATTTTTTCAAAAATATCTAATAGTAATTCTTCATCCTTTTCAATATGCTCTTGATACTTTTCTGAAGGCAATTGTGTTAAAGCATTTTTTAAGCTCTTAGCATTGTTGAAATTTCCATTAAAATGGTAGTTCCCAACACAATCTTTTAAAATTATTTGTGTGTTACCATCTTTTACAAGCTTTTTTAACAAAGAGGACTTTTTAAACTGTTTGTTTGGGATATTATTTTTTTTATTAAACCTTGCTAGTTCTTTATTTGGATACAAGATATAACTATATTGATCCTCTCTATATAAAGCACTATTTTTTAAACTATTGAGGACTTTTATAGACTCAGTTGCAGAAAGAAATCCAGAACTTAAAATGGCTACCTGACCTTCTAACATTTCTGGCAAATACGACAATGAAACTTCAGTATCATTTTCTATACTCATAAGATTGTAGGAATGATATAAATTGTCAATTCGTTTGTTGGCTTTAATGGAATGATCAAGGAATTGAAGTGTAGTTTTCGTGAAATTTAATAAATCGTTTTGTGAAATTAATCTTTTAGTATTTGAAAAACCATTATTATAAATTCCTAATCTATAACTGCTTCCGGCATTTCCAAGTCCATCTAAAACTGTTTTTCTGTCTGTGTTTGATATTTTTTCTTTTAATAAATATTCATTTTCTTTTAAAGTAGTCATTACTTCATCAAAAAATGCTGCTAATTCTTTTGAAATATTTATAGACTGAATTGATGTTTTTGAAATAATATTTTCAAAGAATTTTAAAAAACGACGTAAGTAATATAAGGTTACCATGGAAACACCATTTCCAACCAAAGCATTATTGGCATCGTTCCATTCGGGACGTTGTGTGTTCAACCAAATACCTGTTTCGGGGATGAAATTTGACACTTTCGCCAATACTGTAGCCAATAATTTTTCTATAAGATTGACTTTATAGCTGTTATTTTTTTTATCTCGTAACAAAGCTCCGTCTGCGCCTAATTCATTTTTTTCTTGAACTATATTTTCATGTAACTCATTATCAAATTCTATAGTATCTTTTGGATTGGTTAAAATATCGGCATAGCCTTTTATTTTATAGGGTACATTGGCATATACAAACAAATCATGATCGAAATAATCGACTAATTTATTTGGGTAATAGTTTTCTATAAATTCTAAAAACTTCAATAAATATATAATCTGATGATCTCCCCAATAACCAATATACGACCAAGGGTCTTTTTCGTCTATTACTTCCCAATCAAAACCATCTTTTGTAATACGATAGGGATTATAACCATCAAAAGTTGTAGCATTTAAGAATTTAAAGATCATACTTTCAATAAACGCAGGATAGGAATGTGCCAACGCTTCCCAGTTTTGGAAAATGTCTCTCCAATTTCCTTCATAATCTAGAATCTTGGAACCATCAATTTCACTCTGGGTATTTATTGAAAACTTATTCCAAGGACGACTAGGATCACCATGTCTTCTGCTAAATTTTAATGGCATATATTCTATGCAAAGTCGTTCAAAATCATTGTCATTAACACGTGAAATACTGTCCTTTAACCAATCTGCATTAAAAGCTAGTGGTAAAGAATGTAACAATTCCTTGTAGAAAGAATATAGTTTTTTATTAGCATTTTTAATGTATTTGATAAAATCACCTTTTTCAATTTGATAATTATTATCAAAAATACCACCTCTCATGATATTGAACAATGAATTTGAAAAATGTCTAGTGTTGCGCAATACATCGGCCGTAATTTGAATACCATCTGCGGCGCCATTTAATACTAATAAGTGTTTTGTTCCAGCTTCAATATCTTTTTGAACCAATGAAAATAAATCCTTTTCATTTTTTATCTTGTCAATAATGGAGGTTATTGAAGTAATGGATTGGTTTACATTAGCGACTAACAACCAGTTTTGTATTGTATTTGCCTTTAAATCAATATCAGAACAAGTAAAATAGGCGCCTTTTTCAGCTTTTACATCAGTCTCTTGACGGATTTTCTTTCCTTTCCTGAAATCATTTAACTGTAATGCGGATAATAAATAAGTAGGATTTTTAACACCAACCGACCATACAATAGTAGATTTTAGTGCTTCACTTGGCTCAGGTTTATCTACAATAATGGCGCTTAATGCAAAAATGCCTAAACCGACCTCTGGATACAGTTCATTTTTTTTATAAGCATCTACCAAATTGCTTGCTGCATTCTGTAAATCTGCTGATACACCATACGGTATGATGTTTTGGATACCGTCTAAAACAGTAATTTGGATTGGATTAATTGTGTTATTTTGGATACTTGATTTTTTGACAAATCCAAATAAATTACTTGAGTTCCATTCGTATCTGAAAGTAACACCTAAATCATGATTTATTTCTTCAAAGACAACTTTGTTTCCATAAACATTTTTGTAAAGATTCCTACTGAGATTATAAAGTCCTGTGTACTTATCTGAAAAAGGTTCCCATAAAAAGGTTTTATTCTTTAAATGAACTTGTACGATGGTTTTACTTCCAGTTATTTCTGCGGATTCAGTTATTTTATCATCTGTATAATAAGGGAAAAGAGCTGCTTCGCTATTTTTTCTTCCAGCAGTCAATCCGCCATTACTTGAAATAAACATCCAATGATTAGAATCACTGACGATGCTCATTAAAAATGGTCTTAGGTTGTCAATATTCGTAATTTTATAAAAAAC
>LGVD01037366.1_pt1 | contig 11083 bp, 20 predicted proteins | sample 469861 | NCBI WGS metagenome assembly LGVD01 (sample SAMN03857201, study PRJNA290197) | marine sediment metagenome | biome: ocean floor; feature: cold seep; material: sediment; isolation source: sample #3730, Push core (PC) 16 from cruise R/V Atlantis leg AT-15-68, Alvin... ... | reverse complement strand
GGCGGGTCCTTTACAATTCGCACTTTTTCTCCCGTTACCATTCTGTATCCACTAAACGCAAAGTCTGTCAAATATCCATAAATTGCTCCCAGGGATAGCCCCACACCAAAAAGCCAGTCTGTTGTCTGCAATACCTCTGAAGCTGCACCCCAGCTCGGCTTCATTCTCCACAGTCTTTCGGCGCGTCCATATTTTCTTTTCTTTTNNCTCGGGTTCTTTTCGATCAAGGCGCATAACTTGCGTTTGCCTTTCATTGGGGTAAATGGTGATCTACCCAATGCAACCAGAGCGCTCAGAAGGTCATGAGCTAGTAATCCCCAACCCAGATATGGGACCAGCCTGGCAAACACCTTTGGCAGCACTTTCCTTAAACCTATGCTCAGCATAAGACCTGTTGTCATCGCGTCCTGTATGTTATCCAGCCAGGTCATCGCTGAAGCGTATGCGTTTGCCCATGCTGGAACGGGTGATGCTATTATTTTCTGTAAATTTCTTGCTTTTCGTGTAATCCGCTCTTTCTCAGTCATCCACGCATCTGGCTTATAATGCACCACATCATCGAAATCCGGTATGACTACTACATATCCATACTTCGCAATATATTCAGCTTTCATCTTGTCGAGATCTGGTTTTTTCTTCTTGCTAAAATTAGGCCACTCGAGCTTGGTTGCATTCCACGCTTCGCCAGAATCGGCATAATAGTTTTTGCTGCGTATTATCGGCTCTACCATCTTTTTAATAGGTCCATATTTCTCGCCCCGTCGCGTGGAAGAGTTTTTTATCTTCTGTTTCCACCGTGTACTTTAATGGGCGGTATCGGAACCAGTCTTTCCCACTGGTTCTCTTTCCTCTTTTTGTATCTTTCTTGTCCCACCACGCCCAGCCTCTTTCTTGTATTTCTATCTTTGTTATGATACCTACCATCTTTGTTTCTTTATGCACCGCCGTGGCGTTTAGATTTTCGTATCTTGCGATGCACAACGCATTTCTCTGGTTGTAAAACACCGTTGCTTTTTCATACTCATCGATAAACTCCAACTGCTCATCCGTATAATATTGTGGGTCTGGTACATTTTCCGGGCCACTACCACCTATTCCTGTATCGAAATCTAACTTTCCATCCTCATTTATTGGTAAATCCCCGAACTTCCGGAAGATGACAAACGGATCTGCGCTTGTCTCGCCCCATGTACCCCATTTAAATGGGTTTTTCCCAAGATAAACACATTTTTCTAATGTTTCCCATGCCGGCGGGATAGAATATAGATATCTTACGAAGAGATACTGTGTTTTATTCTTCCAGTTAAATTGTATAGTCCCGACAATATGATAATGATACAGATCCCCTTCTATCCCCCTGGGTATTATTTTACATGCTATTTTATTAGCAAGCTCAACCCAGTTCTTGTCTTTTGGACCAATACTCCTGGCAACTTTAAAACCCCCTGACAGACCGTATAAGTACAAACACGGAACCGCAAATAATTCCCTCATTCCTTCACAACTAATGCGCGCTACTTTAAATTTATCGCACTCGAGGGTGTCCATTTCTTTCTTCCGCCCTATACTTGTATTGCTCCCATTGAGTATAGTTTTAAGGCTTTTGCCAGGTCTGGATCAAGGCTTTCACACACCAGATATGGTCCCATCGGCTTTGGTATTTTCGGGTCTTCGGCGTACAAAGCAACATATGTTGCTAGCTGGCCTACTGCCCGTAATCCCGGACCGCTTGCAACTTCTACTAACCAAACCTCATTTTCAAACTCAACTAGCGCATCGATGCGTTTAGCTGATACTGCGCGATATACCTTAGCCCACTTCTCTTCAAAACCCTGGGTGTTTGTCCCGACTATACCTACGCGCACATCATAGTATATCTTCTGTATCTTCTCGCCATATTTGTCCAGGAATCGGTTCCACACAGGATAATCCTCGCGCAACATGTGTGGGTATTTGCCCCGCCACAAAGGACTATAATATGTTCCTATGTCTGTTGCCATTCTTTGCTCACTGTTCGTATGTTACGCTTAATTTTGGTCTCTTATCCGGATCCGTTGCCTCCGAGTAGTGCATCCCAGCCTGGTAAGTCTCATCCATCCCTGGTGGGACATCTAAATAATCATGATCATATTCCCTTATACACAGTTTCGCAGTACTCCCGCACTTTGATTCTATGTATGCTTTTCCCGCTTCGTTCAGTGTAAATGTCATTGGGCTTGTCGTAAACGCAATCGGGTCGAACTGGCTGCCCGTGAAACCGTCGTAATCTTCCAGCGCTAAACTGTCGCTTTGGGTTCCTTCTTGCACGATTCCATTGCAGTTAGCATCTATATAGCCGTGTACCATCAATGTGCACGAAATTACCGTGGCGGTCGCTGGTATGCCAGACAGATCGAAATCTAAAAATGAACGAGTTATACTGTAATCACCAAGCGAGTTTCTCGTTCTGATAGCGGGAAATCCAGTTGCGCCAGTTGTCCATATCGTGCCCCCTGTTACTGCATCATGTATGGTGTTCCAAGTCCCCCATCGCAGTCTTATTCGCCCATCATTTTCTGCAATAATCTCCGCAGTTACTTCACCAACAGGAGGCCCAGGACTTGCTCTGTGTCTAGGTCCTGGATCGTTAGGGTCAAGATATATTGGCGATACAGCTCCATATGGTGGGATTATTATTCCTGGAGGTGGTGAGGGCCCGAAACTGTCCGGGAGGGGATCACCAGGCGACCAGCCTGGTGGGAAAGTGTAGCCTGGTGGGATCGTTGTGCCCTCCGGCGGTGTAAACCCGGGCGGTAAAATTACGCCGTCCCCGACCAGCGCCAGGCGCAACCATTTTGGTAGCCGGCGCGTGATTTCTGCGGGGCACAGTACGTGCATAAGCTTATATGCTAATGCCTGCTTTGCCCAGGCGGGATACTTCGCAAAACACTCCTGCAGCAGCCCGTCTTCGCATGGATGTTTCTCGATCGCCACTATTCCACCCCGGTCGCAGCGGCAAGCAGCTCCTCAAATGACAGTGGCTGCAGGACCTTTTTCGGAAGCAGGCCGATCTGGATGATAACATCTTTATCCTGGATGCTTGGATCCGCCCAGATTCGTGCAGTCAAATCGCTACCTCCGGGCACAAGCTCAAAGAAGTCTCGAAAGCTGATCACCGTCGCATTTCCTCGCATCCAACTGTCTCTGTTCGTAGGCCAAAGCTGTAAAGCAGCTTGAAATATCTGCACATAAACCTTGTGGTCGCAACCGTCCTGGAAAAGCACATCAACCTGATGAATCACACCGGCCGTGAGATCCATCTTAAACTCATGCGGATACGTGTATCCGTTCGTGTGGTCAACAGTGTGTGTGTAGACGTAAAACATAAGTTATCCCATATATTCTACGGTGTGTAGACTTCAATAATTCCCGCAGCTAGTAGGTTATCACGTATCTCAATGAGCTGGTCGGTTGGTATGTTGAGATGTTTACGAATATCCTCTACAGTTACATAACCTCGTTTTATGACCGCCATTTGAACTACTGCCATAACTCGTTTTGTCTGCATCTCAATTAACTCGGTATGTGTTAGCGTATAATCCATTTTCTATATTCCAAGCTGATAAATTAAATCGGTGGTATAATCACAATTCCACAAATATTTCCCATCATACGTTAAACCACGCGGATAGGTGACAGGTGACGCAAACGATTTTATTACAACGCCGTCAAGATCAAGCTGGTAAATTAAATGGGTGACATCATCACAATTCCACAAATATTTCCCATCAAACGTCAAACCACGCGGCCGGCTGCCAGGTGACGCAAACGATTTTATTACAACGCCGTCAAGATCAAGCTGGTAAATTAAATCGGTGTCATTATCACAATTCCACAAATATTTCCCATCAAACGTCAAACCAAACGGCAAGCTAACAGGCGACGCAAACGATTTTATTACAACGCCGTCAAGATCAAGCTGGTAAATTAAATCGGTGACATTATCACAATTCCACAAATATTTCCCATCAAACGTCAAACCAAAAGGCCGGATGCCAGGTGACGCAAACGATTTTATTACAACGCCGTCAAGATCAAGCTGGTAAATTAAATCGGTGTCATCATCACAATTCCACAAATATTTCCCATCAAACGTCAAACCACGCGGACCGCCGCCAGGCGTCGCAAACGACTTTATAACCTCACCGCTCATTATCGCACCAGGATAAGCTTTACGGTTAACGTAAAATAATTATTGGCGTCCGTACCAAGTGCTACAACATTAATCCTCATCTTATTACCCAGGCGCTCACCAGGAATGCACTCATTTTTAGCGCCGGCCGTATCCTCATACATCAAAGAACCAAAAGGCCCCCCTATATACTTTTCCCACGTCGCGCCATGGTGACTGAACTCTACATTAATCTGAATGCTTGTAGGCGTGCCTGTAACGGTTAAACCGACCCGGAGCAGAAACTTCCTGAACGATGCGCTTGTGATTGGGCTGGATGTGTATGATGTTGGATCATCATCAAAGGTTATGTTGTCAACCATGACAAAGCGCTGATCTGCTGTTAATATCTCACAGGCTGCCTGTATTGCCTCTTCCGCCGTTATTTGTGTATCCTGTTTAGCCTCCGTTGCCCCGCCGGCTGCTCCTCGTACCCCGAAATCAGTCATAACCTTTTCTCCCAGCCGACACAGGTCATAACCAGGACATCACCGCTCGTAGTCCCCGTGAGCTCCGCAAAAAAAACATCACCTTCGCCCAGTATTAAATCAGACTTGGAAACAGCCAGCTCATCAGCAGCGATGGTTTGCAGTTCGTCCAGGTAGTGATTCCGACCGCCTGCATCAATTCCAAGCCTGCATTTTGTGTAGGCGCTGGTCCGGTTTTCCACCGTGACATGCGTGAGTACCTGAACCTTTCTCGGATCTATCCGATCTAACTTCAGGCGGACGGTTGAGCTTCCATCGCTTTTTCCGCTCACCGTCCGCCGATAAAGTTGGTCAAACTCATTAATGTTTGGCATAGCCTTGCCTTATGCGTATTTTCGTAATTGCTGCAGGAATATCTGACACGTATCGTTTGCGCTCATACCTGACTTCGAAAGTATATCGAGCCTCAGACTTCCAACCTTTGTGACGTCATACCAATCCGTCGGATCGTCCTGAATACCAAAAGGAATTTCAATTACACCATGCGGGCACCAACCTTCGCATAACGCTTGCCAGTTTGGTCCTGCGGCTCCCTGGTCTTCCGTAAATCTTCCACCATCGCCGCTATATATGGCGATCTGACAGTCTGCAACGGCTGACCGCCACTGCGCAGCGGCGAAAGCCGGCCAATAGCAAGGAGTGCAAAAAAAGTTTTGCGCCGTTGTAGTTCCAGGCCCAATAATCCACTCACGATATGGCCTGGTCTGGCCCACTATCGTTTTTAATATCTCGCTGATAGAATGGTTGATGGGGATTCGCCTGTCGTTATCCTCAGATAGTTTGATGGTGTCAAACGAGTACTCAGGTCCGGTACCGTACTTCTGGATCCGCGTAAACAGTTTCCGGTACATGTAATCTGTCGGCATGTCTGTATATTCGTGCGTCGCAGACGCCAGGGCATAATCCTTAATCTCCTTATGCATAAAGAAGCCTTCAGGTGTTACTTCCTTTTCGTCGAATATATGGGCCAGAACCGTAAGTTGTCCCGCGTCCGTGAGACTCCCGCCCGCGTCAATGTCGATTGTAATCTTCAATTGTGGATTGGTGAATTTCTTCGGGTCAAAAGCAAACAGCGGGTCCCACAAGTGCCGACCAAAGTTGATGTTGTAAATCATCTCTGAAGCGTTGTCGTTGAGATACCACAGGATATTTGGCGGCTCCAGCTTGTTGTGATACCAGTCAACAGCCTGGATTTCTTGACCTGTTAACGACAAAAGCACATCCGAGCCATCAACTAACTCGATCTTCGTGATACATTTTGCCGGATGACCGTCCCCGTGACTCTGGTTACCGTTCATCGGTTCATATATAACTACCAGCTGGGAAATCGGATCGGCAAGGTTCAGGTCGATCACCTTTGTCGTATCACTTGTGTGATTTTCCCGATCTAAAATTGTCGCTAGTCTATAATTCATGTCGTAACTCCTCCTTTGTTACTTTTTTGGCAATGTCATGCTCCTGGTTTTATCACTGGCTTGGGCACCTCATCGAGTGTCTCTCTTACTCCCTCTGCGCTTGTGTCCGCTGTGTCGTCTGGAAGTACAGTCGACATATCGATACTGTTCGGTATGCCCAACAGTACTGCCAACTTCGTTGCCAATTCCACGGCCTCTACAATCGTTATCTTACCATCTGCCAGCGCTTTCTCGGACCATGCCGCCACAATTCCAAACACCTGGAAGATCATAAAAATAGATTTACCCATTAGAACCCCCCTTTCCACTTACTTCATTTTCTCCTCGATAAGAGCAGTAACCACACGTTTCACCCTGTCAAGATTCCGTGGATCCCGCCTCGGAAACCTGGGTCCAAGATCAACCTTTTCGATCGCATCACGATAAGGCTTAAAACCGGACTCATAATCCGGCCCGGCAATATAGACACCTTCCGCAAACCGACCAGGCCCCTTGGCCAGGGCTTTAGCCTGCCATTTCTTCGTGCCCGCCTTGGCAACTCCCTTGCCAAACAGGTCCTTAGCCGCTGCAGCATCAATACCAGCTTTCCAGTTGCCCTTAGCCGCAGCCGTCTCTTTTTCCCAATCCCGCCTGGGATTCTTTATACCCAGCTTGTAATCCTCAGTCCGCCCGGGAGTCACGCGCGTCCATTTATCCCGAATCGCCGCCATGCTCTTAATCTCTGCCATGATGTAGCCTCCTTATTTCTGGTTTATATTACAAAAACGCCCACCTTATATCTCTTACTATTCTGGAATAGTTTTTTCCGTATCTCCGGCCTTAACCGCGAAATATCAAATCCCGCTTTTAACAACACGATAGCGTCTCTTTCTACGTGCAACTATCCTTTCAGCCTGTCTTATACCTTTATTTGCCGGAAAACCTTTTTCTACTAGTCTGGCAGTTTCTTCCTCAACCTCACTTTCCCATGCTGATACTATATCATCACATTTACTCACTTGGCAAATATCCCCCGTGACAAAAAGCGACGCAGTCAAAAATTTATTATTGACATCGACTGGGGATTTTCACCACTTACCGGTGAAAATCACCAACAGTGCACTCCCTCAATTCCGGGAGTGCACTCTGGCCTTTTACCGGAGTGCACTCCGGTAAAAACCAGAGTGCACTACCTCTCATAATCACGCTTTCTGCGTGTTAACCTCTCAATATTAATACAATTCATCCGATCCCATTCCCTACCCCCGCCATCATCTCTTTTAACCTCTCCATCTGTCGTGGATCATCCGGCCACCAACCATCATCCTGGACATCTGACTTTTTAGGCCACCGTTTATCCTGCCCTTTTATCCACGCTATTATCCTTTTCAGCATCAATACCGATCCGGAAACTCTTTTTTTCACCAGGAAAGAGGCTCCCTTAATCGTAAAGGAAGTTATAGAAGACATCTGCCGTTGCATTCCACCTTCACCCTTTTTATATCGCTTTTTCCGGCTGATCAGCCCCGCATCTTCAAGATCCCGCATGCACTGAAAAACCCACCGCCTTCTGACAACAGTGGAATGAAATTTCTCCAACAGTTTGATAATTTTATCAGTGCAGATCTTCGTGTAATGATTTTTCCCTTGACTGGTACAGGCTAGTAGTGTAATTATTATGCTCATCTTCGCATTGTTCATAGTCGTCTCCTGTTTGGGGGCGTGGATTGAAACGCGTTGCTCATGATTCTATCTCCACAAAAAAAGGTATGAAGGTTTTGTTTGTCATGATTTCCCTCATACCTTTTTTTATCTCAATCTGTCAACCTACCTCTTTTTTGCCCGTTTCTCTCAACCTCCTCTCTTTCTCCAGCAGCCCCGTTAACTTCAGTGTAATCAAATGCTTCTCATGATTATACACCTGGTATCTCTTTACCTGTTCGTCCAGCTGTATGATCTTTCTTTCCTTTTCCAACAGATCCCGCATTAACTCATCAATCAACTCTTGTTTACTTTCATTCGCCGTTTTCAATGACTTGATCAAACTTTCTTCACTCATGATCTCCCCCCTCCCAAACATCCTGTTTTATTAGTTCCTTTTTCCATGCTTCCTGCATCTCCGGCGTACAATGCGCCATAGCATCCGCCCAGGTAGGCCAACGCCCATGGTCTTCTCGGAAACTAAGCTGATAATACAGAGAACACCTATTGTGTGGCTGTTCAGGCTCATGCTTTGTTGCACAAATCTGACAAGTGTCCGCCGCCGGCGGTAATAACGTAAATGACCTTTTTATTGCCATTATTTCAACTCCTCCTTCTCTCTTACGTCCGCATATCTTTCCACCCACGTCCGTAGAGTCCTATATGCTTCCAATTCCGAGTTTAACTTCTCGATCTCCGCATCTTTCTTTCGAATTATCTCGGCCATGTTTTTTAAGTTCCGCTCCAATCCTCGCAAAGATCGTATCTTTTTTTCTCCCAAATCTGCAACTAATGCTGCCAAACAATCAGCGCAAAGGGTTGACTTCGCAACCCTGATACCACCACAATTTGCACACTCATCAATATTACCCATATTATTCTCCCTTCCCCCGTCCAGCCGATAGGTCAGCTATTATTTATTTTCTTGCTAATGATACTAAATTGCCTGTAATTCCATCCGGATAGACTTCCGGATTGCGCTTGATTTGTTTAATTCGTAGTTCTGCCAGCTTTTTGCGATGTGCGTTTTTCTCTACATCTGATAATACTGAAAATTGTTTTGGGCTCATCTTTGCGAATGCATATTCCATTGTGTCTGCAATAAAAATATTCTCTTGTCTCATTGTCCTCATGTCTTCTCTCCTTTTACATTATGTTGTTTTTTCCCGGTGTAATTGCCGGTTAATTATATATACTGCAACCTGCATGCCAAAAACCGTTCCACGTGAAACATTTTATTATCAATAAACTCAATAACTTACAAAGCATATTTCAGACAAAATCAAGCCCTTAACCTGCCCTTACCCTGCGACCGTTGAAATTCCCCACCTGGACAAATAATAACTAACCATATCTGATACTTACACTCTGTGATCTTCACCGATTAACTGGTCATCTTCACCAGTTTTCCATGACATCAACTTTGTTCAGAGTGAAGACGTGTTTCTTGAGTTCCTCAATCCTGGGCGATGTACTTCGATCGGAGTGCTTTTTTCGTCACGTGAGGGTTTTNNCTCTCTCGCCGTGATTTTCTCTGCAGGATCGTTTAATATCGATGCATGTAGTTTAAAAATCGTTAATAATCATTAAAATGGTGTCTCTTTCAGCAGTGGAGCGAAGCGATTCCTTTTATTTGACATTATTTGAGCGAAGCGATTCCTTTTTTGCTCAAATTGACTGAGCGAAGCGAATCCTTAACGGGGTTCGCTCGTATGCTTATAAAGACTTTTATATTTGTGTGCACAAACACTGCACTCTGGTGACCACGCCCAATTTCAGGGGCTTCGCATTTTCCAGCTTTCCCCCTGGGCGAACCGCTTTTCACCCTGCAGCCGCAATTTTTCCGCCTCACAAATTAAATGCTTGACGGAGATTATCCATAATGGTAAATAACCAGCATGTCAAAGCATATCGTAAAAGTCGATAAGACCAGTAGGAGTTTCCGATTGGTTATCCCTCGCAATATTATTCTTTCACAGCGCTGGGGTGCTGTTACTCATGTGGTCGTTGAAGACCACTGGGGAGACAAATTAATTATCAGGAGATTGTTTGATGACGAACAACTTAAGTCCGAACGTTGAAGATATAGACATGAATCTCATTGATGAGCCCAAGACAATAGACAGGCTCAATATCGACGACGTCCTTGTCAACGAACTTGCTCGATCAATCAAAGAAATCGGTCTGTTACAGCCGATCATACTTCGACCAACTGGGTCTCGATATGAGATCGTCGCTGGTCACAGACGTTACCTTGCACATAGAAAATTGCAAGCGCTTACAATAAGGTCTACAATTCTGGCACTTGATGACAATGAAGCCGCTCTGGCGCGTGCATCGGAAAACCTCTCACGTGTCGACCTTACACCGATTGAAGAGGGAACCATTTATGACCAACTGATTAATGACCATGGAATGACTGTTGATCAGGTAGCTCAAAAGGTAGGGAAAACCGTTGTCATTGTAAGAAGGCGTATGGACTTGCTAAAAATGCCTCCAGTACTACAGACAGCCGTGCATAAAAAACAGATATCTATGACCGTCGCTGAAGAGCTCTGGCCTATTGCGGATATAGCCGATCTGGAATATTATCTGTATTTTGCAATCGAAAATGGTTGCACTCGGGAAACGGCCCGCGGTTGGTGTAAAGACTGGAAGGACGCTAAGCGTCGACAACAGGAACCTGGCGCACAAGGTGACTCCCCTCAAGCTCCAAACGAACCGCGTCCCGTCTACGTCGCCTGTGATCTCTGTTCAAAGCCTATGGAAATCGGAACCGAAGTACCTATGCGTATTTGTCCAGTTTGTTTTAAAACAATCAAAGATAACATGTAGGAGGTTGTAAATGACTATTTACGAGCGAAGGACTTTAGAAATTGACAGAGTGGTTAACTTGGTAGTTACGTCTGGCTGGGAGGAGGTTTCCCGAAAGCTTGACAGAGAAGACCTTTCTGTCAGAATTAAGAAGGACCTTACCGCCTTAACAGCGCCTGAAAGAAGAATGGCCGTCGATAATGTGGTTAACCTGGTCCGTGTTTTCGGATGGTCGGTTTCCTCAACAGAACAGACGGAAGAAATGACTTATATTTCGTTGAAAAAAACATTACAAGCAGAAATTACGCCGCCGGCTGAATGAGTTGCTGAAAACAAGCAAAGGGAAAAAAGGGGGCAAACCAGCGAAGCGTAATAATAATATTAGATATGTCGGGTGTCTGGCGGTCGCGAGGAACGAGTGATTGACAGCGGCGGCTCCTGCGTTCTTTAGGAGTCCCCGCTGGCAAAGCCCAGAC